>Ga0157375_10001316_pt1 | contig 21408 bp, 31 predicted proteins | sample M35metaG_FD_115311 | JGI IMG/M metagenome (GOLD analysis project Ga0157375, IMG submission 115311) | Miscanthus rhizosphere microbial communities from Kellogg Biological Station, Michigan, USA - M3-5 metaG | ecosystem: Host-associated > Plants > Roots > Rhizosphere > Soil | place: USA: Michigan... | reverse complement strand
ACGGTTACAAAGACATTACCACCGCTGCCACCGATTAGGGTACCGGGTCCGACCGTGTTTGTCCCTGGCCCTACACGTACCGTTACGAGCGCTCCACGGCACCTTCCAGGGCCGACCATCTACGTTCCGGGTCCGACCAAGACTGTTTATTCTCCGGGCGTTAAAACGACGCTCAGAGGCCCACAGCCTACCATGCTGCCGAGCCCAGCGGTCACCACGACCAAGTTCATTGAGAACACAGTCACAGAAACTCAAACTGCCTCTAGACGCGGCGGTACACAGTCTGGTACTATTAGGCCAGACGGACACAGTTTTATTAGTCTACCTCCGGTGACGCTGAGCGCACCCGAGGCTGTTGGTGTTGGAGTCGTGAGCCTGCTAGCCCTAGTGGGACTCATCATGATTGCTATGTACGGCGGGTACGCCATTGGGTACAAAGACAAGGAAAAGAAAGACACCAACTTTATGAGGGCACTACTTGACACCGTAAAGAGTCAAGGCAAACACAGTTAGGAAATAAATGGGTGTAGCAATGAAGTGGGGGTTTGTAGGAGACCTACAGATTCCCTACCACAACAAGCGCGCCGTGAGTCTATTCTTTAAGGTTATGAAGTCATGGAAGCCGGATGCGATTGACATTCTGGGAGACATTGACGACCAGTTGGAGTATTCCACTTTCTCGGATGGAACTACAGATGAGTTCTTTAACCAACTGGCAAAGAACCAGAAGGAAAACGAAAAGGCTATTCTGGCATACGAGAAGGAAATGGCTAAGCAGGACCCGACGATGGCGTATTCCACGCCGCTACCGGAACCTGCACCGGTCAACCCTCTTCCCTTTGTTAAGGCAAATGCTCAGGGAGCGAATCAGTTCTACACAGACCTGCGTGCGCAGCACAAGGATGCTGACATTCACGCGAGCCTGGGTAACCATGACATTCGCATTTTCAAGTACATGAACAAGAAGGCTCCGGACTACATTGAGGAAATCACTCCGAACATGCTCTGGGGATTGGATGACCTGGGTATCACTTGGAGGCTGTACGAACTACCGCCGCTAGAGCGATTCGCCGGTATCCATGTGCATCACGGAGCAACAACCTCTTCCACCGGACTTGCGGTTAAGGGTGACATTGAGACTTATAACATTTCGTTGGCACGTGGACACGACCACCGAGGCGGTGTAGTCTATAAGTCATACCCGATGACCAACCAGACCCTTGTCGGTCTAGGTGCAGGACATTTGTGTGACCCGAGCCAGTATGGTCTAAGGTACACAATCAACCCGTCCTGGGAGTTGGGTTTCGGTATTGGTTACGTTGTTGATAACGTAGCAACACTACAGTTTGTGCCAATCACTCCGGACTACAAGTGCGTAGTGGACGGTAAAGTATTCCAGGGCTGACCTAGGAATGCACCCCTGCTATAATGGGTATATCCCAGGGGCAAGGGAGGTAAGAATTTTGAGAAAGTACACAAAGGCTATTACTCAGGTAGTGGTCACCATCCTAGTTGCTCTAGCAGCAGCATGGACCGGTGGCGTCACTCCTGTCGAGTGGGTTAACGTTGCAATCGTCGGTATTACCGCATTGAACGTTTTCGCAGCACCAAACGTACCTGGCGCAGCATACACTAAGGGTATTCTGTCAGCAGCAGGCGCGGGACTGGTTGTGTTGGCATCTGCCATCACAGGCGGTGGTGTGACCTTCCCAGAGTTGGTGCAGATTCTAGTTGCAGCAGCGGGAGCGGTAGGAGTATTCGCACTACCTAATAAGCCAGAACTAGGAGTTATTAGATGAAGTGCCGTAAGTGTACAGGAAGGGTGTTCTTAGACCGAGTGTTCTCGGACAACAAGAACTTTGAGACTTCCTGTATCCTATGTGGAGACAGAAGATTTATCAGTAAGGAGACTGAGTTCGGCCAATGGCTAGCGAAGAGAGAACAGGCAAGAATGAACGCCGGAAGTCTCGCAAGTTAACTTACTTCTATCTTAACGGATTGCTCCACAGGTCGCTCCACATTAATCGTGGAACCGACACAATTACAACGTGGTGCTACCCGGAACATCGCCGGGTAGCATACACGTACTCTGATGTGCTTAGGCGCAGAGAGTTTGCGTTTACAACGTCTGAGGTCGGAAAGATGCTCAGCCGTGGACGAACCACCATTGAAGGTGCTATCATTCGTGGAGACATTGAGGCTCCACAGTACACCTATGGCTTGAACGAGAATAAGAAAAAGTTCAAGTACATGTGGTCGGAAAAGGATATCCTGGGGCTGCATGCCTTCCTCTCAACGCAGCACAGGGGGCGTCCCCGAAAGGACGGACTGATTACCCCGCAGAGGCTACCGAGCGCACGAGAGGTTAGAGCGATGTGCCGTCAGCAAGAGATTGTTTACGTGAAGCGTGATGGGCAATTCATCCCCACGTTCCACGCCGAGAATATGTAAGGAGGTAGAGAATGGCTACCAGATTCACCTATGGACTAAAGTACACCCGCAACCTGGGCAACTTTGAGAACGTTACACCATACTTTGAGATTTCTGATGACCTACGCGATGGCGAGTCTTTTGACTCCCTGATTGGCAGGGTTACCGGTAAGGTCGAGAGGCTAATGGAAGACAAGATTGCAGAGATTGACGAGGATGCGAAGTAATGCCTAAGCCGACAGTACAACAGTGTCACGCCATGACCTCATACTACGAGAAGAAGTTTACCGAGAAGTATGGCGTCAAGCCGGTAGTGAACAGACACTCTGCCCGATGGGGATTTGATTCTGTCCTTATGGGCATGTCTCCACAGGAGACGAAAGAGGTAATTGACTATTACCTAACCACGATGAGCACCGTCCGTCACAGTCTACAGTGGTTCTTTTACAACTATGAGAAGTTGATTGAAGGAAAGAACGACTTGCAGGTAGACCGTGAGCGTAGGGCACGTCAGCGCAAGGAATCCGAAGAACGAGCAAGGGAGTGGAGAGAAAGAGTTGGCAACCAAGGAATTGCAAACGATTAATTCCGTACTAAAGAACAAGGACATTTCTGTCCTGTACGGAGAGTCGGTAGACGACTTGTTCAAGGCGGGTGGATACGGAGACGTGTGGGAGTCGATTAAGACCTACCACAGCAAGTTCCACTCCATCCCCGACATTGAGGTAATGCAGGAGCGTTTCCCAGACCTAGAAGATGTTCCGGTCAAGGGCGAGACTGCATACTACTTGGAGTCTCTAAAGGAAGAGTTCATCCGTAACAAGATTGAGCGCATTCTCTTGCAGGCATCCAAGGAACTAGAAATTGACGCCGCTCCACGCCTTTTGGGTAACATGCAGGAAGCCCTGTCTAAGTTGAACAGGTTTAGCAGTTCCGCAAAAGACTTGGACGTTATGGATTTCGATGACGCTGAGAGGCACTACAATGAAGTTAGAGAACGTGCAGAGGCAATGGGCGGTACTCCGGGTATCCCGACCGGTATCTCATTTATTGATTCTGCTTACACTAGTGGTCTTGCTGGTGGCGACCTTGTAGTTGTGCTAGGATGGACCGGTAGGGCTAAGTCACAGTTCACAACTCTAGTTTGTTGTAACGCTCACGACAAGGGCTACAAGCCTATGATTACCTCTCTGGAAATGAGTGGTGAGAAGGTTCGTGACCGTATTTTTACTATCAAGGGTAGCGGTCTGTTCAAGCAGTCCTCACTAACCCTGGGTGACGTGGGCACCGACGACTTCCGCACATTCAAGCAGCGTAACGCCGGTAAGAAGGGCTTCGTCGTTGTCACCAATGACGGTGTGTCTGAACTTACTCCAAACGTTATGCAGGCAAAGATTGACCAGCACAAGCCCGACCTGCTAGTATTTGACTACGCACAGTTGGCAACCGACAACGCGAACAGTTCCGATATGACAGCGCGTATGCGTAATATGTCAAAGGAATACAAGCGACTGGCCGTGAACAATAACATTCCAGTCATGCTTATTTCGTCTGCTACCGCTGACTCTTCGGCTTCGGCTTCTGAACCACCGACCGTAGAGCAGGTTGCCTGGTCAAAGCAGTTGGCGTTCGACGCTGACTTGGCTTTCGCTGTTCACAAGCACGACGACTCAAACATTGTCGAGATTGTGTGCAGGAAGAACCGTAACGGTCCTCTGTTTAGTGGCTTCCTTGATTGGGACATTGACCGAGGTATCATTTCGGAGAAGTTCGACCTATAAGGAAACTATGCACGACGAGATTAAGCGTTTCTCCCTCGATGGAGAAATCTCTGAGAGCAACCTAGTAGCAGCAAAGGAAAGGCTTGTCACCTTCCTAGAGAGCCAGATGAGGGATTCAGGTTGCGTCCCGGCTCTCGATTTAGAACCACAGTTCACACTAGACTATGACGCTGAGCGAGAAGTTCATAACTTCATTCTCAGCGTGTATGGAATTCATGTAGGAAGGGAGAGAGCGTGTCAGGCATCATCGTCTGCCGAACAGGCAATCGCAGGAATCATGGCTGGGAAGACAATTACGAGGTCTACACCGCCAGCCAGGTAGAGGCGGTATTGGAATACTGTGACGTTGAGGTTGTTTCTGACACCAACACACACTTCCTTGCCTACTGCCCATTCCACGGCAACACAGACTCACCGGCTTTTGCAGTAGACAAGAGCAAGGGTCTGTGGACATGCTTCAACCCATCCTGCATGAACTCCGGTACGTTGGAGGAACTGCTTCGCAGGCTAAAGGGTCTCAACCCCTTCCAGGCTGCGAGGGTAATCATTAAGAACAGACACTCTGACAAGACCCCGTTTGCGGATAGACTACGCGAGGCCATGACCAACCCTGAGGACTTTAAGCCGTTCCCTCAGGACGCTCTAGACCGTATGTACGCAGACTTCAAGGGGTCGGTAGGGGAAGAGTATATGAGGTCGAGAGGCTTCACAGACGAAACCCTAGACTATTTCCGTGTCGGATATTCGGCTAAGAAGAACATGGTCATCGTTCCGATGCATGACCCTAACGGTAATCCCATTGGGCTTATCGGCAGAACACCGTCTCACACAGACAAGGCATTCAAGAATTCCGTAAACCTTCCTAAATCTAGGACAGCATGGAATTTCCACCGCGCAAAGAAGTGTGGCGAGACGGTCATTATCTGTGAGGCATCCTACGATGCCATGCGTATCCACCAGGCGGGTTACCCGAATGTGGTAGCCCTGCTTGGTGGGCACGTCACGGAGTATCACATTCAACAACTGAATAGACACTTTTCGAAGATTATCATTATGACGGACTTCGACAAGAAGCAGTACCGCCCGAATTGCCGACAGTGTGACTATAAGACTTGCACGGGTCACAGGCCGGGTAGGGACTTGGGACGCTCCATTGCCCAAAGGATGCCAACCAAGAAAGTCATGTGGGCAGCGTACGATGACGACTGCGTTTTCCCACATGGCGCTAAGGATGCAAGCGATATGACAGACGATGAGATTCGTCAGTGTCTCCGCAATGCAGTCTCTAACCTCACGTATTCAATGTGGGATATTGAGGAAAAGTAGTTGCGTGCTGCACGCAACTAGTGTATAATTATAGGTACAGACACGCTGATGCGGTCAAATACATAAAGGAGATTTACAAAAACACATGGGTATTGTTAAGGGTCTAAAGAGCATCAACAAGCACGTTGAGGCGGAAGAGGCAAAGTTTAGCGGTAGCGGAGAGAACGCTACCAAGTGGTTCAAGTTGGCCGACAAGCAGGCCGTCAGGGTAGTATTCCTACAGGAACTTGACCCAGATTCCGAGAATTACTCGGAGAAGAACGACCTAGGTTTCCTAGCAGTCGAGCACGTTAATCCAAAGAACTGGCGTCGTAAGGCAGTTTGTACTGCCGATGAGGGCGCATGCTACGGTTGCGAGCAGCACCGTAAGGACTGGAAGGCCGGTTGGAAGCAGAAGACCCGTCTTTACATCAACGTCCTAGTCATTGACGGCACCAACGACCCGTACGTTGCAGTTCTGTCGCAGGGCAATGGTCCGAAGTCTGTCACCCCGACTCTTATTGAGTACGCTGGTGAGGATGGTACCATTACTGACAAGGAGTTCAAGATTAAGCGTAACGGTGCCGGTGCTACCGACACTTCCTACATGCTTATGCCGGGTAAGGCTCACGAGTACAACGTAGAGGACTTCAAGTTGTTCGACTTGGAGAAGGTTCTACGTCAGATTCCTTACGAGCAGCAGGAGGCACACTACCTAGATGGTCAGGAGGATGCAGAGGCAGGCGAGTCCGCAGCACGCGAGGTCGCTACCGCAGGTGCATCCACTTCCTCTGGTGTAGACGCCGAGTGGTGAGTGTAGTATAATTAGAGGGCAGGCAATCAAACGGTTGCCTGCCCTCAGTTATTATGGTTACACAAGCATACCGCGACTACATGAAATCCGTGCGCTGGAAGAAGAAGCGCGAACAAGTGTTTGCACACTACGGAAAGCGTTGCTATGCCTGTAGGACTGGCCTAGGGCCGTTCCACGTCCATCATCTTTCATATGCGAGGTTGGGGCGTGAATTAATTAGTGACCTCATGCCGCTGTGTGTGAAGTGCCACCGAGAAGTAACGAAAGTCTACAAGCGTAATCGCAGGCGCGGGTTACGTCGTACCACCATGGAATTTGTTGCCCAGAAGCGGGCGGTGAAGAGAAACTAAAGGCTCCGCTGAGCCTCACAATTAAGGAGTAACGTGCAGTACACAGAACTACACCTACACACAGACTACAGTCTGTTGGACGGATTGAATACGTCCGAAGAATACATGAAGCGTGCAGCCGAACTAGGCATGACGCACCTGGCTATGACCGACCACGGCGTACTGTCTGGTCACAGGGAATTCCAGAGGGCTGCTAAGGCAGCAGGCATTACTCCAATTCTAGGAGTCGAAGCCTACATTTCTCCCACCGACCGTTTCGACCGTCGTGCAGTTAAGAAGCGTGACGACAACACGTCAGCCTACAACCACATCGGCTTGCTGAGCATGAACGAGAACGGTCTAAAGAATCTTAACCGTTTGTCCGAGGTCGCTTGGACCGAGGGGTTCTACTCCAAGCCACGTATCGACATGGAGGTCTTGGAGGAACACAACGAGGACATTATCGCTTTGTCCGGCTGCTACGGTGGCCTGATTTCCAAGGCTATCCTTGATGGCTACTCTAGCCATGCTAGCCAGTTGGCCGCAGAGTTTAAGCGTATCTTCGGTGAGCGCTTCTTTATCGAAATCCAGGGGCACAACCCTCCGGAGTTGAACGCGGGGCTCATGGCTCTTGCTGAGCAGCACGGCATCAGGCCGGTAGTGACGAGTGACTGCCACTACGCTCGCAAGGAAGACCTGTGGCTAGAAGAGGCTATGCTTATTCTTTCCACTAACCCTAAGTCTGCCAAGGGCATTGACTTCGCTAAGTCGATGAAGATGGGTGACTTTATCGAGAGGTTCAACTACCTGTACCCTGACCGTACGATGACCTTTCAGGAGTACCAGATTTATTTGAGGTCGGCGGTAGAGCAGAAGGAAATGCTGGCCGCTCAGGGCATCGGTACAGAGCCAATCCAGAACAGTATGGCCGTAGCCAACATGATTGGCGACTACCCATACCACGAAGGACTGGACCTTCTTCCTAAGCCTAAGAACGGCAGCCCGGATGACTTGCTAGAGAAGAAGGCTTGGGCCGGTCTGCGTAGCCGTGGCTTCGACAAGGATAACGTTTACATCGAGCGTCTGCGTGAAGAGTTGGATATCATTAAGGCCAAGAACTTTTCGACGTACTTCTTGATTGAGGCTAACGCTATTGCGTGGTCCAAGAGCCAGGGTATTCTGGTGGGTCCGGGTCGTGGTTCCGGTGCAGGCTCGCTGCTGAACTACTGCTTGGGCATCACCAACGTTGACCCGATTGTACATAACTTGCTGTTCTTCCGATTCATCAACCCCGAGCGTAACGACTTCCCCGACATTGACACTGACGTTGAGGACCGTCGTCGTTCCGAGGTTAAGGATTACATGCGCAGGCAGTACAAGCACGTTGCGTCTATTGCCACGTTCGGTACCTTCCAGGGTAAGAACTCTGTGCGTGACGCAGCCCGTGTGTTCATGATTCCGCTGGGCGACGTGAACAAGGCTCTAAAGGGTGCGGACTGGCCGAGCAACATGGACTTCTTTGCTCAGTGGGAAGCCACCGACAAGGGCAAGGAATTTAAGAGCAAGTACCCAGAGGTAATTAATCTTGCGAAGTTCCTGTACGGTCGTCGTAGGACTCAGGGCATGCACGCTGGCGGTCTGGTTGTAGCCAACCAGCCAATCAGTAACTTTGCCCCGATGCAGACAGCCAAGGACAACTCTGACGAGGCCGGTAATAGAATTCCACTGGTCGCGGTAGATATGAACGAGGCAGCCGACATTGGCCTAATCAAGTATGACTTCCTAGGCTTGAAGGCTCTGACCATCATTTCAGATACGATTAAGATGGTGGCAGACCGTCACGGCAGAATGGTTGATTTGGACTCGCTACCGCTGGACGACAAGCGCGTGTACCGCACGCTGTCCGAGGGCTACACCAAGGGTGTGTTCCAGGCAGAGGCGGTGCCGTACACCAACCTATTGATTAAGATGAATGGTGTGCGTAACTTCGATGAGTTGGTTGCGTCGAACGCTCTGGTTCGTCCGGGTGCTATGAATTCCAGCGCAGGCCAGGACTTCCTTGACCGCAAGGACGGTCGTGCGGAATACGAATACTTGCACAAGGATATGCATTGGTACACGAAGGAAACCTACGGGACCATCATTTACCAAGAGCAGGTTATGTTGACCATGACCGAAATCGCCGGTATGAAGATGACGGATGCAGATAAGGTCCGTAAGATTATCGGTAAGAAGAAGGACGTAAGCGAGTTTGAGGCTTACAAGTCTATGTTCATCGAGGGTGCATCCAAGAAGATTACCGCTAAGCAGGCCGAGTCTCTGTGGCACGATTTTGAGGCACACGCCGGTTACTCGTTCAACAAGAGCCACGCTGTTGCGTACTCGATGCTGACGTACTGGACGGCATGGCTAAAGGAATACTACCCGCTAGAGTTCATGACTGCTGTTTTGAAGAATGAGGGTGACAAGGACTCGCGTCTGGATTACCTGATGGAAGCAAAGCGCATGGGTCTCAGGGTTCTGTTGCCGCACGTCAACGCGAGCGGTATCGACTTTGAGATTCAGTCTGATGAGAGAGGCGACTTTATCCGATTCGGTCTATCTGACATTAAGTACATCAGTGGTAAGATTGGTGGTCGTCTGCTGGACGCCAGGCCGTTCAAGTGCTACGCAGACTTGTACGAGTTGGTATTCACTAAGGGTAGTGGGCTGAGCAGCCGCACGCTGCAAGCGCTCAACGCTATTGGTGGTGCAGCCTTTGACGATAACCCAAGGACCGGTAATGAGAGGGACAACTTCTTTGAGTACCTGAACATTCCCGCGTTCCAGACCAAGGATATCTCTCCGAAGATGAAGGCTCAGTTTAGGCCACTGATTGACTTTGCTGAGGACGAAACATTTGTCAGCATGGGAATGGTCCGTGGAATTAAGACAGGGCCAGGATGGGCACGTGTGGAGATTGTGGACGAGTCCGGTAGTTGTGGTGTGTTCACATCAGAGCACCACGCCATCGAGTCCGGAAACATGTACGTGTTCCTGATTGCCAATAACCGAATCAGCCGCTACATCAGTGTGCAGGATTTGGCCGAGGACCAGGGTGGGACCTTCCAAGAGTTCTTGGAGGCAACCTCATTCCCCGACGTTCCGGAGGGCCTGCTGCGTGTGGTATCATTTAACAGTCGCACAACCAAGGCCGGTAAAAGAATGGCCGATGTGGTGTTCACTGATGAGCACAAGGAACTGACTTCCGCGCTGGTGTTCCCGATGCAGTTTATGAAGGCATACACCAAGTGCAGAGAGGGAGCAGTCGTAGACGTTCACCTAAAGGAAACCCAGGATGGGGCCTTGTTTGTGGACAACGTATTGTAAAGGATAATATGACAGAGAATGTGGAAGCCCTAGAGGCTACCGAGAAGAGGGCGCAGGCTGCCGAGGAAATGCTTGGCTTTGTCCTGCTAGCCGTAGGGGAGCCGGTAGTGGTTCCGAAGGAATTGATTAAGAACGGCATTCCGAAGGGAGCCACCATCGCAATCAATGAGATTGTGGACGAGGATGCATTTGTATTCTCAGTGGAGGTTGACCAGTGAACACCGAGGAACTACAGGCGGCGTTCGCGCCGAATGAGACACCGGGCTACCGCGCAAAGGTAGAGGGCGTCATTAAGCCTAATTCCTACAAGATGGTCAAGGAGTTTCACGAAACCTTTGGTCACCCGGTTGCAGACGAGCCTAACGCCGATGTGAACAGTGACCGTGAAGACTTGCGTCTAGACCTCATCGCTGAGGAATTCAACGAGTTGGAGACGGCGGTAGCCGCAAAGGATATTGTGGCTATTGCTGACGCTCTAGGCGACCTAGAGTACGTCATTAATGGCATGGCTCTAGAGTACGGCATTGATTTGCCTGCCGTCGTGAGGGAGATTCACCGCTCCAACATGACTAAGTTGGGCCCGGACGGAAAGCCGATTTATCGTGCTGACGGAAAGATTCTAAAGGGTGAAGGGTACGAGCCGCCCAATCTAGAAGCAGTTCTAGGGCTCTGACGCGGAGGGCCGGGGTCTAGACGACCCCGGCCTCTTCGTGCTATAATTAAAAGAAAACATGGAGTTGATTTGACCAGTATCGAAGACGTTCTTGCACGATTGGACAAGGACACACTAAAGCAGTTCCGTATGGGGAACGAAGTAACAAAGCAGTTTATCCCGACCGCATCAGTAGGTTTGAACCTATTGCTAGGCGGCGGTATCTCTAAGGGCCACCAGACTACCATCTGGGGCAACGAGTCAGCCGGTAAGTCTGCATTCTGTTTGGAAACCATTGGTAATAACCAGAAGGCAGGATTGACCGCAGGCTACATGGACGTAGAGAAGACCTTTGACCCGGAGTGGGCAGAGCGTCTAGGCGTCAACACAAGCGAACTATTGCTTGGACACAAGGCGAACATCGGAGACGCCACGGACCTTATCATTAAGTGGGTCCACGCAGGAGTAGACATTGTGGTCATCGACTCAACCTCCGCGATGATGCCGAAGTCCTTCTATGAGAAGGACGGAAGTATTAAGAACTTCGAAAACACCGGCCAGATTGGACAGCAGGCTCGTGAACTAGGAGCCATGTGTCGTATGATTCAGGGTGAGAACTTTGACCAGACGGCAATTGTCTTTATCTCTCAGGTTCGTATGGACCTTGGTGGATTCATCCCAGGCCAGAAGCCAAGCGGCGGTAAGGAAGTAGGACACGCTGACCACCTAAGAGTTAAGTTGACCTCTTCCACATCCGACAATAAGGCTCTAAAGGGAACTGTCCAGCGCGGAGACATGCTAGTCGAAGAGACCATTGGCCGCAAGGTCGCATGGCAGATTAGCAAGAACAAGATTAACGGTCGCTACGGTGTGGGTGAATATGACCTAATTACCCAGGGCGACAGCGTTGGTCTGAACGTCGGTGCTGAGTTGCGTGACTACGGTGTGCTGTATGGCATTATCGAGAAGGTCGGTAACTCACGATTCATCATCAACGGTGAGTCGATTCACGGTAAGGATAAGGCAGCGGCCTATATCCACAACACGCCAGAGATTGCTGAGTTCCTGGCTAGTGAGATTGAAACCAAGTTGACCGTCTCCACGGAGCCGGTAGAGGCTGAGGATAATGACTGACAACCCATTCGCAAATCTAGGCAATGATAAGCCCAAGACTCTTCCACAAAACTATGAAGAGGTCGGAGGGGCATTCACCTGCCAGTCAATCGGATGTTGGGATGTTGTTCACGAAGCGAAGTATTTTGATATGGAGCACCTGCTTACATGGAAGTGTAAGCAGGGCCATATTAACCACGTACAGGATATTGTTCTATGAGCGAAGCAGCAGAAATTAAAAGAGACGGAGCCAAGGCCCAACCCAATTCCGGCAGGGGCCAGCACGCCAAGGGAGACGCCGTTCTAGAGCCCTTCCTGATTGACTACAAGGAATACACCGAATCGTTCAGTGTCTCGCGCACCAATTGGGCGAAGTTGCAGTTGGACGCTTTCAAGTCCGGCAGGCGAGAGCCAGCATTCAAGTTGGTTCTCGGTGAAGAAGACAACCCGAATAAGTTGCGTCTTTGGGTAATCAGTGATGCAATGTTTCATGAAATGTTGGAGGTTTATAATAATGCCACAGAGGTTTAGGACGAGGCCGGTAGAGATTGAGGCTGTTCAGTTCAACGGAATCAACCACGAAGAGATTGCAGCGTGGATGAATGATTCCTATTTCATCATCAACCTTGGGCCAGAGCGTGCGGAGTGGCCCGGTCGTGTTTATGACAAGTTGCACGACACGTGGATTAACGTAGCCAAGGGTCAGTGGATTGTATGTGGCGCTAAGGGAGAGTTCTACCCGTGCGATGACGAGACCTTCCACTGGAAGTATGAAGAAGTAGAAAAGGAGGAAGCATAATGGCAATTGTTCAATACAAGTCTAAGACAGTTAAGTACAACGCGGTCCAGTTTGACGGTACCAACTTCGCTGAGATTCAGGCGTTTGTCGGTAACCGATGGATGGACCTAGAGCAGACATACAAGGTACCAAGGTTTGACGTTGGCTCTCGATGGCTAGGTCCGAACGTGGCTACTGCCGTACTGTACGTGTTCGGCGGTTACCAGCCGGTAAATGTTGGAGACTGGATTATGGACCAGAAGGGTCCAAACACAGACTTTCTTATTATCTCTAACACAGACCTACAGGCAAACTACGTGGTCGCTCCATGACCGATAAGATTGAGGACAACCCGCTATTCCAGACCGACGTGTTGGTCAGGGAATGGGCGAAGGAAGTCAAGGAATACATGGACGACGAGGATTTTGGCAAGACGCTGGACCTCGTTGTCAAGATTATCGCTAAGCCAAATGTGCCGCAGCAGCATGTTGCCATTCTCTGCACACAGTTGGAAGCCTATGCCATTAAGTTCCGCTTGATGTTCGTGGGGTACATGTCATATAAGAAAGGAACGACAGAGGCTAATATGAAGAAGAACCACTACAAGGAACTATATACTGGTGTTGATAGACTTGTGGATTCATTGAAGTATCTGGTAAAATAAATCTATGGCTAATTTAGTCTACAATAATGAGCAGTTCGCAATTGCCAAGGGTTTTGGCGTAGCAGAGTTCGGAGCACTCCTAGAGGGTGCTATGAAGCGTGAGACGAAGTTTACGAAGAAGGTTTCGTTTGCTCCGTCCTCACTAGGCTACTCTGGGTCATGCCCGAGGTACTGGTACTATGCGTTTAATGGCGCAGAGTTCTCCTACGATACCGACGCAACAGCAATGGCTAATATGGACAACGGCTCCGCAGCCGGGGTACGCCTAGCCAATTTGCTAGACAAGGCCGGTATCTTGGTAGATTCAGAAATCCCAGCAAAGCATTCAGACCCTCCAATCGGAGGGTATATTGATGCCATCGTTAGGTGGAAGGGTGAGGAAATCCCCGCTGAGATTAAGACTACCAAGACAGAGACCTGGCAGTACCGAGCCAACAACAACACGGTGCCGGGGTATCAGATGGTGCAGTTGCTTATTTATATGTACGTTATGCAGAAGGAACGTGGATTCTTCATCACCGAAGATAAGAATACACATCAGTTGTTCATCCTCCCGATTAGGATGACAGATGAGCGTAAGGCGTTCATCGAGAGCATCTTCGAATGGATGCGAACAGTTAAGAAGAATGCCGAAGAGGGCGAGTTGCCACAGCGACCGTTCACCAAGGCAAGTATGCAATGCAAGGGTTGTGCAGTAAGGGAAACCTGTTGGAAGGGCTGGAAGCGCGGTAGCGTGAACGGTGCTGACCCGAACCCTGGAACGACTTTCCTCCCGGCTTTGGAGATTCCTAAGTCTTTGTGACGACGGGAGGTGCCAATTTGATTACATGTGCAAGAAACGGTTGCTCGGTAGAGTTTGAGAAGAAGACTCATAACCAAAAGTATCACAACGACGAATGCTGTCGTCTAGCGACCAATGAAAGGATTATGGAAAAGTATTACGCCAAGCGCGACCAGCGTCAGGGTAAGGCTAGATTCTGTAAGTCCTGCAAGAACACCAAGTTGTCTCGTTACAACGATAGCCCGATTTGCTCAGCGTGCAAGATTCAGCGCGAAGAGAATGCGAATAAGTCGGTGGCTAACATGTTGTTGTCTGTTGCTTGGGCGTCCTAATTGCATGGTTGTACTTTAATGGTATAATTAAAGTATGGGAATTGGCAGTTTGACTAAAGTGAAGGCCAAGAGAGTTATCGGCATTGATGCCTCAACTAACTCCTTGGCTTTTGCTATTTTTGAGGGGGAGACCCCAATCCGTTGTGGCGAAGTTGTTTTTGATGGCTCCAACGTACCGGAGCGTCTGCTAGACGCCAAGAAGAAAACAAGGGCACTCGTGGAGGCCGGTATTTTGAAAGCCGACTACATCGTCATCGAGAGCGCTATCATGGTACGCAACGTACAGGTAGCCATTGACCTAGCCTACGTCTACGGTGCTATCCTAGGTGAGTTGATGGAGTTCAACCCTAAGGTAGAGAAGGTGGCTCCGATTAGTTGGCAGTCCGGTATCGGTAACCCTAACTTGAAGCCAGCCGAGAAAGCACAGATGCAAAAGGACTTCCCCGGCAAGTCGAAGTCATGGTATCTAAGTAAGGGTAGAGAAATGCGCAAGCAGCGTACCCTTGACATTGCACGTGAATTCTTTGTGATTCCGGGCGACTCTGACAACGTGGGTGACGCCGTGGGCATCGCACTTTTTGTTTCCAGACGCTTGACGCGCCGCTAGGTTGTTTGGTACGCTAGAACAATGTTGAGATTTGATGACCCCGAGGATTCGTTTGTAATCAACGACAGGGGCGTATGCTACTCTTCTGGTAGGTGGAGACTGCCCGAAGGCATGTGGGAGCCGTGGGACCTGACAGGCCAGACCGTTCTGTTGTGTGGCAAGGAAGTAGTGGTTACGGGCGTAGATGCATTCTGTATCAACCGTAGCCCTGACAATCCCTATCGACTCTCATTTGCGATTATGGTAGATTTCGAGACTGCAAGGAAACTGTCGTGATTATCGCCGGTACCGGACACAGACCTACAGATTGTGAGGCTGAGGAAATTGTACGAACAAAAGCAAGAGCCGCACTACAGTACAGCGGAGCGGACACTTTTATTTGTGGCATGGCCGCTGGGTTTGACCTGTGGGCTGGCGATGAGGCCAGGCTACTTGGCATTGAAGTATGGGCTGCGCGCCCGTGGGCTGGTCACAAAGCCCGCAAGGCTGATGTTGAGTTGTATCAACGAATCTATGATGCAGCCGCCAAGGTCATTAATGTTGACCCAGCGACAGAGTATCCCGGCGTCTGGGTATACCATAACCGAGACAAGTGGATGGTAGACCACGCCACGCACATCTTAGCATACCTACACCCTGACGCTAGAGCAGGCGGTACGTATGGGACAGTAAAATACGCGAAAGGAAAGAAGCCGATTAGGAATATCTATACGGCTGCCCCATTTTGATTAAACTTTACAAGTCTTACAAGTGGATGTACCGACAGTACATCGTCAAGCGTCTGAGCGAGGAAGAAATTGCCGAACTCGCTGACACGACGCAGGCCACAATCAACAGGTGGCTAAAGAAGCATGAACTAACAAGGAAAGTACAATGACTACACGCGAGGCGGTAGAGTTAAAGGGTAAGTTCAACGCCCGAGTGATTGACGAGACCGACGACACATGGACCGTCCGAGTCCTAGGAGCATTTGACTTGGTTGTCCATAAGGGCGATGGGTCTTTGTCTCCGCACCTAAAGAATGAAGGTTTTTGGGAGTCATGGATTACCACCTGGGTTTGCAACAGCCTAGAGCCTGGCATGACTTTCATTGACGTTGGCGCTAACTGTGGATACTACACCATGTTGGCCGAGTCCCTGGGTGCCAACGTGGTGACCTATGAGCCCAACCCAGAGTATGTTTTGATGCTTGAAGACACATGGGTAAAGAACAGCGCGAACTTTGTTATTCGCCCGCTCGCTCTGAGCGACAGGCCGGGTGAGGTAACGCTGAGCGTACCGGACACCCTACACGGTAGCGCTAGCATCGTCACTGACTTTGTAGGCTCACAGTGGGGCGGTACGAACTGGACCGTCGCGGCGGTACGTCTAGACGACGACCTAAAGAACCTGTCCGTTAACCCATACATTCTAAAGATTGACGCGGAGTCAGCCGAGGAAATGGTATGGCATGGTGCCAAGGGTCTGCTAGAGAGTGACCGCAAGGGTGTTGTCATGCTAGAGTGGACACCTAACTCCTACTCTGAGGGTTTCATGGATGAGTTGCTTGCCTGGGGCGATGTGACAATGATTAATCACAGCGGCCAGGAAGAGGCGGTACCGAGAAGATTTCTTGATTCTCTGTCCGACTGGATTATGCTAGTTATTAGGAAGCGTTAATGGTAGACGTAAGACTTAGGGGTGGGCCTCATGATGGTGAGGCTTGGGAAATGCCGGAAGCCTGGGCAACCACAGACATTTACCCCGTATCGACTAGCGCGGTGAATATGCCTGGTACGGGCTTTTACTACCGACACACTACAGACCCGGTATGGGATTGGGTTCCGTTCCAATACGGCAACTCAAATCTAGAGGCAAAACTAGAAGAACTTAGGAATAGATAGTTGGAAATCATTGGTCTAAGCGGGTATGCCCGCAGCGGTAAGGACGAGGCCGCAAAGGTTCTCGTAGAAGAGTTTGGTTTTACCCGAGTGGCATTTGCAGATAAGTTGCGAGACTTCCTGTTTGCACTCAATCCCCTTGTGGTTGAGGATAGTAGCGTCGGATTCGGGGATGTTCGCCCGCTACAAGATGTTATTGTAAAGTTCGGCTGGGACGGATACAAGGCAACTCCGTGGGGCCAGGAAATTAGGCGTCTCTTGCAGCGTCTAGGCACCGAGGCCGGTAGAGAAACAATGTGGGACAGCATTTGGATTGATGCCGCCTTGACAGGATACAATGACGACGCTAAGATTGTTGTCACTGACGCAAGGTTCCCTAATGAGGCTGAGGCTATTGTGGACCGTGGTGGAGAACTTTGGCGAGTGCAGCGTACCGGTGTGGGTCCAGCAAACAGTCACCCCTCAGAGACTAGCCTAGACAACTTCGCTGGATTCTCGGCGGTACTATACAATAACGGCACTCTAGATGAGTACCGTTCTAAAATTAGGAGTGCATATGCGAGTAGGCTATGACCTAGACGGAGTTGGCTACATTTTCGGCCAGTCCTGTAGAATGTATCTCGGCACCGTGGGCGTTGACGTGCCGGTCATGACGGACGACAAGTGCATTGATTGGGACTTCTACAAAGCCTGGGGTATGACTCGTGAAGAGTTTAACCGTCACGTGGATGCAGGCGTGGACGCCGGTATTATTTTCGGTGACCATGAGGGTTTGACCAGAGAGAATTTCTTTGCGGCTGTAGAGTTCACTAAGAGTCTGGGTCACGAGAACATCATCGTCACGCACCGTCACCAGGGTTCGCCCGGTATGGCAGAGCGTAACACGTTCCTGTGGCTAGGCCCGGTACTAAAGTACATTGACGAGGTTCACTTTGCAGAGGACAAGACTAGTGTCCCCACAGACACCTTCGTTGAGGATAACCTAAAGAACTACGATATGCTCGTAGCCGCTGGCACCAAGGCATTCCTGATTAACAGGCCGTGGAATCTTGTGCCCGGTGGGGATGCTCGCAACCGAATCAATGACGTGAGCGACTATGCACAGGCCATTGAGGATATCACCTACCAGGGCTTCGCTGACCTGACCCTGGCGTGATTTTACAATTCGTGTTACAATAGGTGTATGCCTAATTATGATTACGAATGTGACACCCCGACCTGTGAGATTGCCGGTGACCGGTTCACGCTAAACGTTCCGATTGACGACAGAGACTTGCAGTTCTGCGCAAGGTGCGGTTCGAAGTTCACCAGAAAGATTACGTTTGAAGGCTCTGTATGGGCACCCACAGCAGGTGGCATGCGTTGAGCGAAGTAGCATTGTACGATGAGAGCGACCCTATCCAGGAAATGATGGATAGGGTCGCTACTCGTCTTATGCAGGGAAAGACAGAATTAGCGATTGCTAGAGACCTTGGCATTAAGCGTGTTGAGGTTATCAAGTACCGCGACTTGTGGAAAGAAAGCCTAGCCCGCGACAACGAGGCTAGAGACTCTGCGCGTGACCACCTGAACATTATGGTCAAGCATTACGACGGTCTAATTGAGAGGTCGTACAAGGTCTATCAGAACCTTGATGATATGGCTTTCGATGAGAAGGTCGCAGCGCAGATGAACACCACCCTAAAGAATATCTCCGAGTACGAAGGTAAGCGTGTAGATGCTCTGCAAAAGGCCGGTCTACTAGACGGCGCAGATATGGGTGACGAAATGGCTGCCATGGAAGAGAAGCAGGCCATTCTTATTGACATTCTACGTAACGACCTGTGCCACGTCTGCCGTCCAGAGGTTATGCGTAAGTTGAAGCGCGTCACTGGACAGGTAGAGGAAATCAAGCAGGACGATATTGTTGACGGAGAAGTCGTAGACGATGAGTGACTTTTTCAACGACGTATACAACGCACTAAGCGGTGAGGATTTTGAGGAACAGCCGGTAGAGATTGAAGAATTTGTTACCAGCGAAGAGTTCCTTAATCTCCCACCGCTTTCTGAGTATCAGTACCAGATGATTAGGGCCGGTAGTCAGATTTATAAGTATGAGACTCTACTCTCATTGTATGGAGAAGAGAAGGCAGACAAGCGTTGGCGTCAGACCTGCAACGAGGTCATCCTACAATTGGGTAAGGGGTCCGGTAAGGACTATACCTCCACCATCGCCTGCTGCTACATCGTGTACTTGCTGCTATGTCTAAAGGACCCAGCCAAGTATTACGGAAAGCCAGCGGGAGACGCAATTGATATCGTTAACGTCGCTATTAACGCCGAGCAGGCAAAGAACGTTTTCTTTAAGGGCTTCAAGAATAAGATTAAGTCATGCCCGTGGTTCCAGGGTAAGTTTTACGAAAAAAACAACTCGATTGAGTTCGACAAGGCAGTTACCGTTTACTCCGGTCACTCCGAGCGCGAGTCTTTCGAGGGTCTTAATCTACTTGTCGCTATCCTTGACGAGATTTCCGGTTTCGCCCTAGAGTCTACCTCAGGTAATGAGCAGGCGAAGACCGCAGACGCAGTATACAAGATGTACCGCGCATCCGTGGACTCCCGATTTGCAGACTTCGGTAAGGTTCTGCTACTATCCTTCCCACGTTTTAAGGATGACTATATCCAGCAGCGCTACAACGCGGCGGTAGCGGAGAAGGAAGTCATTAAGCGTACCCACACATTCAAGATTGACCCCGACCTGCCAGATGGCTATGAGGGCAATGAGTTTACGATTGAGTGGGAAGAGGACCATATTGTTCGTTACGCATATCCTCGTCTGTTCGCTCTAAGGCGTCCTACCTGGGAGGTCAATCCCACCGTATCTATTGACTCCCCCGCAATGATTCGTGCGTTCCACTCTGACATGGGTGACGCGCTGGGTCGTTTCGCCTGCATGCCGTCCAACCTGTCCGATGGATTCTTCAAGAACAAGGCTGCCATTGACTCGTCATTCGTCACTCAGAACGGCGTTGATGAGCACGGTCTGTTCCTAGAAAAATTCCAGCCAAAGGACGACACCAAGTATTTCTTGCACGTTGACCTGGCGCAGAAGCACGACCACTGTGCGGTAGCCATGGGCCACGTCGAGAAGTGGATTAAGGTTAAGATTGGTGGAGCAGACCTAGAGGAACTTCACCCGGTTGTGAAGATTGACGCGGTACGTTGGTGGACACCTACCAAGGAGAAGTCAGTGGACTTTAAGGATGTAAGAGATTACATCATTGCTCTTAGGAGACGTGGGTTCAACATCAAGTTGTGTACCTTCGACCGATGGAACTCTCACGACACCATGAACATTTTGACAAACGAGCACGGTATCCCTACAGATACACTCTCTGTTGCCAAGAAGCACTACGACGACTTCCTGTCCACCATGTATGATGGGCGTCTGGTCGGACCTAAGATTGAGTTGCTGATTGAAGAGTTAGGCCAGTTGAAACTAATCAAGGACAAGGTTGACCACCCTCGCAAGGGAAGCAAGGACTTGTCAGACGCGGTTTGTGGTGCTATCTTTAACGCCGTCTCCCTGACAAGGAAGCCGGTAGACCAAGAAGTAGAGATTATTAACTACCGTGACATTCTAGTGCGTCAGGAGCAGGAGCGCAAGCAGAAGGAAGCCAACGAGGGATTCGATGGTGTGATTAGGGCTCCAAAGAGACAGATTCCAGACGACCTGGCACAGTTCCTAAGCAACGCAAGATTGTTGTAGGCCGGTACTTGACAGCCTCCGCTATCTGCATGTAAAATGTTTTTAGAGAAGAAACATACTACAGAAAGGAGAACATACTATGGAAACTAAGTCTTTCGAAGAGACTTACACAAAGATTCCACGTGCTGATTTAATTAGAGACCTAGTTAAGCGCGATGGAACCAAGTGTATGTATCCTGACTGTGGCAACGAACTAGACTTTTCCATCGACAGCGGTCCGCGTGAGGTCACCATTGACCACCACTACCCACAGTGGTACGGACGTGAGCAGGGTTGGACCAGAGATGAAATCTGGGCTCTTGACAACCTTCGTCTAATGGAGAAGAAGTGTAACGCTAAGAAGGGTGACCTTATCCCAAATGAGGACGGTACCCTTCCGGCTAAGCCAGCAAGCACTTTCATGTTCAGACGGCAGAAGCGTGCAACTCGTCCTGAGTTGTGTTACGTTTGTGACAACGGACGTAAGTTGGGTCCGTCTGAGGTTTGTGCCTCATGTTCAAGTGGGCCACAGCCTGAGCGCTACCCGCGTTGGGCTAAGATGCCTTCACCTGAATGTGACCACGAATTGTTCTGGTGCTGGGCATGTTCAATTGGTATCACCCCGCGTGTGCCAAGCGTGGACATTGCTGTCCGGCAGGCCGAGTCGGGCGAGTGGGATTGAGAGTAGGGCGGTAGAGATACCGCCCTACTTCTACTTTTAGGAGAGTAATGTACACACCACAACGTGACGGTCGTTTCGAATATGTCTTTGAGGCGCTGGCACACATTGAGGAAAGGTTCTGTAGCAAGGGCTGTCGCAAGGCCGTCGCCGCTACAGATGAGTTT
>Ga0157375_10001314_pt1 | contig 21427 bp, 8 predicted proteins | sample M35metaG_FD_115311 | JGI IMG/M metagenome (GOLD analysis project Ga0157375, IMG submission 115311) | Miscanthus rhizosphere microbial communities from Kellogg Biological Station, Michigan, USA - M3-5 metaG | ecosystem: Host-associated > Plants > Roots > Rhizosphere > Soil | place: USA: Michigan... | reverse complement strand
GCAAGCCCCGCACCAGCCAACAAAGTCAGCGCCAATCCAAATTCGGAAATCACCAAAGCTTGACGTAACCGGTTGTGACTTCTGCTGGACCCGCTGCGTCCACCTTCTTTTAAAGTTTCATTCAGGCTAACGCTGGAAGCGCGCCATGCCGGGAAGCATCCGAACAGGATGCCCGCCAACATCGTGCAGGCCAAGGTGAACAGCAACACGGGGACGCTGAGAGTCACGTCAGCCTCCGATGGCAATGTATAAGGTGGCATGACGATCATCAGCACTTTCAGCATGAGCGCACTCAGGCCGACTCCGGCGACACCTCCGAGAAATGCCAGCACCATGCTTTCCGCGAGAAATTGATTGAATACGCGCCCGCGTGTCGCGCCGAGAGACGTGCGAATCGCGACCTCTTTCAAACGGGTGGTACCTTTCGCCAGCAAGAGATTGGCAACGTTGGCGCAGGCGATTAGTAGTACGAAGCCCACTGCTCCCAGCAGCAACCACAAAGTGGTTTGTGTTTCCCTCGGAAAAAAATCATTCTTGAGAGGTTCAACGGTAATTCCCCAGCCCTTGTTGGATTGGGGAAAGTCTTTCGCAATGCGGTCAGCGACAAGGTTCATATCAGCCTGAGCTTGGGCGATTGTGACTGCCGGCTTCAATCGCCCCATGACCAGGATGAAATGAAAATCATGGTTAATCTGTTCCGGCTTGAACGCGAGCGGAGCAACAATTTCGGTCTGCAATCGATCGGTTGCGCCGGGAGCCATGACACCGACCACCGTGTATGGCTCACCGTTTAACTTCAGTTGCGTACCAATAATGTTGGGATTGGCGCCGAGCCGCTTCCACAAGCGGTTCATAAGGACGACAACATGGTCTTTGCCGGGTTGCCCTTCTTCGGGAACAAAGTCACGGCCGAGCGCAAATGGCACTCCCATAGTTTTGTAGAATCCAGGAGTCGTAAGCTGACCGTTGACCTGCTCAGGACGCTCTGCGGTCGCAAGATTGAAATTGCCGTTCGTCCAGGCATTTAAGTCTTGGAAAGTGGTGTTTTGTCGTTTCCAATCGAGATAGTCTCCGGCAGCGACGCCGTTGCGAAACGTCTGTACCTTGGACCACACCATCACTAACTGGTCGGGCTCTGGATAAGGCATCGGAGCCAGCAACGTGGCGTAGACGACACTGAAGATGGCCGTGTTTGCGCCGATGCCGAGAGCAAGTGTGATGATCGCCACCGACATAAAGCCGGGACTCTTGCGCAACAAACGGAAAGCAAAGCGGAAGTTCTGAAAAATTGCTCTCATTGTTATTCCTCTCTTACTCGTACCGCAACGCCACCATCGGATCGAGCCTGCTTGCACGTCGTGTGGGCAGGAAGCCTGCCCCCACAACGATGACCGATAAACCAGCAATCACCGCCACAAGAATGAGCGGATTGCCTGGCTTAACTCCAAAAAGTAAAGAACTCGCTGCTCTTGTGACCACAAGGGACAGCAAAGTTCCTGCAATCAAACCAACAGCCAGCAGCATGCCCGCCTCGCGCATGATCAGTGACATGATTGCGCCGCGGTCAGCACCCAGCGCCAGCCGAACGCCAATCTCATTGGTTCGTTGCAGGACCATGTATGACATCACGCCATAAACCCCCACGCTTGCCAGAACGGCGGCGAGAAAACCGAAAAAGTTTGAAAGCGTAGCCAAGAGGCGCTCCTGCAACAGGCCATCGCGAATCGCGGTATCAGACGCATCTCCACCAAATTCGCGCTGCCAGAAGGGATAACTGATCACAGCACCGGGCAGACCGCAGCCGCGAGTGTCATCCGCGGTTGTGAACAAGCGGCCAAGAACAGGCTGCACTCCCAGTACACGGAAAAAATCTCCGCTTACCCACAATCCTTGCGCGTGGCGGACTTCGCCACTTGGTGTAAGATTGAAATCATCCGCCGCCCAGGCAAACATCCCCGCAAATGCTTCCTGATGGTTGCGGACTTCCTCCCACAGTGGATTGGTCAGGCCCAGTTTCCAACTCTGCTGGCTCCCACGGAGGCCCTTGCGGTCGGCAAGGCTGATTTCTACCAACTCCTGCGGATTTTTCACCGGAAGCATCCGCATGCGCACTGAGTTCAACAATTGGAAAATTGCGGTGTTTGCGCCCGTCCCTTGTGCAAGCGTGAGCAGGGCCACAATGGCAAAGCCAGGACTTTTCCCTAGCACTCGAACTGCATGTCGCAAATCCAGAAGAAATCTCTTCATCAATTCCTCACTCATATCTCAACGCCACCATGGGATCGACCTTGGTCGCCCTCCGCGCGGGTATGTACGAAGCGATTCCAGTCCCGACGATTAACAGCAGGGCTACACCGGAGAGAGTTAATGAATCGCCGGGGCCGACTTCAAACAAGAGCGAACGCAAAAACCGCGTAAGCAGAAAGCAGCCGAGGAGGCCAAGCGCCATACCAGCCGCCGCAGTGAGTACCCCTTGCTGCAAAATCATTTTCAAAACATCGGTTGTGCTCGCTCCCAGTGCAATGCGGACACCTATTTCCGGCGTCCGCTGTGTTACTGAATAGGCAAGTACGCCGAACACTCCGCCCAAAGCCAGGAACAAGGCCGTGGCTGCAAAAACGCCCACCAACAGCAAATTGAAGCGCCGGCTATTCAATGATTCGGAAAGTATTCCATCCAAGGTGTTGAATTTCGGAGGAACCGTCGGATCGACCTGAGCTATGATTCTGCGCGCCGCTGGGAAAATAGCCGCTGGATCAGAGGTCGTTTGCACGACGATGCTGAATTGCCTCGCCCGTGGCCGCTGACGATAATTGACATAGATGGTTGGACGCGGCGCCCACTCCAGACTGTGCGCGCGCACTTCGCCGACGATGCCCACAATTGTCAGTGGACGCAAGTCACCATCCATGTTGCCAAATTCAATGGTCTGGCCGATCGGATTCTGGTTCGGCCATTTTTGCCGCGCTGTTGACTCGCTGATTACCGCAACATGAGGCGCGTTGGGCCCATCTGCGTCGTTGAACAGGCGCCCGCTCTGTAGTGGGATCCCCAGGGTCTGAAAGTAACCTTGGCTGGCAATGACGAAGTCCGCATTTCCCGTGCGTTCCCGGTCATGAAAAATTCCAGTAAGAAATTCAGTAAATTCTTTAAGAAATGCCGGCCCAGCTTTGTCATAGGACACTTGCGCGCTGCGCTCAACGAGGGCTTGTTGCGCAGGTGAAAGCTGCTGCGGATTCAGAATTGCGAAGTCACCATCATCAGGGCCATTTGCAAGGGGAAGCGAATTCGTACCGCCAACTGCCTGAACACCTGGCATAGTTTGCAAACGCGACATGACTTGGTCGAGGAACTGTACACGTTGTGCACTCTTTGGCCCGTCGAGATCAGGCAACTCCAAATCTATGGTGAGGACATGCTGCGTTTGAAATCCAGGATGCACTGAAAGTACATAAAGCATGCTGCGCCCGAGTAGTCCGGCGCCGACCAGCAGAGTAAATGTCACTGCAATTTGACCGGCCACAATGATTCGGCCGCCATGTTGGATGCGAAGACTGGAAACTTGAGTGCGTCCCGCCGTTAATGTGCCTTGCAGGTTCGATGATGTCGCTCGTAAAGCAGTCAGTACACCCAACACGGTTGCCACTACGAGTGAAAGCCCGAGAGCAAACGAGAGCACAGTAAGATTTAACGAAATGTCGTTCAGCCGGGGAATGTTGCCGGGAGCTAATGCCCGCAATCCTTGGATTCCGAAATATGCGGCAATCACGCCACCGCTGCTGCCGAGCAATGAAACCAAGAATGATTCGGCAAGAAATTGCCGCACTAGACGCCAACGGGAAACTCCCAGCGCTGAACGAATCGCCAATTCACCTGCGCGCCCGGATGCTTGCGCCAGCGACAGGTTCATCAGGTTTGCACAGACAACCAGCAACAGCAGGCCGACCACACCGAGCAAGACAAGCAACGCCGGTCTGATATTTGCAGTCAACGCATTTCGCAGCGGCAGGACCGCTGCGTCAACTAAGGTCATGTCCTCTGACCCGTATTGACGAAAGAGGTTATGAGCTATGGCAGAAACTTCGGCGCGGGCTCGATCGAGAGAGGCGTCGTCGCGCAACCGTGCAACAACCTGCCAGTTGTGTGCGCTTCGGCTTGGCAGGCGGACATCCGTCTCCCGCGCGAGCCATACCTGACTGTTGTCTGGGAAAGAGAATCCAGGTGGAAGTACACCAACAACAGCGACGGGGATGTTTGAAACTGTGACCTTCACCGCGCCGAGGTCGTGCGTTTCATGCAAATGCAGTTTCCAGTACGAGTAACTGATGAGCGCTACAGGCGCTGCCCCAAAATGTTGCTCTTCAACCGCAAACAATCGTCCAACTACCGGTTGTACACCCATTACGGAAAAGAAGTCTTTGGAAACATGTGCAACATCGATTCGATCGGGCGCGTTGTCAACCGAAACTACAGCTTCGACTGAATACATTTCGGCCATGCCTTGGAACGCGTGCGCTTGGTAACGCATGTCTTCAAAATTTGGATCTGCGAACCGCGAGTGGCCGCCGTTCGAATTTACCTCCCACAATTGCACGATCTGATCGGGTTTGTAGTAGGGCAGTGATCGCAAAAGAACACCGTAGACAACACTGAAGATTGCCGTACTTGCTCCAATCCCCAGTACAAGTGTGCCAATAGCGATCGCCGAGGACCCAATATTCCTCCGCAATTGCCTCAGCGCGTAACCAAGATCCTGTGACAGGCCGTTCATAATTCTCCTTACTCGTAACGCAACGCCACCATGGGATCGACCTTCGACGCCCGCCGTGCCGGGATGTAGCACGCAGCAATCGCCACCAGCACGAGCACCACGGCGACTCCAATAAACGTGAGCGGATCAGTCGCTGAAACCTCGAACAATTGACTCGTCATCAAGCGTGTCAAAGCAAACGCGGCAGCGACGCCGATGACAACTCCCATCAACGCCAGCCGTACTCCCTGTCCGAGAATCATGCGGATTACGTCCATGCGCTGCGCGCCCAACGCCATACGCACGCCAATCTCACGAATGCGCCGGCGTACCGAATACGCGAGGACGCTGTAGAGTCCGATGGCTGCCAGCAAAAGTGCGAGACCAGCAAAGGCTCCAAGCAGCAGCATGTTGAAACGTTGATGAGAGATCGAATCTGCCAGGATCATGTCCATGGTTACAACGTCATTCACCGGCTGTTCTCGATCAATCTCGTGCACAGCATTTGCAAGGGCGGGAGCAAGATTTCCCGGCTCCGCAACAGCGCGCAGCACGACAGTCATGAAGGCTCGGGGAGCCTGCGCCATGGGAAGATATAAGGTTGCAACAGGTTCGGCGATATCCAATCCATCCTGTTTCACGTTTCCGACTACTCCCACGACTTCCCGAATTTTTTCCGGGAAAAAAGTCATAGTCAGACGCTTGCCAATCGGATTCTCGCCAGGCCAAATGCGTTTGGCCATGGCATCGCTGATAAGAATTGCTTGTGGCCTGTCCTCGGTGTCTGCATTCGTAAACATGCGGCCCTGCAAAAGTGGTATGCGCATGGTTCGCATGAAATCAGTTTCGACAATACGGACCGCAACCTCGGGTTGTTCCGCCATCGGGACCATAGGCCGCCCCTCAACCGCAATCGGCTGAATGGAACCACCGTCTGACAATGGCATGATGTCGATAGCGCTTGCACTTTCCACACCAGGCAAGGCGCGAAGACGCTGCAAGAGTTGGTCGTAGAAAGCGAACTGTTGGACTGGCTTGGCGTACTTCACCATCGAAAGCTGGATGTCGGTAAGCGCGATATTGTGCGTATCCATTCCCGAATCTACATTGCGTAGATGGGAGAGACTGCGAATCATCAATCCAGCGCCAATCAGTAGAACCAGCGACAACGCCATTTCGGAAACGACCAGCACACTGCGGGTGCGATTGCTGCCCGAGTCCGCATCTGTCCGGCCAAGGCCGGCTTTTAGTGAGTCGTTCAGATTCGTCTTAGTGGCACGGAACGCGGGAGCTACACCAGCAATGACTCCAGTCAGCAAAGAAACCAGTAGAGTAAAACCGAGGACCGAGACATCGAGGGAAATGTTTGCTGCAAATGGAAGTCGTTGTGCTAGAAAGGCAACAATCAGGCGTACGCCGAAGTGGGCTACCGCCAAGCCCAGCACACCTCCGACCAAAGAAAGCATCAATGTTTCCGCGAGTATCTGCCGCAACACTCGGGCTGAACTCGCGCCGAGCGCCGTACGGATGGCGATTTCCTTCTGCCGTGCCAGAGTCTTGACTAAGACGAGGTTGGCTACGTTGGCGCATGCAATCAGCAACACAAACCCGACTGCTCCTAGCAAAATCATCAAGGCAGAGCGAACGTCGCCGACCATCTGTTCACGCATTGGGATCACAGTTGCGCCCCAACCCTTGTTATCCGCTGGATATTGCTGCTCCAACCGTGACGAAATGGTGTTCATCTCCGCTTTCGCTTGTTCGAGATTTGCATCCAGCTTTAATCTGCCGATGACAAGATAGTTGTGGTTCCCACGCACGGCGCGGTCTTTGTCGGTCCATGCAATCGGCGTCCACATCTGGGTTTGAAATTTCGGATCAGAGGAGGTGGGGAAGGCAAATTTTGCGGGCATGATGCCCACAATGGTGTAAGTCTCACTATTTAATGAAATCGTCTGACCAATCACGTTCGGATTCGCTGCGAAATGTGATTGCCAGAATGAGTGGCTGATCACCACGACCTTTCCGTGTCCCGAAGAGTCTTCTTCGCTCGTGAAGACTCGTCCCGCCATCGGTTGCGTTCTAAGCACAGAAAAGAAATTCGACGAAACGCGGGTCGCCAGGATGGATTCCGGTTCTCCTTTGCCAGTGAGGTTGAAGCCGGAAAAACCGTAGATCGCCATCTGCTCAAACGAGTGGTTCTGATTAGCCCAATCTATATAGTTCGCGGGAGAAACCGAGAAGCGCGTCATCCCGGGAAAGCTCGACTGCGGCGGCGTGTGCCAGACCTGTACCAGCCGATCCGGCTGTGGATAGGGCAGAGGCCGCAGCAACACCGCATTCACCACGCTGAAAATTGCAGTGTTCGCACCAATGCCAAGCGCCAACACAATCACCGCGACAGCGGTAAATCCCGGAGCCTTGAGTAACATGCGCAGACCAAATCGAATGTCTTGAAATAATGTGTCCATAAAATTCCTCACTCGTAACGCAGTGCCACCATAGGCTCGACCTTCGCAGCCCGGCGCGCGGGAATATAACTAGCCAAAAGCGCGGAAACGCCAAGCAGGGCCGCTACTGCCAATAAAGTTGCGACATCCCAGGAGCGCACACCAAACAGCAACGAACCCATCAGTGTTCCCGCGCCTAACGAACAGAGAATGCCCAAAACAATTCCGCCGGCGGTCAGCCATACCGCCTCTTTCAAAATGAGCTGATATACGGAGCTGCGTTGCGCGCCCAGCGCCATGCGCACCCCAATTTCGCGCGTTCTCTGGCTGACGGAGTAGGCGATGATTCCGTACAGCCCAACCACACTCAGCAACAGCGCCATCGCCGCGAAGCCGCCCACCAGCCACGCGGACGAACGGTGCATGTACGCCGTTTGCGAGTTGCTGATGTTCTGATTCATGGTGACGGTCTCACTGGTAGCGATGTTGGGATCAATCTTGCGAATGATCGTGACCAGAGTTGGAAGTAACGCCTTCTCGTCCCGCGAGGTGCGCACAATCAAGGAAAAGTCTGTGTCCGTAGATTGATTGAAGGGGATGTACGTGGTTGGCCAGGTAGCAGTATCGAGGGTGCTCTCATGGACGTCCTCGACAATCCCGATAATTTCACGCAGCGAATCTGGCGACAGTTCGGTGTCCCCGTATTTCTTCCCGATAGGGTCTTCGCCAGGGAAGTATTTTTGCGCCAAGGCCTGATTGATGACAGCTACGCCTGCTTTGGATTTATCTTCTGAATCATTGAAATAACGTCCACGCAGCAACTTCGCGTGTATGGTCGAGAAATATTCCGACCCTACGTCGCGGTTGTTGACCTCGTTGTGTTCTCCGCTGTAAGGACGGTCTGTAAAACGAATCCAATTTGTATTGCCGTTGAAACTCACCGGCAATTGACCGGCAACCGCAACCGAACGCACTCCCGGCAATGCCGAAACCTGGCGGACGAGCTCTCTCTCGAAAACGATGGTTTGCGGATATTTTCCATAGCGCGCTTCCGGCACGGCAATTCTCAACGTAGCCAGACCATCAGGCTCGAACCCAAGATCCAAATGTAGTAATCGATACAGACTCTTGCTGAGCAGGCCGGCCCCAACCAGCAAGACCATCGCAACCGCCAGTTCAACCACAACCAAATTCGAACCAAGGCGTCGCCATGCTCTGCCGGACACGCTACGCCCGCTGTCCGACAAAGCTGCCTGCAGCTTGGACATCTGCATGCGTGCCATGGGCGCCAGGGAAAATAAAACTGCCGCCAATCCGGCGAGGCACATGGCAAAGCCCAGCACCCGAATATTCAATGAAAGCCCCTGCAAAAACGGCAGTTGCGACATTGCGTCTTTGGAGACCAGGCCAAGCAGAATGTGCATCAATTGGTATGTTGCGATCAGCCCTGCCAAACTGCTGGCCGCAACCAGAACCAGACTTTCCGTAACAAACTGCCGCACCATTCGCACAGAGGATGCACCCAATGCCCCGCGCACAGCGATCTCGCGCATCCGTCCTTCGGACCGAACCAACAGAAGGCTCGAAACATTCACGCACGCGATCACAAACAGCAACCCCGCCCCGCCAAGCAAAATGAGAAGAATTGGGCGAATGTCACGGGTAATGACTTCCGGGAGAGGCGTAACAATCGCGCCCTGACCGCGGTTGGAATCCGGGTATTGCTGTTCCAATTGTTTTGCGATCGACTGCATATTCGCCAAAGCAGTCTGAAGCGAAACGCCATCTCTTAGGCGCGCGACTCCATACATGTTGTGACAACTGCGGTGTGTTTCGCAGTAACCTTTGGGTTGTAGCGCCGTCCAGAACTGTGCATTGCCACGAGGTGCAAACTGGAAGTCCCGTGGGAGAACGCCAATCACTGTGAAGGCAGTGTCATCGAGCGTGACCGTCTGTCCGACCACATCAGCTCGGCCGCTAAAGCGATTCTGCCAGGTGGAGTACGGCAAAATCACCACAGCCGCCGCGCCAGGAGAATCTTCTCCCTGATAAAAATCACGCCCCAACAGCGGCTTAACTCCCAACGTCCGGAAGAAGCCGCTGGTCACACGCGCCGCCGGCACAGGTTCGGTGCCGTTAGCACTACTCAAAATGTATCCCGCACCGGTATAAGCGTCGAATGAGCTGAAAACCTGATTCTGCTTTTTCCAATCGATGTAGTCAGCATAAGAAAGATTGGCACGTGGAATCATGGGCACACTTTCAGTGACGTCTACCAGTCGCGCCGAATTGACGTAAGGCAGTGGCTTAATCAGTGCCGCATCAACGAAGGCAAAGATTGCCGTACTGGCGGCGATTCCCATTGCCATCACAAATACAGCCGTACAAGCGAATCCCAGATTCTTGTTGAGTTGCCGCAGCGAAAAACGGACGTCTTGTAGTATTCCGTGCATAAGCAGTCCTTTACTCGTAACGCAATGCGACCATCGGATCGACCTTCGCCGCCCTCCGCGCTGGAATGTAGCTGGCTAATCCAGCAGCCAAAACAAGAACAATCGCAGTGATCACAAACGTGAATGGATCGGTTGGGCGAACACCGAACAACATAGAAGACAGCAACCGGGTAAAAGCCAACGCGCCTGCAACGCCAAGTGCGACGCCGATGAGCGTGAGCACCATCCCCGGACCAAGCACCATGCGCAACACATCACTCCGGGCGGCACCGAGCGCCATACGAACTCCAATTTCCTGCGTCCGTTGCCCGACCGAATAAGCGACCACGCCATAAATACCAATCGCAGCCAGCAACAGTGCCGCCGCAGCGAAGGCGCTCAATAAATAAAGGTTGAAACGACGCGACGCGGTAGACTCGCTGATGACCTCGTCCATGGTCTGCACCTGGGCGACAGCGAGCTGATTATCGAGACCCCAAATCGCGGCACGCAGACTCGAAGCAAGGCTGGAAGGACTGCCAGAAGCACGAACCGCTAGATGCAAACCGGTAAAAGAACCGTCATTCTGGAGGACCGACTCGTAAGTATGGAAAAGTGTTTCGCTATCGAGAGAGCTTTGCTTGACGTCTCCAACTACTCCGACCACGGTCATCCAGGGATCCTCGGACTGAGGTCTGCCCCACTTCAGCCGCTTGCCCAGCGGATCCTGACCGGGCCAGAAACGCTTGGCCAGTGAGTCACTAATAATAAGGACATGCGTTGAGCCAGCCTTGTCCTGATCGCTAAAATACCTTCCCCGAATCAATGGCACACCCATCGTCTGCAAGTAATTTCCCAGAATTACCGAATGGCTGGATTTATTCAGATCCCCCCCGGCTGGTGGTTGAAAACCCTCAGGGGTAAATAGATGGATCCAATGTCCCTGCAACGGCAGGTCGGTTGAAACACCCGCCAGTTTCGCTCCGGGCATCGTTTCTAACCGTGCAATGAGTTGCTGGAAGAATGCGCGACTCTGTTCTGCTTTCTGATATTGCGACCACGGCAAATTGATTGAAGCTGTAAGTACATGCTCCGACTGAATCCCAGGATCAGTAGCCAACACTCGCGCAAAGCTGCGAACTAAAAGTCCAGCTCCCACCAGCAGCACCAGCGACAGAGCAACTTGCCCAATCACTAAAGCAGAGAGCAATCGTTGATGGTGCGGGCCAAGCGCGCTATTTCGCCCTCCCTTTTGCAGAGTGCTGTTCAGGTCTGTGCACCACGCAGAAAGTGCCGGCGCCAAACCAAAAACGACACCAGTCAAAATCGCAAGCACCAGAGTAAAACCAAGCACTGACAAATTCAGCTCGATCGCGTGCGCACGCGGAATGTCGGCTGGTATTAATTTCACGCCTACCTGGACGATCAACCATGCTGAGACAAGACCCAACAGTGCGCCCATCATGCTCAGCACGAAACTCTCAGTCAGAAATTGACGGAACAGCTGCGTCTTCCCTGCGCCGATAGCAAGGCGCACAGCGATTTCCTTTTGCCGTCCTGCGGCACGAGTAAGCAGAAGGTTTGCCACATTCGCGCACGCGATAAGCAGCACGAATCCGACTGCCCCGAGTAATAGCAGCAATAGGGTTCGAGACCTGCCAGCTACCCGATCATTCAGCGGTGCAGCCAGAGCCTGGAGATCGATCGAGCCACGAAATTGCGCGGGATAGGTATCCAGAATGCGGTGGGCAATGATTTCCAAATCACTGTTTGCACTTGCCAGGTTGATACCCGATCTCAGTCGTGCAATCACACTGTAGTTAAAGTTGTCTCCAATATTGGTCAAGTCATCATGCGTGAACGCCATGGGGACAAAAACATCGGCTGCTTTCCCCTGATCCATGCCTGGTAAGGGAAACACAAGGTCCTTTGGCATGACGCCAACAATGGTGTAATTTTCGCGGTCAAGTTTGACCGTGTGTCCAACCACATCTGCATTACCGCCAAAATGAGCTTGCCAAAGCCCGTAGCTCAATATGGCCACGTGTTGTCCCGGCCGATCTTCACTCTCAGCGAAAGTTCTTCCTATCGCAGGTTGCACGTCGAGAATGGAAAACAAATTGAAGTTGATCCGTACAGCCTCAACCCGCTGCGGTTCGCTGGTTCCGGAAAAATCGAATTGTGTGTTTTGAAAAGCGGCAACTCCCTCGAACACGCTGTTTTGCCGCTGGATCTGGACTACATCGGGAGCGCAAACCGGAATTGGATAGGGACTAGCTTGTGGGATTTTCTCGTTTACTAAGACCAGGCGGTCTGGTTCATGATAAGGAAGAGGCCGCAGCACCACAGCATTCACAACACTGAAGATCGCAGTGTTAGCGCCAATGCCGAGCGCAAGCGTCAGCACAGCCACCGCAGTGAATGCGGGTGACTTCCACAGCATGCGCAAGCCAAAACGAACGTCCTGAAGCAGGTTCATAAGTCCTCACTCATAGCGCAGTGCCACCATGGGATCGACCTTTGCCGCACGACGGGCCGGCAGATAACTCGCTAGCAAAACCGCGCCGCTGAGCAATAACGCTGTAGTGATCAATGTGAGCGGGTTGAACAAGCCCACCTGATACAACAAGCTCGACAGCGCGCGTCCAAAGACAAAGGTCGCAACCAGACCAAGCAGCAGACCGGCCGCAGCCAATTTCACTCCGTTCAACAAAATCAGACGGAGTACATCGGCCCGGCTCGCCCCTAACGTCATGCGAACGCCAAGTTCTCGCGTGCGCAATTTCACGGAATAGCTGATGACTCCGTACAAACCAACCGTGGCCAATAGAAGCGCGAGTCCAGCAAACACCGAGAGCAGCACCACCAAGAACCGCCGTTCCATCAACGAGTCATTGACGCGCTCTTCCATGGTCTTGATGTCGTAGATGGGCTGGCTCGGGTCAACCGCGCGCACCGCCGACGCCAATGCACTCGCAACACTCGCCGCATTCCCACTGCTGGCGCGGGCGGCGATCGCGACCGATAGTTCTGGAGATTGAGCGAGTGGAAAGTAGTAGAAGCCCTCCGTCGTATCGCCTTCAAGAGAAGAAGCGCGCGCATGCTTCACGATCCCAACAATCGTTGCGGGTGGACCATCTTCTCTATAGCTGATATGTTGTCCCAAAGGATCCTGGCCCGGCCAATACGCGCGTGCCAAAGTTTCATCAATCACCACAACTTTTTCTGTGTTGGCACGGTCAGGCTCCTGGAAGGTCCGCCCGCGCACGACTGGAATCCGCAATGTGGCGAAATAATCCGGAGAAACGGCCCGAATGTTCCCGTGCGGTCCAGAATCATTCGGCCCTGTCGGATGTTCCTTGATGCTGAAGGAGGCTGATCCGCCCGTATTGGTAAAGGGCAGAGAGTCGACAATCGCCACGCCTGATACGCCGGGCGAACTTTTGAGTTGCTGTTCCAGCGCGGTAAGAAACGCCGCCTGCTGTTCTTCTGTCTTGTAAACACTTGGCGGAAGCGACAGGCGCGCAGAAATCAAACCTTGCGGATCAAATCCGGTTTCCACCTGCTGCAAATGTTCCATGCTGCGCAGCAGTAACCCGGCGCCGGAGAGCAACAACATGGCCAGACCAATCTCTCCCACTACAAGCGTTGAGCGAACAAGCTGTCGCGAACGGCTCGACGTCTCCGAACGCCCACCTTCCTGCAGGGCCTGAAACCATTGACTGTGAGTCGAATGCCAGGCTGGCGCAACACTGCAGATCACTGCGCAAGCGGCTCCCACGACCACCGCAAAAAGCAATAAAGACTTGTCCACATGCGTCTGAATGTTTTGCATTAGCGCGGTGGGAGCCATGGACATTAACGCAGGAATCAAGAGCCCGGCGAATGCAACACCCACGCCCACTCCTGCAATGGAGAGCAATATGCTTTCCATCAGCGCTTGCTGCACCAGGCGGGCCCGGCTCACTCCCAGCGCGATTTGCACCGAGACCGCACGCTGCCGTGCCGAAGCACGCGCCAACTGCAACCCGGCAATATTGGCGCAGGCAATCAACAACACCGTTGCCACAGCCGCCAACAAAATGAGGAGAGGCTTGCGCAGGTCTCCGGCAATGTAATCAATTAGCGGCATGCAGAACATTCCCCAACCGGCGACCTTGCCGTAGCTGTTCTGACCTTCAGACTCAATTTGCCGCGATGCCCGCAGCTTCAAATAAGCATTTGCCTGCTCGACCGTAACCCCAGGCTTTAACCGCGCCACACTGAACAGATACTCGTTGTAGCGAAAGTTACGATCAAAGTATTGATTGGGAGGCAGAGCAATCGGCGTCCAGAGTTCGGCTTGATTCGGCCAGGCGAAATCCGGCCCCATCACTCCGATCACTTGGTAAGACTGCTGGTTGAGTTGAATCGTCCGCCCGACGATCGACGGATCACTTCCGAACCGCTGTTTCCAGGCGTTATAGGCAAGGACAACTTGGTGATTCGCGTTAGGCTGATCTTCCTCCGGACGGAAAACCCGACCCAGATGTGGCTTGGCCCAGAACACATCGAACCACTGCCAGGAAACGCGAGCGCCCACCAGCCGAATTGGTGTAACTCCGTCAACGTTGTAGTTGAAGTTGGCGCCAGTCATGATGGCGGTAGAAGTAAACGTATCTGTCCCGCGAACAGCATCTCCGAAATCCGGCGGAGAAATATTAATGTTCTTGAGGTCACCCATTGCATAGGTCGCACGCACCGCAACAACACGGTCCGGATGCGGAATTCCGCTGGGGTTGAGCAACACCGCATTCATCACGCTGAATACCGCGAGGTTCGCCCCGATTCCCAGAGCAAGTGTCAGCACCGCAGCTAAAGTAAAGCTGGGGCTTTTACGTAACTGCCGCAGTGCGTAGCGAAAATCCTGCATCATGCTTTGCATAATTCCTCACTCGTATCGCAGCGCCACCATCGGTTCGACTTTTGCCGCACGCCGTGCCGGAATGAGAGCGGAAAAAATTGCCACCGACGCGAGCAACAAAGTCACAGAGAAAATCGTCCACGGATCACTGCTGGAAATTCCGTAGAGTTGGCTGCGCAGCGTGCTGGTAAGCAACAATGTCAGCGGCAGGAACACTATGATTCCCACTCCTACCAGCCACACAACTTCCATCAGGATCATCCGCAGAACCAACATCCGGCTTGCGCCGAGAGCCATGCGAACGCCAATTTCGCGCGTGCGCTGCGCAGTCGAATAGGCCAGCACGCCATAAAGCCCAACCGCCGCCATAAATAACGCCAAGCCGGCAAAACTTGTGGCCAAAAGCGCTATCATGCGCTCGACGCTCAGGCTGTTGTCGATTTGTTCTTCCATGGTGACGAAAGAATCGAGCACAAGTTTGGAATCGAGCGCCTGCATAGCAGCTCGAATATTGCTTTGCGCATTCTGCGGAGGCTGCGCGGTGCGGACGTAAAAAGTCATCGCATCCGGGCCGGCATTTTGCAAATAAGGTTTGAAGACTGTTCGATCTACATCGCCACGCACAGTCCGGTGTTTTGCGTCTTTCACGACACCAACAATTTGAATGTCGATCTTGGTATCGTTTCCGCCGCCCCAACCGAAGTAGTGTCCAAGTGCCTGCTGCGCGCTTCCAAAAAAATATTCGGCGAATCTTTCATTCACCACCACTACCTTGGCCGTTTGAGCATTGTCCGATTCAGTAAGAAGTCGTCCGGCCAGCAACTGAACATTCAGTGTCGAAAAATAATCGGGCGTCACCAGCGACTGTTGGACATTCATGTCCTCATCGGGCTTACTCTTATATCCGGCAACCGTGATGTTTGAAGTGTTGCCACTATCGCTTATCTCAGCACTGTTGGTAGCACCAACACTGCGAACGCCTGGCAATCCCTCGACTCTTTCGAGGATTTTTTGATAAAGAGGAGGGATTTGACCCATGGAGTAACCTGCCAGGTGAGGATTGACGGTAAAAGTAATGAGGTGGTCTGGCGTAAAGCCGAGATCCAGCGTCTTCAAGTTGTTCAGTGTGCGGACAAAAAGCCCGGCACCAACTAGTAGCAGCAAACTCAGTCCAATCTGCACCGCAACCGAGAGCCGGCGGAAGCGCAACGGACCTCCCGCAGTTACAACTTGTTGCTTCAGCGTAGACATGAGATCCGGTTTCCAGAATTGAATCGCCGGAGCCAGGCTGAAAATGACGCTGACTGCAACTGCCAGCGCAAAATTAAACAATAGAACCCGCAGGTCGAGACTTGGTGAAAACGGCAATTCGCCGGTCGTTGTACCAGTAAGTTGTTTAGCCAGAAAGACGGAAATTTGTGGCGCCGCAAGAACTCCCAACAAACCGCCACTTAGGCCGAGGAGCAGCCCTTCCACCAGCAACTGCCGCAGGATCCGCGTACGTTCCGCACCCAAGGCGTACCGTACCGACATTTCACGTACACGGGAAGCCGCCCGCACCAATAGAAGGCTGGCTACGTTCGCACATGCCATCAACACGACCAGCCCCACCATCCCCATGAGGATGAGAAGCGGAGTGCGCATGGATTCCCGCAGCGGCGAAAAACCTTTTGAGGCATCAAGCACGAAGAGATGGCTTTTCTCTACAAAGCTCTGCCGGAACCGGTCGGATGCGTTCTTTATGTCTTTCAACTCGTCTGAGCGGATCGAGTACCACAGTGGATTGATGCCAGTCTCAGCTTGTGTTGCTGTAACTCCGGGTTTAAGACGGGCAATAATGTTCAGCCAAGCCGAGCGCCGATTGTCCAGATCATTCCGGTCCGGAGTGATCTGCGGCTTCATCATCATCGGCGTGAATACATCAGGTGTTTGCCCGGCAACCACACTGTGGAAACCAGGTTGTGCAACCCCGAGCACAAGAAAAGGATGTCCGTTGATCAGGACGCTTTGACCAACCACGTGCGGATCAGAAGCAAAAGCACGCTTCCAATAGGAAAAACTTAAAACCACAACTGGATTCGCGTTTTGTATCTGATCGTCGGAACCGACAAAGAGCCGTCCGGCGGCTGCCCGTACACCAAGGACTTCAAAGTAATTTCCTGAAACCAGTTCTCCACCAACAACTTCCGAATGATCGTGCCACTGCACGCCGATGCTCACGGCATCGGTAGCAATCACTCCTGAAAAAACGGAATTACGGTCACGGATGTCCTTATACAAAGGATACGAAAAGTAATTCTTGTCATCGCCACCGTACGAGCTCGTACGACCTTTATTCGAGCCTTCATACCGCAGCATTACCAGCTGCTCAGGATGCTGCACCGGCAATCTGCGAAGCAGCGCCTGATCAAGCAGGCTGTAGATCGCTGTATTCGCTCCAATACCTAGCGCCAAAGTCAAAACCGCAACCACAGCAAATCCGGGTTTTTGCCGCAACTGCCGAAGCGCATAGCGGGCATCCTGCAATAAGCTGGTCATTTCCAATGACTCCTACTCGTATCTAAGCGCCACCATGGGATCGATCCTGGTGGCGCGTCGTGCCGGCCAGTAAGCGGCAAACAACGCCACAGCCAGCAGCAGCGCGGGAACCAACATAAAAATCGGTAGATCAAAACGACTCACCTGGTAAAGGTTTGCCTGCAACACGCCTGACATCAATGAAGACGTAACTAGTCCTAGAACACAGCCTGCGCTTCCTAAAAAAGCAGCACGCCTCAAAACCTGCGCGTAGATATTGGAGCGATCTGCGCCCAGGGCCAGACGTACTCCGAACTCACGCGTGCGCTCTGCCACGAGAAAAGAAATCACTCCAAACAAGCCGATGGCCGCAAGCAGCAGGGCGATCGAAGCGAAACTCGCCAACAGCAGCGCGGTGAAACGCCGCTGGGCGATGGACTCTGCAACTAAGTTGGACAACGTGGTTGAGTTGTACAAAGGCAAATCCTTATCCACTGCCCAAACCTGTTTTTGTACGGCAGCAAATAGACCCTGGGTACTTGAAGTGCGCAGTTCAAATGCAGTCCGGCTGCTTGCTCCGCTTTCCACCTGGAACATGGACTGATAGATCATCGGCGGCGGATCGGCATCGAGCGCCGAAATTCGGACATCAGCAGCCACACCGATAACCGTGAACAGTTCGCGATCACCCCATTGAAAACGTTGGCCGACGGCGCTTTGTCCGGGGAAATATTCTCGGGCCATCGTTTGGCTGACGATAGCCACGCTTGTCGAAGAAGGAAGGTCCTGCTCGGTAAAGTCTCTTCCTTGCAGCAGCGAAATTCCCATCGCGCGAAAATATCCGGGGCTGACCAACGAGTTTTGTGCCCAGTGATAATCGTCGGATGCGGCGTGCTCCAAGCGGAATCCAATTTGGCGAACATCACTGAGCGGCAAGTGACTGGCAACTGCAACGCTGGTGACACCGGGAATTTGCCCCAGACTCTCCAGCAATTGTTTCTGTACCGCCATCCTTTTGGTCGTGTCGGGATAACGTCCGCGGTCAAAAATTGTGCGGACAACATAAACTCCGTGAGGATCGAATCCAGTCGAAGCATTCAGCAGGCGGCCAAAACTCTTGAGCAATAATCCGCCGCTGACCAGCAGCACTACGGCCGCAGCCATCTCAAAAACCGCTACCGCATGTTGCAACTTCTGAGTGCCGCGCGCGGGTCCCGCCTGTCGTGACTCCCGCAAAGCATCCACCGGAGCAGTTTTCGAAAGCCGCCACGCCGGAACAAAACCAAAACCGATGGCCGATAGAAGCGACACTGCCAAAGTGAAAACAAGAGCGATAGGATGCAGCGCCAGATCATGTACCCGGGGAACATCCGCCGGACCAAAATGCTGGAGGCCAAACACACAGGCCTGCGCAAATCCAACCCCAAGCGCTGCTCCAGCCAGCGCAAGCATTGCACTCTCCACCAGACACTGCCGCAAAACCCGGAGACGATTTGCACCAATCGCACTACGCACAGCCATTTCGTGATGACGCTGGCCGGCCCGGGCAAGCAGCAGATTGGCAACATTGGCACATGCGATCAAAAACACACAGCCCACCGCCAGTGTAAGCAGCCAAATCAGCGGTCTGGCTTTTTCGGTGGAGTGCCGTGCGAATGGATAAGCTTTCGGCGCGACCAGCATGGTTCCTGAATAGCCATACTGGTGCATGAAGGCATTGGCAATGCTCGCGACATCCTGCTGTGCCTCTGTCAGCGAAATACCGGGCTTGAGCCGTCCAATAAATCCAACCCCAAATTCCCTGGTACGATTTTCCGCACTCAGCAGCGCCGGATCGAACCCGATCGGCACCCACACATCGGCCATCTCCGAAAGCGGCGCTCCATCAAACGGAAAACGAAACCATGCCGGCATTACTCCAATGACGGTGTAAGGCTGCTCATCCAGCTTGACTGTTTTGCCGAGAACGTGTGGATCGGTGCTGTAACTGTGCTGCCACAGTGCATGTGACAAGACAACAACTTTTCCCGTGCGGTCTTCATCTTCGGTGAATGTGCGCCCAAGTTCTGGAGAAACTTGTAACAGGGGGAACGCCGAAGCAGAAATCCGGGCCGCGTTGATGCGCAATGGCTCTCCCGCGCCGGTGAGGTTGAATCCAGCGCTCTGGTACGCAGCGACTTCAGAAAAGGAACGATTCTGATTGCGATAGTCCTGATACTCGCCAGCGGCAACTCCGATTTCATCCGTACCCATCTTCGGCAGGGTTTCGGTGACGGTCACCAACTGATCAGGCTGATAATAAGGAAGCGGTCGCAGCAGTACTGTATCAACAACGCTGAAAATCGCAGTGCATGCGCCGATGCCAAGCGCGAGTGTGAGCACAGCCACGGTCGTAAAGCCGGGACTCTTCCACAGCATGCGCAATCCGTAGCGAAAATCTTGGACAAGGGTTCCCATGTTCCTCACTCGTACCGCAATGCCACTATCGGATCAACCTTCGCGGCCCGCCGCGCCGGTATATAGCAACCGCCAAGGATCATCACAAAAACAATCCACGGCACAATCGAAAACGTCAGCAAATCGCGCGTGCTCACACCGAACACAAGACTGGCCATCCATTGGGCCAGCGCCAGCGCACCGATCAACCCAACCACTACGCCGGCCATCGCCAGCAGTGCACCCTGCTTCAAAATCAGGAGCAGCACATTTCCTCTTGGTGCGCCCATGGCTATGCGAATCCCAATTTCTCGCGTGCGCTGAGAAACCGAGTACGCCATCACCCCGTAAATGCCCACCGCCGCGAGAACCAACGCGAGTCCAGCGAAGGCGCCAATCAACCACATATCGAAGCGGCGCAATGACCCGGAATCTGCGACCATTTCTTTCAGACTCTTGACCTGATAGACGGGAACGGTTTTGTCGATATCACCGACGGCTGTGCGGATCGAATCGAGCAGGCCGGCAGAATTCCGGCTGCGCAGCGCAATACTCATGTTGCCTTCGAGCAACGGCAAAAAGGCGGCAGGAATTTGTGTGTACGGATAGTAGGCGGTGGGTTCGATGTCTACGTCAGCGGCCCAATGATGAACATCTGCAGCCACGCCAACGACTACGCACCAATCTCCGCCGGGCATGGCCGGCTTGATCCGCTTTCCAATCGCGTTCTGGTTTGGCCAATACAGCTTGGCGAGGCTGTCGCTGACAATTGCGACTTTCGCTGCCGCCGCGGTGTCGTGTTCGGTGAATTCGCGGCCCATTAATAAGGGGGTTTGCAAACCGCTGAAATAATCCGGCCCCACCGCACGCAAACGAGTCACAATCGGGATTTCCGACGGCGGAGGCGGCGTGCCTTCAATTTCGATTGGCATGGAAGGATCCACGCCGCTCATGGGAAGATTCCGCGCCAAAACAGCCGCTTGCACTCCAGGCAATGCGCGCAGTCGCTGCAAAACTTGCTCGTAGAAAAGTGGAATACGTTCACCAGCAAATTGAGCGGGAGCGGCAACGCGAAAACTAAGAACGCCTTCGGGATTGAATCCAGGATTCACCGTTTGCGTGCGCCACAAGCTGCGCAGCGAAATCCCTGCTCCGATGAAGAGCATGGAAGCCAGTGCCGTCTCGGTGATGACCAGCACGGCACGATGTTTCCCAAAACCTCCGCTACTGCCGCGCGATCCTTCTTTCAGCGTTTCGCTCACATTGCTCTTTGAGCCTTCCCAGGCTGGCGCGATTCCGAAGACAATTCCCACCACGCAGCAAAGTGCCGCAGTGAACAAAAGCACGATGGGATCGATCGAAACAGTACTAGAGGCAGGAATGCTCGAAGGATGAGAGAAGCGCAGAATCCGGACCGCGACCCACGCCAGCCCAATAGCAAGCAGACCGCCAATCAGTGCCAGCACAATGCTTTCAGTGAGCAGTTGGCGAATCATGCGCAAGCGGCTGGCGCCCAGAGCGACACGTACAGAAATTTCCCGTTGCCGCGCGGTCCGCCGCGCCAGAAGTAAATTGGCCACATTCGAGCACGCAATCAACAGGACAAAACCGACTGCGCCCATCAGCAGCAACAACACAGGTTTTACGGTTCCGTTTACAAAGTCGCCTACGGGTTGAACTGTCGTGCCGAAGCCGCCCTCGCTCGTGGGATCCTGTTTTTTCAGGCGCGTGGCAATCGCATCCAATGTGGCCTGCATCTGCTCCACTCGAACAGCCTGCGGCAGCCGCGTATAAGCGAACAACCAATGCACATTCCGTGCGGATGCCTGCGCGTTCACAGATTCGAGCTGCAAAGGAATCCAGAACAGCTCCTGGTCAGATTGCACATGGAACCCCGGCGGCATGACACCTACAACGGTGTAAGGCGCGCCATCAAGAT
>Ga0157375_10001312_pt1 | contig 21447 bp, 19 predicted proteins | sample M35metaG_FD_115311 | JGI IMG/M metagenome (GOLD analysis project Ga0157375, IMG submission 115311) | Miscanthus rhizosphere microbial communities from Kellogg Biological Station, Michigan, USA - M3-5 metaG | ecosystem: Host-associated > Plants > Roots > Rhizosphere > Soil | place: USA: Michigan... | reverse complement strand
TCCATGGCGCGCCGAAAAATGCTCCTGCATTTTCCGCATCCCGGCCATCCTCGTGCCAGCCGAAAAATGCTCCTGCATTTTCGGCATCCCGGCCATCCTCGTGCCAGCCGAAAAATGCTCCTGCATTTTCGGCATCCCGGCCATCCATGGCCGTGAAAAAAAACGGGAGCTTTCGCTCCCGTAAACATGCGCTAGCCCTGATAGCCGCGAGTGTCTAGAAACTGGTAATCCAGAGCGCTTCCCACTGCATCTGGTTGGTGCCATGGCTGACGCTGTAGCTCAGCGGCACGCCAAGAATGAAATCGGTCGGCGCGTAGGAAGCGGACAGGCGCAATCTGGACCGGTCGCCGAAAGCGCGCGCGTAGTACATCTCGTAGTTGTGCGCCGAAGGCGTCGGCAACGCCTGCTGCAGCAGCGTCGACGTCGGCTGCGGCTGCTCACGTGTGCTGTAGCGCACGGACCAGTTGCCTGCGGTCGGGTCGAGCCACGTCGCACCCAACGAATAGACGTCCAGATCCTGCCATGCGAAGACCGGGCTCAGGCTGCTGCTCAGCAGCGCCAGGAAACGCGACGGCAATGCCGAACTGGTGAACGGCGCAACCTGGCTGTACATGACGCGCTCGACACCGGCATCGAGGCGCAGGCTTTGCGACAACGCATAGCCGAGCCCGATGTTTGCGCTCGCCGGGATATCGAAGGTGCCCGTCTCGGCATACAGGCCACGATAATTGTTCATCGGGTCCATGTTGATGCGCGTCTGCACACCGGCTTGCCAGCTGACGCTTTCGCTCAGCGCGCTGGTGTAGTCCATGCGCAGGCCCGTGCCCGTGGAGGTATCGCTCGAACGCAACGCCATCGGCGCGCTCTGCAGGAAGCCCCAGGTGTCCGCCGCCGGAGACGTCCAACCGGCTTCGGCAAAATGCTGGTAAGCCAGAATCGCGGAGAAACTGACCGAGCCGACGCTGCCGAGTGCCTGCGAAATAGACGGCGCCACGATCAAGCGCTGCATACCCGGAGTATGGTTTGGCAGCAGGTTTTCTCCGCTGGCCGGAGCGTACAGAGGTGTATCGGACACGCGCACCGAAGACACGGCGACGCGCAACGGAGTCGATTCGATCAGGCTGCCGTTGAAGTGCGATGCCGGCGGCAGCAGGCGAGCGCGCCCGCGCTCGAACAGCGATGGCGCGCGGATCTGCTCGTCAGCGTCGCTGGCCCAGGAAAAATCCGGCCGCAGACTGGCAAAGGCATAGTCGCGCCATGCGTCGATCAACGTCGCCGAGGCGGCGATGTCGGCCAGCGCTGCGTAGCTCGCTCCCGCCTTGCCGTTGGTTGCCGCAGCGGCGGGCGCGCACAACGGCAGGGTCAGCGCCAGGCCGATCGATGCAGCGAGATATTTCAAGATTGCTTTTTGCTGACGCATGGCCCCTAAATGCGTGAGACGGCGGGTATTGCAGACTGGCTGCGATATTGGCAAAAAAGCAACATGCCGTCAAGAGAAATCCATCACGCTTGCAAGGCATCAGAAACCATGGAAACCCCTGCTGTTTCCTGCCGATTCGCAGCCGCGAACCAAGACCTGTTTCCCGAGTGTGTGGCAGAAAAGTAACACGCGCGAACCATGGATAGCGTGATGCCTCGACAACGAAAGCAGCCCAATGTACTTGCCATCGCCGGTTCCGATTCCGGCGGCTGTGCCGGCATTCAAGCAGATCTGAAGACCTTCGCCGCGTTCGGTGTGCACGGCCTGAGCGTCATTACCGGCGTCACGGCGCAGAACAGTGCGCGCGTCGCAGCGATCCATTGCGTTCCGGCCAAGCACGTGGCCGCGCAGCTCACGGCGATATTCAGCGATTTTGATGTCGCTGCGGTAAAAATCGGCATGCTGGCGAGTGCGGCCGCTCTGAATGCCGTCGTCTACGCGCTCAGGAATCGGCACGCACGCAATGTGGTAGTCGACCCCGTGCTCGTCTCGAGCAGCGGTGCCGCGTTATTTCCGCCGCGCGCCATGGGCCGGCTGCGCCGCGAGTTGTTTCCGCTCACCGACCTGCTGACGCCGAATGTGCCGGAGGCCGAAGCGATCCTCGGCCGCCGCATCGCGCGCGCCGAAGATCTGCCGCATGCCGCGCGGGACCTCCTCGGCACCGGTGCGCGCGCGGTGTTGCTCAAGGGTGGACACCTGCGTGGCGATACCGTTCATGACGTGCTCGTCGACGCGCGTTCGACATGGCGCTTCACCCATGAACGGCTGCCGGCATCGGTTCGCGGAACCGGGTGCACGTTGTCTTCCGCGATCGCCTGCGGTCTGGCCGAGGCGATGGAATTGCACCGGGCGGCGGCACGCGCCGAGGAGTACCTGCAAGCCGGCATGCGGGCAGCGTTTCGGCCCGGCCGGAGCGGCCGCCTTGCGCTCGATCATTCAGCGCGTGGAAAGTCCACGCCGCGCTAACGCGTTTTTGCATTCGTTTACGCAAAGCCGTGATAACGTCACGCCAACGAGATTCCAGGAGCACCCCATGCGCGGAAAACTGATGGCATTTTCGCTCGGCGTTGTCTGCAGCGCCGGCGTCGCGGCCGAGGACGCACCGCAGCCGCAGCCCGTCGCGAGCGGCGGCGCCATCGCCGCAGCCAAGGCGCATGCACAGCCGCTGGCGCGGGTCATGGCGTCGCCAGTGGTCATGGAAACCACCGCCGAGATCGGACAGGACGGCAAACTCACGCTCAACTGCAAACAGAAGCGCAATCTGCATCCGGTTGCGGTCGGCCCCGCCAGGCCTGCTCCGGAGCCGCAACAATGACCCGGCGCAAGTTGCGTTCCGGCTGGGCAGCGTTTTATACATTTGTGCTTCTGCTCGCGGCGACGCAGGGCGCCGTTGCGCAGTCGGCGTTGCAGAACGGCACGCCGGTGCAATTCAGCCTGCCGTCGCAGAACTACATCTCGAACTTCTATATCGATGTCGACGCGAGCGCGAAGCAGCTGACCGTCAGCGTATCCAGTGCGGCCGGTGCCGACGTCGACCTGTTCGTGCGCTACGGCACGCCGTTCCCGACCGCGGGCAGTGCAACCTATCCGACTTCACCGCAACTCGTCAGTGAGGACACTCTGAACCGCTGGTCGCACTACCACTCGTACAGCAGTGCGGCGAGCGAATCGATCAGCGTGCTGCCGTCGAGCCGCGAGCCGCTGAGAACTGGACGTTGGTACATCGCGGTCATCAACTCCGACGGTTCCCAGGCGTCACCGACGACGACGCTGACGGCCACGACATTCGCCGCTGCGCAGGTAGCTACCATCAACATCGACTTCAACAATCCGGGCACGAGCACGGATGACGTCTGCGACGTGGCACCGTGGACGGATGCAACCGCGGTGTCGCCGGTTGGCGGCAATCCCGGCACGACGCTCGGCGCGCAACGCCAGAATGCGCTGAAATACGCGGTGCAGCAGATCACACAGCAACTGCAGCCGCCGGTGCCGATCACGATTCGCGCCTGCTGGGAGAGCCTTGGCGGCACCGCAACGTCCGCCGTGATCGCCCACGCGACCCCGGTGAAGTTCCTGGTCGATGAACCGTCGTACGGCGGCTACGTGCTGCCGCTGCGCTACACCTGGTATTCGATCACCGAGGCGGTGCGCCAGAGCGGCGCCAGCCAGTGCGGCCTGATCAGCGGCGGCCCCGGCACCGGTTGCGACGACGAGGAAATCGAGGCGACCTTCAACACCGACATCGGCTCGCCGAACATCATCGGCGGCAGACCGTTGTACTTCGGCTACACGACCGGCTCGGATCCGGCGGCGATCGATTTCATCAGCGTCGCGATGCACGAATTGACCCACGGCATGGGCTTCATCGGCCTGGCCAACACCGACGACACGCTGGGACCGATCGGCGCCAAGGCAGGCATCGGCAGCAATTCCATCGCCTACGAGAATCTCGATGCCGGCCCCTACGACGACGTCTATGATGTGCAGATAGCGAGCGTCAACACGACCAGCAATACCTGGACTCCGTTCATGGGTTACGAGGTGAACGGATCCGGCGATGCGGCACGCGCCACGACGCTGATTTCCGGCAACGGTCTGCGCTGGTCCGAAGCGACCGCCGTGACGTCGACGGTCAATCAGCTGCACGCGCTGAATGCGCCGGCGAGCTTCCCCATGTTGTACGCGCCGAATCCGATATCGAACGGGTCGACGCTGTCGCACACCGTGCAAAGCGGCGACTTGATGAATGCGAACTACAACGGCGCGCGCACGATGGGTTTGAGCGTGCCCATGCTCGCACCGCTCGGCTGGGGCACGGCCGCCCTGGCGGCGCCGACGTATGGCCAGCCATTCCCGAGCAACTGGTTCGATCGCTCGCACGGCGGACACGGCATCGATTTCCAGCTCGCGCGCCACGACCCGCTGTTCGGTGATGTATACATTCTCGTATTCTATACTTACAACGACGCCGGCGCGCCCGAGTGGTACCTCGCGACCGGCAACATCGTCGATGGGGTCTTCGTCGGCCTGCTCGACAACAACGGCAACACCCTGCTGTATTCGACGTATGGCCCCAACATCGGCCCCGGCCAACTGAACCCGACGCCGCAGGCGAACGTCTACGGCACGGTCATCGTCGACTTCAACCAGGCGGCCAATTCGCCGGTGTGCCGCGACGTCGACCGTACGGGGGCGCCACTGCTCGGCGTGATGAGCTGGGCGATCGGACCGAGCGCGCAGAGCGCCGTCACCGGCGACTGGTGCATCGAGCCGCTGATCACGCAGAACCAGCGCTCCACGCCGGACTTCACCGGCCATTGGTTCGCGCCAGCCGATGGCGGCTGGGGCATGGAAATACTCAGCTTCAACGGCGATGCCAGTTCGTCGTCGATCTTCGTGCTCGTCTACTACCCGGACAAGAACGGCCTGCCGACCTGGGCCGTGGCCAGCGGAACGCTCACGAACCTGACCGCGAATCTGCAGCTGCTCGAACGTGCCAACGGCTACTGTCGCACCTGTGCGCCGCCGACGACGACGCAGACGAACGTGATCGGCAGCATGACGCTCAAGCTCGCTGCGCCGGCATCGAGCGGCGTCGGGGCTACCGGCACGGCGACGTTCACGCTGAATTACCCCGGCGGCGGCAGCCTCAGCCGCAGCAACGATCCAATCACGATGTTGTCGCTGCCGCCCGGTCTGTAGTGCCTGTGCGGAAGAGCTTTTTTGACGCGGATCAACGCGGATCAAAAAGATAATGACGCGGATTCAACAGCGCTCGATTTGAAAACGCCTGGCCGGACCGTATCGGGTTGATTCCGGCGCGAGCACCGCGCTGCGTGCCCGCAATTTCCCGGGTTTGCTCAATCCGCGTTGATCCGCTCTATCCGCGTCAATCCGCGTTGAAAGGCATTTTGTTCTTGCCGATGAACTACGCAGCGGCAACCCGGCCGACGCGTTCGATCAGCGCGTCGGCAAAAGTCTCGGTCGTGCCCGTACCGCCGAGATCCGGTGTGACGCGGTCTTTCGCCGTTACTGTCTCGCGGATGGCACTGCGCAGGCGCCGTGCTTCGTCGCCCAGGCCCAGGTGCTCGAGCATCTGGCACGCAGCGAGCAGCAAGGCGCAGGGATTGGCGATGCCCTTGCCGGCGATGTCCGGCGCCGAGCCGTGCACGGCTTCGAAGATCGCCGCTTCGGTGCCGATGTTCGCGCCCGGTGCCAGGCCGAGGCCGCCGACCAGCCCGGCACACAGGTCGGACAGGATGTCGCCGAACAGGTTGGTCGTGACGATCACGTCGAACTGGTAGGGATTCATGACCAGCTGCATGCAGCAGTTGTCGACGATCATCTCGTTGCAGGCGATGTCCGGATACTGCGCGGCGACTTCGCGCGCCACCTTCAGGAACAGACCGGACGTCGACTTCAGGATATTCGCCTTGTGCACGATCGTGACCTGGCGGCGGCCGACGCGGCGCGCGAGGTCGAACGCATAGCGCACGATGCGTTCGGAGCCGCGCCGTGTCACGCGTTGCGTCAGCGTCGCCGTTTCGCCGTCTGCCGACAGGTGTTGGCCCTCGCCGATGTAGGCGCCTTCGGTATTCTCGCGCACTGTGATGATGTCGATGTTCTCGTAGCGCGAACGGGTTCCAGGAAACGAAATGGCGGGGCGCACGTTCGCGTAGAGGTCGAAGCGCTTGCGCAGTTCAACGTTGAGCGAAGCGAAGCCGCCGCCAACCGGCGTGGTCAGCGGGCTTTTCAGCGCGACGCGATGGCGCGCGATGGCATCGATCGTGGCCTGCGGCAGCAGTTCACCGGATTGCGCCTGCGCGGCCAGTCCGGCCTCGACGAATTCATAGGTCAGGCCTGCGCCGATAGCGTCGAGCACGCGCAGGCTCGCGCGCATGATCTCGGGGCCGATGCCGTCGCCACGTATCACGGCAATGGTTTTGCTCATTGGGATTTGTCAGCTGAAGAAAATTGGGCGCGCATTATATGCGAGGGGTGAGGGCTGAGGGCTGAAGAGCGTCTCGTACAAGTGCTCGCGGAATTGATCCGCACGAGAATGAGCAACGAACACGTAGTCAGACATGCGACGCAGGTCGCGCCTGGCCACGCCGCGGCGCTGCTTTCCAGCCTTCAGCTCTCGGCCCTGCCCTCGTCCGCGCCAACCGGCCCGCCTTCGACTCGATCGAGGAAATCCACCGCGCGCCGCAGGTGCGGAATCACAATCGAGCCGCCGACGACCAGCCCGACGCTGAACACCTCGAAGAACTCGTCACGGTTGACGCCGGCTTCCTTGCACTGGGCAACGTGATAGCTGACGCAATCGTCGCAGCGCAGGACCAGCGAGGCGACGAGACCCAGCATTTCCTTGGTCTTGACGTCGAGCGCGCCGTCCTTGTAGGTCTGTGTGTCGAGCGCGAAGAATCGGCGCACAACCTGATTGTCCTGCGCCAGGATGCGCTCGTTCATGCGCTGACGGAATGCAGTGAACTCGGCGACGCGGTCGCCCCCAACTGCCGCGGAGGCCTTGGATGGCCGAGAGTCATCGCTCATGCCGCATCTCCTCCCGCCGGCTGGGCCAGCCTGCCTTCGCGATCGGCCGCAACGAGTTCCTCGAAACCGCCGATGAGTTCGCCGGCGATCAAGACCTGCGGCGTGCTGCGTCGATTCGTCCTTTCCAGCATCTCGGCGAGCTTCGCCGGATCCGTATCGACACGGCTCTCTTCGTAGTCGTAGCCGCGCTGCTTGAGCAGGGTCTTGGCCGCCACGCAATAGGCGCAGTTGGCGGTGGTATAAATTTCTGCCTTTGCCATGGTCAAGCGCATCCTCTCAACTCGCGTCCGGGCGACTCGATTTGCCGGCAATATGAGGGCAGGATGCGGCTATGGCAAGGCCGCGCAATGGCCCCTGGCGCCGCGCCGCGTTAACGCCGGCTGAGCGCTCCGGCAGCCGACCGTCGGTAGCGCTGGAAGCGGAACCCCGGCTGCGCTAATGTGGTCAAACGGAGCCTCACACCGGCCGACTGTCACATGATTTCCCGATCGCACCTCGCGACGACCCTGCTGCTGGCCGGCATCGTCGCCCTGACCGGCGCCGCGCACGCCTACGATACCCCGCTGCCCGACATCGGCAGCTCGGCCGGCACTGTCGCCTCGCCGGAAGAACAGCGTCAATACGGCTTCTACATGCTGCACGAGCTGCGCAACCAGCAACTCGTCCTCGACGACGAACTGCTCGGCGACTACGTCAACACGCTCGGTTATCGACTGGTCTCCTACAGCCCGAAGGCAACCCAGCCGTTCACGTTCTTTGTCGTGAACGACCGCGAGATCAACGCGTTCGCCCTCCCCGGCGGTTTCGTCGGCATCAACATCGGCCTGATCACGATGACGCGGAACGAGAACGAACTCGCCGCCGTCATCGCGCACGAGGTTTCCCACATCACGCAGAATCACCTGGTGCGCGCGGTCGAGGCCGAGGAGAAGATGGCGCCGCTGATGATGCTGGCGATGATCGGCGCGCTCGCTGCGTCGGCGCACCAGAATCCGTACAGCACGAGCAACGCGGACGTCGGCGCCATCGCGGTCGCCCAGGGCCTGGCGGCGCAGATGCAGATCAATTTCACGCGCGCCGACGAATCGGAGGCCGACCGCGTCGGCATCCAGACGCTGGCCAAGGCCGGCTACGATCCGGATGCGATGGCGGAGGTGTTCGAGAACATGCAGCGCGCGATGCGCCCCGGCTTTGACGAGAGCGACGTACCGGCTCTGCTGATGGACCACCCGGTGACGACCGAGCGCATCAGCGAAGCGCGTGCACGAGCGGATGTCATCAAGAAGCAGTATCGACCGAGCGTCGTCGTCGGCGAGGTCAAGGAGGCCGACAAGGAACCCGGCAAGAGCGCACGCGGTGACGCCTCGTCGACACCGGCGACGACGCCCGCGAAGGTGCCCGGAAGCAACGCGATCGCGCTCGTCCCGGACGCGGGCCCGAAGACCAGCGCGATGCTGATGAAGCTGGTCGACCCGGCCGAGGACCGTCCGCGCCAGCGCGTGCGCTCGGAGGCGTACTACGAACTGATGCGCGAGCGCGTGCGTGTGCTCGGCAACAGCAACGCCGCGGACAGCATCGCCTACTACACCAGCAACATGCACAATACTCAGGGTTTCGACACGCCGGCAAACCGCTACGGCATGGCGCTGGCGTTCACGCTCGGCGGCCGCGCGAAAGAAGCGATCGAGCCGCTGCAGAAACTCGCCGAGACCGATCCGGACAACCTCGCCTTCCAGCTGGCGTTGGGAAATGCGGAGCTCTATGCCGGCGAACGCGAGCTTGCCCTGCAGCGCTACGCCCGGCTGGAAAAGAATCTTCCCGCGAACCGTTCGCTCGCGCTTGCGCACGTGCAAGCACTGCTGTACGCACCCGACAAGACCGCCGCGCATCAGGCGCAGGAAATCCTGCGGCCACTGCTCGCGCGCGACGACGAAGACCCGCAGATCCACACCGCCTTCGGCCGCGCCTGCGACATGGCCGGAGACAAGGTCCGCGCCGGCGAAGCGTACGCGATGGCCTCCTATCTCAATGGCCGCGCCGAAGATGCGTACAACCAGCTCAAGGACATCGCCAAGCGCACCGACCTCGACTACTACCAGCGCACGCGCGTCGAGGCGCTGATCGAGCAGATGACGCCGATCGTGCTGGACCTGCGCCGGCACAAGATCAAGCCGTCCGAACAGGGCAAGCTGGTCGAGGACAATCGCAGCGGAATTTCGCTGTGCCTCTCAGCGGCCTGCGACACGCCGTCATCGGCGCGTAACAATTGGCCGATCAAATAACCGCCGTGTCACAAAGCGCCGGCCCCGGCGCATGAACCCGCAGGCATCGTGCAGAAGCATATATTGATCGTCGAAGATGAGCCCGCGATCCGCGACATGGTTGCGTTTGCACTGCGCAAAGCCGGCATGGAGGCAGCGCACGCAGCCGACGCGCGCGCGGCGCAGGGCATGATCGCCGAGCGCGTGCCGGACCTGATCCTGCTCGACTGGATGCTGCCCGGCATGAGCGGACTGGATCTCGCGCGCCGCCTGCGCAAGGAGGACCTGACGCGCGACGTGCCGATCATCATGCTGACCGCGCGCGGCGAGGAAACCGACCGCGTCGGCGGCCTCGAAGCAGGCGTCGACGATTATGTGGTCAAGCCGTTTTCGCCACGCGAACTGATCGCGCGCATCAACGCCGTCATGCGCCGCACGCATGGCGTCGACGGCGATGGCGTGGTCAGCGTCGGCGCCTTGCGCATCGACAGCAGCGCGCATCGCGTCTACGCGAGGCGTGAGCCAAAGCACTTGGCAGGCAATGGAGAGCCGCAAGAGAGCGCCTACGATTCGATCGTGCCGATCGGTCCGACCGAGTATCGCCTGCTGCATTTTTTCATGACCCATGCCGAGCGGGTCTATTCGCGCAGCCAGCTGCTCGATTATGTGTGGGGCGGCAGCGTCTATGTCGAGGAGCGCACCGTCGACGTGCACATCCGCCGGCTGCGCAAGACGCTGGAACCGTACGACTGCCAGGACCTGGTACAGACGGTACGCGGCGCCGGATATCGCTTTTCGTTGACCCCGGCCGAGTAAACGGCGTCGGATTCCGCTAAATTCGGGAATTCCGGGCCGGTTTTGCAGTCGGGCGCGGAGGATCGAGCTATCGGATCGGATGTCTTATGCGGTTGGAATTCCTGCAAAGCCACGCGTGGCAGGTATCGCTCGGGCGCTTCGTCGTCCTGCTGGCGGTGGCGCTCATCGCCGGCCTGCTGCTGCACGAGCCCTTGTATGCGGTGCTCGCGGCGTTGCTGGGCTATTCGATCTGGTCGCTGGTCAGCCTCTACCAGATCCAGTCGTGGCTACGCTCGCGGCGGCGGCGGCCGCCGCCAGAGGACCGCGGCGTCTGGTCGGACATTTCTGCGCACATGTATAAAAAGCTGCATACCGAGCGATCCCGCAAACGCCGCCTGGTGAGCCTGCTGCGCGCTTTCCGCGAGGGCGCCGCAGCGTTGCCCGACGGCGTCATCGTGCTGACCAGCGGCCGCTCCATCGTCTGGTTCAACGAAGCGGCCGGACGTCTGCTCGGCCTGGCCGCACCGCACGACCGCGGCGAGCACATCGACCGCTTCCTGCCGCCGCTCGCGCGCGAATGGATCGTGCAGGAACCGCACGATCCCCTGCGCGAGGTACCGTCGGGCCGCGATGAAAACCTGAAATTGTCGTTCCGCCTGATCCCGTATTCGCACGAACACAGCCTGCTGGTGGTGCGTGACGTAACGCCGCTGGCACGCCTGGAGCAGGTGCGCCGCGACTTCGTCGCCAACGTGTCGCACGAGTTGCGCACGCCGCTCACCGTCCTGCATGGCTATCTGGAGATGCTCGAGCCCGAAGTGATGCCGCAGCTGGCACCGGTGCTGAGCGACCTGCGCGGACAATCGCGGCGCATGACCCAGATCGTGGAAGACCTGCTGACGCTGTCGCGCCTCGAGGCACAGCACCAGGTGCCCGAAGAGCGCGTGTCGATGCGCGCCTTGCTGTCGACGCTCAAGCGCGAGGCCGATGGCCTCTCGCAGGGCCGTCACACGGTTACGCTGGTGCGCACGTCCGACATGGACTTGCGCGGTTCGACCGACTATCTGCACAGCGCGTTTTCCAATCTGGTCTCGAACGCAGTGCGCTATACGCCCGAGCACGGCCGCATCGAGATCTCCTGGCAGACGACGCCGGACGGCGGCGCGCGCTTCGCCGTTGCCGATACCGGTCACGGCATTCCGGCCGAACACCTGCCGCGCATCACCGAACGCTTCTACCGCGTGTCGACCAGCCGCTCGCGCGAAACCGGCGGCACGGGTCTTGGCCTGTCGATCGTCAAGCACGTGTTGCAGTTGCACCACGGGCAGCTGGCAATCGAGAGTGAAGTGGGCGTCGGCAGCACGTTTGCCTGTGTGTTCGGTCCCGAGCGCGTGTTAGCCTTCGAGAGTCTGGCCATGGAACGTCAATGAACGCCGTCGAGATTGTCCGCGAGGCGAGCCCGGTCAACCTGCACGACACAGGGCTGTACCTCAATCGCGAGCTGGCCCAGCTCGAATTCAATTTCCGCGTGCTCGCCCAGGCGCAGGACACGAGCATGCCGCTGCTCGAGCGCCTGCGCTTCCTGTGCATCTCCAACTCCAATCTCGACGAGTTCTTCGAGGTGCAGGTCGCGATCCTGCGCCACCACGTCGAGCTGGCCGACGCCAAGGCCGGCGCCGACGGCATGTCGCCGAGCGAATTGCTCACGCGTATCCGTGCACGCGTGCTCGAACTGGTGCGCGCGCAATATGCGTTCTGGAACGACACGCTGCTGCCGGAGCTCGAACGCGAGGGCATCCGCTTCATCGCGCGCGACAAGTGGACGTTGAAACAGCAGCGCTGGCTGCAGGGTTATTTCCAGAACGAAGTGCTGCCGGTGCTGTCGCCGCTGGGACTCGATCCGGCGCATCCGTTCCCGCGCATCCTCAACAAGAGCCTGAACTTCGCCGTGTCGCTCGAAGGCAAGGACGCATTCGGCCGCGAAGGTCATATGGCACTCGTGCGCGCACCGCGTTCTCTGCCACGCATCGTGCGGCTGCCCGATGAAGTCGCCGAGAAGCCCTACGACTTCGTGTTCTTCTCCAGCATCCTGCACCAGTTCGTCGACGAGTTGTTTCCCGGCATGCGCGTCACCGGCGCATACCAGTTCCGCGTCACGCGCAACAGCGAACTGTTCGTCGACGAGGAAGATGTCGAGAATCTCGCGCTCGCGCTGCGCGACGAGTTGCGCGGCCGCGGCTTCGCGCGCGCGGCGCGCCTCGAAATCGCCGACACCTGCCCGAAACCGGTCGCCGATTACCTGATGCAGAATTTCGAGCTCGGCGAGAGCGAGGTCTATCGCTGCGCCGGCCCGGTCAACGTGCATCGCATCTCGACGATCTACGACCAGGTCGACCGTCCCGACCTGAAATTCCCGAAATATACGCCGCGGCTGAACGCGGCGGTCATCAGCGAGCGCAGCCTGTTCGAAGCCATCGCCGAGCGCGACATCCTGCTGCACCACCCGTTCGAATCGTTCGGCGTCGTCGTCGAACTGATCAAGCAGGCCAGCGCCGACCCGGACGTACTCGCAATCAAGCAAACGTTGTATCGCACCGGCAACGATTCGCCGCTGGTCAGCTTGCTCATCGATGCCGCACGCGCCGGCAAGGACGTCACCGTCGTCGTCGAACTGCGTGCGCGCTTCGACGAGGAAGCCAACATCCAGCTCGCCAATCGCCTGCAGGAAGCCGGCGTGCAGGTCGTGTATGGCGTGGTCGGCTACAAGACCCACGCCAAGGTGCTACTGATCGTGCGCCGCGAACAGGGCAAGCTGCGCCGCTACGTGCACCTGTCGACCGGCAACTATCACCAGGTCACCTCGCGCCTGTACACCGACTTCGGCCTGATGACGGCGCACAAGGACATCGGCGAAGACGTGCACAAGCTGTTCCAGCAGCTGTCCGGCCTCGGACCGCAGATCAAGCTCAAGCAATTGCTGCAATCGCCGTTCACGCTGCACAAAGGCCTGATGGCGAAGATCGAGCGTGAGATCGAACATGCACGCGCCGGCCGCAAGGCGCGCATCATCGCCAAGATGAACGCGCTCAACGAAGTCAGCGTCGTCGAAGTGCTGTACAAGGCGTCCATCGCCGGCGTGAAGATCGACCTGATCGTGCGCGGCGCATGCACGCTCAAGCCCGGCGTTCCGGGCGTGTCCGAAAACATCCGCGTGCGCTCGATCGTCGGACGCTTTCTCGAACACAGCCGCGTGTACTGGTTCGCCAACGGCGGCGACACCGAAATCTTCTGCTCCAGCGCCGACTGGATGGAACGCAACATGCTGCGCCGGATCGAGGTCTGCTTCCCGATCCTCGACGGCGAGCTGGCGCGGCGCGTCCACGACGAAGCGCTCGTCAATTACCTTGCCGACAATACGCATGCCTGGCAGCTGATGGCCGACGGCCACTACGAGCGGCTTAGTCCCGGGAAGGATGCGCCACACAGTGCACAGCAGGCGCTGGTCGCCAAGATCTGCGGCTGAAGAAGACATCGCGCGTGATTTGCGCGGCGTTACTGCGCACCGGCGTGGCGCAAGGGCCCCGGCATCCGACCTGCGCTTGACGTGTCACCACCGACTTGCGCTACCATGGCCGCAAGTCAAGGAGATGGCATTCCTCCTCTAACCGCCGCAAGGCTGATGATGCCTGTCCAGCCACCCGGAACGCGGGCGGCGTGCAGGCGTCGCCACGGGCCAGACTCGCAGCGAATTCCCGCAGCGCCGCACACTTCCGGATTCGATCGATCGGAGGGCGTATGGGATATCTGTCTTTTTTTGCTGTCGGCTTCGGCGCATTCGCCGGCGCATTGTTGCGCTGGGTTTTCGGCATATTATTCAACCCGCTGCTGCCGGCGCTGCCTCTCGGCACGCTGGCGTCGAACCTGCTCGGCGGTTTCGTCATTGGCGCCGCACTCGGCGTATTCAACCAGTTCCAGAGCCTGCCGCCTGAGGTTCGCCTGTTCGTCACGACCGGCTTCTGCGGCGGGCTGACGACTTTTTCCACGTTTTCGGCCGAGACCGTTACCTTGATGCTGCGCCAGCAATACGGCTGGACGGCGGCGATCGTCAGCGCGCACGTCGTCGGATCTTTGCTGATGACTCTGGCCGGCATCGGTGCGGCGAAGCTGCTGTTCCGGTAGTGCGTATTTGCGGCCGGCTGCCCACGCTTTGCCGGTCGCGCACGTTCGAATGGAGAACCCCGCATGAAAGGCACTCATCTGCGCTTGTACACCTATGAAAATCGCCGGCACGACGGCGCACTTTTGTACGAGTGGCTGCTCGAACGCGCCAAGAAACTCGGCGTGCACGGTGGCTCGGCGTTCCGGGCGATCGCCGGCTTCGGCCGCCACGGCCAACTCCATGAGCAGCACTTTTTCGAACTCGCCGGCGATGTGCCGGTTCTCGTCGAATTCATCCTCGGCGAGACCGAAGCCGACGCGCTGCTCGACTTGCTGCGGCGCGAAAAGATTCACCTGTTTTATGCGCGCGTGGCGACCGACTTCGACGTCACCGACTCCGCTGTGAGTCCATAGAACGCCCCACGTCGGGCGATGGATGCGTCAATACTTCCGGCTGCCCCTCGCCGCGACCATCCGCCCTGGAAGGCGGACGAGCACCGGCCGTTTCGTTTTCGGTCAGGAATCCCTCTCCATAATTGTGTCGTTGCGAGGAGCCCGATGGATTGGCAATCGGAGGACCGATGTCGCAGCAACGACTCGAACAACGCATTGCGCAGCTTCTGGCCCGCGCGGGCATACGCCTGAACGGATCGGCGCCGTATGAGCCGCAGATCCACGATCCACAGTTCTACGAACGCGTCATCGCCCACGGCTCACTCGGCCTCGGCGAAACCTACATGGACAAGGCCTGGGACACGCGCGACCTGCACGGTTTCCTGTCGCGCCTGCTCGCTGCGCGCGTCGACGAAGCCGTACGCGGTCTCGACGACGTCTTGCTCTGGATCAGGGCCAAGCTGGTCAATCTGCAACACGGCCGGCGCGCATACGCCGTCGCCGAACGCCACTACGACCTCGGCAACGACCTGTTCGAGGCCATGCTCGGCCGCCGCCTCGTGTACAGCTGCGGCTACTGGAAAGACGCCACTTCGCTCGACGAAGCGCAGGAGGCCAAACTCGATCTGGTCTGCCGCAAGCTCGGACTGCGTCCCGGCATGCGCGTGCTCGACATCGGCTGCGGCTGGGGCGAAGCGCTGAAGTTCGCCGCCGAGCGCTACGGCGTCAGCGGCGTCGGCATCACCGTCTCTCAGGAACAGGCCGAGTATGCGCGCCGGTTGTGCCATGGCTTGCCGATCGAAATCCGCGTGCAGGACTACCGTGACGTCGACGAGCGTTTCGATCGCAGCTGGTCGATCGGCATGTTCGAGCACGTCGGCGTGAAGAACTATCGGCGCTATTTCGACGTCGTGCGCCGCTGCCTGACGGACGACGGACTGTCGCTGCTGCACACGATCGGCGGCGAAGAGTCGACGAACCATACCGACCCGTGGATCGCCAAGTATATTTTTCCCAATTCGATGATTCCGTCGGCGGCGCAGATCGCGCAATATAGCGAAGGGCTGTTCGTCATCGAGGACTGGCACAACTTCGGCGCCGATTACGAAAAGACGCTGCTGGCGTGGCGCGACAATTTCGAACTGGCCTGGCCGACACTGCAGGCTCGGTATGGCGAACGCTTCCGGCGCATGTGGGAGTTCTATCTGTGCGCGGCCGCGGCGACGTTTCGCGCGCGGCGCGACCAGCTCTGGCAGGTTGTGCTAAGTCCGCACGGCGTGCCGGGCGGATACCAGGCGTTGCGTTGACAACCCTGCTCGAGAGCAACCCTCAGCGCCGCAACTCGTGCTGGGCGCAGCATGCCGATGCGGACAGGTACCGGTCATGCCGCGCGCAAAGTCCGTCATCCGATCGCACCGCGGCGAAACCCGAACCGAAGCTGCGCAGGCCGGCAATTGCGGACTCCAGTTCGAACGGATCGGAGCGAAACGACACGCACGTCGCGCAGCTGCGCCGCCGCGACGGCAAGCCGTCGCGGCGAAGTTGCGAACTGACGATCGTGCTCATGGCACAGGCTGACCGAGCTTCTGCCAGAAGTCGACGAACACAACCGTCGACAGGATGTAGCCGAGGATCACGTTGACGACGACACCGGCCGTGAATGCGTAGAACGGACGCGCGCCGGCGCGCGCCAGGTCGCGCAGGCGCGTGGTCAGGCCGATGCTGAGGAAGCAGAACGTGAACGCCCAGTTGCGCAGGCCCTGCAGCGGCGCGACGAGTTCGGGTGTCAGCGTCTTCTTGTAGGCGTCGTAGCTCAGGCCCTTGGCGGCGAGCGAAACGAGCACGGAAGCGATCAGGAAGCCGAGAACGAATTTCGGAAAGCGCCGCCAGATTTCGCCGGCGTCGGCACGCTGGGTAACACCGTTGCTCTCCCAGCGCGTCGTCGCGATGATCGACAGCACCAGCGCCCACACGCCGATCCAGACGTCGCGGCCAATGACTTTCATCAACGTAAACGCCTGCACCGATGCGTCGGGCGAGCCGGTAATACCGCCCTGCCCGGCGAAACCGGAATAAGTCTGTGCCGCAGCGAGGCCCGCCGCATCGGCAAATTCGGACGTTCCGATCCAGGCGCCGGCAACGCCGGTCGGCAGGCCGAGTGACTTCGACACGAAGGGCAGCAGGAAGATCATCACGATCGCCCAGAAAATCACCAGCGTGATCGCGATTGGCGCGTCTTCCTTCTTGGCGCCGACCGCGCCGGCCACCGCGATCGATCCGGACACGCCGCACACGGCGCCGCCGGTGCCGAGCACTGACGCAAACCTGCGGTCGAGGCCGAGCCTGACCGCGGTGAAATAGATCACCCCGAATGTGACGAGGGAGACGATAGCCGCCTGCCCCATCGCGACCGGTCCAGCCCACAGGATCAGCACGAACGGCACGCCGGCACCGAGCAGCACGATGCCCGTCTTGACGTAAAACTCGACACGCAAGCCGCTCTGCAGCCAGGCCGGCACACGCAGCAGGTTGGAAACGAACAAGCCGAGTGCAAGCGCGACCAGCGGCGGCTCGAGGTTGTAGCGCGAGGCCTGGTCCCAGGCGCCGAGGGCGAAAATGAGTGCAGAGACGACGAACAGCACGGCGAAGGCCGGAACGAATTCGCCGAGACGGAATCCGAGTGCGCGCACGGCGATGCCGAACAATGCGAGCCAGAGTGCGAACAGTGCGAGATAGCGCGTCGCGTTCGCGCCGAACTGCCCCGCGATCTGATCGAGCGTCGACCACTTCTGCGGCGTCACGGCGATCCATTTGAGGCTCGCACCGCTGCCGAACAGTATCGCCGCGACGATGACCAGGCCCAGGCCGATCCAGACCGCCCACCAATCCTCTTTCGCGAGCAATTCACGCCAGGGCGATTGACGTTCTTGCGCCGCGGCACGCGCAGTTTGGTTCGCCATGTGCTCTTCCCCCTCGATCGAGTCGAAGTGCGCATGTTCACGCAAATCGGCATGCGGCGCCATGACGGACGATTATTTGGTTATCACCGCAGCGCTGGGCCGATGAGGATCGAATGTCTCCCGCCATGACCCGGCGGCACGGTCACTGGCATAATTGCCGGACCGCGCCGCCGCCCGGCGGCGCTTTTCGTTTGAAACCCCGCGAAATGAACCTGCAGGCCAACTACGAACAGATTCCGCTCAAGGATTACGCCGAGCGCGCCTACCTCGACTATTCGATGTACGTCGTGCTCGACCGTGCCCTGCCCTTCGTCGGCGACGGCCTCAAGCCGGTGCAGCGTCGCATCATCTACTCGATGAGCGAGCTCGGCCTCGACGCCGGCGCGAAGCCGAAGAAATCGGCGCGCACGATAGGCGATGTCATCGGCAAGTTCCATCCGCACGGCGACAGCGCCTGCTACGAAGCAATGGTGCTCATGGCGCAGCCGTTCTCGTACCGCTATCCGCTGGTCGACGGCCAGGGCAATTTCGGCTCGCCGGACAATCCGAAATCGTTCGCCGCGATGCGCTACACGGAGTCGCGCCTCACGCCGATTGCCGGCCTGCTGCTCGACGAACTCGGCCAAGGCACAGTCGACTGGACGCCGAACTTCGACGGCACGCTGCAGGAACCCTCGTGGCTGCCGGCGCGCGTACCGCACGTGCTGCTGAACGGCTCGACCGGAATCGCCGTGGGCATGGCCACCGACATTCCGCCGCACAACCTGCGCGAAATCGCGGCCGCCTGCATCCGCCTGCTCGACGAGCCCGAGGCGAGCATCGCCGAGCTTTGCCGGCACGTCAAAGGCCCGGACTTCCCGACCGCCGCCGAGATCATCACGCCGAAAAACGAGATCAAGGCGATGTACGCGACCGGCAACGGCTCGGTGCGCTGCCGCGGCATGTACGTCATCGAAGACGGCAACGTCGTCATCACCGCGCTGCCGTACCAGGTCTCAGGAGAGAGGATCGTCGAGCAGATTGCGAACCAGATGCGCGCGAAGAAACTGCCGATGCTCGAAGACCTGCGCGATGAATCCGATCACGAAAATCCAGTGCGCCTCGTGCTGATTCCTCGCAGCAATCGCGTCGATGCCGACGAAATGATGCAGCACCTGTTCGCGACGACCGACCTGGAACGCAGCTACCGCGTCAATCTCAACATGATCGGCCTGGACGGCAAACCGCAGGTCAAGACGCTGAAGCAGATCCTGGTCGAATGGCTGCAGTTCCGCACAGCAACGGTGAAGCGCCGCCTGCAGCACCGCCTGGATAAGGTCGAGCGCCGCCTGCACATGCTCGAAGCGCTGCGCATCGCGTTCCTGAATCTCGACGAAGTCATCCGCATCGTGCGCAGCGAGGACGAACCGAAACCCGTCCTGATCAAGCGCTTCAAGCTCAGCGAAGAGCAGGCCGACTATATCCTCGAAACGCGCCTGCGCCAGCTCGCACGGCTCGAGGAAATGAAACTCAACGCCGAACGCGACGCCCTCGAGGAGGAGCGCGCGAAGATCACCGTGACCCTGAAGTCGCCGGCGAAGCTCAAGACGCTGATCAAGGACGAACTCCAGTCCGACGCCGAGAAGTACGGCGACAAGCGACGCTCGCCGATCATCGAACGCGAAGTCGCGCAGGCGCTCGACGAAGCGGCTCTGGTCGTCAGCGAGCCCGTAACCGTGGTGCTCTCGCAGAAAGGCTGGGCGCGCGCGGCGAAGGGCCACGACGTCGACGCTGTCGCGCTGAGCTACCGGGAAGGCGATAGTTTCCACAATGCGGCGAAGGGGAAAACCACGCAGAATGTCGCCTTCATCGATTCGAGCGGGAGAAGCTATTCCACGCCCGCGCACACGCTGCCGTCGGCGCGCGGCAATGGCGAGCCGCTGACCGGTCGCTTCACGCCGCCGCCGGGCGCGCGTTTCGAAGCGCTGGCGGTCGCGGACGCGGCCGACAAGCTCGTGCTGGCCACTGACTACGGTTACGGCTTCGTGATCAAGTTCGAAGCCCTCTTGGCCAACAAGAAGGCCGGCAAGCAGCTGATCAACATGGACGACGATGCACACGTCGTGGCGCCGGCCTACGTAAACGATTCCGCGCGCGACCGCATCGTCGTGGCGACCAATGCCGGGCATCTGCTGATGTTCTCCGTCGCCGAGCTGCCGGAACTGGACAACGGCGGCAAGGGCAACAAGCTGATCGAGATTCCGAAGGCCAAGCTAACGCACGGCGAGCGCGTTGCCGGAATTGCGGTGGTCACCGAGGGCAAGGGCGAAGTGACGCTCTACGCCGGCGCGCGCAAGCTGATCCTCAAGTGGTCCGACCTCGTCGAGTACAACGGCAATCGCGCCCAGCGCGGCGGCAGCCTGCCGCGCGGGTTCCAGCGCGTGGAGCGCGTCGAGACGAGCGCGTGAGTACGGCTTGCCGCAGCACAATCGAGTGTCAGAAAGCAGCCCGGATGAAGCGCAACGGAATCCGGGATAGCATCGCCTGATGGTCCACTACCGCCGATCGCGAAGCCTCGCCAAAAAAGCGAGGAAAGCTCGTCACATTTCCCTCAAAGACCCGGCGCAGGTATGACGCGCAACGTGGCATCGAAGAGTTCACGCTCTTTCGGGTTGACTACCTGCGCGATGATCGTTTGCGCCTGCGAGTAATGGCTGGCGTGTGCCTCGGCGTTGCCCTCGGCTGAAGCGACATTCGCAGCGATGGCATGGGCGAAGGCCAGCTCCGATGGCGTACAGTCGGATAGCGTGAAGTAAGGCAGCGACTTGCTCAAATAGTCCGCAGCAGGTTTGGGAAGCTTGAGCAGCGCATGCACATGAGCAAGCAGCAGCGCCGCATGGGCCTGATTGCCTGGCTTGCCGACGATTTTCCAGAAGTACATTGCTGCAAAGGCGGCTTGCAGCATCTCTTCGTCTTCCTCAGGCGGGCGGCGCAGCGCCTCCGCAAGTTCCCATGCCCGGTTGTTGGCCTGGGAGGCCAAACGCCTTTGCCATGACGCGACGTCTTCGGGAGTTGGTTTCTCAGCCATGCTTGATTACGTTAACGGGTCAGATTGCGTTATTGGGTCTAACGGAATCTGACCCTTTTAGCAACCTTCTTTACTCATCCCTTCTTCAAGGGCCCGGCGACCTTGTAAGTAGTGGCCGACGGGTCCGCAGATGGAGGGTGCTCCACTCCGTCCCCTTCTTGCTGCGTTACTGATCGAAGCCATCCGTAAACACGTGATCAGAGACGATGCCTGTGAAGTGAATGCCGAACGAATTGGCATCGCGCGTGGTGTTCGCCGGATTGGGCGCGTAGTTCTGACTGGCCAATGCACCCAGCAATTGACCCAAATTGTTGTCCGCAAGGCCATCCCCATTGAGATCGATGGCATAGTCCAGCCGTGCCAACGGCAATGTCACGTTGTTCACCAGGTAACTGCGCACATAGGTTGCGGCGTACGCAGCGGGCGCTGAGGCGAGAGGAAGCAGGAGGCAAAGCCTTAGACTTGCTTGCGGGACCGGGAAGCTGACATGGCTGCACCTTCAACGTGAGCTGACTTCACAGCGTTTCCTGCCAAGCTATTCTAAGTATCGGCGTCGGCAATCGGCAATCAGCAATCCAGAAAAGCGGACGTAGTGCATTGGCCCCCTGCTTTTCCATAAAATTGTCTGAGCGCCTGTTTTGCACCGACTGGAGGCCCAGGAATGGCACGCACGACTGTCGTCAAGAAAGCAGGCCGCAAGCCGCCTGGAAAAAACCCACCTTCCGGCACGGCTGCCAAGGCGAAAGTCCAGGCACGCAAGCCCAGCAAGCGCAAGAC
>Ga0157375_10001309_pt1 | contig 21456 bp, 18 predicted proteins | sample M35metaG_FD_115311 | JGI IMG/M metagenome (GOLD analysis project Ga0157375, IMG submission 115311) | Miscanthus rhizosphere microbial communities from Kellogg Biological Station, Michigan, USA - M3-5 metaG | ecosystem: Host-associated > Plants > Roots > Rhizosphere > Soil | place: USA: Michigan... | reverse complement strand
TGCCTTGTTGCTTGAATTCGAACGCGAACAGACCCGATGAGCCGTTGAAATCGCGCTTCCAGATCTCGTGGCCGGGGCAGTCTGGAAGAGCGGGATGGAGCACCAGGCCGACCTCCGCCCGCTGCTTGAGCCAATGAGCAATCTTGAGTGCATTTTCTTCATGCTGCTTCAGCCGAACCGCCATCGTCCTGAGGCCCCGCGAGGCAAGCCACGCGTCGTCTGGAGACACCGCATGGCCGAGATCCCAGGATGCCGTCTGAAGGCGCTGGAAATATTTATCGGTCGCGGTGGCTGATCCGAGCATGAGGTCGGCGTGTCCCCCGACATATTTGGTGACGGCCAGGATGCTGACGTCGACACCCGCGGCTATCGCCGGAAAGAGGAGGGGGGTTGCCCAGGTATTGTCGAGCAAGGTGACGATGCCCCGCTCGCGCGCCGCGGCGCAGATGGCGGGCACATCCTGCACCTCCATTGTCAGCGAGCCGGGGCTTTCGAGCAAAATGGCTTGGGTGCTATCGCCAAGCAAACCGGCGATTTCTGCTCCGATGAGAGGATCGTAGTAGCGAGTCCTGATCCCGAGGCGTTTGAGGATCGTGTCGCAGAACTTGCGTGTAGGCCCATAGACATTGTCCGGCGCAAGCAGCTCGTCGCCGGGCGAGAGCAGAATCAGGAGAGACGCGGTGATGGCTGCCAGTCCCGATGAGTAAAGCGCCGTACCCGCCGCTCCCGGCTCGAGATTGGTCAGCGCCTCGGACAAGGCCCACTGAGTCGCCGTACCCTGCAGTCCATATCGGTAATTGCCAAGTGCAGGACGACTTCCATGAAGCTCATCCACGCTATCGAAAAGGATCGTCGACGCGCGTTCGACAGGTGTATTGACCAGCCTTCGACGCCATTCCTTGCGCCGGCCGCCCTCAACGAGCCTGGTTGGCTGGCCCTGGTCGCGCTTCGACATTGCTCAGTCTCCGGGGACGCTGCCGATCAAGACGAGCTTATCCCCGAAGACGAAACAAGGCATGAGCTACTAACGGCGCATCCGTGGGATCAGGCCCAAAAGTCCGATCAGGCCAACGACGCCCCACGGAAAGCTCTTCTTCTCTTCCGGTACTGGTGTGGTTGTCGTGGTTTCAGTCGTCATCGTATTGGTCTCGACGGTCGTGGGCTCAGCCGCCGGCGCCGCAGCGTTGAGATCGGTTGTGGCCTCGACGTTCGCCGTAGCATTGTCGGTGGCATTGGCTGGCTCAGCCGTGTTTTGCGCGGCCGCTGGCGCTGTTGCAGCGAGCAATGCAGCCGCCGCGATCGTCAAGGTGCTTGTCATGCGCATATGGATTTATCCTCCCTGCTAACCAATCAAATCGGATCGTCCGTGTAACCGTCGTTATCGCTGCTCCGCCACATCCCCGTGAGGCCGATCAGGCCAAGGGCGCCGAGCAGGTTCCACATCAGGTCTGTCTTTGGGGCGCTTTGGCGCTCCTGAGTCTCAGTGGCCTTTTCACCTCGATCCTGGGCTGGTGCCGAGGTGCTCACGAGTGCCGCTGCAACGAGAATGATCGCTGTACTAACCTTGCGCATGCTTCCTCCTGTTTCGAAGCGTTGCGTGACGCGCGTTGTGGCGCGGAGCGGCTGATCCCATTAACTTCGTGCTCCCGTCAACTCAGTTCATCATGCACGAGGGATCAAGCCGCAATTACCCGTCATTCGAGGCCGGCAGGATGATAGCTGTCTTCGGGGTGTCCCTTGCGGAGCCCCAACAGTCCCAGCAGGCCCAGCAATCCAAGTACGTTCCAGATGAGGTCCTTGTCGGCTCCTTCGCCAGCCATCCGGCTCATTGTTTCGGTCCGGAGATCGCCGCGCCGCGCTGGTTGGGCGGGGGCAGGGCCGACCGTCGAAGCGATCAGAAGAAATGTCAGTAAAATGCGCGTTCGCATCGCAGCCTCCATCGCATGATGCCGGCGCCCCCGTGCCAACACGCTCACGGCCGAGGTTGCGCGTCTTTACTCCAGGCGCTGATCCAATGGAAGGAATCGCACTCGCCGACATCGGGTCCAGCGAAAACAGTCCGGCCAAAATGCAAACGCCCGGATCGACTAGCGATCCGGGCGCCCTGCGTGACGATTGCTCGTCAGCCCCCTTGGATGTGTCGCGGCGAGCATCCCCAGTTGCTGCCGCGTCCCCGAACTCGACCCAAGGGCCAGCTCGTTCGGACGGGTGCTGACTAGTCGCGACCTGGGCGGGTTGTCACGGTTGTAATTGAGTTGCCAACGCGTTTGTCGGGCCCCTGTGTCGGGCAAGCAACAGGCGGTTTGGCGGGCGCGCGGTTGCCAGTGCCGATGAATGGCCGCTAGAGCCCCGGCCCATGCGTTGGTCCCGTGCATTTCTACCGGTTCTCAAAGAGAGCCCGACAGACGCCCAGATCGTCAGCCACAAGCTGATGCTTCGGGCCGGCCTTGTGAGGCAAACCGCCGCCGGCATCTATGCCTGGCTGCCCCTCGGCTTTCGAGTGCTGAAGAAGATCGAGCAGATCGTTCGCGAAGAGCAGGACCGCGCCGGCGCGCAAGAACTGCTGATGCCGACGCTTCAGTCGGCCGACCTGTGGCGCGAAAGCGGCAGGTACGATGCATATGGGCCGGAAATGCTGCGCATTCGCGACCGGCACGACCGCGAGATTCTCTATGGCCCGACCAATGAAGAGATGATCACGACGCTCTTTCGCGATGAGGTGAAAAGCTATCGCGACCTTCCGCGAATGCTCTACCACATCCAGTGGAAGTTTCGTGACGAGGTGCGACCCCGTTTTGGCGTGATGCGCGGGCGCGAATTTCTGATGAAGGATGCCTACAGCTTCGACCTCGACGAAGCCGGCGCCCGCCACAGCTATTACACGCAACTCCTTGCTTATTTGAGGACGTTCCAGCGCCTGGGCATCCAGGCGGTGCCGATGAAGGCCGATCCAGGACCGATTGGTGGAGACCTTAGTCACGAATTCATCGTTCTTGCACCGACCGGCGAGAGCGAGGTGTTTTACGACTCGGCTTTCGAGGAGATCGACTGGCATCGGGACGACCTTCGCTATGACGATGCCTCTGGCCTCCAGGCCCTGTTCGACCAAGTGAGCTCGACCTACGCAGCGACGGACGAGACCCACGACGTCGCCAAATGGGATCTCGTGCCTGAAGCGAAGCGGCGAACCGGGCGAGGTATCGAAGTCGGTCACATCTTTTATTTCGGTGACAAATATTCCGCGCCGATGGGCCTCAAGGTTTCGGGCCGCGACGGAACTCCGGTCACTCCGATGATGGGCAGCTATGGAGTCGGTGTTTCACGCCTTGTCGGCGCGATCATCGAGGCAAGCCATGACGAGGCCGGCATCGTCTGGCCGGAAGCGGTTGCTCCCTGGAAGGTCGGCCTGGTCACGATGCGGTCTGACGATGAGGCCAGCATCGCCGCTGCCGAGTCCTTGTACGAAAAGCTTCAAGGAGCAGGGATCGACACGCTTTACGATGACCGCGACGAGCGCGGCGGCGTCAAGCTCGGTTCGATGGACCTGATCGGTCTGCCCTGGCAGGTGATTGTCGGGCCGCGCGGCATTGCCGCAGGCACCGTGGAGTTAAAGCGTCGTTCAACAGGAGCGCGCGAAGAGCTCAGCCTCGAAAGCGCACTGGCAAGGCTCACCGCATGATCCTCAATCGCGCCGAGCGGATGCTCGCCCGACGCTATCTGCTGCCTGGCAAGGGCGAGGGCTTCATCTTCCTCGTCGCGACCATCAGCTTGATTGCGGTTGCACTCGGCGTCGCGGCGCTGATCATCGTCATGAGCGTGATGAACGGCTTTCGTGCCGAGCTGTTCGACAAGATCGTCGGGCTCAACGGCCACGCCGTCGTCCAGGGCTATGATGGACGGCTGACGGGCTGGCAGCAGATCGCGGACCAAGCGAAAAAAACGCCGGGCGTGACTTCAGCGCTACCGCTGATCGAAACGCCCCTGATGGCAACGGCGAATGGGCGCTTCGAAGGGGTGCTCGTCCGGGGCATGCGGGTCGAGGACATTCGCGCCAACAAGACAATCATGGGCAACGTCCTTGCAGGGGACATGCGCTCGGTGACGCCGGGAAGCGGGAAGGTCGCCATCGGTTCGCGGCTTGCCGATACTCTGGGCGCCTATCCCGGGAGCCAGATCACCCTATGGAACCCTGACGGCCGTTCGACGGTGGTTGGAACCGTACCGCGTGAGGTTACCTATACGGTCGGCGCCGTATTTGAGGTCGGGGTCTACGATTACGACAAGTCCTTCGTCCTGCTTCCGATGCAGGATGCTCAGGAATTGCTCCTGATGGGGGACCAGGTGGGGATCGTGGAGATCCAGACCAGTGATCCCGACCGCGTGCAGCAGATCCTCGCGCCACTGCAAAAGCTTGTTCAGGGCAAGGGCGTGGTGGTCGACTGGCGGCAGATGAACTCCGCACTATTTCAGGCGCTCGAAGTGGAGCGCGTGGCGATGTTCGTGGTGCTGTCGCTCATCGTCCTTGTGGCCGTCTTCAACATTCTTTCTTCGCTGATCATGCTGGTCCGTGCGAAGACTCGCGACATCGCGATCCTGCGGACGATGGGGGCGAGCCGCCGCGGAATGATGAAGGTGTTCGTGACGGTCGGAGTGACCATCGGCTCACTCGGGATCGTCCTTGGCATTATCCTCGGAGCCTTCTTCCTGTTCTTCCGCCAGAATGTCGTGAATGCGATCCAGGCGATCACCGGGCAGAACCTCTGGGATCCCTCTGTGCGGTTCCTGACAGACCTGCCGGCGAAGACCGATCCCTTCGAGGTGACGGCGATCGTGCTCACGGCGTTGGTCCTCTCGTTCCTGGCCACGCTTTATCCGGCCTACAAGGCCGCGAGCACCGATCCCGTGCAGGTCCTCCGTTATGAGTGAACCTGTCCTCGCCACAGAGGGACTGCAGCGGAGCTTCACGCAGGGCGACGTGACCATCGACGTGCTTCGCGGGGTGGATCTGGCAGTCCAGCCCGGCGAGATCGTTGCGCTGCTAGGCCCGTCCGGCTCCGGCAAGTCGACCCTGCTCCAGGCCGTCGGCCTGCTGGAAGGTGGTTTCAAAGGGTCGATCCGGCTGAATGGGCAGGAGGCCGCCGAGCTCGACGACGAGGGCCGTACGCGGTTGCGGCGGGAGCTCCTCGGCTTCGTCTATCAGTTTCACCATCTGCTACCCGAATTCAACGCGCGCGAGAATGTCATCCTGCCCCAGCTGGTGCGCGGGGCGGACACCCAAGCGGCGCGCGAGCGAGCAGACGAGCTGCTGAGCAAGCTTCGCCTGGCGGAACGGCTGGACCATCGCCCGTCCAAGCTCTCGGGCGGCGAGCAGCAACGCGTAGCCGTCGCCCGCGCGCTCGCCAACAAGCCGCCGTTGATCCTCGCCGACGAACCCACCGGCAACCTCGACGAGCATACCGCCGACATCGTCTTCGACGAGTTCCTTGCGCTTGTGCGGGGCGAAGGTAGCGCCGCGCTCGTCGCCACCCACAACGAGCGCATCGCCGCCAAGATGGACCGCGTCGTGCGCCTGCATGAGGGGCGCCTCGAATAGTGGAGCCCAGCCGGAGCCGGCGCGTTCACGAACCCGTGCGCAACGTCAATTGGACCGTTCTTGCTCTTATCGGCGGGCTCGTTCTGCTGGTGCTGATGGTCGCCTATTTCGCGAGCCGGGGAGACTCTGACCAGGACAAATTGACCAATGCGGAGCTCTCGTCGGCGACGATCGCGAGCCACGAGAAACTGTGCGCGAGCAAGGCAACCTACGATCTCATCAAGAAGAATCTGTTTCGGCGTGCGGCTCAGCTTCGGGGAAGCGATCAGGCAGCCTTTGACAGCCTCTCCGCTTTCGCGGTTGTCCGGATGGAAAATCCCGTCATGGAGAGCGAGAACGGCTCAACCGGTATAGTTAATTGCTCTGGGTCGCTGTCGCTCGATCTGCCACCGGGAGTGGCCGTTGCCGGCGGCCGCCGGACGCTCATGTCCGAGGTGGATTACACGGTTCAGCCCGCTGCCGATGGCAGCGGTAACGTCCTGGTCTTGAGGAACGCCGACTCGATCATCACGCCGCTCGCGACGCTCGCCCGCGTGAACCAGCCGGCGCCGGAAACTGAAGAGCAGTCTCCGAGCAACGAAGGTGCCGCGGTCGGAGCAAAACCGACGGCACCCATGCCTGGAGCACCTCCAGCGCAGGCTCCGGCGCCATCGGCCGCCCACGCCAGCGTCGACTGTACCAGGGCGCGAACCCGCGGCGAGGTTTCGGTGTGTGGAGACAGCGGGCTGGCGGCGCTCGACGTGAACATGGCGACGCAATATGACCGTGCCCAATCCTCGGCCTCTCCCGAGCAGCGCGAGCTGCTTCGCCAGACGCGAGACCGGTTCCTAAGCTATCGCGACCGCTGCCCCAACCGTCAGTGCATTGCCGATGCGTATGCAGGGCGTATGCGCGAGATTCGCGACATCATGGAAGGGCGATGGCAGCCGCCGCGCTAATTTGGGGATAAGTCTTTCCGGCCGCTTTCCTGATCGTTGGCCGCACCCCATAGTCTTGGGCGTGAGTCCGCCCTTCGTCCCGCTCAGAGTTTTTTCGTCCTTCACAATGCTCGAAGGGGCGATGGAGCCGAAGACCATCGCGGAGCGCGTGGCAAAGCTGGGCTTTCCGGCCGTCGCGCTTACCGACCGCAATGGACTCTATGGCGCGATGGCGTTCAGCGAAGCCTGCATGGCCAAGGGCGTGCAGCCGATTGTCGGCGCAATGCTCGGCGTGGCGCGACCCGGGGAGATCGGTGGCGAAGCCGCCATCGACTGGCTGGCGCTGCTCGCCAAGGACGAGCAGGGCTATGCCAATCTATGCAAGCTGGTTTCCCAGGCGCATCTGGATCGCCCTGTAGAGCAGGAGCCACATGTCGAATTCCCGCGGCTAGAGGGCCTGAGCGACGGTTTGATCGCCATGACTGCCGGGTCGGAGGGCGCACTGGTGCGGTTGATCGCCGACGGTCAACAGTTGAAGGCCGAAGCCTATCTCGATCAGCTGGAGCGCCTGTTCCCCGATCGACTCTACATTGAACTTTCACGACGAAACGACGCGGTCGAAGATGCTGCCGAGACCGGCCTGATCGACCTCGCTTATGCGCGGCACCTGCCGCTGGTGGGGACCAATCCCGCGGCCTATGCCGATCCCAGCTTCCACGCCGCGCATGATGCGATGCTTTGCATCGCCAATTCGGCTTATGTGGAAAGCGCCGAGCGAGTGACCTCGTCGCCGGACTCCTGGCTCAAGGATTCGGCAGCAATGTCGGAGCTTTTCGCCGATCTCCCCGAAGCGCTGGCGAATACGGTCGTCATCGCACAGCGCTGTGCGGTCGCCGCGCCCAAGCGAAGGCCCATCTTGCCGCGGCTTGGTGAGGATGAGGATGAAGAGCTCCGGCGCGATGCACGTGCGGGGCTTGATGCGAGACTAAACGGCCGAAGCGAAGACGAGCGCGCGCCGTATGTCGAGCGGCTCGATTACGAACTCGAGATCATCACCGGCATGGGCTTTGCCGGTTACTTCCTGATCGTCGCCGACTTCATCAAATGGGCGAAGGCCAACGATATCCCGGTTGGGCCCGGCCGTGGTTCGGGCGCGGGCTCGGTCGTAGCCTGGGCACTGACGATCACCGACCTCGACCCGATTGCGCTCAACCTGCTGTTCGAGCGCTTCCTGAACCCTGAGCGCGTATCGATGCCGGACTTCGACATCGACTTTTGCGAAACGCATCGCGACAAGGTCATTGCCTACGTCCAGCGCAAATATGGCCGGGACAAGGTCGCCCAGATCATCACCTTCGGACGGCTGAAGGCGCGGGCGGTGCTGAAGGACACCGGACGCGTTCTCCAGATGAGCTATGGCCATGTCGACAGGCTCGCGAAGCTCATTCCGAACCATCCAACCGATCCGTGGACCCTGGAGCGTTCCCTGAACGGGGTCCCGGAAGTCGCAGCCGAGTACAAGGACCCCGACGTCAAGCGGCTGTTCGACCTCGCGATGAAGCTCGAAGGCCTGCCGCGCCACGCCTCGACGCACGCGGCCGGCGTGGTGATTGGCGACCGGCCGCTCGACGAACTCGTGCCGCTTTACCGGGACCCCCGTTCAGACATGCCGGTGACTCAGTTCGACATGAAATATGTCGAGGCCGCTGGGTTGGTGAAGTTCGACTTCCTTGGCTTGAAAACTCTGTCGATCCTGAAGGAAGGCCAGCGGCTGCTCGCCGAGCAGGGCGTCGTGGTCGACTTTTCGAACCTGCCGTGGGACGATCCTGAGGTATACGAGCTTCTGCAGCGCGGGGACGCCGTTGGCGTGTTCCAATTGGAATCGGAGGGCATGCGTCGAACGCTTTCGGCTGTCCGGCCGACGAGCTTTGGCGACATCATCGCGCTGGTCGCGCTCTATCGGCCAGGACCGATGGACAACATTCCGCTCTTCGGGGACCGCAAGAACGGCCGAACGGCGATCGATTACCCGCATCCATTGCTCGAAGGCATCCTTGCCGAGACCTACGGTATCTTCGTCTATCAGGAGCAGGTGATGCAGGCGGCACAGCTGCTTGCCGGCTACTCGCTCGGTCAGGCGGATCTTTTGCGGCGCGCCATGGGCAAGAAGATCCAGTCGGAAATGGACGCCCAGCGCGCGACCTTCGTCGATGGCTGCGCCGCGCACAACAACATTCCGGCCGCCAAGGCCAATGAGCTGTTCGACTTGATCGACAAGTTCGCGGGCTACGGCTTCAACAAGAGCCACGCTGCGGCCTACGCCCTCGTGGCCTATCAGACCGCGTGGCTGAAAACACACCACCGCGCCGAATTCTACGCTGCGTCGATGAGCTTCGATATGGCGCTCACCGACAAGCTCGGTATTTTTGTCGAGGACATGCGGCGCGGTGAGGTCGGATGCCTGCCGCCCGACATCAATCTCAGCCATGCCTTTTTCACGGTCGAGAATGGATCGGTCCGTTATGCCCTTGGGGCGTTAAAGGGCGTCGGTGAGAAGGCGATGGAAGCCCTGGTCGAGGAACGCGAGAGGGGCGGGCCTTTCGCCAGCCTGGAAGATTTCGCCGCGCGTATCGATCCCCGGCTCCTCAATCGCCGCCAGCTCGAAAGCCTTGCGGCAGCAGGCGCCTTCGACAACATCAAGCCGGATCGTGCCTCGGTCTTTGCCGCTGCCGAGACGATCCTCGCGCATGCGGCAAGTGCACACGATCAGCGCATCAGCGGCCAGGCGGGCCTCTTTGGCTCAAATTCAGCGGAGGCTGCCCCGATGCGGCTGCCGCGCGACGTCAGCTGGACGCTTGCCCAGCGGATGGCAGCCGAGCGCGAAGCCTTCGGCTTCTATTTCTCGTCCCATCCAATCGATGCGTCGCGTCACCTTCTCGCCGCCCACAAGGTGAAGACTTTTGCTGATTTGGCCGACGTCCGGATCGCCGAAGGGGAGAGGGTTGGCTCCACGATGGCGGGATTGGTCGAGGAAGCCCGCTGGCGGACATCCGCGAAGGGGCGCCGCTACATGATGGCGACCCTGAGCGACAGTTCGGGACAGTTCATCGCAACTGCCTTTGACGATGAGGCAACTGCCGCACTTGAGGAGGCATCGAAGGCGGGGCTTTGCGGACTTCTCAGCGTCGAGCTCGATCGCCGCGCCGGAGACGAAGCGCCGCGGGTCACGATCAAGCGCTTCCAGCCGCTCAGCGACCTCGCGAAACGCACAAGGCTGCAATTGACGGTCAGGGTTTCGGCTGGTTCGATTGCCGAGCGTGTGGCCCGCGAAATCTCGGGCGAGCGTGGATCCAATGGCCTGGTGCGCATCATCGTGCCGCTTGCATCGGGCGGCGAGGCAATGATCGTCGCGGGTCGCGACTATGCGCTCGACGCCGAACTCGCGGCCCGGGTCGAGCGCATCAGCGGTGAAGGCAGCGTCGACTTGTCGATCCAGGAACCTCCAAGGCTGGCGCTGGTCGGCTAGGCCATCCAGAAACCGTCGCGGTTCACGAGACTCGTGATTTTCGCGTTCTGCTCCTCGCTCAAATCATTCTTGAAACGCGGGAAGACCTCTTCTTCCTCCATATGCGCATGCCTTGAAACGAGCTCGCGGAATTCGCGCACCTTCTCAAGCCAGTTGGAAGCCTCCGCCCCCATCTCATTGAGTTCATAAATGAATGTCTTGATATAACCGTGCTCGCCTTCGAGGTGATCGGCATCCGCCTGCACATTGGCTTCCCGGAGCGCCGGATAGACGACCATCTCTTCCTGGTGCGAATGCTTGTCGAGCGCGTGCGTCAGCTTCATCAGCAACATCCTGCGTTTGAATGTCTGCGATGCGTCGGTCGCCAGCATCTTGTCGAAAATGGCCAGCGCCATGTCGTGTTCGGTCGCCAGGATCTCGTCCCAATCGCCGATGGCTGCTTCCATACCCTGCATCAGGAACTTGCGGCCGTAATTCGCGGCAAGACCAATCGCTGCGCCGCCGAGTGCTGCGGCGATGATGGGGCCGGCACCGTCGCCCCAGGAAAATGCGCTTCGATTTTGTGAACGAGTGCTGCCGCTGCGGCTCTCGCTCGACCCGCTGCTTGATCGGTTGTTGCGGTCTGAACGGCTGCTGCTGGAATTGGAACGGTTCGAGGTACGGCCTTGGGTACGCGTTGCCATTTACTCCTCCTTGGCTGGATTTTGACGTCAACGGTCGGGGGAGAGGCGCCGTTCCGTTCGCGAACCGCTGGCCGCAAACAGCTCGGCGCAATCGCTAAACGCCGTTCGCGGGTTCCCCGGGCTGTTGGTCCGCTGGAGGCGCTTCCTGCGCGTCATTTTCCTGAGGCTGCGGCTGGGGCAGGGGCGCGACCGTCGGTTCGGTGGAGCTGGGTGGAAGCTGCTGGATCGCATTTTCGAGCGACGGTAGCGGCCTCGCCGTCTCATATTCCTCGCCCGGAAGCGGACGCGGTTTCTTGGCGACGGCAGGGGGTGCCTTGTTCACCGGCACGGTCTCCCCCCGGTAGATGCATGTGTCGAGACCATCGCGTGAAACGATCGGAATCCGCGCGGCGATCGTGTTGCCGTAGCGGCGGGTAAAGCCCTTTGGCGCGATCGCGCCGCGCTTCTTCGGCAGCGGGAGGATTGCAGCGATGCGCGCTGCCTCGGTCGCACTCATGGCGCTCGAATCGTGTCCGAAATATCGCTCCGAGCCCGCGTTGACCCCATAGGTGCCAATGCCCGTCTCGGCGAGGTTGAGGTAGACCTCCATGATGCGCCGTTTGCCCCAGAGGTGCTCGATAAGGAACGTGAACCAGGCCTCCACGCCCTTACGCGCGTAGCCGCCGCCCTGCCACAGGAAAGCATTCTTCGCCGTCTGCTGGCTGATCGTCGATCCGCCTCGGATCCTGCCTCCGGATGCATTCTTTTTCATAGCATCTTCAAGGGCTTCAAAGTCGAAGCCGTGATGCGTGCAGAACTTGCCGTCTTCAGCCGCAATGGCGGCACGGACCATGTCTCGGTCCATTTCGCCGATCGGCATCCAATCCTTGGTTGCGCCCCGCCCTGCGAAGATATCTCCGATCATCGTCGCCGTGATCGGCGGGTTCACGAATCGGTAGGCGAGGACCCAAAGAACCGAGATGATCAGGAAAGCGACGAGCAGTTTGACAATCCAGCCCACGATCCGCCGGGGCCAGGAGACCACGCGCTTGCGTTTGTATCGGGGGATGCTCGACTTCGCTCGTCTGGCCATGCTCGTTGCCTAGCCGCGAGGCACTGTAATCGCCAAGCCCTTACGGCTGCACCCGCTCCTTGCTGCAATGCAGCAGCGCATTTACATGGGCGGCATGAACTCGACGAACGACATCCGCCGCCAATTCCTCGAATTTTTCGAGAAGAACGGCCATGCGCGGGTGCCTTCTGCCCCCCTCGTGCCGCAGAACGACCCGACCTTGATGTTCGTCAACGCCGGCATGGTGCCGTTCAAGAATGTGTTCACCGGCCTCGAGACGCGCTCATACAGCCAGGCCACAAGCTCGCAGAAGTGCGTGCGCGCGGGCGGCAAGCACAATGACCTCGACAATGTCGGCTATACGGCCCGGCATCATACCTTCTTCGAAATGCTCGGGAATTTCTCCTTCGGGGACTATTTCAAGGATCGAGCGATCGAGCTCGCATGGAACCTGCTGACGAAGGAATGGGGGCTGAGCCAGGACCGGCTGACGGCGACGGTCTACCATAATGACGACGAGGCCTTCGACCTCTGGAAGAAGATCGCAGGGCTACCGGAAAGCCGGATTATCCGGATCCCGACAAAAGACAATTTCTGGTCGATGGGGGACGATGGTCCTTGTGGCCCGTGCTCCGAGATTTTCTACGACCACGGGGATCACATCGCAGGCGGCCCGCCCGGAAGCCCCGACGAAGATGGGGACCGCTTCGTCGAGGTCTGGAACCTCGTCTTCATGCAATTCGAGCAGGCTGCGGGCGAGATCGTCGCCGAGCTGCCGAAGAAGTCGATCGACACCGGCATGGGCCTGGAGCGGATCGCCGCGGTTCTGCAAGGCACGACGGACAATTATGAAACGGACACGTTCAAGGCGCTGATCCGGGCGAGCGAAGAGCTCACGGGCAAGAATGCGGCCGACGCGGCGGCAAGCCATCGCATCATCGCGGATCATTTGCGGGCTTCGGGCTTCCTGATCGCCGACGGCGTCCTCCCGGCCAACGAGGGCAGGGGCTACGTCCTGCGCCGGATCATGCGCCGGGCAATGCGCCATGCGCATCTGCTCGGTGCAAGTGATCCGCTCATGTACCGGCTTGTGCCTTCGCTCGTCTCGGAGATGGGCGCGGCCTATCCGGAACTCATTCGCGCGCAGCCCCTGATCGAGGCGACGCTCGAGCAGGAGGAAACCCGCTTTCGGCAGACGTTGGCAAACGGCCTCAAGCTTCTCGACGAGGCGACGGCAAGCCTGACGGAAGGAGGCACGCTCGCCGGCGACGTCGCGTTCAAGCTTTACGACACCTACGGTTTTCCCCTCGACCTCACTGAACAGGCTTTGATCGAGAAAGGCCTGACGGTCGATCAGGCGGCCTTCGACAAGGCAATGGCGGAGCAGAAGGCGAAGGCGCGTGCCGCGTGGAAGGGGTCCGGCGCCAAGGCCAATGAGGACGTCTGGTTCGATCTCGCCGAAGAGCATGGCGCGACCGAGTTCACTGGCTATTCGGGCGACGAGGGCGAAGGTGTCGTGCTGGCGATCGTCAAGGACGGCGAGCGCATTCAGAATGCCGAGCTCGGCCAGACGGTCGAGATCCTGCTTAATCAGACACCATTTTATGGCGAGAGCGGCGGGCAGGTCGGCGACACCGGAAAACTCACGACACTCAAAGGCTTCACCGCGGACGTTGCGGATACGTTAAAGCCTCTCGGCAGGCTTCACGTCCTCCGGGCGAAGGTCGTCGCTGGAGAGCTTTCCGTTGGCGAGATTGTCCACCAGAAGGTGGACGGCGAGCGGCGCAACCGCGTGCGCGCCAACCACAGCGCGACGCACCTGCTGCATGCAGCCCTTCGCCGGCGGCTCGGAACCCACGTCACGCAAAAGGGGAGCCTGGTTGCGCCCGATTATTTCCGCTTCGATTTCTCGCATCCGAAGGCGCTCACGCGCGAAGAGATCGACGCGGTCGAAGCCGAGGTGAATGCGCAGATCCGGTCGAACGAGCCGGTTACGACGCGGCTCATGACCCCGGATGAGGCGATTTCGGCGGGCGCAATGGCCTTGTTCGGTGAAAAATATGGCGATGAGGTCCGCGTCCTCTCGATGGGCCAGCTGGATGCCTGCGACTATTCGGTCGAGCTTTGCGGTGGCACGCACGTGCGCGCGCTGGGCGATATTCAACTGCTCAAGATCATTGGCGAGAGCGCCGTCTCGTCGGGCGTCCGGCGCATCGAAGCGCTTACGGGAGAGGCCGCGCGTCGATGGCTCGGCGATCGCGACGCAAAGCTGAGGGAGGCTGCGGCCAGCCTCAAATCTTCGCCCGACGAAGTCCCGTCGCGCATTGTCTCGCTCGTCGAGGAGCGCAAGCGCCTGGAACGCGAGCTCGCAGACGCGAAGAAGCAGCTTGCGATGGGCGGAGGCGCCACAAAGTCGGAAGGTGCGGCGCCCGAGCAGGTAAACGGTCACAAATTCCTTGGTCAGGTGGTGGAAGGCCTTGATCCCAAAGACTTGCGAGCAACTGTTGATGAAATGAAGAAACGTCTGGGGTCAGGGATTGGAGTGCTCGTCGCCGTCAATGACGGCCGGGCGAGCGTAGCTGTCGGAGTCACTGACGATCTCGCCGGGCAGGTCAGTGCGGTCGATCTCGTGAAAGCCGCGGTCGCGACGCTCGGAGGGCAGGGTGGCGGAGGACGGCCCGACATGGCGCAGGGCGGTGGGCCGGACGGCTCGAAGGCGAATGACGCGCTCGACGCAGTCCGCGATGCGCTGGAAAAGGTCGCGGCGTGATCGATGCCCGCTCCGCGGAGCCGGTCACACTGGACGGCTCGTGCCACTGCGGAGCGGTGAAGTTCACGGCCACGCTGACCGGCGGCTTCGCGTCTGCGCGCCGATGTACCTGCTCGATCTGCCGGATGCGCGGTGCCGTGGCGGTGACCTCAACCCCGGCTGATTTCCGGATCACCCAAGGCGAAGGCAAGCTCGCCACCTATCGCTTCAACACAAAGACCGCCGAGCATCATTTCTGCTCGGTCTGCGGCATCTACACCCACCACAAGCGCCGCTCGAACCCGAACCAGCTCGGCGTCAATGTCGCCTGCCTGGAGGGCGTATCGCCTTTCGATTTCGCGGAGGTCGTCGTCTACGACGGTGATCGGCATCCCGCCGACAATGCGACGCATACGACTTATACCGCCGGCGTGCTCCGCTTCGGAGCTGCCGAGGAAGGCTGAGCCGCGTCACGGAGACGTTTGCGGCCAAAGCTTGGTTCTTCCTGAAGGTCGGCTTCGGTCATGATCTTTGCCCGGAGCTCCGCCCGTTTCTCGTGAATCGAGGCGATGACCGGACCCATTGCCACTCCGAGGCCGACCAGCGCCGCCTCAGAAAGCTGGAGAGAAGATTCCAAGGTTTCTGGCACCGCATCAGTCGCGCCGGCCTTGTAGAGCTCTGCTGCGTGTTCCGTATCTCGAGCGCGCGCAATGATCGGAAGGTCCGGAAAAGCCTTCCGCAATTGCCGGGCGAGGCGCTTGATCAGCACCGGATTGTCCATGGTGAGCACGAACGCGCTCGGCTTCCTCTGCTTGACCCGCTCGATAAGCTCGGGATGCGCGACATCCCCGAACAGCACGTCATATCCCTCTCTGCGGGCAGCTGTCGCCGTATCGACGTCCGCGTCGACCGCCAGATAATCCTTGCCATGAGTCTCCAGCATGTCGGCAACGAGGTGGCCCACGCGACCGAAGCCAAGGATCATCACCTGGCCAAGCTTCGCAGTCTCGATCCGGTCATCCAGCTGACCCGCCAATTCCTGCCGGGCAACCTGGCTTCCGGCGAACCTGCCGAGCTTGGCGAGCAGCGGGGTTACAGTGAGGCCCAGTGCAGTCAAAATCTGCCAGAAAGAGGCCGTCGATGGTGCGATCAGCTGAGCCGCGACAGCCGAGGTCAGGACGATCAGCGTCGTTTCGGACGGTGAGGCCATGAGTACGCCCGCCTCGGCCGCCACGCTTCCCTTGGCGCCGCCAAGACGCAGGAGGCTTGCAGTTACAACGGCCTTTACGGTGAGCACGGCGACGAGGGCCAGAAGCAAGTGCTGCCAGTTCTCGACCACCAGCTTCAGGTCGACGCTCATTCCGACGGTGATCAGGAAAATGCCAAGGCCCAAGCCGCGATATGGCGCCGTAATCATCTCGACTTCACCGCGATATTCGGTCTCTGCGATCACGACTCCAGCGATCAGAGCGCCAAGGATGGGCGAAAATCCGATGCTCGATGTCGCGAGGCTCGCAACGATGACGACGAGAAGGCAGGCTGCGAGGAACATCTCCGGATTCTTGGTCCGCGCCGCCTGAGCGAATAGATGCGGTAGCAGGAAGCGGCCGGCAACCAGCATTGCCACCGCCACTACTGACCCAACGACCAACGTTACGAGCAGAGAGCCAACACCGACGTCCGCTGCATGGGGCGCCATTGCGCCAAGTGCGAAGACGATCGGCACGAGTGCGAGGTCCTCGAACAGCAGCATGGACAATGCAGACCGGCCGACCGGCGAATGGGTGCCGACCAGTGGAAGAACGATCGCGGTCGAGGAGAGCGCAAGCGCCAGGCCCAGCCCCACGGATCCTTCGACGCTCTGGCCGGTGAAGTACAAGCCAAAGCCGATGATTGCGGCCGAGGTCAGCAGTTCCGCAGCTCCAACGCCGAAGACCAGCCTCCGCATTGACCAGAGCCGGCGGAAGGAAAGCTCCAGGCCGATCGAAAAGAGCAACAGGATGATGCCGAGCTCGGCGAAGGGGCCGATCCGCTCTTCGTTCGAGATCGTGATGAAGTGAAGGAACGGATGCTTGTCCGTGAGCGCCCCCAAACCTGACGGGCCGACCAGCATTCCAATGAGGATGAAGCCGATGATCGGGCTGATCCGAATTCGCGTGAACGCGGGAATCACAATCCCGGCGGCACCAAGGATCACCAGGGCGTCACTGAATCCAGACGTTCGAAATTCGCCTGTCATGGAGTCTTTAGAGCAGGAGAGCGGTCGAGTGTCACCGATTCACTGAGGATGGTTTGACCCCTGATGCTGTTCCTGCAACGCTGACGTCATGGCGTCAGACACGGACCTGATCGTCGTTGGCGGCGGTCCCGCAGGGATGATGGCCGGCCTGCTATTCGCCCGGGCGGGCTGCCAGGTACAAATCTACGAAAAGCACGCGGATTTCTTCCGCGATTTTCGGGGCGACACCGTTCACCCATCGACCATGGAGATACTGAGCCAGCTCGGGATGCTCGATCGCTTCCTGAAACGGCCACATAGCGAGCTGAGCTCGGCCGAGCTCAGGATTGCCGGCCGGCAATGGACGGTGGGCGATCTGTCGCACTTGGATACGCCCGCACCGTTCATTGCGATGATGCCGCAATGGGACTTCCTCGATTTCCTTCGAGACGAAGCAAAGGCATTCCCTGGTTTTCAACTGCGGATGGAAGCGCCGGTTGCCGGATTTGTCACGGATGAGGGCAGGGTCGCCGGTGTTCGTCTTGGCAACGGCGAGGAAGTCAGGGCCAGGCTCACGATTGCAGCAGACGGGAGAACATCGATCGTGAGGGCCGTGCTGCCGCTCGAGACGCTCGGTGCCCCCATGGACGTTTTCTGGTTCCGGGTCCCGAAATCGCCGGCAGAAAATGGCGGATTGCGGGGGAATGTGGCGCGTGGGCGCCTGCTGGTGATGATCGATCGCTCCGATTACTGGCAATGCGCCTTCCTGATCCCCAAGGGCGCAGCAGAATCCTATCTGGCTCGCGGCGTCGAAGCGATCCGCAAGGAGGTTGCCGAAGCCGCGCCCGACCTCGACACCAGCGCTCTTGATGAAATCGGCGACCTCAAGCTGCTGAACGTCGCCCTGGATCGGCTGACATGCTGGCATCGTCCGGGCCTGCTGGCGATCGGAGACGCAGCTCACGCCATGTCCCCGATCGGCGGTATCGGGATCAACCTTGCAATTCAGGACGCTGTTGCAGCGGCGAATTTCCTTGCCGGCCCGCTTTCGCGCGGACAGGCGGTCGATCCCCTCCTGCACAAGGTCCAGGACCGGCGCCTCCTCCCGACGCGGATCATCCAGGGCGGGCAGAAGCTGGCCCAGGACAATATCATCGGAAGGCTGCTCCAGCCGGGGGAGCCGATCCGCAACGCGCCCTTGCTAATCCGGCTCTTGAACCGCTTTCCGATTCTGCAGCGAATCCCGGGCCGGCTAATCGGTCTCGGGGTCAGGCGCGAGCGGGTTCGCTCTCCTGTTGCGCAGACTCGCTCATAGCCGCTTCGAGGTTGTGGACGATCGCCTCGAAAAACTGCTCGGTGGTCATCCAGGCTTGCTCGGGGCCGACGAGGATCGCGAGGTCCTTCGTCATCTGACCGGCTTCGACCGTTTCGATGCAGACGCGCTCCAGCGTTTCCGCGAAGCGCACGACCTCGGGGGTGTCGTCGAACTTGCCGCGATACTTGAGGCCGCCGGTCCAGGCGAAGATCGAAGCGATCGGATTGGTCGACGTCGCCTTGCCCTGCTGATGCATGCGGTAGTGCCGGGTCACCGTGCCGTGCGCGGCTTCGGCCTCCACGGTCTTGCCGTCGGGAGTCATCAGGACCGAAGTCATGAGGCCGAGTGAACCGAAACCCTGGGCAACCTGGTCCGACTGCACGTCGCCGTCATAATTCTTGCAGGCCTAGACGAATTTGCCGCTCCACTTGAGCGCGGATGCGACCATGTCGTCGATCAGGCGATGTTGATATTCAATACCAGCAGCTGCGAACTTCGCTTTGTATTCCTTGTCATAAATTTCCTGAAAGATATCCTTGAAGCGGCCGTCATAGGCCTTGAGGATCGTATTCTTCGTGGAAAGATAAAGCGGCCAGCCGCGTCCCAGGCTGTAGTTGAAGCAGGCGTGGGCGAAGTCGCGGATGGACTGGTCGAGATTGTACATCCCCATGGCGACGCCGGAGCTGGGGAAGTCGAACACGTCGAATTCGAGCTTCTCGCCATTCTCGCCCTGCCAGGTCATCATGAGCTTGCCCGGTCCCGGCACGAGAAAGTCCGTCGCGCGATATTGATCGCCAAAGGCGTGACGGCCGACGACGATGGGGTCGGTCCAGCCCGGGATCAGCCGAGGGACGTTCGAAATGACGATCGGTTCACGGAAGATGCAGCCGCCGAGGATGTTGCGGATGGTGCCGTTCGGCGATTTCCACATCTTCTTGAGGTGGAATTCCTCGACGCGGGCTTCGTCGGGCGTGATCGTCGCGCATTTGACGCCGACGCCATGCTCCTTGATCGCGTTCGCCGCGTCGATTGTCACCTGATCGTCGGTGGCGTCGCGGTTTTCGACCGAAAGATCGTAATAGATGAGATCCACATCGAGATAGGGCTGGATCAGCCGCTCGCGGATCCACTGCCAGATGATGCGGGTCATCTCGTCGCCGTCGAGCTCGACGACCGGGTTCTTCACCTTGATCTTGGCCATTGTCTTTCCTGATTTTTGGATTTGGCGGCGCCTTAGATTGCGTAAGTTTCGGGCGCAACCGCGGCGTTGTGCCTACGGCTAAGCGCCACTAATGCATCCCGCCATGCCATCACTCGACAAGCGCGAATCTCCTTTGCCAACGACGACGGTCAAATGGCGTTTCCCATCGGTCCACCCCGAGGGACGCAAATATGTCGTCATCGCCACCTTCATCACCTTGGCCGTCTACTGGATGGTCAGCCATTTCCTCGGCTGGGTTCTGGTCGGCGGCACGATCTGGGTCGCGACATTCTTCCGCGATCCGGTTCGCACGACACCCCGTGGCGATCGCCTGATTGTCGCACCTGCCGACGGCTTGATCACGATGATCGCTCGGGTTCCGCCTCCGCCGGAACTGCGCGGCCCAGAGGCACTGGCCGATGGAGACTATACTCGCGTCTCAATTTTCATGAGCGTCTTCGACGTCCACATCAATCGCGCGCCCATCTCGGGCCGGGTCAAGCGAATCGCCTACGTGCCGGGGAAGTTCGTCAACGCCGATCTCGACAAGGCGAGCGAGGACAATGAACGACAGCACTTCCTGATCGAAGGAGGCGACGGCCTGCGCATCGGTTTTACACAGATTGCGGGGCTGGTGGCGCGGCGCATCCTGTCCTTCGTGCGCGAAGGCGACATGGTCGATGCGGGCCAGCGCGTCGGGCTCATTCGCTTCGGCAGCCGAGTCGACGTCTTTCTTCCGGCGGGAACGTCTCCAAAGGTCCTGCTGGGTCAGCGTTCGATCGCAGGCGAGACCATCCTCGCCGAAATCGGCAGCGATGCGACACTGACCGGGATCAGCCAGTGAATGACGACCGGGATCCGAGACGGATCCCGTTCCGCGCCATGATTCCCAATGCGATCACGGCGCTTGCGCTTTGCTTCGGTCTGACCGGTGTCAGCCTGGCGATCAGCGGAGAATGGGAGAGGGCGCTAGGATCGATCATCCTCGCCGGCGTCCTCGATGGTCTCGATGGACGCATTGCGCGTTTGCTCCGGGCCGAGAGCAAGTTCGGGGCCGAGCTCGACTCCCTAAGCGACAATATCGCCTTTGGGACCGCTCCGGCGCTGATCCTTTTCCTCTGGTCGCTGAAGCTGGCGCCGAAGTTCGGCTGGATTGCGGCGTTATCGCTGGCCGTTTGCTGCGCGCTTCGGCTCGCGCGTTTCAACGCCAGGCTCGATGCCGCTGAGCAGCCGCACAAGTCGGCGGGCTTCAACACCGGGGTTCCGGCGCCTGCGGGCGCAGGCCTGGCATTCATTCCGATCTATCTTTGGCTGATCACCGGCGATGCCCGCTTTCGGGAATGGCAGGGCGTCATGGCGTGGACGTTGTTCATCGCCGCGCTGATGATCTCCGCGCTCCCGACATACAGCTGGTCCAGCATCCGCATTCGCCCGGCGTGGCGCATGTTCGCATTGGCCGGTGTCGCTCTCTTCGGTGCGGCACTGCTCGTGGCGCCATGGCTCACCTTGCTGGCATTGGCTGGCCTTTACCTGCTGATGATCCCGGTGGCTTGCGCGAGCTATACACGGGTCAAGCGGCGGCGCGCCGCGGCTGGCCAGCGGCGATAAGCCTCCGCACCTTCGGCCGCGGACGATGCCGGACCGCGGGCTGTCTGACGGAAGATTGCACGTGAACGCCCTTGAGGGCGGCGGCAATCTTGCCGCCGCTTTCCTCAAGAATCGCTGCACCCAGGACCACGAGGAGCCACAGGGTGGCGAGAAAGGGCAGGGTACCGATTACTAGCATCATCGCGCTGAGCCTCCTTCGAGACGCAGTAATGTTCCCTGTTTGTTCTACAGTGTCAAGCCTGGTTTGAACAAACACCCCAAGGCCTTGAATCCATGAGAAGCTTCGGCTAGTGGCGCGGCCATCCCGCAGACGGAACTAACATACCGGTGCCCGCCGAAAGGCAGGTGACAGGTTCCGTCGAGGCAGAACCGGAAGGAGAAAGACTATGGCGGCCACGGTCGTCACCATGCAGCAATTGCTCGAGGCCGGAGCGCATTTCGGCCACCAGACCCACCGTTGGAACCCCAAGATGAAGCCGTATATCTTCGGCGACCGCAATGGGGTGCACATCATCGACCTGTCGCAGACCGTGCCGCTGTTCGCGCGCGCCCTCGACTTCGTCGAGCAGACCGTTTCGCGCGGCGGAAAGGTGCT
>Ga0157375_10001308_pt1 | contig 21462 bp, 16 predicted proteins | sample M35metaG_FD_115311 | JGI IMG/M metagenome (GOLD analysis project Ga0157375, IMG submission 115311) | Miscanthus rhizosphere microbial communities from Kellogg Biological Station, Michigan, USA - M3-5 metaG | ecosystem: Host-associated > Plants > Roots > Rhizosphere > Soil | place: USA: Michigan... | reverse complement strand
GATCGCATTCCGGTGCTGCCGGATTTCAGGTTCGGCGATGCGAAGGCGAAGATCAGCGTCGATACCGGTTCGAATCGCGGCGTCAGCCTGTTTCCGGCGGGGCTGGAAATGAAAGGCGTTCGCTCCGCACTGGTCCATACCGGCAAAGTCGAGGGCGCGGGTGCTCGCGGTGGATTCAGCAGCGACCAGGGCCAGCTGAACTTGACGTTGGGCGTCGGCGATTTCAACCTGCCGGCCGGACGCGAGGTCGTCCTGTTGCCCGACCAGTCCAAGCCCGGCATCGCCGCGAACCTCGGCAATCCGACGTTCGCCGACATGAAGGTGAGGCTCGTGATCGATTATCCGGCGAAAAAGCTGGCCCTGTACGGGGAATGCGGGAAGTGATGCGAGCCAAGCGCCAACGCACGGGCGGCATTGAGGGCAGACGATGAGGGCAGCCACCATCGTGCGTTATGGTTCGCCAGGCGTGATCGCGGTGCGCGATGTTCCCGCGCCGGTGGCGGCGCCCGATGAGGTCCTGGTGCGCGTCCATGCAACGACCGTCAACCGGACCGATTGCGGCGAGCTGCTGCACCCGACGCTGATCAGGTTGTTGACCGGCGGCGGGCGAACGCGAAGGGAGATCCTCGGCATGGATTTCGCAGGCACCATCGAAGCCGTTGGTTCCGCAGCGACCCAGTTCAAGCCCGGCGACCGCGTTTTCGGCATGTGCCCGTTCCGCAACAACGGCGCGCAGGCGGAGTATTTCTGCATGCGCGAAACCGGGCCGATCGCGCGCATGCCCTCGAACCTGCGTTTCGACCAGGCGGTGCTCTGCGAAGGCGCCTTCTACGCGAAGCCGACCATCGAACATTTCGACCTGAGACCGGGACACAGGATCCTGATCTACGGCGCATCCGGCGCGATCGGTATCGCTGCGCTGCAACTGGCCAAGGATCGTGGCGCCGAAGTGACCGCGGTCGTGGCGGGCCGCCATCTCGAACTGGTGCGATCGCTCGGAGCCGATCATGCGCTCGATTACACGACCGACGCATTCGACAAGCTACCGCGCGATTTCGACTTCGTGCTCGATGCGGTTGGCAAGGTCGGCATGCGTCGCTGGCGGCGATGGCTCAAGCCGGGCGGCGTCTTCGCGGCGACCGACACCGGGCCTTGGGCACAGAACCTGCCGTTGCTGCTCTGGTCGAAAATTACCGGAAGCGGGCGCGTGGTGGTGCCGTTGGCGAAGCGCGGAAGCGGGCAGGCGTTCATGAACTGGCTGCGGGACATGATCGAAGCGGGCCGGTACGTTCCCGTCATCGATCGCCGGTATCCGCTCGCCGAGATCGCCGATGCCTATCGTTACGTCCAGACCGGACAGAAGACCGGCGTCGTCGTCATCGACGTCGTCGCCTGAGGATTCCGGAGGAGGCGGCTTCCTTGTCGCCTCCTGCCTGTCGGCCCAAGGACTCAAGCCTGGGATGCCGGCGCGGGAACCACGCCAATCGCGTGCCTGCGTTTCGGAACCAGCCACAGCTTCGCCACGAACATTGCCAGCGCGACCGCTCCGATCGAGAAGATGATGTCGCCCGGCATCCGCATCCACACCAGCAAATGGATGATCGGACGGCCCATGAACTCCGCCGAACGTGCGAATGCGTAGCCGTGTTCGAGCACCGCGTTGAGCTGCAGCAGGCCCATCGGCAGCAATGTGAGCATGCCCATCATGGTCAGGCCCAGGTTGAGCGTCCAGAAGCTGGTGCCCAGCAACTTCTCGTTCCAGGCCGCTTCGGGCCTGAGCCCGCGCACGCAGAACAGCAGCAGGCCGATGCCGAGCATGCCGTACACGCCCATCAAGGCAAGATGGCCATGCAGCGCGGTCAGGTTCAATCCCTGCATGTAGTACAGCGCGAGCGGCGTGTTGATCAGGAAGCCGAACAATCCCGCACCGACCAGGTTCCAGAACGACACCGCGAGGAAGAACACGATCGGCCACTTGTAGCGCGCCATCCACGGCGTGGCCTTGCTGTGCGACCAGGTCTCGTAGGCTTCCATGCCGATCAGCGCGAGCGGCACCACTTCGAGTGCGGAGAACGACGCGCCAAGCGCGATCACCGCCGTCGTCGTGCCGGCGAAGTACAGGTGGTGGAAGGTGCCGAGCACGCCGCCGGCCATGAACACCACGGTAGCGAACAACACGTTCACCGTGGCCGTGGTTCCGCGCACGAGGCCGAGCTTGACGAACAGGAAGCTCATCACCGCGACGGCGAACACCTCGAAGAAGCCCTCGACCCACAGGTGCACGACCCACCAGCGCCAGTACTCGACCATCGACAGCGAGGTGTGCTCGCCCCACATCAAGCCGGCGCCGTAGAACATCCCGATCGCGATGGTGGACAGGAACAGCAGGCCGACGATCGACGACATCTCGTCCTTGCGGCGCAGCGCTGGCCACAACGCGCGGCCCATCAGCAGCAGCCAGACCATCAACCCGACGAACAGGAAGGCCTGCCAGAAGCGCCCCATGTCGACGTATTCCCAGCCCTGCGTGCCGAACCAGAAATTGTTCGCGAGGCCGAGCTTCTGCATCACCGCGAACCATTGCCCGGCGAACGCGCCGACGACGATGATCAACAAACACGTGAACAGGAAGTTGACGCCGGCGCGCTGGAACTTCGGTTCGTAACCGGAGACCGCGGGCGCGATGTAGAGGCCGGTGCCGAGCCACGCGGTCGCGATCCACAGCACCGCGAGTTGCGTATGCCAGCTGCGCGTTAGCGCGTAGGGCAGGACGTCGGCGAGGTTGAATCCGTAGACCTGCTGGCCTTCGACCTGATAGTGCGCAGTGGTTGCGCCGAGCAGGATTTGCGTCAGGAACAACGCCAGCACGAGCCAGAAGTATTTCGCGGTCGCCTTCATCGATGGCGTGATCGCGATGCCGCGCAGCGGATCGTCCTTCGGCGGAATCGGGCTACCTTGCTTGTCGCGATAAACCGCGTAATACCAGCCGAGAAGCCCGATGCCGGCGATCATGAAGAGCACGCTGAACACCGTCCACAGGAACGCGTTCGGTGTCGCGGTGTTGCCGACCAGCGGATCGTATGGCCAGTTACTGGTGTACGACACGGCCTCGCCGGGACGATTCGTCACGCACGCCCAGGCGCTCCAGAAGAAGAACGCGGTCAGTTGCCGGCGGTGCTCCGGCGTATCGACCGTGGTGTTCTTCATTGCGTAGGTTTCGCGCAACGCGGCGGTCGCCGGATCGTTGGCGAACAGGCTCTCGTAGTGCGCGGCGACTTGCATCATCGCCGTGGCCTGTTCGGCCGATACCGTCAGGACGCCGGTTGTCGGGTCGTAACCGTTGTGGCGGATATCAGGCGCGAACTCCGCCTGCAATTTCGCCTGCTCGCCCGCGGGCAATTCGGCGTAAGCCTTGCCGAATGCGTGTTGCGCGCGCAGGTCGAGCCACGCGTTGGCCTCGCGATGCAGGAAGTCGGCGCTCCAGTCGGGCGCGACCAGCGCGCCGTGGCCCCAGATCGATCCGAGTTGCTGGCCGCCGATGCTTTGCCAGACCGAGCGGCCCGTCTCAATGTCGGCCTGCGTGTACAGCATGGTGCCATCCGCACTGACGACCGAAACCGGCATCGGCGGTTGCTGCCGGTGGATCTCCCCACCCATCCACAACAGCACCGCGAACGTGGTCGCCAGCAAAGTCGCCAGCCCCCACCAGAGTTTCCGTGTCTGACTCATGGCCCAGCCTCCCTGAAGGATGGACGTCATGCTGCGACGGGTGGCCGGAGGACGCCTTGACTTGGGTCAAGCCGGATGGGGAAACGAACTCGTGCGCTGGCCGACAGTGGCGCGAAAAATGGAGCCAGGGTCGCCCGGTGCCGGCGATGGACGCCGAGCGACTACAATCCCGGCAGGGCATCCGGGGGGATCGACTCATGCAGCTGCGCAATGTCCGCCTTTCACTTGCGGTGCTTCCGTTGTTGCTTGTTGGCGCGGCGACCCCCGCGGCCACTCGCGATTACGACCTCATCATCAGCCATGGCCACGTCATCGACGGCACCGGTTCGCCATGGTATGCGGGCGACGTGGCGATCAGGGACGGGCACATCGCCGCGATCGGCAACCTCGGCGATGCGCACGCGAAGCGGGTGATCGATGCCAAGGGCATGGTGGTCGCCCCGGGCTTCATCGACATGCTGGGCCAATCGGACATCACGATGCTGGTGGACCCGCGCGTGCCATCGAAGATCTACCAGGGCATCACGACCGAAATCACCGGCGAGGGCGAGTCGGCCGCCCCCTTGAACGACGCGATCATCAGGAACAACCAGCCCGGCTACGACCACTACCACCTCAAGGTGGACTGGCGCACGTTTCCCGAGTACTTCGCGCGCCTGCGCAAGCAAGGCATGGGCATCAACATCGGCAGCTATGTTGGCGCCGCCACCGTGCGCGAAATGGTCTTGGGCTATGCCGACAACGCCCCGACGCCGGACGAATTGAAACGGATGCAGGCGCTGGTCGCCGATGCGATGCGCGCGGGCGCACGCGGGCTTTCCACCGCGTTGCAATATCCTCCGGCACCGTACGCAAAGACGGAAGAATTGATCGCGCTCGCAAGCACGGCCGCGAAATATGGCGGCATCTACGCGACCCACATGCGCAGCGAGGGCAATGCCGAGATGGCGGCGCTGGACGAAGCCTTCCGCATTGGCCGCGAGGCGCATATCCCGGTGGAAATCTTCCATCTCAAAGCCGCGGGGAAGCAGAACTGGGGCAAGGCCGGGGATGCGATTGCGCGCATCGAGGCAGCACGTGCATCGGGCCTTGACGTGGCGGCGGATACCTACGCCTACACCGCGTGGGCGAACAATCTTGGCGCGTTCATCCCGCCATGGGCCTCCGATGGCGGCAACGCGAAGCTCATCGAGCGGCTCAAGGATCCGGCGACGCGCGCGAAGATCCATCGCGACATGCTGACGCCGACCGACACGTGTGACAACGAATGGCTTTCGATCGACGGGCCGCAGGACATCATCATCACGGCGGTGACCAATCCCGCGCTGCAGCCGTACGTTGGCAAGCGCGTCGATCAGATCGCCGCGCAGTGGCACGAGGAACCCATCGATGCGATCTGCGATTTCCTGGTCAAGGACGACGGAGCCACCCAGGTCGCGGTGTTCGGCATGTCCGAAAAGGATGTCGTGCTGATCCTCCAGCAGCCCTGGGTGTCGATCAACAACGATGCCGGCGGCACGTCGCCCGAGGGGCTGCTGGGCATGGACCATCCCCACCCGCGCGCGTACGGCACGTTCCCGCGCATCCTCGCGAAATACGTGCGCGACGAGAAAGTGCTGACGCTGCCGGAGGCCATCCGCAAGTTCAGCGCTCTGGCGGCGCAGCGCGAACATCTCGTCGACCGCGGCGTCCTCAAGCAGGGCATGTGGGCGGATGTCGTGGTGTTCGACGCGGACACCATCCACGACGTGGCCACCTATGACGATCCGAACCACCTTTCGGTCGGAATGCAGTACGTCCTGGTCAACGGCGTGCCGGTGATCGATGGAGGCAAGATGACCGGAGCGCTGCCGGGCCAGGTGTTGTTGGGACCTGGACATGCTGCGCACTGAGCGTGGAAGCCCTTGCCTGCGGCTTCCAAGCGCTGGCGGGAATGGTAGAGGGAGCGGACGGTACACGGGTGTTCGTCGACCTTCATTGGAAACGGGATGAACGCATCGCCATCGCCGGTACCGGCCACCTGGTCGCTGTCAACCAGGACGCTCGTGCTCGCGCTCGTGATCGGGTTCTGCAGCTGGTGGTCGGTGACCTTTACGCGCGGGCCGCTCGGCTTGTCGACCTTGTGGGTTGCCAGCGGCGTCCTGTGCGGCATGCTGCTGACCTCGCCGCGCCGCGACTGGCCGGCATTCCTCATCGCTGCGTTCGCCGCTTCGGCCATGGTCAATTTCCAGCGCAATGGCGTGGGCGTGGTCGGTATCGTGCTGAGCCTAGCGAACGTGCTGGATGCATGGATCGTCGCGCTGATCGTCTCGCGCAGGATCGGCGACGTGAGTTCGCTCGCGGTGATCAAGCGCAGCGTGCTGACCGCGACCCTTGCGACCCTGCTTGCATGCACGATCTCCGGAATTCTCGCATCGCTGGTGCGAAATCTGGCCGCGTCCAGCCCTGCACCCTTCGTGGTGCTGTTCCAGACCTGGCTCGCCTCGCACGCGATGGGCATGGCGATTTTCGCGACGCTCACGATCGCCGCGCGCATCGAGGGCAAGCGGTTGCTCGGCAAGCCGGGACGGCGCCTGGAACTGGCGGCAACGCTCGTGCTGGTCGCGGCCGGTTGCTGGCTGGTGTTTTCGCAGTCGCGCTTCCCGGTCGCCTTCCTGGTCTTTCCGCCGGTGCTGTTGTGCGTGTTCCGCCATCGATTCAGCGGGTTCGTGCCGGCGACGGCCATCATCGCGGTCATCGCGACGATGCGGACGTCGGCCGGGCAGGGACCGTTCGTGAGTCCTGGTGTGAGCGACGTGGAGCACACGCTGATTCTGCAGTCCTTCATCGCCAGCGTGTGCCTGCTGGCCTTCCCGATGGCCGCGGCGCTGACCGAACGCAGGATGCTCTCGCATCGCGTCGCCGAGAGCGAACGCGAATACCGGCTGCTCGCGGACCATTCGAGCGACCTGATCGGACGCATCGGCGCGGACAATGTGCGCCATTACATCTCCCCTTCGGTGAAGGAATTGCTGGGCTGGACCCAGCAGGAATTCGCCAACGTGCGCTGGGATCTGCTTCACCCGGACGACGCCGAGCGCGTGCGGCAGGCCTACGGGGATGTCTTCAGCAATGGCGCGGATGCAACGGTCCTGTGCCGGATGCGCCATCGCGACGGCCACTACCTGTGGATGGAATTCAAGGCGCGGCGCGTCCACGACTCCCGCGAAGGCGAACCTCCCGAATTGGTGTACTCGGGCCGCAACGTCACCGAGCGCGTGGAAGCCGAACAGGCCCTGGACCACCTTGCGCGCCACGATGTCCTGACAAAGATGGGCAACCGCTTGAATTTCGGCGAACGGCTGGACCTGGCGATCGCGAGGAGCCGGCGCAACGACAAGCCGCTTGCACTGCTTTACTTGGATATCGATCACTTCAAGCAGATCAACGATGCGCACGGACATGCGGTCGGCGATGCCGTGCTGCGCGAATTCGCCAGGCGCCTGCAGTCGTGCCTTCGCGCAACCGATTTCGCCGCGCGGCTGGGCGGGGACGAGTTCGTCGTGCTTGTCGAGGACATCGACGCGCCGGATGCGGCGCAGGCGATCGCGGTGAAACTGATCGACAGCCTGCGCGATGAGATCGATGTCGGAGGACTGCGCCTGCGCGTCACCACCAGCGTCGGCATCGCCCAGGGCGTGCCGCAAGGATCCGGGCACGATGAACTGATGCGCCAGGCCGACAAGGCGCTCTACGAAGCCAAGGCCGCCGGTCGCAACACCTGGCGCATTGCGCCTGCCGACCATGCACAGCGGACGGACCACGATTTCAGGGCATGAGAATCGCGGCCTGTCCAGGATGCTGCGCGCTCAGGCAAGAAGCCTGAAGGCATGAACCCAGTCGTTGCGCAGGAAGCCCGGGATGCACCAGAGCATGCAGAGCGGTTCGATGGCGCGCGCTGATTCCGCTTTTCCCATGTCGGCCGTGTCCCACCCGAATTGGTCCAGGATTCCGCGAACGGTTTCCTTCGAGGCTTCGTCGTTGCCGCAGATGAACATCGTCGGTTTGCCGTCCTTGAATTGCGGATTCACCATGCAGGCATTACCGACGCAACTGAAAGCCTTGACCAGGCGAGCGTCGGGAAATCCTTTCTGCAATCGTTCCATCAGAGACTCATCGAGGTCGGTGAAGAACTTGAGCACGCCGTTGACCGGCGGCGCATCCGCGATCGGATTGGTTGCGTCGACCACGGTCTTGCCGGCCAGATTGTCCGCACCGGCCAGATCGAGCGCCTCGTGCGCCGCGGTGCCCTTGACAGCCAGGACGACCAGTTCGCCGAATCGCGCGGCGTCCGCGAATGTGCCGGTCATCGCCTTGGGATGTTTGACAGCCCATTCCGCCAGTTTCGAAGGCGTTCGACTGCCGATCATCACCTCATGGCCGTGCCTGGCGAAGCCGGCGGCGAGAACCCTTGCGACATCGCCCGAACCCAACACTCCCACTTTCATGTGTCGTCTCCTCGGTGGACCGCCTTGGATTCTACAATCGCCGCGGATGCACGCTCTCCATCCCTATCCGTTGGGAACCTCGAGGCCAAGCCCCGCATGCATCGGCCGAGGAGCGTTCGATGCGAGCTTGCCGTCGACCCATGCCGAGAAGAGGTCGCTGAATGCGCCTTTCGATCCGTCCCACCATTGGCGTGCGCCGCTGGAGGCAAGCACGGACAATGCCGACCGTTCGAAACCCTCGGTCAGGTGGGCATCGATGAAGCCGAGGTGGCGTTGCACGACGACCGTTTCGACGCGGCGGAAAGCCATCATCATCATGAATCCGAATCGCGCCCGCTCCGCGGCGGCAAGTGCGTCGAGTCCCGCTTGCGCCTTGATCACCAGCGGTGCGAGATCGGGGCTGGTTGCAAGCACTTCCATGGTCGAGCCCATCAGCGAGCTGATCGCGAGGAACGTGGAGGACTTCAGCGACGATGTGTTCTGCCGGAGTTGCAGGGCGAGATAGATCAGCGTGACGCCAACCAGCACCGTGCCGACGATCTGGCCGATCGCACCGACCGCGTCCCAATTCATGCGCGCACCTCCGTCGATGCATCCTCGCCGACCACCGTCACCCACTCGCGCACGCGCCATGCCGTCACCAGGCCGCCTTGCACGTACGGATCCGCCTCGGCGAATCGCTCGGCCACGCCACGGTCGCCCACGAAGAGAATGACCGCGCCGTCGAGAGGATCCGAGAGCGCGCCGCCGAGCACGAGTTCCCCGCGCGCCTGGGCTGCGCGTGCGAACTCCAGGTGATCGCCGCGCAGCGGGGCGCGGCGCTCCAGGTACTCGGGAACGAAATCATAGAAAAGCAGGAAGTGCTTCATCGCAACCCCGCGCAGGGCATCGCCGATGCACCGGATGTTCGGGCGCGGGGCGGGGCATGTCAATCGAAGCCCCGTGGATCCGGGCTTCCCAATGAAAATTCGTCATGAAAAGGATCGTTCCGGCCAACTCATGACGAGCGCACGAATGTCGGCCAATAAAGAAGCGTCACGATCAACAGATAGCCAATCGCCGATGCCGCAAGACCGGCTGACAGCGAGGCCTTTCCCCGACGCGCCTTCCATCCCGGGTAGCACCACACCGCCAGGACAAACAAGGGCAGCGCGAGCAATCCCTGTGGGTAGTCGATGAGCAGTCGTGTCGCCGCTGGAATCCTGACATTCAATGTGCCATACAAGACGAGGAAAGGCGAAATCGTGCTCGGCGCCAACAGCCACGGAACCATGGCCAGGACCAGGCCAGCGACAAACAACCCTTGGTTCCTGATCGAATTCACAACGTGGCCTCGGGCGATTGCGATGCGACGATTGCCGACATTTTGCCAAGGATCCAGGCAGCGTGCAGGGGAGGATCCAGCTGGCGAGTGGCATGCTTTTCAGTCCGGCAACATCTGCCTTATCGCTTCGGCCTTGTCGATGTTCCCGATCAGGATGTCCACGAGCCGCGGATCGAACTTGCGTCCGCGTTCGCGCTTGATCAGGTCCAGGATGTCGTCCTCCGCCCACGCATTCTTGTAGCAGCGACGGCTGCCGAGCGCGTCGAATACGTCCGCAAGCGCGGTGATGCGACCGCTGAGCGGGATATCGGCCCCGGACAACCCGCGCGGGTAACCGCTGCCGTCCCAGTTTTCGTGATGCGTCCATGCGATTTCCGCGGCTAGCTTGATCAACGGCAAGCGCGATTGCGACAGCAACTGCGCGCCGCGCTCGGCGTGGGTGCGCATGACGACCGTCTCATCCGGGGTGTGCGGCCCGGGCTTGTTGAGGATCGCATCGGCCACCGCGATCTTGCCGATGTCGTGCAGCGGCGCGGCGAAGCGCAGCGCTTCGGTCGCATGATCGTCGAGCCCCGATTCGCGCGCGAGGAACTCCGCGAGAAGTCCGACCCGCTTGACGTGGTTGGCGGTTTCGCGCGAACGCGTTTCGGCCGCGCCAGCCAGCAGGCACACCATCTCGAGCTGCGAATCGATCAGGTCCTGGTGCAGGTGCAGGTTCTCGAACGCGATGCCGACGTTGGTGCAGAACACCTTGACCAGGTGCAGGTCCAGTTCGGACAGCCGGGTCGAACCGGCGACGATCAGCAGGTTCTCCGAATCCTGCGCATCGGTGAAATACAGCACGTAGTGATCGTCGCCGAACACGTGCCGCTTGCCCTCGAACGCCTCGTTGAAGCTTTGCAGCACCGGGGCGGGCAGGCTTTCATCGATGGAGCGCGCGATGTTCGGCTCGAAATCGCCGATCGCGGCGGTGACATGGATGGGCCGCATCGCGGCGTGGTCGGTCTTCGGGATCGTGCAATACAAAGCGCCACGTTGCAGTCCCACCAGCGCCGCGAGTTGCGACAGCACCGCGGAAGCGAATTCGTGGCTCTTGTTGCGCGTGTGGATTTCCGCCGATGCCTCCACCACGCGCTCCAGGCCGACCCGCGCGGCCTCGATCATCATCAGGTCGCGGTAGCCACGCAGCGCCACCAGCACGGTGGTTTCGAGCTTGCGCGAGGTGAGCTCGGTCTTTTCCTTGTAGTCGTTGATGTCGAACTCGCGGATCACCTCGCGCTCGGGGGCCTGGCCAGGGTGCCCGGTGCGCAACACGATGCGCGACAGGCGGTTTCGCATTTGTTCGCGGACGTGGCGGACCAGGTCGAGACCCGCGTGCTCGTCTTCCATGACGACATCGACGATCATCAACGCGATGTCCGTGCGTTTTTCGAGGATTTCGCGGCCCTCGCGACCGGATCCGGCCTCGATGATCTCCAGTCCGCGGCCGTCGAACTCCATGTGCTCGAGCACGATGCGGGTGATCTCGCGCACGTTCGGCTCGTCATCGACAACCAGTACGTTCCACTTGTCGGTCGGGCTCATCGGGCTTGGCGCTCCTTTTCCGTTGCGTAGATTCCCGCGAGTTGCGCCTCGTCGGTCGTGACGGGCGGCAGGCGGATCGTGAAGCGGGTGCCGCGACCGGGCGAACTGGCGCAAGCGATCGTACCGCCCAGCAACTGGGTCACGAGGTTGTACACCAGGTGCAGCCCGAGACCGGTGCCGCCGGTTCCGCGGCGGGTGGTGAAGAATGGCTCGAACACGCGCCGGCGCACTTCTTCGGCCATGCCCTTGCCGTCGTCGGAAAGCGTCATTTCCAGCGCGTCGCCGGCCAGAGCGGCGTGGATCCGGATCAGTCCGGCGCGGTCGTTGTCGAAGGCGTGCAGCAGCGCATTGAGAACGATGTTCGAGACGATCTGGTACAGCGCGCCAGGCAGGGTGTCGAACTCGATGTCCGCCGCGCAATCGACCTCCACGCGATGCGGCGTGGGTTTCAGTCGCGGATGCAACGAGGCCAGCACGTCGTCGAGGTAGGGGCGCATCGCGATCCGCCGCTTCACCTCATTGGACTGGTCCACGGCGACCTGCTTGAACGTCTTGACGAGTTGGGCGGCCTTGCCAAGGTTGTTGAGCACGAGTTCGACGCAGCGGCGGCCGCTGTCGAGCGCCTTGCGCAATTCGGGTTTCGCGGCATCACCTTGCATCTCGCCGATGGACGCGAAGATTTCCTCGAGGTGCGAGGCCGCGGTGACACCGATTCCAAGCGGCGTATTGATCTCGTGCGCCACGCCTGCGACAAGCCGGCCCAGCGAGGCCATCTTCTCGTTCTCGATCAGTTCTTCCTGTGTGCGGCGCAGTTCTTCGATGCGTCCCTGCAATTCGCCGTAGGCGGCCTTCAGGGATTCCTGCGCCTGCCGCCGCTGCAACGCGGTCGCGATGTTCTGCGCGACGAACATCAGCAGTTCCTGGTCGCGCTCGGTGTAGCTGATGCCCTCGGTGTAGCTCTGCACGACCAGAACGCCGGCGACGCGCTCGTTCATGACGAGCGGCACGGCCAGCCAGCCGACCGCCAACGTGCCGATCGCCGCCACTTCACCCGCGGCGAGCAGGCGTTCGTAGGACGCCAGGTCGAGCATCAACGGCTTGCCCGAGCGCAGGACGTATTCGGTGAGGCCGCCGTGCCGCAGTTTCCTGCGCTGGAACATGGACTGCGGATCGTATTCGTCGACCGCGTACGGAAAATCCATCGCGGTGTCGTTCTCGACCAGCAGCGCGACGAAGAAATTGCGCGCGTACAGCAGCTGCCCGATTTCGGCATGCACCGCTGCGTAGAACTCGCCCATGTTGGCGGTGCTGTTGGTCAGTTCCGCGATCCGGAACAGCGCCGTCTGCAGCCGTTCGCCGGCCTGGCGTTCGCGCACTTCGGCGGTCAGTTCGCGGTTGGCCTGCGCCAGTTCCTGGGTGCGCCGTTGCACCTGGCTTTCGAGTTCCTCGCGCGCGTGGCGTCGCGCCAGCGCGACCTGGATATGCTGCGCTACGTACTCCAGCAACGTCTTGTCCGATTGCTTGTAGCGCACCGCCTTGTCGTAGCTCTGCACCACGACGGCTCCGCGCACCTTGCCGTCGGCAAGCATCGGCACGCCGAGCCACGCCTCGCTGTCGGGACCGGCTTCGTCGTCCATCGGCAGGCCGAGCTGCGCGCAGATTTCCGCTGAGGATCCCATCAGGGGCTCGCCGAGGTGCAACAAGGCGACGGTCAGGCTGCTGGTGAACTGTTCCTCCGGCAGGTCTTCGTGGGGATCGGGTACGTAGGGATCCTTGCTGTCGGCGAAATAGACGAAGCGCAGCATCCTGCGTTCGGCGTCGTAGAGCACGATGAAGAAGTTCGGCGCGTAGATCAGCTCGCCGACGATATGGTGCATCCGGCGCAGCACGTCGTGCTGGTCTTCCTCACTGCCGGCGAGATCCGCGATCTCGAACAGCGCGCGTTGCAGGCGCTCGGCTTTCTCGTAGCGGCGCAGCGACAATCGCAGGCGCCGGGCCTCGAGCAGCTTGCTCGCGCGTCGCGCGACGAGTGTGAGTCCCTCGTCCAGGGCCGGGGCGGAGTCGACCGCACGCAGTTCGGCGGGCGTGTATTCGACCTGCAGGACCGCCGAACCGGCATCGCGCACATCGAGCGGCCAACAACGCAGCAACTTCCCTTCCACGCTCGCGTCCGCCTGCAGCGGCGCGCGTCCGGCAAGCGACTGGATCGCCAGTGCCGGATTGGTCCAGGCGCGTGCGCTGCGCGGCGCGCAGTGCAGCCGGCGCGGCGCGACGTCGCCCGATTGCATCGACCAGAACAGCGCGATCCGCGAGGTGTGCCCGTTGAATCGCGAGAGTCCTCGGAGTGCCCTGACGATCGCCTTGAAGCTGCCGGCCTCCAGCAGCGCGTGCGCGAATTCGGCCGGGTTCAATCCCTTCGCCGGGGAGGATTTGGATTTGGTGGGCGGATGCGACATCGGCGGCACGCCTCGCTCGTTACGGGCCTGTTGCGCGGAGCGAATAGCCACTGGCCCCATACGGCGTGCCCAAGACGCTTACATCATCTTTCTACGTTCGCAACGCACGAAATGCAAGCAAGCGCACGAGATGAGGTGCGGATCGATGCGGCGCAAAGTCCCGCTGCGGCAAAGCATCGTGGACCAGTGTGGCGCCGTGCGGGGCGGGACGGCACACTGGCGGTCGCGGCAACGTGGCGCCGGCGGAACCCAAACTGCTCCAACAAGGGAGAATCCCCATGCAACGGCGCAAACTTGGCAACAACCTCGACGTTTCGGCGCTCGGTCTCGGCTGCATGAGCATGAGCTTCGGCTACGGTCCGGCCGGCGACGAACAGGAGACGATCAAGGTCATCCGCGCCGCCGTCGATCTCGGGGTGACGTTGTTCGACACCGCCGAGACCTATGGCCCGTTTACCAACGAGGTCCTGGTCGGCAAGGCGCTGGCGCCGGTGCGCGACCGTCAGTGTGCCGTTCAGCCCGCTCGGCAAGGGTTTCCTCACCGGGAAGATCGACGAGAACACGACGTTCGACAAATCCGACTTCCGCAACACGGTGCCGAACTTCGCCCCGGAGGCGCGCAAGGCGAATCTCGCCCTGGTCGAACGCATCGGCCGCATCGCCGCGCGCAAGCACGCAACGCCTGCGCAGATCGCGTTGGCATGGCTGCTATCGCGCAAGCCTTGGATCGTCCCGATTCCGGGAACGACCAAGCTGCATCGGCTGCGGGAGAACGTCGGCGCGGCCGCAGTCGAACTCGACATGGACGACCTGCGCGAGATCGATGATGCGACGTCGAAGATGCAGATGGTGGGCGCGCGCTATTCGGAGAGCTCGCAGCGCATGATCGATCGCTGAGTACGCAAGAGCCGACCGCATCCAATTCGATTCGAGGGAGTTCCAATGCCACACCAAGCCACAGCGGGGGCGGTCCTGTATGCGAAGGACGTCGAACGCATGAGTCGCTTCTACGCCCAGTGTTGCGGCCTGGAGGTTGCGCACTCGGGAGTCGACCATGTCGTCCTCGAATCGCCGACGTTCCAGCTCGTGATCCACTCCATTCCGCCATCGATCGCAGCGTCGATCGCGATCGCGGCGCCGCCGGCCCGCAGGACCGATACGCCGATCAAGCTGTACTTCCACGTCGAAGGCATCGACGCCGCACGCGAGTCGGCCGCGCGCCTCGGCGGCGCGCTCGATCCTCCCGGGCGCGAGTGGCGCTTGCGGGCGGACAAGGTTTGCGACGGAATCGATCCGGAGGGCAACGTCGTGCAGTTCCGCGAGCGAATGTCCCGATGATTCCATCGCTCGCGTCGGCTCTGGCAATTCGCGCCATCATGCCGATGCGTCCGTCCGAGGTCTCGCTATCCGCTCCCTCGCGCCCATTACCAGCAGCCACAACGCGAATGCAAGCTCCCCGAGCCGCGGGATGGACCCGATACTGAAAACCGTGTCGTAGGATTGCGGCAGCAATTCGCCGGTGAAGCTCAAGGCCACGTAGGAAATGCCGGCGATGATGAGCCAATAGCCCAGCAAGCGGGGCAGGAAGCCCGATCGCAACACGAGGAGCGCGAGCGGGAGCAGCCAGAGTCCCCACAGCACTTCCGCGGCGACGTCCACCTGGTGATGCAGCCGCAGGAACAGGAATGCAAGCGCATCGCGCTGGGACTTGTCGAAGACGGACAGGAAGTCGGCGCCGCGCACAAGAATCAGGGCAGCAGCGTCATTGGCCGCGTTGATGAAGTCGATGACGCCCGGCATGATGCCGCCGAAGACCACCATCAACGCCGCCTGCGCCTGTCCGACTTCCTTGAACAGCCGGTAGAGCGCCATGACCAGGAAGATCAGGATTGCCCCGCCGAGCAATTCGGTGACGATCCCAAGACGGAAGAGGAGCTCGTGCGCGGCGATGCTGGTGGCCGTCGCGCTGGCGTCGTCGGTCACGAACAGGGTGGCGGGAATATAGATGAGGCGAACTGGGCCAATGAGGACCAAGGACAGATAGACGAGTCCCGCGACCCTGGCGTTATTGCTGAGCGGCGTCATGTGTTCTCCCCGTGCGACGATTGCATCGGCAGCCGACCATCCGGGCCATTCCGTTCGGGCACCATCTTGGCCGCGCATTGCCGCACTGGGAAAAGTCTTGCGACGAACGATCGAAAGTCATGGCTGAACCACGCCGGGGACCGACGATTTCCGTATCCGTACGCGGGAAAGGAGCCTTCCGGCTCCTTTCCTTTTCCGCGATGCCCTTGCCTTCGCTACTTGCCGGCGCAGCCGCAATCCTTGCACTTGCAGCAAGCGCATCCGGCGCACTTGCATTCCGCGCACTTGCAGCATGCGCAAGTTTCCTGCTCGACGTTGACGGCGCTCATGAAGTTCTCCTGGTCCACGGCGGGATGCCGTTGAAAGAAGGTTGGACCTTGACCCTGTGGGAAGGTCAACGGCTGCAATCAAGTTGTTTTCGCGCGCGCCATCGTTGACATTGCCATGGCTGGAAGGTTTAGGCTGCATGGATGAATGGAACCGCGGTCGAATACACGGGGAATCGATGACATGGCCAGGCAAGCCCCACGCCCCGAACTTGCCGACGCGAGGCAGCAGGGATTCCACAACATCGGCGACGCCTCGGCGGCGACCGGCGTGAGTGCGAAGATGATCCGGCATTACGAGAGCATCGGCTTGATCCCGCGGGCGGGCCGCACGTTCGCCGGCTACCGCTTGTATGCCGACGCCGACCTGCACCGGTTGCGCTTCATCAAGCGCTCGCGCAACCTCGGATTCTCGATGAAGCAGATCGGGACCCTGCTCGCGCTATGGAGCGACCAGCATCGCGCGAGTTCCGAAGTGAAGAAGCTCGCTCAGGCGCATGCGTCGGAACTCGGCAAGAAGATCCTCGAGATGCAGGCCATGCAGCGCACCCTGATCGACCTTTCCACGCACTGTCGCGGCAACCAGCGAGCGGACTGCCCGATCCTCGATGATCTCGCCGGCCGGTGACGGCCCTTTTCTCGCGTTGGCGCATGGCCAATACTCCAAGGGCAACCAGCACTGGGAAAAACTGCATGAGCGCAACGACCCTCGCCATCCTGCTGTCCGCTGCCGCGTTGTCGGCGCAGCCCGATCGACTGACGATCGACCGCATCTATGGCGGCGGCAACCTCAGCGGCCCTGTTCCGGTCAAGCTCAAGGTATCGCCGGATGGGGAGCGCATCACCTTCCTGCGCGCGAAAGCCGACGACCGCACCACGTTCGACCTTTGGGAATACAACGTCAAGGCAAATGCGACGCGGATGCTGGTCGATTCGAAGACACTCGCGCCGAACGGCGAACAGCTCTCCGATGTCGAGAAGGCGCGCCGCGAGCGCGCGCGCATCGCCGGCACCCACGGCATCGTCGAATACTCGTGGGCGCCCGATGGAAAAAAACTGTTGTTCCCGCTCGCAGGAAAGCTTTACCTCTACGACCTCGAGGCACCCGCTGAACGGGCGATCTCGACCCTCGATACCGGCGGCGCCGAAGCCATCGATCCGCAGGTCTCGCCGAAGGGACACTTCGTCTCCTACGTGTCCGCGCAGAACCTGTGGGTGATCGACTTGGCCGACGGCAAGCCGCGCCAGCTCACCCACGATGGCGGCGGCACCGTGCACAACGGCGAGGCCGAGTTCGTCGCGCAGGAAGAGATGGAACGCTTCCACGGCTATTGGTGGGCGGACAACGAATCGGCGATTGCGTTCGAGCGCTTCGACGAAGCGAAGGTGCCGCTCGTCAAGCGCTTCGAGGTGTACGCCGATCGCAGCGACGTGATCGAGCAGCGTTACCCGGTGACCGGGACGACGAACGTGTCCGTCAAGCTCGGGCTCGTTGCGCCGCAGGGCGGGGCGTCGCGGTGGATCGATCTCGGCGCGAATCCGGACATCTACCTGTGCCGCGTCGACTGGGTACCGGATGGGAAGCGACTGACCTATCAGTTGATGCAGCGTGACCAGCAACGCCTCGACCTGATGCTGGTCGATACCGCGACGCTGGCCCAGCGCAAGCTGCTCACCGAGACCAGCAAGACGTGGATCGACCTGAACAACGACCTGCGTTTCCTCGCGAAGCAGGATGCGTTCGTCTGGGCCAGCGATCGCAGCGGATACAAGCATCTGTACCTGTACGGGCTCGACGGCACCTTGCGCAACGCGATCAGTACGGGCAATTGGAACATCGACAGCGTGCGCGGGCTCGACGAAACCAACGGCCTGGTTTACGTCGAATCCAATCGCGATTTCGTGCCGGATCGGCAGCTCTATGCGCTGCGGCTGGATGGCCGCACGGCCGATGCGCCAAGGCGCGTGAGCGAAGGCGATGGAACCCATCGCGTCGAATTCGGCAAGACGCCGCAGGTCTATGTCGACGTCTTCGCCGATCCCGATACGCCGCCGCAGGTGTCGGTGCACGCCGCGGATGGCAAGTTCCTCGCATGGATCGAACAGAACAAGCTCGACGAACACCACCCTTATTGGCCGTACCACGCAGCGCACGTCGCGCCGGAATTCGGGACGATCACGGCAGCCGATGGCCAGCAGTTGTACTACCGCATCTACAAGCCCGCGCATTTCGATCCGACGCGACGCTATCCGGTGCTCGACACCTTCTACGGCGGTCCGCACGTGCAATCCGTCGCGCGCGACTGGGCCGGCGACCTCTTCCCGCAATACATGGCGCAACAGGGCTATGTCGTGTTCACCCTCGACAACCGCGGCATGGCGAGGCGCGGGCGCGCGTTCAGCGATGGCATCTTCAAGCAACTCGGCAAGATCGAAGTCGAGGACCAGATGGCGGGAATCCACTGGCTGAAGTCGCAGCCATGGGTCGATCCTGCGCGCATCGGCACCTTCGGATGGAGCTACGGCGGCTACATGAGCGCGCTGCTGCTTGCGCAACATTCGGACGAGATCGCCGCCGGAGTCGTGGTGGCGCCGGTCTCCGACTGGACGCTGTACGACACGTTCTACACCGAACGCTATCTCGTCACCCCGCAAAGCAATCCGCAGGGGTACGCACTATCCGGCGTGCTGCACTGGCTCGATGGATTGAACTCGCCAATGCTGCTCGTGCATGGCATGGCCGACGACAACGTGCAGTTCACCAACGCGACCAAGTTGATGGCTGCGCTGCAGGAAAAGGGCAAGCAGTTCGACCTGATGACCTATCCCGGCGGCAAGCACGGGCTGTCGACTCCTGCGATGCAAAAGCACGCCTTCCATGCGATCGCGGATTTCCTGGATGCGCACCTGAAAGGCGATGCACCCAATGCAGCGAAAGCGCCTCAGTGAGCGTTTTCTTCCCGGGCGCAGATGTTTGACAGCGTGATCGCGTTAAGTCGACCGGAGATATGCTAGCCGATATTGGAGATGGGAAATCGTGGCCTGTCCGTGGTTCCACGATGCAACTCAAGGACTGAGTTGAAAGTCGATTTCGCCAAATGGTTCACTGAAGGCAATCTGCGCAAGCGCTTCCCGGCCGCGATGCGTTTTCGCGGACCCGTGCTGGCGCTCGCCATCACCGCCTTGCTGTTCACGCTGGTACTGGTCTGGCTCGGCTGGCAACTCCCGCTCGATCGCGCGCTGGCGCCATTGCCGGATCCGACCCTGGTGTTGCTCGATCGCTACAACGTTCCATTTGCGCGACGCGGCGCCTACAAGGAAGCGCCGGTCGACGCCAGGTTGTTGCCAGCTCACGTGGTGCAGGCAGTGCTTGCGATCGAGGATCGCCGCTTCTACCAGCATGGGGCAATCGATCCCTGGGGCATCATGCGGGCGCTGGCGCACAACGCGCGCGCCGGGCGCGTCGAGGAGGGCGGCAGCACGATCACCCAGCAACTGGCGAAGACCGCGTTCCTGTCGCCGGAACGCACATTGCGCCGCAAGGCGCAGGAAAGCCTGATCGCGACGTGGCTGGAACTTCGGCTGGACAAACAGGAGATCCTGTCGCGCTATTTGAGCAGTATCTATTTCGGCGAAGGCGTGTACGGACTGCGGGCTGCGGCGCGGCATTATTTCGACGTGGCGCCCGAGCACTTGAATCTGCCGCAATCGGCGATGCTCGCCGGCATGATCAAGGCGCCTTCGACGCTGGCGCCGAGCCACGATCCCGCCGCGGCCCAGCAGCGTGCGAAGGTGGTGCTCGACGCGATGGTGGAGATGGGCGCGATCACAAGGGAGCAGGCGATTGCCGCTGCACCCGCAACCATCACCGGTTCGCGTTCGGAGCTGCCGGTGGGCAGCTATTTCGCCGATTGGGTATCGCCGCAGGCCAAGGAGGCGTTCGACGCCGCATATGGCGAAGTGCCGGTGCACACCACGCTCGACACGCGGCTCCAGAGTTACGCGGAACACGCGCTTGAGCATGGGCTCGGCGGCGAGGGAAGCGCCCGGCATGCGACGCAAGGCGCATTGATCGCGATGCGTGCGAACGGAGAAGTCGTCGCGATGGTCGGCGGTCGCGATTACGCGCAAAGCTCATTCAATCGCGCGGTCCAGGCCAAGCGGCAACCGGGTTCGGCATTCAAGCTGTTCGTGTACCGGGCCGCATTGCACGCCGGCGCGACGCCCGACACGATGGTGGAAGACGAACCGATTGCCATCGGACATTGGTCGCCCGCCAATTATGGCGACGAATACCGCGGGCGCATCACGTTGCGCGAAGCGTTCGCGCAGTCGAGCAATTCCGCAGCGGTGCGCGTGGCGCAGAAGGTCGGTGCTCCGGCGATCGTCCGTTCCGCCCGCGAACTCGGCATTTCCACGCCGCTCGGCAGCGATACATCGCTCGCGCTTGGCAGCTACGAAACCACATTGATGGAACTCACTGCCGCGTATGCCGCGCTCGCAGCGGGAAGCGCGCCGGTTATTCCTTACGGACTTGCGGATCGTCCACCGCACATGGCTCGCACGCGGCTCGATCCCAACGAACAGCGCATGCTGCTCGACTTGCTTTGGTCGGTGGTGGAAGAGGGAACCGGGCGCGCAGCGCGATTGGGCGTGCCGACATTCGGCAAGACCGGGACCACGCAGGACTACCGGGACGCGCTGTTCATCGGCATGGCCGGAGATCTGGTCACCGGAGTATGGGTGGGCAACGACGATAATTCGCCGATGCTCGGCGTCACTGGCGGCACGTTGCCAGCGGGGATCTGGCACGAATTCATGTCCGGCGCACTGGCTGCCGAAGGGACCGGAACGCAAGACCTTGAAACGAACTTGAGCAACGACGGCGCACCCGTTCCGGAACAGCGCGCGCAGGCAAGAGACCACGGTCGAAGGAGCAGCCGGCATGGCTTGCGTGCCTGGTTCCGAAGGCTCTGGCACTAGTGGTCCGCTCGCGAAACAGTTGAACCGTTCGTCGTTGCAATCGCACGGCGCCAATTGAGGCGAGAGAACGGTTTACCTTCGAACCGTTCGCTGCAATTGCTGACGTCCTACTTCTTCAGGGCCTTCACCGCATCGAGCGTTTCCTTGACGTGGTCCTTGGGGTCGAGGTTCGAGTACACGTGCACGATCGATCCCGATGGCGCGATCACGTAGGACGTGCGGTTGGACCATTCGGGCTTCATCGACAAAACGGCGTCGTATTGCCTGGCGATCTTCGCTCCCGGGTCGGCGGCGACCGCGAACTTGCCGCTGCAGTGTTCGGTTTCCTTCGAGAAGTCGGCGAGCTGGTCGGTGTTGCCGGCAGTGACGCCGATCACGGTCGCGTTGTTCGCCTTGAATTCGTCGATCGCCTGCGAGAACAGGTGGGATTCCACGTTGCAGCCCGAGGTATGCGCGGCGGGGAAGAAATAGACCACCACCGGCCCCTT
>Ga0157375_10001306_pt1 | contig 21473 bp, 15 predicted proteins | sample M35metaG_FD_115311 | JGI IMG/M metagenome (GOLD analysis project Ga0157375, IMG submission 115311) | Miscanthus rhizosphere microbial communities from Kellogg Biological Station, Michigan, USA - M3-5 metaG | ecosystem: Host-associated > Plants > Roots > Rhizosphere > Soil | place: USA: Michigan... | reverse complement strand
GGACCGGAAGGGGCGTCCCGGTCATCGTGGCCGGCGCGCGAGGTGGAGTCGCAGTCGCCGGCCGGGGCGTCGGGGTGTGGGTCGAAGTCGGCGTCGCCGACGGGCGAGAAAGAGTCGGCGTCGCCGACGGGAGAGGGGCAGTCGGCGTGGCCGACGGGCGAGGGACAGTCGGCGTGGCCGACGGGGGAGGAGGAGTCGGCGTGGCCGACGGGGGAGGAGGAGTCGGGGTCGCCGGGGGACGAGTCGGTGTCGGCGTGGAAGTCCGCGTCGGCGTGTGCGTGAGCGTTGCGGTTGGCGCAAGGGGAGTCGGCGTGAGCGTTCTCGTTGGCGGGACGTTGGTCGGCGTCGGCGTGAACGTCCGCGTGGGAGTCGTCGTCGGCGGAACGCGCGTCGGCGTGTTCGTCGAAGTGGAGGTGAGCGTCAGGGTGGGCGTGTGCGGCCGCGGCGTCGTGGTCCGGGTCGGGGTATCGGTCCTGGTCATCGTGTGGGTGGCCGTCGGCGGCAGCGGCGTGAGCGTGTGCGTCGGCGGGATGCGGGTCGCCGACAATGTGGGCAACGCCGTCGCCGTCCGGGTCGGCGTGTGCGTCGAGGTGTGCGTCGCGGTCGGCGGCGGAGGCGTGGGGGTCGAGGGCGCGGGCGTCGGCGGAATCGCCGTGGGGATCTGCGTCGCCGTGGGGGTCGGAACGTGCGTCGGACTGGGCGGGATCGGTGTCGGCGCGGGTGCGGTCGGGGTTGGAACCGACGGGATCGCCGAGGGACTCGCGACGGGCCGACCGGCCTCTGCCGCACGGGTCGGCGTCTGTGCCGGGGGCGCCGCCTCGGAGGCCGCGGCCGTTCTCGGGACTGCCGTCGGTGTCGGAGGCCTCGTCGGGCGCGCCGCGATGAGGCCGATCTCGGCGGCGAGGGTCGGGAGCTCCAGGATCTGCGGTCGGCTGTACCGGCGCTGCAGGAGAGCCGAGAATCCCTGCCGCACGTCCGGCTCGAGGGACGCGCTCTCGAAGGCGCCGAAGCGGCTCTCGACTTCGAAGAAGCGATCGAGAGTCCGGTCGCGCGCGTCCGAGGTCTTCGCGGCGTCCTCGGCGAGCGCGAGGCGGGCCAGGATCTCGAGGTGGAGCTTGGGGTCCTCGAGACTCAGGAAGCGGGCGAGGCGGAGATACTTGGCCGCCTCCCGATACTGCCCGTCATGAAACGCGTCCCGTCCGGCGTCCCGATAGAACGTCACCGGGCTCTGTGACGCGGTCGTCGTCGCCGGCTGCTGCGCGAGCGCCCACGAGGGTGACGACACGATGGCCAAAAGCCCGGCGCCCCCGAGCGCTCTGCTCCAGATGTTCATCCTCAAGGCGGATAGCCACTTGCGAGCGTCGCGAGGCATTCTGTGGCTCGGGGGTTGAGCTGAGCAATTCGCGGACCAACCCCGGCATCCGGAGCCTATCCCGGGGCCGGACCACGAATGCGTCGGACGGGCGCCCCGCGGCGGATTTACGCCGTCTTGGCGGCCGTCTTGCGCAGAGCCCGCTCGCGCCAGAAGCGCTGCGCGTCGCGCTCGTCCCACGGCGTCACGTCGTCGCAGGCCCTCAGGGCCTCGGCGAGAACCTTGGCGCTCTCGGGGCGGCGGTCGGGGTCCTTCTGCAGACACGAAAGGATGACGGCCTCGAGCTTGGGCGGCAGCGGACGGCCGAGCCGCTTGCTCGGCGCCTCCGGCTCGGTCTGGAGGTGGTGGTGGATGTGCTCGAGCGCGCTCTTGCCCGAGAACACGGGCGTGCCCGTCAGCAGGAAGTAGCCGACGGCGCCGAGCGCGTACAGGTCGCTGCGGGCGTCGATCGAGCTCGCGTTGCGGATCGTCTCGGGCGCCAGGTACTGCGGCGTTCCGTGGATCACGTCTTCCGCGGTCAGGCGCGGGTCCGAAGACGCCGCGATCTCGCGCACGAGCCCGAAGTCCAGCACCTTGGCGATGTCGGGAATCCCTCCGCGCTCGCAGAGGAAGATGTTCGCGGGCTTGATGTCGCGGTGGATCAGGCCGATGCCGTGAGCCTCGGCGAGCGCCGCGCACGTCTGGCGCAGGATCCTCACCGCGCGGCCCGGCGCGACGGGGCCGCTCTCCTTCACCAGGTCCTCGAGGTCGATCCCGTCGAGGTACTCCATGACGTAATAGAAGAGGCCGTCGGGCGTCCGTCCGAAGTCGTAGATCGAGATCGTGTGGGGGTTCGTCAGGCGCGCCGTCTGGCGGACCTCGCGCTCGAAGCGCTTCAGGCTCTCCTCGCCCGCCTTGCCCGGGGGCAGCAGCTTGATCGCGGTGGGACGGCGGAGCATCTCGTGCTCGGCGCGGTAGACGATGCCCATCCCGCCCTCGCCGAGCTTCTCGCCGAGCGTGTACTGGCCGAGCCGTCGGGCGCGCGCGACGCTCCGGCGCAGGCGGAACGTCACGAGCGAGACGAGCGTCGCGAGCAGCGCGGCGAGCGAGCCCCACAAGATCGCGTACGCCACGGACTGGCCGCGCGAGACGACGGGCGAGACCGTGCGCGCGTAGATCACCGCCGCGAGGATGGGCGCCGGCGCCGCCGAGAGCGCCGAGATCCAGGCCGTGCGGCCGGGATGGCTCGGGACGATCGCGGCGCGGTAGAGCAAGATCGTCATCAGGATCAGGAGGAAGAGCATCTCGGGCCGCCATCCCGCCGGCATGCTCCCGGCCATGCACGCGAACAGGGCGAACGTCGAAAGCGTCCCGATGGAGTCGGTGGCGTGGAGAGCCATCATGGAAAGGCCGCGCTGGCGCGCGACCACCCACATGAACAGCATCACCGAGCAGGCGGAGAGGTGGAAGAGGATGTCGGGGCGCGCGAGTGTCGCCGTGGCGCCGACGCGCGGCGGCCAGATCATTTCGATCGCGAAGCCCGCGAAGAAGAAGGACCCCGCGGCGATCAGCGTCGAGAGGGCGTAGAGCGCGATGCGCTCGCGCAGAAAGTCGTGCTCGCCGGAGGAGTCGATCGGGACCTTGGCCGAGTCGGACTCAACCCCCCGGCACTGAAGCTTCTTCTGAACCTTCTCGCTGGTCACCATGGCACCCCCCACCTCTCGTGAATCCAAACGGCGTTCCCCTTCGCTGTCAATAACTACGACGAACAGGGATGGGCCGGTTCGACAGACCACTTTCTCCTGGATGGCGCAACCTGGATGGATCTTTTGACGTATGTGATATGGAACTGACTGGTCAGTATCGGAATAGTCTTATGCCGAGAGCCAAGACTGCAACCAAGGAAGCCGCGATTCTCGAGGCGGCATCGCGCGTCTTCGCGCTGCGCCCGTTCCACGAGGTCCTGATCGACGACATCGCGTCGAATGCGGGCATTGGGAAGGGCACCATCTATCGCTACTTCGAGACCAAGGACGACCTCTACTTCGCGACCAGCCTTTACGCGCTCGATCACCTGGCCAAGGCGATCGAGAAGGCCCGCTCCCCGGAGGACACCGCCCTCGCCCAGCTCGAGCGCGTCGCGCGGGAGATCCTGGGCTTCTTCTGGGACCGGCGGCATCTGCTGACGATGCTCTCGAGCTACGAGCGCTCGGACCGCGAGGCGGAGATCCTGAAGCGCCGCGACTCGATCCTCAAGGTCGTGCAGGAGGCGATCCTCGCGGGCATCGAGCGGCGCGAGCTGCGCGGGATCAACCCGCGCCTGGGCGCCGAGGTCTTCCTCGGCATGACGCGCTCCGCGAACCTCTTCCGGCACCCGGAGGACACGCTCGAGGAGCTGGTCGCGCACATCCTGAGCGTCTTCTCGGAAGGGGTGGCGCGCCGATGAGGCGTGGACTCGTGCACGTGTCCGTCGCGCTCGCCTTCCTCTTCACGGGCGCCTGCGCCTCGATCCCGCCGCGCGCGGGCTCGGTCTCCCCGGCGCCCAGCGCTCCGTGGACGCCGCCGGAGGCGGGGAAGATGCCGGAGCGCGCGGCGGCTCCGCCGGTCGAGATCCCGCCCGAGTACCTGAAGCCCGGCACGACGCTGTCGCTCGGCCAGCTGATCGACATCGCGCTCAAGAACAACCCCGCGACCCGCGAGGCGTGGCACGCCGCGCTCGCGGCGGCCTCGGAGGTCGGCTCGAAGCGGTCGCTGTACTACCCCTACGTCGAGATCGACGGCTCGATCCTGCGCGAGAAGCAGCCGCTCTCCGTCGGCGGACAGTTCTCGTATCTCCAGACCACGTACGGCCCGTCGATCGCCGCGTCCTGGCTCCTCTTCAACTTCGGCGGGCGCGAGGCGGACGTCGCGGAGGCCACGCGCGCGCTTTACGCCGCGGACTGGACGCACAACGCGGCGATCCAGGACGTCGTCCTGCTCGTGGCGCAGGCCTACTACCAGTACCTGAACGCCAAGGCGCAGGTCGTCGCACGCAACGCGAGTCTCGAGGAGGCCCGCAACAACCTCGAGGCCGCCGAGGAGCGTCACCGCGCGGGCGTCGCCACGATCGCCGACGAGCTGCAGGCGCGGACCGCGGCCTCCCAGGTCGAGCTCGACCTGCAGGACGCGCAGGGCCAGGTGCAGATCATCCGCGGGGCCCTGGCGACCGCGGTCGGCGTCTCCGCCAACGTGCCGGTCGACGTCGGCGAGCTGCCGCAGGAGCTGCCGCTCGACGCCGTCAAGAAGACCGTCGACGAGCTGATCGCCTCGGCCCTCGCGCGCCGGCCCGACCTCGCCGCCGAGCGCTTCCGCGTGCTGGCGGCCGAGAGCCACATCCACGCGGCGGCGATCGACGGCCTGCCTTCGCTGACCCTCGACGCGAACGGCAACCGGACCTTCTACTGGCGATCCGGCGCGGATCCCTTCTCGACCAACTGGGCCGGCGCGATCACGCTGCGCATCCCGGTCTTCCGCGGGTTCGACACGGCCTACCAGGTCCAGAAGGCGCGCGAGGAGGCGGAGACCGCCCGCGCGACCGCCGAGCGGACCGAGGACCAGGTCATCCTCGACGTCTGGAGCAGCTACTACGCGGTGAAGACGGCGTCGCAGCGCGTGAAGACGACGCGCGATCTGCTCGCGAGCGCGACGCAATCCGCGGAGGTGGCGCAGGGCCGCTACAAGGCCGGCGTCGGCTCGATCCTCGACCTCCTGACCGCGCAGTCCGCGCTGGCCGAGGCCCGCTCGCAGGATGCGCAGGCGCGCTCGCTGTGGTTCCTGTCGATCGCGCAGCTCGCCCATGCCACCGGCATGCTGGATCCGACCTCGCCCGAGGTGCGGTCGCTGCCGGCCCTGACGAACCCTCCCGCGCCGTCCACGCCTCCGGCGCCCACCGCTCCGTCGGCTCCCGCTGTGCCGGACGCGGCGTCGCCGACTCCGTCCTCGTCCATGAAGGGAAGCTCATGATTCGCAGAGTCTCGATCCCGTCTCGGCTCGTCCTCGCGCTCGTCGTCGCGCTCTCCGCCGCCTGCTCGCGGCAGAAGGCGGCGCCGCCGCCGGACGCCGTGCCGGTGCGCGTCGGGACCGTCATCCAGAAGGACGTCCCGCTTCAGCTGCGCAACGTGGGGACCGTCGTGCCGATCAACGCGATCGCGGTCCGGGCTCTCGTCGGGGGCGAGATCCAGCAGGTGCACTTCCGCGAGGGGCAGGACGTGAAGAAGGGCGACCTGCTCTTCACGATCGATCCGCGTCCGTACGATGCGGCGCTCGCGCAGGCCGAGGCCGCGCTCGCGCGAGACCGGGCGATGTGGACAAACGCCGACACCGACGTCAAGCGCTACGAGGACCTCGTCAAGAAGGACTACGTCACGCGCCAGCAGTACGACAGCGTCCGGGCCCAGGCCGAGGCGACGCAGGCCACCGTCCGCGCCGACCAGGCCGCGGTCGAGCGCGCCCGGCTCGACCTCGCCTACTGCTCGATCCGCTCGCCGATCGACGGGCGCACGGGCAGTGTGATGGTCCAGGTCGGCAACGTCGTGAAGGCCAACGACGCCACGCTCGTGACGATCAACCAGGTCGCGCCGATCTACCTCTCGTTCGCCGTCCCGGAGCGCGACCTCGACGCGATCCGCCGGCACCAGACGGGCGGCCGCCTGCCGGTCGACGCCGTCGACGCGGTCAGCGGAAAGACGCTCTCGCGCGGCGAGCTCACGTTTCTCGACAACACGGTGGACCGCACGACCGGCACCATCACGCTGAAGGGGACGTTCACGAACGCCGACCGAGCCCTGTGGCCGGGCGAGTTCGTCAACGCGGAGCTGACGCTTTCGACCGAGAAGAACGCGGTCGTCGCGCCGCCCGGCGCGGTGCAGAACGGCCAGCAGGGCTCGTACGCGTTCGTCGTGAAGCCCGACGACACGGTCGAGTCGCGGCCCATCCAGATCGCCCGCAACGCGCCGGAGGGAACCCTCATCGCGAAGGGGCTCTCCCCGGGGGACCGCGTCGTCACCGATGGCCAGCTGCGTCTGTCCCCGGGAACGAAGGTCGAGATCCTGCCGGATCAGGGCCAGGCGCAGGCCGAGAGGAAGCCATGAACCTCTCCGAGCTCTTCATCCGCCGACCCGTCACGACGACGCTCATCATGGCGGGCATCCTCATCTTCGGCGTCATGGCGTACCGTCTCCTGCCGGTCTCGGACCTGCCCAACGTCGACTTCCCGACCATCCAGGTCTCGGCCGCGCTGCCCGGCGCCTCGCCCGAGACGATGGCCTCCTCCGTCGCGACGCCCCTCGAGCGTCAGTTCTCGACGATCGCCGGCCTCGACAACATGAGTTCGACCTCGACGCAGGGCGCGACGCAGATCACGCTGCAGTTCAACCTCTCGCGCAACCTCGACGGCGCGGCACTCGACGTGCAGTCGGCGATCTCGGCCGCGGCGAGGCAGCTGCCGCCGAACATGCCGAGCCCTCCCACGTACGGCAAGGTCAACCCGGCGGATCAGCCCGTCATCTACCTCACGCTGACTTCGGCGACGCTCCCGCTCTCTCAGCTCGACGAGTACGGCGAGGTCATGATGGCCCAGCGGATCTCGACGGTCGCGGGCGTCGCGCAGGTGCAGGTCTACGGTCCGCAGAAGTTCGCGGTCCGGGTCCAGCTCGATCCCCGCCAGCTCGCGTCCCGCGGCATCGGGATCGACGAGGTCGCGGACGCGGTCCGCAACGCCAACGTCAACCTCCCGACCGGCATCCTCTACGGCCCGCTGACCTCGTTCACGGTTCAGGCGAACGGCCAGCTCTACGACTCCGCCGCGTACCGTCCCGTCATCGTGGCGTACCACAACGGCTCGCCCGTCCGCATCTCGGATCTCGGCACCGCCGTCGACAGCGTCGAGAACGACAAGACCTCGGCGTGGTACGACTCGGAGCGCTCGATCTCGCTCGCGATCTTCAAGCAGCCCGGCATGAACACGGTCGAGGTCGCGACCGCGGTGCGGCGGCTCCTCCCGACGTTCCAGAAGCAGCTGCCGGCGTCCGCCACGCTCCACATCCTGTACGACCGCTCCGAGTCGATCCGCGACTCGGTCAACGACGTCCGATTCACGCTCCTTCTGACGCTGGCCCTCGTCGTGCTCGTGATCTTTCTCTTCCTCCGCAAGCTCTCCGCGACCGTCATCCCCAGCCTGGCGCTGCCGTTCTCGATCGTCGGCACGTTCGCCGCCATGTACGTGCTGGGCTACAGCCTCGACAACCTGTCGTTGATGGCGCTCACCCTGTCGGTCGGTTTCGTCGTGGACGACGCGATCGTCATGCTCGAGAACATCGTCCGGCACATCGAGAGGGGCGAGGGAGTGTTCGAGGCGGCGCTCAAGGGATCGAAGGAGATCGGCTTCACCATCCTGTCGATGACCATCTCGCTCGCCGCCGTCTTCATCCCGATCCTCTTCATGGGAGGCGTCGTCGGGCGCCTCTTCCGCGAGTTCGCCGTCGTCATCGGCGTGGCGATCCTGGTCTCGGGCTTCGTCTCGCTGTCGTTGACGCCGATGCTGTGCAGCCGGTTCCTCAAGAGCCACGGGGAGGACAAGAAGCACGGCAGGTTCTACGTCTGGAGCGAGCGCGGCTTCGACGCGATGCTCGGCCTCTACGTGCGGACTCTCGGGCCCGCGCTGCGGCGTCCGCGGCAGGTGCTCGCGTTCTCCGCGTTGATCCTGGCGGCGACCGGCTGGCTCTTCGTCAAGATCCCGAAGGGCTTCCTGCCGACGGAGGACCAGGGGCTCGTCTTCGGCTTCACCGAGGGCGCCCAGGGCATCGGGTTCCCCGCGATGCGCCAGCACCAGCTGGAAGTCGCGGCGATCGTGAAGGCCCACCCCGACGTCGCCCACGTGCTCTCGTCGGCGGGTCCCCGGGGAAACGTGTCGGTCGGGAACTCGGGCATCGTGCTCGCGCAGCTGAAGCCGAGGAAGGAGCGCAAGAAGACCGCGGACGAGATCCTCGCGGACCTGCGGCCCAAGATCGCCAGGGTCCCCGGCATCCGCGCCTACCTCCAGATCCCGCCGCCGATCCGGCTCGGCGGCAACCTGTCGAAGAGCCAGTATCAGTACACGCTGCAGGACTCCGACACCGCCGAGCTCTACAAGTACGCGCCGATGCTCGAATCGAAGATGCGCGGCCTGAAGGAGGTGCAGGACGTGACGAGCGACCTGCAGCTCGCCAATCCCCAGCTCTCGATCTCCATCAACCGCGACCGGGCGAGCGCGCTCGGCGTCTCGAGCCAGCAGATCGAGGACGCGCTCTACACCGCCTACGGAACGCGGCAGATCTCCACGATCTACGCCCCCACCAACCAGTACATGGTCATCATGGAGCTCGCGCCCGAGTTCCAGGCGAACCCCGCGGCGATCGCGATGCTCTACGTCCGGTCGAACAAGGGGGACCTCGTCCCGCTGTCGTCGCTGGCGACGGTGACGCAGAACACGGGGCCGCTCACGGTGGCGCACCAGGGGCAGCTGCCGTCGGTCACGATCTCGTTCAACCTCAAGGACGGCGTCTCGCTGGGCGACGCGGTCGCCGCGGTCAACGCGGAGGCGCGCAAGATCCTGCCGTCGACGATCCAGACCGGTTTCCAGGGAACCGCGCAGGCGTTCCAGAGCTCCATCCAGGGAATGGGGCTGCTCCTGATCGTCGCGATCGTGGTGATCTACATGGTGCTCGGCATCCTGTACGAGAGCTTCATCCACCCGCTGACGATCCTGACCGCGCTGCCGTTCGCCGGATTCGGCGCGCTCGTGACGCTGATGCTCTTCCGCACCGAGCTGTCGATCTACGCCTTCGTCGGCATCGTCATGCTCGTCGGCCTCGTCAAGAAGAACGGGATCATGATGGTCGACTTCGCGATCGAGGCGGAGAAGAACGAGGGGATGAGCGCCGAGAGGGCGATCTACGAGGCCTGCCTCGTGCGGTTCCGGCCGATCATGATGACGACGATGGCCGCCCTGATGGGCACGCTCCCGATCGCGATGGGCTTCGGCGCGGGGGCCGAGTCGCGCCGACCGCTGGGCCTCGCGGTCGTCGGCGGACTGCTCTTCTCGCAGCTCGTGACGCTGTACGTGACGCCGGTCTTCTACATCCTGATGGACAACGTCCAGCGCCGCTCGCGCCGGCGCCGCAAGCCGCGCGCGGTCGAGGTCGAGAAGGCGATTCCCGCCGCCGCGGCGCGCTGAGCGGAACGGAAGCCCCGTGAGCCCCGGCGCCGGCGGCCCGCGCCGTCAGTGCGCGCGCGAGCTTACCTGGAAGGCGGGCTTCCCGAGCAGGTAGCCCTGCCCGAAGGACACGTCGAGGTCCACCAGCGTCTTGCGCTCCGCCTCCACCTCGACGCCCTCCGCGATCAGCTCGGCGCCGATGCGGTGCCCGATCGCGGCGAGGCTCGAGATGATCTCCCGCTTGATCGGGTCGTTGTGGATGTTGCGCACGAGCGAGTCGGCGACCTTGATGTAGTCGGGCTTCAAGTGGAGGATCGTCTCGAGGCCCGAGTACCCGGACCCCGCGTCGTCGATCGCGATCTTCATCTTGGCTCTTCGTACCAGCTGTAAGACGTCCTGGAACGCCGCGTAGTCGCGGACCATCTCCTTCTCGGAGATCTCGACGACGACGTCGCCGTGGCTGCGGTTGATCCCGGCGAGGTTGCGCTCGTCCAGGAAGATCGGGTGGCGCAGGAGCATGGCGGAGGCGTTGACGAACAGCCGCCGCTCGCCGACGGCCCGCGGGATGTTGGCGAAGATGGTCTCGAGGCAGAGCGTCTCGAGCTCGATGCCCATCTCGTTCTCGTGCGCGATCGCGAAGAGCATGGTGGGCGGCTCGAGGTTCGTGCCCTGGGGCCCGCGGATGAGCGCCTCGTAGCCCATGATGGCGCCGTCCGGAAGGTGGCGCACGGGCTGGAACGCGGGGCGCAGCTGGCGCTTGCCGATGACGCCCTTGAGTCCCGCGAAGAGCTCGGCCTTCTCGCTCGTCTGCCGCTGCGCCACGATCTTGACCGCCTCCTGGAGCGTGCGGACGATGTGGCGCGAGGGCCGGACGCGGGCGTTGTCCGAGGCGGTCAGGCTCGAGCCGAGGATCGTGATGAAGTCGGCGGTCTGACCCTCGAAGGTCTGGCGGAGCCTGCGCCCCACGCTGGTCCGCAGGCGCGTCGTCTCCTCCTCCAGACTCGTCGGAAGCCGCCCCTTCCCGGACGGCGGCAGGTCATAGAGGATGAAGAACCCGTCGGCCCCCGAGAAGCGGATCGAGTGGACGAACGAGGACAGGCGCGACGCGCGCACGTCGTCCTGCAGAACCTCCGACACGGCCGTGAGCACGCGGTCGTAGTGCTCCCAGCCGAAGAGCTCCTCGAAGCCGAAGAACTTTCCGATCTGCAGGTAGATCACTCCGAGGTGCTCGATGCGCTCGTCGATGCGCTCGGGCGTCTCGAAGGGATGGATCGGCAGGCCGGTCACGCCGTCGTAGAAGATGCGGTCGCGGCGGAGCTGTTCGAGCGGGTCCTGGCCCGTGTCCGTCGTCTCCGTCGCCGCCGTCGGCTCCCGATGCAAGCTCATCTCGAGCTGGCGTTTCGACCTCATCCTTCCTCCTCGATGGGTTCCTGCAGCAGCGATCGGACCTTGTTGCGCAGCTCCTGGGCGCCGAACGGCTTCGCGAGAAAGTCGGAGCCGCCGAGCTGCATCGCGGTGATGCGGTCCTTGACCTCGGAGCGCCCGGTCAGGAACAGGACCGGCGTCTCGCGCGTCACCGTCTGGCGGCGCATGATCGCGCAGAACTCCCAGCCGGTCATTCCGGGCATGTTGACGTCGAGGATCACGAGGTCGGGCGCCTCCCGGATCGTCTCGACGAGCGCCGTCTTGGGGTCCGTCGGACAGTCGACGGCGAAGCCGTCCGGCGTCAGGAGCTCGCGCACCGCGGTCGAGACCGTGCGGTCGTCGTCGACGACCACGATGCGCTTCGCCGCCGGATGCCTCAACAGTTCACCGCGAGGCCGCCCGGCGCGACGGCAGCAGGATCGTCACCTCGGACCCGTAGCCGGCCTCGCTCGAGAGGCTGATCTTCCCGCCGTTCGCCTCGAGGATCTCCTTGGTCACGGCGAGCCCCAGCCCCTTGCCGCGCAGGCCCGACGCGAGCGCGGCCGAACCGCGGAATGCGTAGTCGAAGGCGCGCGCTCTCTCTTCCGCACTCATGCCCATGCCGGTGTCCTTCACGACGACGAATGCCTGGGGCCCGGCGGCGCCGGCGCGGATGCGTACCTCGCCGCCGTCCGGAGTGTACTTGATGGCATTGTCGAGGACGTTTCGGAAGGCGCGCTGCAGCGCGACGGGATCCGCGGCGACGGGGAGCTGCGGACGCTCGGCGATGAACTCGATCCGGATCCGCGTCCCGTGCGCGAGTCGGTACGCGGTCGCGAGCGAGCCGAGGATCTCGACGAGGTCCGCGTTCTGTGGGGCGGGCGCCGGCGGCTCGGGCTCGGGGGCGGGCGTGCCGACGAGGCTCTCCGCGAGCTCGATCTCGCGCGCGAGGTTGGCGAGGTATTCGGCGTTGGGGAGCTCGCCGCGGCGCGCGGCCTCCTGGATGAGGTCCGTGTAGACGCGGATGACCGAGAGGGGAGAGCGCAGGTCGTGGAGGATCTCCGCCTGCGGGTCCCGCCGCGGGACGGCATGGCCGTCCCGCACGACGTCGGCGCGCTCGCGCGGCGCCGTCCCCGCGCGGGACGGAGCGGGAGCGGGGGGCTCCTCCGCCTCGGAAGGGACCGCCGGCGCGGTCGTCCTGGCCGCGGCCGCCGCCGCGGCCCGCGCCGGCGTCGCTCCGGAGACCTCGAGCGCGACGAGCAGCGCCGGGGCGGCGAGCGCGACGCCGATGAGCGGGAAGAGGTTCGCCGCGCCGGAGATGGGCAGGTGCCCCAGCGTGACGAGGGCGGCGACGCCGAGGAGGGAGCCGACCGCGAAGAACCGCGCCGCCGCCCGGCCCTCGCAGTGCCACGAGAGCGCGGCGCCCGCCGGCAGGAGGAGCGCGTACGGCGAGAGCGGTCCGCCGGTCAGCGACATCGCGCAGAAGAGGAGCGCGAGGTCCACCAGGATGGCGAGGGGCGCCGCGAACGGCCCGAGCGAATCGCGGATCGCGGGACGCGTCAGCGCGAAGAGCGAGACCAGCGCGCCTCCCATCGCGAGCGCCAGCGGACGCGGGTCGCCGAGGCCGAGGACGATGGCGAAGAGGGTGAAGAGGCTGAAGAGGCCGGAGGCGGCGGCGCGATGGGCGGCGAACGCGCCGTCCTTCAAGCGGCGATCCCCCGCCGACTAGACATAGGCGCAACCCACCCGCACGCCGCCTCCCGGCAGCGGGGCCGTGTTCATCGCGCGCAGGCGGATCGCGTGCCGCTCGGGGTCGTTCTTCTGGACGATCTCGGCCTTCCAGCGCTTGGGCCAGCGCTCCGTCTTCCGAGCGCGGAACGCGATGCCGCCGTAGCTGATGTCCATCACGGGCGCGGTGAGGGAGCGGCTCGACGCGTCCCAGTCCATGCGCAGGCTCATGTCCTCCGGAGCGAAGCGCGGATGGAGGCGCTGGGGCTGCGCCGCGAAGCTCGACTGCGAGCGGCACTGGTAGAGGCGCAGGTCCGCGATCTTCAGGAGGAAGTCGGGGCTGCGTCCGTCGTGCGGATAGGACGCCACGCCGTAGTGGAGGTCGAGTGTCGGGCCGCCGCGGGTCCCCAGGGGGAGGGTGCCGATCCGGCTGCGCACGCGCTCGATGACGGCGATCGCGGAGACCATGTCGGTGTTGGGAAGGACGAGCACGAACTCGTCGCCGCCCCAGCGGCCGCCGGCGTCGATCGCGCGCAGGGACTCGCGGATGACGCGCGCGGTCCGGACGAGGACGCTGTCGCCGACGGGATGGCCCAGGCGGTCGTTGATCGACTTGAAGCCGCGGAGGTCCATCATCACGGTCGAGACGATGCCCTCGGCGCGCTCGGCGCGGGCGATCTCGCGCCAGATGTGATCGAGCAGGAAGCGCCGGTTGTAGAGCCCGGTCAGCGGATCGGTGATCGCGTTCACCCGCAGCACCGCGAGGTCGGACTCCGAGACGAGGCGGGGCTCCTTCAGAATTCCCTCCCGGCTGTGCAGGTGATGGAGGAGGACGGTCTGGAGTCCCAGCGGCGCGCCCAGCCGCTCGCGCAGCTCGGGCAGGAGTTGTTCGATCTCGTTCCAGCGCTGCGCGGCGTCCTCGGTCTCGAACGGGAGACCCGTCCAGTCGGTGAGCAGCTGGCGGAGGATCTCGGCGCGGTCTCCGTTGGCGACGGCCGCGAGCGCCTTCTCGAAGCGCGACAGCGAAAAATCCCTCTGACGACCGATACGCGCGAGGCGCCCGATGTGTGCGGTCACGTTGTGCGCTGTCAGGTGCATCCTCCCCTCGCCGCCCTCAGCCGATCGGCTGCACGACCGCCTCTTTCCGAGGGCGTCGCGTCAGTGGGTCGAGTGCCCCCCGCGGCGGCGACTCCCCGTACCGTTCGACCGAGGGTCCGTTCGCTCCGTGTCGCGCGCGTCGAAGAGCCGGGCGACCGCGCCGGCGGCTTCCGCCACGGCGTCACCGAGTGAACAGACCAGGACGAGCTGTCCGTCCTTGAGCAGATCCACCACTTCCCGATCGGAGCGCGCCCAGAGGACGGTGCTGCCGACGACGAGGAGGCGCGCCTGCCCGAGGTCGGCGGACGGATCCAGCCTCGCGAGCGCCTCGGCGCAGCGGCGGATCCGCGACAGGCCCACTCCGTGCGCGCGCAGGCGCGCGGCCACGCGCAGGCGCACGACGTCCGCGAAGGAGTAGCGCCGAGTCGTTCCGTAGCCGGCGGCCTGCTGGAGCGACGGACGGAGGAATCCCTTCCGGTCCCAGTGGTCGAGCTGGCGCGCGGAGAGCCCCGTCAGCCTCGCTGCCTCCGCAGTGGAGAAGCTGCGTGTAACGACATGGCTGAATTTCATTGGTGTAATCCTCAACAGGTTAGCACACGGAGGCCTCGAAGTCCTGTCTTTTCAGGCCGATATAGAGTCTTCAGTCAGGAATCGGAAGGAGGCCCGCGATGCTCTTGTGCGCCCTGCTCCATCTGGCGCTTCTCTCTCCGCCCCAGGCGCCGCCGGCGCCGCCTCCTCCGGGCGGCTACCTCTATCGCGCGACGCTCCTGCAGGCCGCTCCCGGGAAGCTCCTCGAGGTCGTCGACCTCTACAAGGCGGGCTGGCCGGGGCTGCGGGACTCGGGCGACGAGGCTCCGATCGCGATGCGCCACAGTCAGGGCGACCGGTGGGACCTGCTGCTGCTCTTCCCGATGGGGAGCTACGAGCAGTTCTACGCCCGCGACCGGGTGATCCGGCGGGAGAAGGCCGCCGCGGCCGCCCGCCTGGAGCTCGACAGGCTCCGGGGCGACACCGCACGCCAGGAGGACGTCTTCGTCCTCGGGCCGCCTCTCGAGGAGGCTCGCGGGAAGCTCGGCGACGCCGGCCTCTTCCACATCGAGATGTTCGAGTCACTCCCCGGCCAGCGCGCGGGACTCTACAAGGAGCGCGAGATGGAGAACGCGTACGCGAAGGCGCTCGGGGAGCCGGAGAATCTGATCTTCGTGAGGGATGCCGGGGCGGCCTGGGACCTCTTCACGGTCGGTCCGTTCCGCGACCTCAAGCACTACGCCGAGAGTGCCGATGTCCCCGCGGCGAAACAGGACGAGGCCGCGAAGGCGGCGGGATTCGAGGGCGCCCGGTTCGTCGGGCCGTACCTGCGCACCTTCATCGCCCTACACCACGACACGCTGGCGGTCGCGGTCCGCTGAGGACTCGACGCCGCGCCAGCGGTCCGCGAGCGAGAGGAGCGGGCTGGTCGCAAACGTCGTCACGATCGCCATCAGCACCATCATGGCGAAGACTCTGGACGAGAGGATTCCGAGCTCGTAGCCCTCGTTCAGCGCAATCAGCTCCATCAGCCCGCGCGAATTCATGAGCGCGCCGAGCGCGAAGGAGTCCGGCCAGGAGACGCCCGTCAGGCGGGCGGCGACCATGCTCCCGCCGAGCTTGCCGACCGTCGCCACCAGGATCACGAGGCCGCAGATCGCCCAGCTGCGCGGGTCGTTCAAGAGACCGATCTTCGTGCGCAGGCCCGTGAACGCAAAGAAGAGCGGCAGGAGAAAGATCGAGGCGAACTCCTCCAGCCGCGCGGTCAGGTAGGCGCGGAACCGCGGCTGGCGCGGCATCACCACGCCCGCGAGAAACGCGCCGAACAGGGCGTGGATCCCGATGATCTCGGTCGTCAGGGCCGAGGCGAGGAGAAACACCAGGACGGCGGCCACCGCGCTCTTGCCGGGTTCCTCCCGCTCGGCGTGGCGGGACAGCCACCGCCGGAAGACGGGCCCGATCGCGACGAGCATCGCGAGGATGAACGCGAGCGCCAGGACGATCGTGACCGCCGAAGCCCAGAAGCCGCGGGATCCGGCTATGGCGACCACCATCGCGAGCAGACTCCACGCCGTGACGTCGTCCACGGCGGCGCACGTGACCGCGGTGTTTCCCAGGAAAGTGCCCGATAGCCCGCGCTCCTTCAGGATCCGCACGAGGACCGGGAACGCCGTGATGCTCACCGCGATGCCTATGAAGAGCGCATAGGGAAGAAACGCGACGCCGGCCGGCGCGTTCTCGGTGTACAGGAAGTACGCCAGGAGGACGCCGAGGAAGTACGGAACCACGATCGAGGCGTGGCTCACGACGACCGCGGTCTGCGCGCGGTCCCGGAGGCGGTCGACGTCGAGCTCGAGACCGACGGCGAACAGGAACAGCAGGACGCCGATCTCCGCGAAGAGCTTGAGCAGCCCCGTCGAGGACGGCGCGAAGAGGAAGTCGAAGACGCCGGGGGCGACCGCGCCGAGAAGCGAGGGGCCGAGGACGATTCCGGCGAGGATCTCGCCGATCACGGGCGGCTGGCCGATGCGCTGGAGCAGCGCACCGAAGAGCCGCGCCGCCAGCACGATCGTGATGAGCTGGAGGAGGAGCAGCGGCAGCGGGTGGCGGAGGTTCTCGAGGGCTCCGGAGGAATCGCCGGAGGGTCTCGCTGCCGGCGCCGTCAAGCCCGCCTCGGCGCGGCCGGGCTCGAGATGCGACCCGCGCTCGAGGACCCATGCGATCCCCAGGCCGAAGATCAGAAAGTAGGCCGCGTAGACGAGGACGCTTCGCTTCATCGGTCGCGGGGAAACGCGCGGGGATCGTCCGTCCGATCCGGATCACCCTCACCCCGCGCGTCCCGCTCCGTGCGCAGCCTGGTCTGCTCCTCCGCGGCGTGGCGCTTGTCGGGCTCGAGCAGCCCCTGGATCGCGAGAAAGGCCGGCCCCACCTGGCCCGGGTCGATGCGGCCGGGATACGTCCGTCGGTAGTCGATCCAGCCGCGCCACTCCATCCAGAGAAGCAGCCGGTCGATCAGGAACCCCGCCAGGACGAGTCCGGCGACGGCGAGGATGAACGTCATGAGGCGGTCATCGGGATAGCATCACGCCACTTTCTCGGGAGGAATGATGACACTGAATCGGCGATCCCTGATCGTCTCGGGTGGCGCGGCCCTGGGCGCCGGCCTGGCCTCGAGCACGCTCGCGCAGACGTCGAGTGGCGGAATCGACGGCTCGAAGTCGGCGGCCCTGTTTCTCAAGGACGACGACGGCCTCGCGCCGGCGGCGTTCGACCGCCTTCCGCTCGAGTGGCATCAGGCCCGCGCGAAGGCGCTCCAGGCGCACCTCGCCGAGAACGGGTTCGCGGGCGTGTGGCTCTCGGACCCGATGAACATCATCTACTTCACGGGACTCTTCTTCACGACGACGGAGCGGCCGTTCTCGGTCTTCCTGCCCGCCGACAAGCTCGCGACGGTGTGGTTCCATCCGGGCCTCGATCGCGACCTCGTCAAGAGCTGGTGGTCGACCGAGTCCGAGTACTACTTCGACTTCCAGCACGCCGACGGCGCGTATCCCAACGAGGGCAAGGTCCAGCAGGGCGCGAAGGTCGACCTCTTCGAATGGGTGCTGAAGGGGCTGAAGAAGCGCGGCTACGACGGCAAACGCATCGCCACGGACAAGGACCTCTCTCCGCGGCAGCTCGCCAAGGCGGGGACCGTCTTTCTCAAGGACACGAAGTTCGAGTCGATCGACGAGCACTGCGAGAAGCTGCGGATGGTCAAGTCGCCCGAGGAGCTCGCGCTCTGGCGGCGCGCGTATCGGGTGTTCGACGAGACGCACGCCTTCGCGCGCGACCTGCTGCTCGCGAAGGGGACCGACCTCACCGACTACCAGCTCGCGATGGCCGCGCAGGAGTTCGGCATGGGGAAGCTCATGGCCGGCATCAAGCGCGACGGCAAGCCGCATTCGGCGGTCGGCATCACGATGGAGGTCGACGCGCGCTGCGGCGTCGGCACGGCGTACCCGCACCCGAACCAGCAGCACTACAACCGGATCCAGAAGGGCCAGGCGCTCCAGATCGCGGGCGGCGTGTCGATCGGCGGCTGCGGCGGCGAGCTCTACCGTGCCTTCCTCATCGCCCCGTGGACGGAGCACCAGAAGAAGGTGTGGACGGTCTCGCGCGACTGCTGCCTGATGCAGAAGGACCTCTCGCGCGAGGGCGTCGCCTGCTCGACGGTCGCGTATCAGATCCACCAGCACCAGGTGAAGGAGGGGACGGCGAAGTACATCTACCACCGCCCGGCGCACGGCATGGGCATGGAGGGCCACCAGCCGCCGTACCTGGCTTTGGGCGACTACACGATGCTGGAAGCCGGGATGATCTTCTCGGTCGAGCCGGGGCTCTACGATCCGGAGAACGGCTTCGGCGTCAACTTCTCGGACGGTTTCGCGGTTCAGGCGGGCGGGAAACCCTCGCTCCAGATGTCGCGGCTGCCGTGGAGCGAGGAGTGGGGGCTGGTGAAGCTGTGAAGGGCACGCCGCCGGCGTTCGTCAGGCCAAACCCTCGACGGCGTAAAGATCTGAACGCATCCACATGTAGCTGTACGCGTAGGAGCGAGCGTCGGGGGTGAGTGAAACGCAGTCGATGGCCGCGACACCGGCTGGATCCGAGGGGATCAGCTCCAGATGGGGCTCCCGAGCTCCGGTCATGAGATCGATTCGAGAGACCTTCGCAGGGATGAAGCCCGAGCGGACGAAGATCGAGCGACCGTCCCCATGCCACCGAATGGGGATGTCCCCGCGAAGCGCGCCGGCAATCGGCCGGGGATCTCCTCCCGCCACTGGGAACTGCTGAGGCAGGGAATCGCCTCCGACAATGTATCGGCCGTCCGGCGAGACCACGAATGCGATCACACCCTCGGGAGTTGCCGGATGGGTCTCACCGCTGCTGAGATCATGCACGTAAGACCGCGGAGACTGCCCGGTCACGGTGGCCGCAAAGAGTAGTCGCGTGCCATCGGGGAACCATGTGGCCTCGGAGCGGTAAACGAAGCCCTCGTGAAGGAGCTCCCTGGTTTGACCCGCTCGGGTTGGGATCAGAAGGAGTCTGTCGAGCGACACAGGCCGAGAGACGGCCCACTTGCCGTCGGGCGAGAGCGCGAGGGCCTCGCCATCTCCGAGGCGGACGGCAGGCGCACCATCCGTGCGGCGCAAGTAGGTAGAGAGTTGACGGCCTCCTCCTTCTCCTCCCTCGCTGAAGAGGATTTCGCGCCCGTCGAAGGACAATTCGGGGCCGGCCGAGTAGTCGAACCAGGAAAGCTCCCGCTCCGCAGGCTGACCGTCGACGCGGCAAAGGATCCCGGACCGGGTCTGGTCATGAGTAAGCAGGACCCTCCCGGACCGGGAAACATCGTGCAGATATAGACCGCCCGGAACGGCTTCGATGAGGCGTTCCCGCCGCTCCAGATTGACGGCGTGCAGGGCTCGGGCAAAGCCGAAGTTCGTTGCCGTGAACCAGATCTCCTCGCCATCCGGTGACCACGCGAGCCCGCGCGCGTTCGACCAGACCCCGGAAAGCCTTCGGACCCTTCCTTTGCGATCCACGACGGCCACCGATCCGGTCGTTCCACCGGTCGGATAATCCATGAAGGCGACGAGATCGCCCTTCGGCGAGACTCTAATGAAGGCGATCCAGCCGGTCTGCTCGTGGATGGGAACGCCAATCGGGAACTCGAGTCGATCTCGTCCGTCTACCGCGCGCACGACGGCGAGACTGGACCCATCCGGCGACCAATCCGCCCACTTCACATCCTCCAGGCGCTCTCGCGGTGCTCCGCCCGCAAAAGGTAACGTGGCGAGCAAGCCGCCGGCGGGACCTCCAACCGTCCGTTGGACACCGAGCGTCACTGCAAGCTCTCCCGATGTAGAGACAGCCAGGAGCCGCGCCTCGGGAAGCGCCAGCGGACGCGATTCTGGGCTGTCCAGGCGCAGAGCAAATGTTTCGAGCGGGTCACCCTCCCATCGGGCACAACAGAGCACTGTCTGTTCGTCTGGCGAGAAGCGGGCCGTCGGAATCGTTCCGCGACGAAAGGTGAGTCTCCGGTACACGGGGGACTTCACCGACCCGGACAATTGGCCGCTGTCGGATCCCGCTCGACCTGAGACGGATGCGATCGCAAGTCCCTCCAGATCGAACGCTAGATCCCCCGCCGACTGGAATCGCCGCTCGCAATCCTTCTCGAGGCAGTGGCGTACGACTCTCTCGACACCCGGCGAGACCGAAGGATTGGCCGCAGCGAGGTCCGGCGGCTCTTCGTGGAGGATCGCCGACATCGTGTCCGCCACCGTGGCACCCCAAAAAGCTCTCCTTCCGGCGAGAGCCTCATAGAGCACGGCTCCGAATGTGAAGATGTCGGATCGAGCGTCAACCTTCTGACCGCGCACCTGCTCCGGCGACATGTACCCGACTGTTCCTACGACCGAATCCGGCCGCGTCAGGGTGGTCATGGTCATCGCACCGGATGAAGAGTCGGGTTCATCTTGATGCGTGAGTTTGGCCAATCCGAAGTCCAGGATCTTCAGTCGTCCGTCGTGAGTGACGAAGATGTTCTCGGGCTTGAGGTCTCGATGGATGATTCCTTTGCCGTGAGCGGCGGCGAGGCCCTGCGCGATCTGGATGGCGTAGTCGATCGCTTTGCGCGGAGATAGCGCACCGCTGGCGAATCGTTCGCGAAGGGTTTCACCTTCCAAGAGTTCGATGACCACATATGGCGCGCCGTCATGCTGTCCGACGTCGTAGAGCGACACGACGTTGGGATGATTGAGGGCTGAAACCGCGCGCGCCTCCTGCTCGAAGCGGCGAAGCCGATTGGCGTCCTGCGAGAACGACGGGGGCAGCACCTTCACCGCGACCTCGCGCCCGAGCCGCGTGTCCCGCGCGCGGTACACCTCGCCCATCCCGCCCGCGCCCAGAGGCGACACGATCTCGTAGGGGCCGAGCTTCGTTCCCGCGGAGAGCGTCATCGCGCGTCCTTGACCGCCGCCATCACGCATTCGAGGGCGTATCGGGGATCGAGCTCCGGGTGCTCGTAGATGTTCCAGCCGGTGAACACGGCGATCAGATCGAGCCTCGGCACGACGAACAGGAACTGGCCGCCGTAGCCCCACGCGGCGTAGGCGCCTGCGTCCGGCAGGACCCACCACTGATAGCCGTAGCCGAAGCTCTTCTCGTTCGTCGCGGTGGCCGACGTCGTCGACGCCTTGACCCAGCCCTCGGGGAGCAGGCGCCTTCCCTCCCAGACCCCGTCCTGCATGTAGAGCCGGCCGATCTTCGCGAGATCGCGTGGCGCGAGATAGAGGCCGCCCTCCGCGTCCGCGAGCCCCTTCGGCGTGCGCTTCCAGTAGGAATCCTCGATCCCGAGCGGCCCGAAGAGATGCTCCTTCGCGTAATCGTCGGCCGGCTTCCCGGTCGCCTTCGTGATCACGTAGGACAGCAGCTCGGTCGCGCCGCTGTTGTAGACGAATCCCTTGCCGGGCTCCTGAGCCATCGGCTGCTCGAGGACGTAGCGGACCCAGTCCTCCTTGCCCTCCATCACGGCGCAGTTGTTCGCGGGGTCGGTGTATTCCGTGGTCTCTTCATCCCAGCGAATGCCCGTCG
>Ga0157375_10001303_pt1 | contig 21484 bp, 33 predicted proteins | sample M35metaG_FD_115311 | JGI IMG/M metagenome (GOLD analysis project Ga0157375, IMG submission 115311) | Miscanthus rhizosphere microbial communities from Kellogg Biological Station, Michigan, USA - M3-5 metaG | ecosystem: Host-associated > Plants > Roots > Rhizosphere > Soil | place: USA: Michigan... | reverse complement strand
TCGCCCGCGCGCATCGCCGAAATGATTTTGTCTAGTTCGGTCTGACAGTCGCGCTGCGACTTTCGGGCGACGGTCTTTCGCTTCCCGCCGACCGTGACCTGTGCGACCCACAGGTCGCGCGTCGCGTCGTATCGCATGGACCCTTGACCGTGTCGGGCGCGTCCGGCTGTCTTCTTCGCGGTCATGGCTGAACCGTCGCGATAACGGGTTCAGTGTTGTAGTCGAAGAACGGGAACGAAATGGTCATCGCCGCCAGTTCGTCGGGTGTCGCGTGTTCAGCTTCCCAGTGGAGATAGTCAGCGCCAGTCTTCGTCGGGTCATCTTCAAAGAACGGGCCAGCCGCCGTGAAGACCCACAGCCCACACGTCGGGCATCGCCGCGCTTCGTAGGGCGCGGCCTTCCTCACGTCGTGTCGCGGGTCATCTTTCAGCTTCCCGCATTCGCGACAGTCGCCCCAGCCGCCCTGTGTCGGTTCGTATTCATGCGGGCTTGTCACGTTCCCGTGTCGGTCGCGTTCGTTCATTTTTCCTGTGTCCTGTTCTGACCTCTACCACGCCTGGGTAGCGGTCCTGTGTGTGTAAGTGTTGTGTGTATTACAGGGTATTTCCCCAGGTCAAACAGTAGCAGACAGTGTGTAGAAATCCCCTGTTCGTCTCGCCTGAACTGGGCGAACGTGTCGCATGACACGGTAGAAGTCGCAGGTTCGAATCCTGTCTCGCCCACCTGGTCAGGGCCACTTTTCCGCCCGACAGACCCGCCAGTGTGTATCGCAAGTGTGTAGAACAGCGGTAGTAGACAGTGACAGCCAGTAGCGCTTAGTATTCGGTCGGTGGGGGTATACGGGAAAGGGGAAGACCCATAGATGACCGTCTACTCTCCGTCGCCCAGGTCGCCGCGATACTCAATGTGTCGCCCGAAACGGTGAAGCGGTACGCCCGTTCGGGTCAGCTGGCGTCTGTCCGTCTGGGCTATCACACGATTCGGTTTCGACCCGCCGCGGTCGCCGCGTTCGTAGCCATTCGCGAACGCCGTAACCAGACCCCCCCCCCCCCACGGCGGTCGCAGTAGATGACTCGCCGCTACTACACACAAACCGCGAATTATCTGCTGTGTCGTTCGCTGGGTCACGCCTGGGACGTCGTCGACGCCGACAGGGTTTCGACTAAAGGCGGGACGCCTGTCTGGCTACGGTGCGACCGCTGCGGGACCGAACGTCGCGACGCGTTAGACCCGACGACGGGCGAACTGTGGGGTCGCCAGTACGTGTACGACGACAACTATCGCCACGCGTTCGACAGTTCGTTCGCTGACGCCGCCCCAACGAAATCCGATTATCGGCGAATGCTGTTAGCCGAACGATTGATACAGGCCCGCGCCGCGCGCGCATTACGACAGGAAGACAGCGACGATGTCAGTAACCCAGCACGTTTGTAAGTTCGACCCGACACACGGGGTCTTCGCGACGCCTGTCGTGTTGCGACGCCACTACGACGCCGAACACGCCGACGTCTATAACCCGCGCGAGTGGCGTTCGACTCGCGACTACGAGTACGCCTGTCGGCTGTGTCCCGCTGTGGTTCGTAACCCGTCAGCGCACATTCGCAACACGCATCCCGACGCGACCAAAAAGCCGTGGACGGTCAACTATTTCGACAGGGTAGGCGGCGGGTCGACGCCCCAGCCGCGCCAGGCGGTCGACGTCGTGAACCACGAATCCGACACAGCCCCGCGTCATGTTGGCCCGTGGTCTGTGGACGACATCGTTCTACCTGTCGTCGAACAGCTGGCGAAACCGTCTGGGAAAGTTCCTGTGTCCGCGCTGGCGGCGCTGTTCGTGTGGCGTGACCAGACAGCCGCGATGTTGCACGAAGTGACGGGGCGATGACAGCGGTACGGGTAACGCTGGACGTCACGCTGTTACCGAACGTGTCGCCCGAATGGTTCGCCGAAAAGCTGTTCGACCAGTTATGCGCGAACATGGACCTAGTAGTTCCTGACGCTGTCGACAGCGTCGACAGCTACGACTTCCGAAAGTTATAGGTCGCGGTCCTTTCGGCGTTCGTCGCGCATCGTCGCCGACACAGCGCGGACAATGCGAATAGTGGCGACGGTCGCCAGAATCGCGCCCAGTATGAACGCGGCGGCGACGTTCAGGTTCGACCAGTCGAACGCGGTCACATTCCCATACGCGCTGAGTATTCGCTGGCGGCGGCGCGTAGCCACATATGCCAGTACGACGCGGGGTCTGGTACGTAGCGAACCAGGTTCGCGTACGGTCCGCCTGGGGCGATTTCGTCGCCTGACACGGGTCGCACAGCTGACCCGCAGATGACGACGGTCCCGTCTGAAAGTGTGGCTAGATACATGTTGTCGTCTTCTTTCGTGGGCGGCGGGCTGGTTGTGTGGCGGCGGACTAGTTCGGCGTGTATGTCGGCGATGTTCCATGTTCCAGACGTGTTGACGCTGCGGGGTCGCCAGGGTCCTTCGACGGCGTCGGCGGTCGCTGGGTCTATCTTTCGGCCTGGCGTCCAGTCGTAGTGTCCTAGGGCGTCTGTCGGGTCTAGTCGTAGCCAGTCGGTCAGGGCCAGTGACACACGAAACGCGGCGTCTATCTGAACCTGCGGCCACGGTTCGCCGACGCCACTGTTCGCCATTTCGATACTGACGGCGTATTCGTTCATTCGGTCTAACGGGACCGTTCCGCGTGACACGGTGTACGGCCCGCCTTTCCCGTTCGTGTTCGTCGCCCCGCCGGCACAGACCCAGACGACGCCGTCGCGGTCTAGGTACAGGTTCGCGACGGGCGCGTCGGGACAGCCGTAGACGATGTAATTCACGTCGTTTTCTGGCGTGGTTTGGCTGGCTGTGTGGTGCCACATGACAGCCCACGGGCGACCGTCCGCGTAGCCGCCTGAACTGCGGGCGCGGTACTGCCAGTCGTCGGTTTCTTCGACGGCGAGTCCTGCGGCGCGTAACACGTCGGCCATTTCGGTCAGGTAGCGGACGGTCCCGTATTGCTGGGGCATGTGGTCGCCAGCGTCGACGGCGTCGTCTGGTTCGAAGTCGCCGAAGTCGGTCACGGCGGCGGCGTGAACGCTTGTACGTGCGACAAAATCATCTGGTCAGTAATGACCGCTTCGTCGCCGCCAGGGTGTTCGTTCCCTGCGGCCAGCGCGGACGCGTACGCCGCTTCGACGTCAGCCGCGCCCGCCACAGCCCAGTACATGTCTTCTTCTATCGCGCCGTTAGTGTCCCTGTTTTCCTGTTTCGCGCATGCGGTAATACGCGGCCGTAGTTCGGCGTCCTGTACAGACCTGTAAATCGTCGCATAGCTCATATCGGGAAGTGTCCTTTCGTTACAGCGGGTTTCCGGCTGGGCCAACATCTTCGACCAGAACAAAATTCGTGTACGTCGTCCCCAGCCAGGCGAAGCCACCCGTCCCGCCGATACGGGCTAGACACAGTGTGTAGACCTGTGTTGGATTGGCGGGCGGTATGTCATGGGCGACCCATGACCCGCCGTAAAGACCATTCGTGAAGGGCATAGATACAACAGGGCCGACCTGTACGGCAGTTCCAGCGACGCCCGTATCGCGCCGAACCGCGAAGCGCGCTTGGTCACCGGCAACAGTCCCGCTAATTGTCCCGTTAACTGTGATTCGGTAACGGCGGTTTCCTGGCGCGGCAAACGCTGGCGAACTAATCATCGCCTGTTCGATATTCGTAATTCCGGTCCATTGATTGTTGCCGCCAACGAAGGCGACCGTCCCCCAGGGCATAGACCACGCCTTACGCCAGGCGACCCCGTTCCAAAATTCGGGACCTTCTGTCGCGTCGCCCGCGTCGACATACGACGCCTGTCCGCCGACTGGCGACGCGATGCCAGTGTTACGGGCGGCGACGGTCGGGAACTGCGCGATGACTTGCTGTTGAACATACGTGTTGAAATCTGGCGCTAGGACTTCTTCGCCTACTGCCCAGGTTTTGTTAGGCATTTTTCCAGTTCCCCTTTATGCGGCTGTTAGTACGAAATTGCTGTCTAGGCGGTCTTGTGGATGCGGTCCCATAGTGAAGACCGCGCCCGCCGCCGCCGCGGGGCGAGTGTTGACTAGTTGCCATTTCACTTCCCACGCGGCGCGTGTAATCCTGTGGTCGATACCGAACACGCGCGAAGCGACGTCGACGACATGAGTCGGTATGTCGGGCGGCGACCAGTGAACGCGAACGACGTCCGTTATCGGCGTGAACCCGAGGACCGACTTCCACGCCGCCCACGGTTTCGGGTCGACGTCGGGTCGTATTGTGACATCGTCCAGCGTTATCTGTGGGTAGGCGTACAGCGTGACCAGTGTCGTCGCCCACGTCGCCGCTTGTGTGTCGTCGGCTAACCCTAAATCGGTGCGCGTGTAGTCGTAGCGCCCGTACTTGTCTATCGAACTGGTCGACTGTGCGAACTGGGCGACGCCGCCTGTCCGCGCCGCGTAGACGGCGTTTCTCATTTGTCGGTCTATCGCTGACGGGGTCGCGTCTATCAGTACGTCGTAGCCGACATCACAGCCCAGCGTTACTGACGGCGGCGGGGTCGTCGACCATGTCGAACGCGGTAGCCAGCGAAGTTCGCCTTTCGCGGTGACGTGCACGTACCCCAGTTCGTCGTCCAGTGTGCGGTTCAACAGTTCCCACGCCGACTGAGCGAGCGTCGTCGCTTGTAGCGTCGCCGTTCCTGAACCTGTCGGCGGGTCGACGACGGGTCCTGTCCAGCCGAAGAAATCGACGATGCGATGTACGCGCTGTTTTGTCGTGTCGCCCGCGCCTGTCGCCGCCTGTTCGGGGCGGTCTAGTCGGGCGAACTGTTTCGTCGCGTCGCTGGCTATCAGTTTCGTTTCGCGGTTCGACGGTTTCGGCGTCCAGTCCTGTTGCCAGCTGTCCGCGGTCCCTGTGAATAGCCAGTGTGTCGACACGGCGGCTGTGTCGCCGTCGACGACTTCGGCGAACACTTCGACGGGCGTCCCAGGAACCAGCCGCGACCGTCCGCCGTAGGCGAAAGGTCCGCCAGGGTTCAGCGGGTCGTAGATACCGCCTGGGTCAGCGATAGTGACGGTCAGCGTCCCCGCGTCGGGTTTCGACAAGATTCCCTGCGAGGTCGTCGCGCCCGTAATCACTTCCATGTCGCGAACATCACAGGCGATGTCGACCCACAGGTCGCCCGCTGGGGCGGGAACGCCGCCGCCTAACACATTGCCGGCGGACAGTCGGTCGTAGTTGTGTGCGCCCATGTGGAACGGGTTCCCCGCGCCTATCGCTGTGCGGACGTACAGCTTCGTGTAGCCGCCCCAGTGGGGCGATACAGCGCCGCCAGGCGTCGTCGTGGGCCACGCGTCCCCAGGACGCCACACGGGCATTTCAGGACCCCGTTCTGACGGCGAAGTCGAGCGCGCCGTTTCGGGCGACGTGTCCGCGTAGGGCGTTCACGACGGCGCGCTGTATCTGCGGCGAGTCAGCGCCTAGACCTGTTGTCGTGACGTGAACGTTTATGACCGTCTGTCCGCCGAACGACCGCCCTACCCCGCTGAACTGTTCGCCCGCGTGGACTACTGCCAGACCTGTTCGCAACACGGACCCGCCCTGGGCGAGTCGCGGAATGTTGGGGGTATCAATCGTCACTTTCGGTAGGTCGACGCCGAACACAGACCCGCCGCCGACCGTGAAGTGAAGATTGTTCCAGCCGTCGATAAACGCGTTTATCGGCGCTTTCAGGGCGGCGACGATTCGCCCGACGACCCCGCCTATCTGGTCGACCAGCCCGCGCAGGAACGAAACCAGGTCGTCGAATTTTCCCTTGACCTTGTCGTACATGTCGATAGCCGCCTGTATCGGCGCTTTTATCCAGTCGACGACCGCGCCGATAGCCGCGCCCACGGTCGACCCCAAACCCTGAAAGAACGAAACCAGCGCGTCAAACTTGCCCTTGACCCAATCCCAGACCGCCGTCGCGCCCGCCTTTATCGTGTCCCAGTTGCTAACAATCAGGGCGACGGCGATTCCGAACGGGCCAGTCAGAATCGCCAGTAGTAGCGGCCAGTTCGCTTTAATCCAGTTGAACACGGCGACCGCCGCGTCTTTCAACACGTCGAACGCCTTCACGACGGCGTCCCAGGACTTGTCGACGAAGTCGCGGAACCAGCCGACTTTGTTGTAGGCGATAACGACCGCGGCGACCAGCGCGGCTATCGCCAGGACGACCAGCATTATCGGGTTCGCCGCCATGACCGCGTTAAAGACAACCTGCGCGGCGTTCCACACGCCCTGCGCGACCGCCGCCAGATTCGACGCCAGTTCGTACGCCTTCACAGCGACGACGACGCCCAGAATGACGCCGCCTAGCGGTATCAGCAGGTCCATGTACTTCGTGAAGAACCCGACGACCTTGTCGATAACGGGTAGCAGTTTGTTCCCTATCGTTTCTTGCAGTTCGCCGAACTTGACGCCCATTTTCGCTGTCGACGTCGCCGTCGCTTCGGCGGTCCCTTTCACCTGTGATTCGACCGCGCCTAGTACGACCTTCTGCGCGCCCAACAGGTCGCCCGATTTTTGCATCTGCTTTATCGACTCTTTTTGGGCGTCCGTGAACGTCACGCCCGAACGACCCAGCGCGGTCATTCCCTTCGTCGGGTCCTGTAACGCCTTACCCAGCGCGACGGCGTTCGATTCGATTGACCCGAACCCTGTCGCCGCCAGGTCAGCGCCCGCCTGTGTCGCCCTGTCGAAAATTCCGGCCTGTCGGGCGGTCGCGTCGGATACCGCGCCGAACGTCGCTAACTGGGCCTGTCCCGCCATTATCGCTTCGTCTTCGACGCCGATACGCGCGGACAGCGACGACGCGTAATCCTGCGCGGCTTTCGACGCTTCGCCTGTCGTGTCGCCCATAGACGCGAACACGCTGTCTAGTCGCGCCGTCGCGACCGCTGATTCTTGCGCGGCGGTCACGGACGCTTTCCCGAACCCGATTATCGCCGCGGTCCCCAGCGCGCCCGTCACGGTCTTGCCTAGTCCCGACAGTTTCGACGACCCCGCTTTTTCTTCGACCATTCCCATCGCCTTTAACGCCTTCGTGGCGTCGGCGATGATGTCGATTTTCAGGGTGGCGGGCGCGGCCATGACTAGCGTCGCTTCCGGTCAATTTCGTTAAAGATTTCGACGGCGGTCACTAGGGCGCGTGTGTCTTCTAACCATGCGTCGGGCGGGACGCCTGTCCGAATCGCTAGGCCCACAGCGGTACGCCCTAGCGACCCGTCTGGGTAGGGTCCAACAGTTGCGCGTCTTCTTCTTCGACCGTTTCCGGTATGGCGTCCAACACTTCTAGAAAGCTGTCGTAATCACGCGGAACGTTCGTCATGTTGAGTCGCCGCATCGCGTGATGGGCGACACGAAAAGTCATGTCCAGCGCTTTCGGGCTGTTCGGGTCGATAACGACCGCCGCCCAATCACGCGCGTTCGTCTGAACGACTACGGGGTCTTCGCCTTTCAGCTGGACGCGTAACGTTTGCCAGGCCATTACGTACCCCTGACTGTGTCTAACGCCTTCTGAACATCTTCCTGATACGCGGTTAGCCACTGGTCCTGTGTTTCGACGGCGGCGTTCGATATGAACGGGTTCGCGTCGATATGGCGGGCGGGCCAGCCCCAGTGGATAGGACCCGCATACGGGACCGCCGACGACCCCGCCATAATCCGCGCCCGCTGAACCTGCTTCGCCGGCCGAACGTTCCCGGCCAGTCGACCCGTACGTCGCGGGGCGAGTGTCGTCGCCCTGTCGGCGACTATCTGCGCGGCGCGTGTGTGGGCGTCTTTCAGTTCCGAAATGTCGACGCCTGCGCGTTTCATCGTCCGCGCCAGTTCGGCGAGTCCTTCGACTTGAATCGTCATGTCGCCTTCGCTCACGCGTCGACCGTCTGCGGCGTCGACGTCGTCGCCTGTGTCGTAGTGGCGGCGGCGGGCGTTCGGACGACGTCGCCGATAATCCCGAATTCGAAGTCGGACGTCAGGCGAACGTTCACGTCGCCGCCGTACGTTTCGCTGGGGACTTCGATACGACAGTCGCCCGTCAGGACCGTTCCTGTCGCGGGCGTGAAACTGAACGCGACGACCGTCAGGTCGTTATCCCAGCAGTAGTCGATAAACGAACCTGTCGCCGCGGACCAGTCCTGAATGACCGTTCCGGCCAGCGCGCGCCCGCCCAGCTTTCGCCCTGGCGGAATCGTGTCGCCGCACAGCGTTTCGACCGCGTCGCCGTCGTCGTCGTAGCTGGAATTGATACGACAGTTCGTGACCTGACACGAAAAGTCTTCTGGCGTTGTCCCCAGCGTCAGAATTCCGTCCTTTAGTCGAGATTCAACTATTGCCATGATTAGACCCCTTCTGTGTATTCGATTCGGTAGGCGGGTAGCGATGGATTGTCGGGCGTCAGGCTGTACTGAGTCAGCGTCGACCGTGTCACGGGTAGGACTTCGGCGACCGCTGTTTCTAGGGCGTCTAGCGCTTTGAACGCGTCGGCGTTCCCAGGACCAGGAACCAGCGCGATTAACTGCCATTCGGCGGTAAACCCACAGCCGACGTCGTACCGTTTCGTCGGCGGGCCAACCAGGACACACGGCGGCGTCGCCGACCGCGGGTCGACCGTGGCGACGATGCCAGCCGAAACCAGTTTGTCGACCAGTTCTAGACCGCGGTCGAATGCCGGCGAAGTCACGCGACGACCGAACGCTGGTATTCGCCCAGTTCCAACAGCGACCGAACTTCTGGGTCTAGGCGCGGTATCAGTGACACGCCCAGGTCGGCGAACGCGGCGACGCCTTGCACACTTCCGCGTCGCCCGTACAGCCGCGCCGCTTCGATTACTGCCGCCTGGTCGACACGGGCGGGCCACACGGTTAGCAGGATTCCGTCTGGGTCTTTCGTCAGGTCGGGTCGCCACATGACGACGACGTCGTTCGCGGCGGCGACCGCCGCGTCTAGTGCTTCCTGGTCGACGGTCGACGCGGGGTCGACGCCTAGGTGAATTCGCACAGACGCGGCGGTCGCGGGCATCGTTACTTGCCAGCCGACGTCGACTGTGTCGCCGCGGTCAGCGACACTGAACATTCGGCGATAGCGGCTGGTTCGGTCACGGCGACCAGCGCGCGGATTTCGGCCAGAATTAGGACGATGTTCTGAATAAACAGGTCGGCGTGGCTGTCGGTCATGTACAGCGACGTCGTTCCACGGTCGAAAATCTGTACGCCCGCCTTGAAATCGCCGACGTACGCGGTCCCAGCCGCCAGCCCAGGAACAGGAATCACTTTGATACCCCACAGGGTCCCGTTCAGCGAAGCGCCGTTCAGGGTCCCTTGCATCATTGCGATGTCGATTCCCGCGGCGTCCTGCGGATTGACCAGTACGGCGTTCGGCGTCGCGAATCCGCCCGACTGAACCGTCGCGACGCCAACACGAATCGCTTCCGTCAGCGACCCGCCGACAGGGACCGTCGCGGGCGGAATGTTCGCGTCAGCCGCCAGGGCGGCGGCGACCGCCGTTTCGAGCGCGACCATAATTCCCTGCTTCAGACGGTTTTCGACAATCGACCGAATCTGGGGAATGTCTTCCAGCGCTTGTCGCGTGATTCCCTTCCAGTGGGCGTACGTGTCGAGCGTGTCCGACGTCGGCGTCGCGGTCATGTTCGCTTCTGGTTTCATTCCGCCTTCGGCGACAATCGGCGCGGCGGTCTGTGGGTTCGGGGTCCAGCGAATGTATTCGACGGCGTTCGACCCTGTCGTGATATGTCCGACGACCGACATGAGCGGCGTCGCGTACGTGTACGCGGCGGGCGTGAAGATGTACGGGACGACCAGACCGTCGCCCGTGTTGATAGCGACGCGTTCTTCAAGGCTGAACGGGACGACGGCGCGCTGTGAAGTTCCCGCGCCGCCGTAATTCTTGAACGCTTCTGATTCGACGAACAGGTCGCCCCACGAACGCTGTTCGACGTTCTGGACCCCGTTACGGCGTTCTGGTTTCGCGACTTCTTCGCGTGGTTCCAGCTTCGTCAACAGGTCGGCGTACGACCGCTGCGAATCGAGAATGTTCGAATGTGTGACTAGTTGCGAGTCGATAGCGCTAGCGCGCGTTTGCAGTGTCGCGATGTACGCCAGCTGTTCGGCGTTCAGGTCCTTACCTTCGTCGGCGGCGCGTTCGGTCAGCGCTTTTACTTCGCTGGTAATCGAATCGCGTTCTTCGATTAGCTGTGTTACGTGTTTCACCTGTGGTACTCCCATGCGTCAGGGAACCCGTGTCGGGTTCGTCGTGTCGCAGGTGCAACAGGTGTTTCCGTCTGGGCGGCGGGCTGACCGTCGTCAGGTGCCTAGACCCCAGCGGGCGAGCTAATGCGGGCCGCGGATTCAGTTAGTGGGTAGTTGCAAATGCAACTACTAGCGAACGTGACTATACAGAATCGCCGGCAGTGGGTCTAGGTTCACGTCGGGACGGTTCAGGAACGGGGCGAGAATGTCGTCTAGCGACTGTGCGGACCTGACCGCCAGCATCGCCGCGCCCTGGTAGGCGGGTAGGGCGACAAATGACACTTCGACCAGCCGCGCTTCGTGAATCTCGCGAACGCCGTCCGCGCCACGGGTCGCCCGAATCACTTGGAACCCCGCCGACAGGCTGTCCAGCCCACCTGTTCGCAGGTCTTCTAACAGGTCATCGCCGTGTGGACCTTCGAAAATCTTGAACGTTCCGACTAGACCGTCGTCGCCGTCGTCCCAGCCTGTCGACATTCCCATTTTTCTGTCGGTCGAATGGTTTCGCAGCGCGGGAATTCCGCCGCGATGGTGGGCGATGGAACGGGCGAACGCGCCGCGCTTGATTCGTTCGCCTTCTATGTGCGGCGTCAGGTAGGACACTTCGTCGTACGGTGCGACGACGCCGACAGCGATACGTTCGGCGAGGTCGACCCGTCGCAGTTCCATTAGGACTTCGTTCATTACGCGACCCCTTCGCTTACTAGTGGTGGTAGGTCTTCCAGCGCGCGGACTTCGTCAACGGTCAGCCAGCCCGCGTCCAGGGCCAGCTTGTAGCTTTCGTTCCGCGACTTCGTGTCGGCGCGCAGTAGTCCCTGGGTTCGGATTTTCAGCGACGTACCCGCTGGGAATTCGCTGTCTAGGACCGACTCGATTCGTCGTATCCACGGAAGAAGTGTGAACTGGTTCAGTTCAATCATTCGCGATTCGACGTTCGCGTATGTGCTGTTATCGCCAGCGATGCCCAGCATGTACGCGGGTAGCCCGAACGCCAGGGCGATATCGCGCAGCGACCATTCCCGCGACGACGTCAGCTGGGCGTCCACAGGCGAAATCGAAATCGGGTGGAATTCGGTCGTCGCGTTCAGAATCGCGATGCTGCGTTTCGCGCCGCCGTGCTGCGCCAGCCATGTCGCTTTCAGTTTCATCGCGTCGTCAGGCGTCATCGTCGGAGCGGACGATTTCAGGTAGCCAGCGGGAACGCCCGAATTGAACACGCCCGCCGCGTACGTCCGCACAGTCGCCGCTAACGCCAGTTCGGGACCGTGAGTCGTAATCACCCCGTGACCGTGACCGTCCCAATACGGCAACAGCCCGCGCAGGTGAATCACGGACCCAGGCGACAGGCGTACGTCGCTGACCCAGTAGTCGCCGCCGTCGATAACGACGTCCGCGGGGTGTAGTTGCCACAGTGGCGGCTGTGGCTGACCGTTCGAATCGCGTACGGGCGCGTACACGTAGCCGTCGCCGAACCACAGCGCCGCACATATCCAGTTCGCCCAGAATTCGACCGCTGACAGTCGCGCTTCCCACACTTGCCCAGGGTCGACGACTCGCCCGTCTACCCGCGTCGACTGTGGGTCGATAAGCCAGGCGGGCGTCGGCAGTTCTGTGTACTCGCCGCGGAACACTTTCCACGGAAGACCGGAAATCGTGTCGCAGATAATCGACGTACAGCGCGACACGCCCGCCTGATTCGACAGCCCGAACGGGTCGCCGTCACTAGGGACCAGCGGGTTACCGAACGGACCCAGCCCGCCGCCGGCGGGACCCGTGAACCACAACCAGGGCTGGTCGACTTCCCAGCCGTCAGGCGTGTTCAGCAACACGTCGCGCCCGTCTGTCGCGGTGCGAACTTTCGGGCCAGCCGCCTGTATCCGCGACCCGCGCGGCGAATCAATCGGCGCGCCTGGCGTGACTTGTCGTTTGCTGAACAGTCCCATAGCGACCCCTTAGAACGCGACCCATTGCTGTTGATTGGCGGCGATAGTTCGGGCGCGGTCCCAGCCCCAGAACGCCAGTGACATCGCCACAATCGGCGACCCGCCGTCGACACGCGACCAGACCCACGACTGGCCGACTTGTCGTTTGCGGGCGTCCGCCGCCGACTGTGACAGGACCAGCGACGGACGAACACGAACCGTACGGGCGGCGACCGCGTCGTAGAACATCGCACACGCGGCGGCGAGGTCGCGGGTAGTGCTGACGACCAGACGGTCGCAGACCGGACGAAGTTTGTCGGCGACCGTCCCAGCGGGACCTGCGGCGTCGACGACGGCGGCGTACGGGTCCCAGCGGTCGACCAGTTCCAACAGTCGCCCCGCGACCGCGACAGCCGGGACCGTGTCGACCAGTTCGACGACCCCGTCGACACAGGCGACAATCGGCGACTCGCCGCGGTCAAGCGGAACGTCGGCGGCGAACACAGGGCGACCGTCAGGTAGCGGACGGTCGTCCTGTATCGCCGCCCACGCGTCACCTGACAACACACGCGCGTCGCCCGCGGTGCGCCACAGGTTTCCGTATTCGTGGGCGAACTGGGCGGCTGGCATTTGGTCGGCGGCGACCGCCAGCGCTTCACGACGAGGTCCGCCAGGCTGACCCGCGGCGGGGTGACACTTCCAGACGGTCGCCAGAAGGTCCCCAGACGCCGTGTCGTCGCCGATACCCCACTCGCATAGCCCGACATGGCCCGAATTCGTCAGCGACGCCCTGGCGATTTCCAGCTGACGCAACAGGAACCCGCTGTCGGCGTCGCCAGCCGTTGACGTAATCCACACTTGACCGTCGCGGGTCGCCTGCGTCGGTAACGCCGCCGCCATAAGCCCGTCGCCGCGGTGGGCGTCAAAAAATCGGGCTTCGTCCACCACGACTAGGTCAGTGACGGACCCGTGAAGCGAGTCTTCGGCTGGCGCGAAAATGCGTAGCTGCGACCCGTTGCTAAATGCGACTTCTTCGTCGCCGATACCCGACCGAACCCGAAAATCGCCCGAACCGATTTCGCCGCGGTGACGGTCTTCGACCAGTGGCGACGCCCGCAACAGCCGAACCAGTTCCCGAAACCGTAACGCCGCGTCCGTACGCGACTGGGCTGTGTACCAGACCTGTGCGCCAGGCTGGTTGAGACAGCGGTCGACACAGACCAGGAAATCGAAACGGGTTTTCCCCGACTGGCGCGGGACAGACACGACGACCACGGCGTAACGCCAGCGGTCCCCCCTGCGCGCCAGACCCATACGACCCGCCTGGGACTGCCAGGGCCACAAACCGTGACCGAACAGCGCCGCCACAGTCTCCAAACCGTCGACCCGCCCGCGACCCTGCGACAGACCCAGCAAACCTGGCGAAGTCCTGGCGACCATTACCAGGTTCTCGAAGATTCAGGGCTGTGACCTGGGGTTTCAGAGACATATCCGAGACAAGGCGGGGTGTCGGGGCGTGTGTTGCCCACAAAAAACGACCCGTGTCTGGGTCGTCGTCGGGTGTTGCCTAGGACAGCCCCTCGCTGGTAGTTGCATCGTCGACAGGCGGCTACCAAATTTTGTGGCGTGTCCTGTCCGCCTTCTGCCCTGGCGACGACGTGGTCGACTGTGTCGGCGTATCTGTGGCAGTAGTGGCAGACGTAGCCGTCGCGGGTGAGTATCGCTAGCCGTATCTTTCGCCAGCGTGTGGTACTACCCCGACTGGTTAGCGCTGTCATCGTCCGCGGGTTCGGCGTCGGGTTCGGCGTCGGGTTCTGGGTCGACTGGCGGCGGGGCGGGGACGGGGTCGACTGGTTCTGGGTCGTTCGGATTGTCACTCATTGCGCGTGACTGTAGTCCGATTGTTGCAAATGCAACAGGTTTGGGGACATAGCCCTAGGGCGTGTAGTTCGGTTTGTATTTGCATTTGCAACATCTTGTCTCGCCGGCGCTGGGCGCGTTTGCGACAGCGGGTTCCGCAGTAGCGCGGGTCTGGTCCTGGTAGCCGGTAGCGATGGAATGTTTTCCCGCATTCGTGACAGGCGTACGACAGCATCATTCGGCGAAGAGGTCTAGTTGTTCCCAGCCGTACATGGCTAGGTGTATCTGTCGGCCTATGTATTCGGTGTAGGCGGGCGGTATCGCCTGCGATAGTTCGGGTCCGTCCATCCATTGACAGTCCAGTAGGTCGCGGGCGGACTGGACGCCTGCGCGTCGCACGTTCCGTTTCTGCTTCGAATGGATGACGTCGCGGTCGTTTCGGCTGAGGTCGCCGTAGATGCCCAGGATTTTTCCGCCGTCACACGCGCAGGGCGGTACGAGCATGTAGATGTTGCTGGCGAACAGTCGGTGTCGTCGTAGTCGTTCGATTCCGAATCCGCGGGCGCACAGCGTGAAGGCGTTCGGCATGAGCCGCGCCGCGCCTGGGACGTTTTCGACGACCCAGGGTCGCCGTTCGTGGGCGAGTCGTTCCAGTGTTGCTGTCAGCATCCATCCCGTGCCTGCTTCGCGGCGCGCTGAGAATAGTTCTGTGTGGTCTGTGCATGGCGGCGAAGCGTGTATTACGTCGAACCCTTTCAGCGGGTAGGTCATGGCGTCGGCTTGGTGGAACGTGAACGGGTAGTGCGGCTGGCGTTCTATGTCGACGCCGGTCACGTCGAACCCTGCGCGGTGGTAGCCCATCGCCGCGCCGCCCGCGCCGCAGAAGAGGTCTAGTAGGCGTGGTCGGGTCATCGTCCTATCAGTGTTCGTAGGTGGGCTAGGGCGATGACAGCCAGTTCGATAACGATTAGCCAGCCCTGGGTTTCGGTCATGTTCGGGTCCTTTCGTGTTCGGTCAAGTCACAGGGTTTTGCACAGCGGGCGGGTACGCGTAAAACCCTTAGTTGTCTACGCGTGTAAGTCATATGTCATGTCATGTCACGTCGTCCCTGTGACTCACGGCGTGACTCACGGCGTGACATTGTCGAACCTGTACTTTCGCCAGCGGGCCTGACGTTCACGCCAGCGCGCCCGTTCACGTTCCACGTTTTCCCGTATTAGCTGCGGGTTCATTACGTCGAAGTCGTGAAGCGTCCAGCCGCCGTCGTTCGGGACCCACAGCCCAGCCGCTTCTAATTCACTGGCCCTTCTGCGGGTCCATCTAGCGGCGATGTCAGCCGTCTGTCCGACGTATGTAACGCTTCTGTCAGCTATCTGTCCGTCCGTCAGCTGTGAACCTGTGTACAGAATCGACGCCAGGTGTAGCCAGCGGGCGTCCTTCGACAGCGCCCGAATTTTCGGGTTCTGTAGGTAGTCGACGTCCAGCCGGACCCAGCGCGTTCCAGCCATTACGGCCGTCCGTTCGGCAAGTGTTCCTGTTCGGGTAGCCAGCATGTTCCTGTACTGGTTTCTTCTTCGCCGCGGGCGATGTGTAGACGGTCCATGTTGCGCAGCGCGATAGCCAGAACCAGCAGCAGCGTTCGGGCGTCACGGTCTAGCGCGTCGGGCGTCGGGCGATATGGCATTACGACACGTTCACTTCGCGGACGACCCAGCGACCGCCCTGTTTCTTCCAGCCGTGGACAACGACTATCCAGCCCGCTTCGCGCAGGTTCGGTAGCGCTTCTTCGTCGGCGATTTTCCGTATGCGACTGGCGACGTTCGCGTCGCTAGTGCATTGCACGGCGACGGTTAACCCGTTGCCGACAGCCAACACGTCGACGAACCCGAACAGGTCCTTTCGGTGTCCTGGCGCGGGCTGGCTGACCCAGCGTTCGACGACTTCGGCGACGTACCCCAGTTCGCGGTACGCCCGTAGCGACAGCTGAGTCGGCGACAGACTCACGACATGACCTGTTCGTGATTTCGTCGCTGTAGGGCCAGCCAGCCTGACGCGTGTTCGTAGCCGTACAGGCGGGCGTCGCCTATCGCCCGTATGAGTAGCTGACCGCCGCGGGCGGGGTACGGATACAGGAAGTCTTCGTTCTGACAGATGACGTCGACGGCGACGAATATCGTGTCCATGCTGACTGGTTGCCAGCGTTCGTTTACGTACCATTCCAGCCGCATATCGCCTGGCGCTTTTCGTCCTTCGACTATCCGCCAGTTGACGCCGCCCGCTATGCCAGCGTCGCCGACTTGAAAGTGTCTATGCGGGTTCACGACGTGGGCGAGTCGTCGACGTCGATAACGGTCATCGCGTCGATTTCGCCTGTCAGACCGTCGACGTTCGCGGGTAGTTCGGGCGACGTCGGGCGTGTGTCGACAGCGGTCGCTTCTATCGCGTCGGCGTGTAACGCTTCGTGTAGTTCGACCGACACGGGTAGGTAGTTCAGTAGGGCGCGAATCACTGTCTTACGGGCCATCGCGTCGAAGTGTTCGACCCACGGTCCCGTTACGGTCCCTTTCCCGTCGCGTGTACTGGCGAAGCGGTCGCGGTGTTCTTCTATCTGGGCGCGACCCATGATTTTAAATTCGGGTTCGCGGTGGTCGCTGAACGTCGCGACGGCGTAGTAGGCGTACGCCTTCCCGCGCGGACCCAGTGTCGGTCTGTGGGTCAGGTGCCGGCGGGACCCGAGCGTGTAGTCCAGCGCGTCGCCTTCGCACACTTCTTCGGCTGTGACTGTGATTCCTGAACGGGCGGCTAGGTCAATCATTCCGCGGTAGCCCAGCTGAAACGTCGCTTTCATGACGCCCGCCCGTGAGTCGCGGCGCGGTATCAGGTAACACTGGCCGCGGACGTCGGCGACTTCTAGACCCAGCTGCGCGGCTTGCATTAACCCCGCGATGACCGACCGGGGTTCGCATTCGGCGAGTCGTGGAACGACGTTCAGCGCAGTTAACGCGGCGCGTATGAACCTGTCGGGGCGGACGTGTTCGGGTAGGGCCATCGCGAACTGTGGTTCTGCTTTTTCGATACTGGTTCGCAGATGCTGTAGATGGGTTTGTGCGACGTCTTTCGCGTCGCCCGCCTGTTTCGCCGCCTGTTCGACTGTGGTTCCTGTGGGCATTACTTCCCCTTCTGTGTGTGTAGGCGTAGTACGCGTGTGTCGGTTTCGTTCGTGTAGACGTCGGCGAGGTCTGGGTAGTTCGTGCGGAACGCTTCGACGTCGAATCGTCGGGCGGTCTGTGGTCGCCAGGACGCGATGACTCGCCCGTCGTCGACTAGGTCGTAGGCGTCGCCTATCGCGGCGCGTAGTTCATTCGACAGGGCGTCTTCTGTCGCCTTCGCCGCTTTCGTGTTCGCCTTCGCGGCGCGTAGCCGGTCGACCAGGTCGCGTGTCGTGTCGTCGGCGTCGCGTTCTAGTGTCGGGTCTGGTTCGTGGACCGCTTCTAGGGCGCGTGTCGTCGCTTCGTGGTCGTCGGGCGGCGGCGGGTCGCCTGTCGTGACACGGTCCCAGAATTCGGTCGCGGTCGACAGCATGAACAGCCAGTCATTCGCGGCGTCGGCGTCGAACGGGATTTCGTAGACCTGAATTCGGAACCCTGCGAACATGACGACAAGCCACGAATTCGACAGACCCGTGACGCCCATCTCCCAAACACACTGGGCGCGTATGTTCGGCGGTACGCCGTCGGGCCAGCCGAACCGGCCGTCAGTTTTGAACTGGACGGTCCCGAGTACCGCGGCGTCGTCGACGTCGGGTGTTTCTGTGGCGAATCCGTCAAGTGTGCATCGCGCGAACGCGTAGTCAGGGTTCGCCCACAGGGTTTGCGCGCCTACGCAATACAGGCCCGTACGGTCGCGGAATTCTTCGGCTAGTAGCCCTTCCATTCGCCGCCCGATTCGCTGGCGTTCTGTGTCTTCGTGGTCGCGGGCGAGTAGTCCTGTTTTTTCGTAGTACAGCGATGTCGGCGACGCGTAGCGGGACAGTCCGACTAGGGCGGCGATGTCGGACCCGCCTATTCCGCCGCGCCGCCATTCGTGCCAGTCGTCCGTTGTCATCGTCGACGCGACGCGGTTCACGACAGACCGTCGCTTCGTGCGATGAACGCGACGACGACCGCCAGCGCGCACAGGGCGGCGACGACAGCTGTCCTAGCGCCCGACAGGGCGAAGACGACCAGCGTTATCGGGTTCACAGGTCCCACGCTGGCGACCAGCCGCCTTCCGCGGTGAACAGCGCCAGGGCGACGACCGTGTTCGTTCGGGCGTCCAACAGCTGCGCGGGTGACGTGACCCCGTAGCGGGCCAGCCATGACCTGTGGGCGGCGTAGTGAATCTGGAACAGTCCGTAACAGCACGCGTTACGCGCTGTCGGGACTAGCCGCGATTCGCGGGTCGCGATAGCGACGGCGGCGTCTTCGCTGTCGTCGGGCCAGACATCGCGAATAATCTGGTCGGCTGTTGTCGTCGCCCCGCCAGTGGGGGACGGGCCTACTGGCGGGGCGCGACGCGCGAACGTTCCTAGGTTAAACGACGCCCGCGTACGGGGTCCTATGACCCCGTCGACGACCAGACCGTTCGCCTTCTGCCAGTGGCGGACAGCGCGCTGGGTCTGTGGCCCGTAGTGACCGTCTACGGCCACTGTGTAGCCGTCTGCGGCTAGCTGGGCCTGTACCCGCGATACTTCGTCCCCGCTGTCGCCTGGGCGAATAGGGCGGCTGTCAGCCTGCGACCGTTGAGTACAAGTGAGGATTAGTAACAGGCTGACAGCCACGAATACGACGGCGAAGCGCTTCACGATACGCCGCCAGGAATGACACGTAATTGCTGGCGTTCCAGACAGCTAGCCCACACGGACCCGTCAGCGAACAGGCCAGTCATGTCGCGATGCATTTCGTAGGCGTTCACGAATTCGACCAGCGCGGCGACTTCCGCCGGCGTGAAGACTCTGTGATGACCTGACCCGTGTCGCTGGTCGGCGAGTGTGATGATTCGCGACCGAATCCAATAGTCAAGCTGTCGGTAGGTAATGCGATTGTCGACAGCGTCTAGGGCGGCGTGTGTTCCTAGCATTCGTCCGCCGCCAGTCGTTCGGCCAGGGCGACGCCTGGGTCGATTTTCGCGGCGCGGGCGAGGTCTTTCTTCGGCGGTAGGCAGACGTGCGACTTGTACCAGTCGGGTACGGTGCGGCCACAGTTCGGACAGGTGTAGGCGACGGTTTTCATATCGACCCCAGACGGTCGGCGGTCTTCGTGGATTCGTCCTGTAGCCGCGTGTAGTCGTCGGCCTGTTGTTCGCACGTCGCCGCCAGGAATAGGCAGACGGCGTGGTCAACGGGCGACCCTTTCGTCGCCGCGACCTTTCGGAACGCCCGCCCGTATTCGCCGAACGACTGTGCTACTTGTCGGGCGGTCGCCGCGTTCTGTCGGGCGACTCGCGCGGTTTGGGCGGCGGCGCGTCGTTCGTTCAGTTGCTGGTAGTCGCGTTCGATTCGGGCGGGGTCGACGACGGACACGACGACGGGCGTCGCCTGTGTCGGCGGCTGTTCGTCGGGCTGGTCTGTGAAGACGTCGCGTAGCGTTTCCATCGCTAAACGCCTTCTGTGAGTATCCGCCGCATTTCGTCCGCGGGGACGACGCGCCGTGTCCCTAGGTGAATCGTCCGAATGCGTCCGTCATTGAACATCTTTCGGACGCCTGACAGCGACAGGCCCGTCAGTTCGGCGACTTCTTCGACGCGGTAAACCCTGTCGCCCGCGTCGGGCGCGGGTAGCGGTTTCGCTGTTTTGGTTGGCATAGCGGGCGAGTAGACAGCCAGTGAAACCCAGTGTCAAACAGTGTCGTTACGGGGTCGACGACTGTTCGTCCTGGTCGGTTCGCGACTGGTCGCCCTGTTCGTATCTGAACGTGTCAGGAAATATTTTTCAGGTTCGCGACAGTCGACGACAGTTCGGTCAGTCGCGTATTTCAATCCACGGATAGACCATTAGTTCGACGACCCATCGCGGCGCGACCGCCTGTCGAATCCGTCGCACTAGCTGTTCCTGTTCGTCGACCAGTCGGTCGACTTCGGCGTCTAGTAGCCCGCCGCGGTGTATCGCGCGCACGTTCGCGCGGTACTGCTCTAGTAGGTCGTCGGTCATTTCGCTGACCCTAGGAACTGGTCGACGACAGCGGTAGACCCGCGAACGATGCCCTTCCGCTTCTTCCGGTAGTGGCGATTAATCATGCGGTCTGTCGTGTGTCCCAGAATGTCGACGATGGCGAACGTGTTCATGTTCGATTCGGCCAGCATCGTCGCGAACGTGTGGCGTGTTTCGTTCGGAACGATTCGGGCGACGCCCGCCAGTTTGCACACGTCGGCGAATTCGCGTCGCACGTTCGCAGGGTTTAGGACCGTTCCGCGTGTCGACGCGAACACTAGGTCTGGGTTCGGCCATGACTTCGCGGCGAGTCGTTCGACGTTCTGGGCGAGTCTGTGGGCGCGTAGCGCGGCGACGACGGTCGGCGACAGTTCTAGGGGACGGTAGGACGCTTCCGTTTTCAGTACGTCGACGACGGCGAAACGGTTATTGGCCTGTCGCTGTATGGCGTGGTTCACTTCCAGATATGGACCGTCGCCCGACAGGTCTTCGTCTAGGTGTAGGTCAGACCAGCACAGCCCGATTAGTTCGCCAGGACGCATACCCGACGACAACGCCAACAGGAACAGGGCGTGTAGGCGACGCGGTTCGCTGGCGGTCAACAGTCGCCGCATTTCGTCGGCGGTCAGCGCGCGACGTTCGCCTTTCGGCGCGGTCAGCGCGGCTGGAATCATCGCGTCAGATACGACGCGTACAACATCGTCGGAAATGACACGGCGACGGCGGGCGTCTTTCATGGCGCGCAACAGCGTGACCCGCATTCGTCGTAGATAGTCGTCGCCTACCGCCTTCGGCGTCTTCTTGTCGGAACCTGTGGCGATGACCGCGTAGGCGCGTTCGACTTCGTCGACGGTCAGCTTCGCGACGGGTCGCGTTCCGATAACGGCGGTCAGGCGACGGACGTACGCGCCATGATTGATTACCGTTCCTGGGGCGTCGCCTTTCCCGCTGACCGCGATTTCGTTTGGTAGCGACACGGTCAGCCAGTGATTCAGAATGTCGGCGACGGTCAGCCCGACGCGTCGGGTTACGACTTCGCCCGCGCGCATCGCCGAAATGTTTTTGCGTAGTTCGGTCTGACAGTCGCGCTGCGACTTTCGAGCGACGGTCTTTCGCTTCCCGCCGGCCGTGACCTGTGCGAGCCACAGGTCGCGCGTCGCGTCGTATCGCATGTACCCTTG
>Ga0157375_10001298_pt1 | contig 21505 bp, 20 predicted proteins | sample M35metaG_FD_115311 | JGI IMG/M metagenome (GOLD analysis project Ga0157375, IMG submission 115311) | Miscanthus rhizosphere microbial communities from Kellogg Biological Station, Michigan, USA - M3-5 metaG | ecosystem: Host-associated > Plants > Roots > Rhizosphere > Soil | place: USA: Michigan... | reverse complement strand
GTGCCGACCGCAATGCCCAGCATGTATTCAAGAACTTTGGAATCGGAATGGGCTTTCATGTTGCTGGTGGTTTGGTGCAAGAGTTCATCTTGGACAAGTTTACGAGCAGAGGTAAGCACTAGTTTCGAGTGCTCGCAGCGGAGAAACAGCCATGTGCTCCACAACACTCAAACTGGGTCCAGCAACAATGGCAACAAATCCGTTCACCCGGGCTGGCTGTTATGAGATCCGCCTTCCCGCTCGCGAGAAAAAGCGAGGCAGAAGTTCGCTCTCTACGTAGGGACTTGGTCGTTGTCAACAACACAAACGGAAAGCGACGGCTTCAAATGAGTTGGCGAGCTAACTGATGAGGAAGCCCACCGCGAATATTCGTTTAGTCCATGCACTACTACTCGCAGTCGGCGCATATTTCTGTGTCGGCTTGAAAGTTTTTGCGCAGACAGCTGATTCCCAAACCACAGACCAGGCAAACAAGTCCTGGACGGCCACGACCGACTTCAACCGCAAAAACGTAAATCCCATGCGCATGATCGAAAGCCACCGGCAGAACGGAAATCGCACGGTAGACACGCGATCGGTCGAGATCCCGGGCTCCGACGGACATTTCGAACACTACCAGGACATCGAAAGGGAAACGCTGCAAGTGGACGCTACTACGGCGCGAATCACAACCCGTACGTTCTGTCGAGATGTTAACAGGAGGAAAACACTCGTGGACGTTACAGAAGAAGAAAAGCACACAGTCCCCGGTGGCGACTCGAAGATTGATCGCATTACCTCCGCATCCGATCTCAATGGCAGGCTTCAGCCAGTTCGGCGCGAGATCGTGGAGACGCAAAACACAGACATGGACATGGAGGAGACGAACAGTACCGTAATGCTCGCGGATGGCAACGGCGGTTTAGCTCCCGCTATCAAGACTCGCGAGCTCCGCAAGCGAGCCGCGAGCGATACCGTGGAAACTGAAAAAACCACATGGCTTCTGGACGTTAACAGAAACTGGCAAGTAAACGAAGTACGCCATGCCACTACCAGGCAAGAAGGGACGAATCGGACCACCGAGGAGCGCCTTTCCCGGCTCGACTCTCAAGGCAAGCTACGCGAAGTGTCTCACGTCGTGGTTAAGGAATCTGAGAGCGCTTCCGAGGAAAAACGCAGCGTCGTGGAAACCTATTCCATTGATGTCCCGGGTACCGCGCCCGACGGCAGCCTGCACCTCATAGAGCGCAAAACGAGTACCGAGAGCTTGAGTCCCACTGGTGAACGAGCAACCGACAAGAAAATTGAACAGGTCAATCCGGGCGATCCAAGCTCAGGTCTCCGCGTGTCGGTCCTGGTCGACGGGAAAATGGTCCCCGGACCTCTGGGAGAACGGTCCACAGTAACCATTCGTGCACGCGACGTGAACGGGAATTTTGGAATCGTCTCAGTTGATACGACCACGTCGGATCGGATCCCCACCATTCAGGTTCAGCAAACGCCTGCGGGAAAGCCTTAATGAAGCTATCGCAGACTAATTTTTTTGTTCGCTCCAAGTACAGGGCGGAGGCTGGAACCAACCTCGATTTGCTGCCCAAATTCGGTCAGTGCCCTTGGCGGGTCAATGGAAGCGTGTGTTGGAGCTTCCGATCGGATTGGCGGACAGGTATTTTCATCCACTTACAACTGGCTACTTCTGGCAGCCGGATTGCGAATACGAAGGCGATCTTCAAATCGTCCCAGGAGTAGGCCATGCTTGGAGAACTGGTGAACATCCCGACCGACACACTCATTCAGATGCTGTACATCATCCTCGCCGGAGAAGTCACTATCAGTGCCAGCGCTGCTGCGGAAATCGAACAGATTCAACGCGAGTTGCAAAGTAGAGGCGGCGAGCGATGCCGGACCATTCAAACGGTTAACTGAGAGAAGCGGCATCGGTTTTTGAATGAGGGTTGAACTACGACGAAGGCAGCGCCTGCTAAACCCCAGAGTGTCGGAAGAGCACAAATACGACTAAGGAATGGAAAATGATCTCGCTAACAGGAATTGAAGAACTGGCCGGACCACTGAGCGCCGAAGGGCTTGCACGATCAACCGTTGCAGGTTCGCCGCTAGGCGCCGATGAGCTGAATAGAATCGATGCTTTTTGGCGCGCGTGCAAATACCTTGCTCTAGGGATGATCTACCTTCAGGGGAATCCTCTCTTACGGGAGCCCCTAAAACCAGAACATATCAAAAGCCGACTGCTCGGCCATTGGGGCTCAAGCCCCGGGCTCGCCTTCCTCTACACCCATCTGAGTCGTCTTATAAAGAGAGACGATCTGGAGATGATTTTTCTCGCAGGCCCAGGACACGGGGCGCCGGGAGTTTTAGCTCCGATATATCTGGAAGGCACGTACAGTGAAATCTATCCGGAGAAAAGCCAGGATGAGAAGGGCCTGCAAGAGTTCTTCAAGCAGTTCTCATTCCCCGGCGGTATTGGCAGCCACTGTACCCCAGAAACGCCGGGTTCGATTCATGAAGGAGGGGAACTGGGATATGTCCTCTCGCACGCCTGCGGAGCGGCGTTCGACAATCCAGAGTTGATAGTAGCGGCCGTGGTGGGTGATGGCGAAGCCGAAACTGGCCCGCTGGCGACCTCGTGGCACATCAGCAAGTTTTTGAATCCGATCCGCGATGGAGCCGTATTACCGATCCTTCACCTTAACGGATACAAGATCAACAATCCAACTCTGCTGGCGCGAATCACTCATCAAGAATTGGAAGATCTGTTACGCGGGTATGGCTGGACTCCTTACTTTGTGGAGGGCTCTGACCACGACAGCATGCATCAGGCAATGGCAGCGACGCTTGAGCGTTGCATTGCCGAAATTAAGATCCATCAGGAAGAATGCCGGAAGACGGGCATTGCCACGCGACCACGCTGGCCCATGGTGGTATTGCGTTCACCAAAGGGTTGGGGTGCACCGGTGGAAGTGGACGGGCACCGGATTGAAGGCTTCTGGCGCTCGCATCAGGTTCCGTTGGCAGAGGTCAAGACTAAACCGGAACACCTGCGCATTCTTGAGAACTGGATGCGGTCACTCAAACCCGAAGAACTGTTCGACGAGTATGGAAGAGTGTTACCGAAACTCGCGGAAATTATGCCGTCAGGCCGGCGCCGCATGAGTGCCAATCCGCACGCGAATGCAGAGCTCAGGAAAACACTGCGGTTACCCGATTTTCGCGATTACGCCATCGAGATTGAGCGCCCGGGAATCGTCGAAGTAGAGAATGTCCCGCCCCTGGGACGTTTTCTGCGCGATGTCATGAAGTGGAATATGGACAGCTTTCGAGTGTTCGCGCCAGATGAGAATACTTCCAACAAACTGGACGCAATTTACCAGGCTTCGAAGAAATTCTGGATCGCTGAAAGTTTCCCCGAGGACCGTGATGGAACAGAACTAGCTTCGGACGGACGCGTTGTCGAAATGTTGAGCGAGCACACGATGGAAGGCATGCTCGAGGGCTACTTGCTTACGGGTCGCAACGGCTTTCTATCGTCTTATGAAGCTTTTGTGCACGTGATCGACTCGATGTTCAATCAGCATGCCAAATGGTTGTCGATCTGCAATCATTTATCTTGGCGCCGCAAGATCGCATCGCTGAACCTTCTCATTACCTCGACCGTATGGCGGCAGGATCACAATGGCTTTACGCACCAGGATCCGGGATTTCTGGATGTAGTGCTCAACAAGAGTGCCGCAGTAACCCGTATCTACCTCCCGCCGGATGCCAATTGTCTATTGTCCGTGGCAGATCATTGCCTGCGCTCGGAAAACTACATCAACGTCATTGTCTCGGACAAACAGCGCCATGTGCAGTACCTGGATGTTGATGCTGCCATTACCCACTGCACAAAGGGCATCGGCATCTGGAATTGGTCCAGTAATGATGAAGGCCAGGAACCCGATGTGGTTTTTGCTGCCGCGGGCGACATCCCCACCCAGGAAGCATTGGCCGGGACGGCCCTGCTCCGGGAACGATTCCCTGACCTGAAAATCCGATTCATTAACGTGGTTGATTTGTTCAAGCTGCAACCGCGCAACGAACATCCACATGGCTTAACGGATGCGGACTTCGATTCTCTGTTCACCGTCGATAAGCCGATCATTTTTAACTTCCATGGCTATCCCTGGCTCATTCACCGTCTCGCCTATCGCCGTACAAACCACCGCAACCTGCATGTGCGCGGTTACAAGGAGAAAGGCAACATCAACACGCCGATGGAGCTGGCAATTAACAACGAGACGGATCGGTTCAGTCTCGCGATCGACGCGATTGACCGCGTCCCACAACTGCAGCGGATCGGCGCGCACGCCAAAGAAGAATTCCGCGATCGCCAGATCGCATGCCGACGTCATGCTTACGAGTACGGGATCGACAGTCCTGAGATCAGCGGTTGGAAGTGGCCTTACGACAAGAACTGAAGTGAGCGACCGTCAGCAGTTGCCATGGACAGCGCACTATGAGGATCGCAACGCGCGCTAACGACAACCTTTGCGTATCACATCAATTGTCCCGATGAGGCGTGGGCCAGCCGGCGAATTCTCGCAGATGGAGAAGAATAGATCATGATTACCAAGGCCGCCGCAAAGCGGCAAGCAATGCTGCAGACCGAGAAACTCACCGCCAAGTACGGATGTGGTCCCGTGCACTTCTCCGGAACAGACGAAGCACTGTATGAACGGCACCTGCTGTTCGACAGTGGCGTCGATCTTGCGGCCGCGACTGCGCGCGACCGGTTCGACGCCCTTGCGCGGTCGGTGCGAGACGTTCTATCGCAGAGATGGCTCTTGACCGAGAAGACTTACACGGAGAAGAACCCGAAGCGCCTCTATTACCTTTCGATGGAGTTTCTCACCGGCCGCTCACTCGCGAATAATGTTACGAACCTTTTGCTCGCTCCGCTCACAGACCAGTTCACCCGGGACAAGAAACTGAACCTGCTCGAGATATTGGAGCAGGAGCCGGATGCGGGACTCGGCAACGGCGGGCTCGGACGTTTGGCAGCATGCTTCATTGAATCGGCCGCGACGTTGCAGCTACCGGCGATGGGATACGGATTGCGCTATGAATATGGCATCTTCAAGCAATCCATCCAGAACGGATGGCAGCAGGAAATGCCGGACAACTGGCTCCGTTCTCCCGACCCGTGGGAGATCGCTCGTCCGAACGAGAAGGTGGAAGTCAGCCTGGGTTGCTCGTTCGAACTCAGCGGAGGCAGCCTGCGCCCCGTGCCTGGACGTCCATCGACGCTCATCGGCATTCCATTCGACCGTCCTGTGATCGGGTATGGCGGTTCCACCATCAACACACTCCGCCTCTGGGCCGCGGCCGCGCCGGACTTCTTCAACTTTGAAGAGTTCTCTCACGGCGATTTTGTAGAAGCCTTTACTCAGACGCTCTCGGCCGAAACCCTGACACGCGTTCTATATCCCGATGATTCAGGAGTCAGGGGGCAAACTCTACGCCTACTGCAGGAGTACTTCCTCGTTGCCTGCTCGTTGGCAGACGCGGTGCGCCGCTTCCAGCGCTCCAACTCGAATTGGGATTTGTTTGCAGAGAAAGTGGCGATTCAAATGAACGATACCCACCCCTCTCTGGCAGTGCCGGAACTCATGCGAATTCTGTTGGATCAGGTGCACCTCGAATGGGACGAAGCCTGGCATATCACGCAGCACACGCTGGCATACACGAATCATACTTTGTTGCCGGAAGCGCTTGAAAGATGGCCAGTGGCATGGTTTGAAGAAATGCTGCCCAGGCAACTCGAGATCATCTACGAAATCAATCGCCGTTTTCTGGGCGATGTTCGCGGGCGGTTTCCTGCCGACAAAGAGCGCATTCAGCGCGTTAGCATTGTCGAGGATGGCCCGGAGAGCAAGGTTCGCATGGCAAATCTGGCAGTCGTAGGTTCTCACAGCACCAACGGGGTGGCAGAGATTCACTCCAAGCTGTTGCGTGAGACCACGCTCAAAGACCTGGCAGAAATCTTTCCGGAACGTTTCAACAACAAAACAAATGGAGTCACACCCCGGCGCTGGCTGCAATTATGCAATCCTGGACTCTCTAAACTCATCACTGATGCCATCGGAGATGGCTGGATCGGTGACTTAAGCGAATTAAGCAAGCTCAAAGTATTCACAGAGGACAATGGCTTCCGTGATGACTTCCGCAAAGCCAAAAGAAATGCCAAGCGACAATTCTGTGATTGGCTCCGCTGGTCGACAGGGCAGAGCGTTGATCCAGAGTCGATCTTCGATTGCCAAGTCAAACGCATCCACGAGTACAAACGCCAATTCCTGAATGCTCTGCGGATCGTTGTGCTTTACAACCGGCTGCGCCAGGACCCAGGGCTCAACCTGTATCCACGGACGTTCTTTTTCGCTGGCAAGGCCGCACCTGCCTACCGGCTCGCCAAGGTGATCATCAAGTTCATTAACAATCTGGCTGCGACCATCGACGGGGACCCCGCAGTGCGCGAGCGGCTTAAGGTGGTATTCCTGCCCGACTACTGCGTCTCGCTTGCGGAGCACCTCATACCCGCCAGTGACGTCTCCAACCAGATCTCGACGGCAGGCTATGAGGCCAGCGGCACAAGCAACATGAAGTTCATGATGAACGGGGCATTGACGATCGGCACACGCGACGGCGCGACAATTGAGATGGCAGCCGAGGCGGGCGAGGAGAACTTCTTCCTCTTCGGTTTGACGGCTGAGCAGGTGATTGGCAGCCGCGGATGGTACAGCCCGCGCTGGCACTACCAACACGAGTCCGAGACCCGTCAAGCCCTGGACCTGATTTTCTCGGATTATTTCAGCTGCGATGAGCCCGGTGTCTTCGAGCCGTTGCGCGACATGTTGCTGACCCACGGCGATCACTACATGCACTTGGCGGACCTGAATTCATACCTCACGGCAGACGCGCAGATGAGCGCGTTATTTACCGCTCCTGACGAGTGGGCGCGCAAGGCCATCTTGAATGTGGCCGGCTCGGGAAAGTTCTCTAGCGACCGCACCATCGCAGAGTATGCAAACGAAATCTGGAACGTCAAGCCATGTCCAATACCAGAAACAACGTAAGAATGGACTCCCGCAACAAGGAAAGGAAATATTAGTGAAGTTCACAAACATACTGCTTGCAGGATTTCTATTCTTAGTCGCTGGCGCCTACGGTCAGGATGTCCACTATAACTATGACCGAGGCGCCAACTTTGCAGCATACAAAACCTACCAATGGGTTGACCTCCCGGGCCGCGTGCCGGACCAGTTGATCGATCGGGATATTAAACGATCGATCGACGAACAGCTTTCGCAGAAAGGTCTCACCAGGGTCGAGAAGGACGCAGACCTTTATGTCGGCTATCAGGCTGTAATCGACATGGAAAAAGGTATCAGCCTATCGGGATGGGGCACGCGCGGCGGTCCGGGAGGATGGGGCGGGTGGGGCGGATTGGATAGCGGTACAGTAACGGGCCAGACTTCGACTATCCCCGTGGGAATTTTGTTGGTTGACCTCTTTGACCCCGCCAAAAAGCAGCTGATCTGGCGCGGAGATGCCAGCAAGACGCTCGACCTCAAAAAAGACCCGGACAAGAACTACAAGAATCTGCAAAAGGCGATGACCAAGCTGTTCAAGAATTATCCGCCTCAAGCCGGCAAATAGTCGGCTGTTCGGCTTGAAGGAAAGTAGCACCACGAATTCACAGCAGAACTTGTAAATGAACGCGAAATAGATTTGCGGAACGACTTTTGCTCTATGCGTGGAAGGAGTATGCCAGCGTGGGGTGTTTTTTGTGGCGTAGGAAGAGGACCATGCAGCGTGTCCGAATGGGAAAAAGGATTGCACTGTTTGGTTTAGTCGCCTCGTCCCTGCTGTTCTGCTCCGCCCACTCTTTTCAGCCAGCGCCGAAACTGTATCGCGCCAAGCCGAACGTGCCGCCGTGGGCGGAACAGGGGAATTTTCGTTTCATCCGGGTGGACGGCGGCCAAATCGAGAGCTGGAAGGCCGAACGGACCTGGTGGGGCAACAAGTTCAGCGCCGAAGAGAAGGACGTGCTGACCCACATCTATGACCGCGATTTCGAGCAAATGCTCGGCTTGCTCAAGCAGGCGGAGTTCAACTGGATATGGGTCACGTGGAGCAGCGGATGGTCGCTTAAGGACGAGAACGAGAACCGGGAGAACCTGAAAAAGGTAATCGCCCGCTGCCACGAGAACGGTATCCACGTCTCGGCCTACCTGTCAGCTTCCAACATGTTTCGCGAGAGCATCTACCGCGACGACCCGGAAACGAAGAAATACGGGCTGTGGATGTACGGCATTCCCATGTTCTACGCCGGCCCAACCAAGACCAATCTGCAAATCTCCTGGAAGCGCCGGCTGGCCGATGCGCGCAAGCCCGGCTGGCGGGCCTATCTTATGAAGAAGGCGGAGCTGGCGGTGGACGCGGGAGTGGACGCGATCATGTGGGACAACATGATCGGTTACAACGAAGGTCTGGCCCAATTGCTCGATGACACCCAGCGGATGGCGGAGCGGAAAGCGCAGCAGACCGGACGGCCCAAGGTCATGGTTTCTGCCAATATCCATATTCCGCCGGATCGTTTTGCGATGAACGACAGCAACGAGGTGGTCTGGGAGGAGGACGGCAAAGACACTCCGGGCGTATGGGGCGGTCACTGGCAGGTAGAGAACGCGCGCAATATTAAATTTCTAAGCGGCGAGAAGCAGCTTTGGCAGCCCCTAATTTATGAGAACGACCGCTATCACTGCGGCCCGCGCGAGCGCTGCATCCCCAGCCCGGTCGAGCAGAAGCTTTCCATCGCCGAGGCCTATGCATTCGGCGCGGCCACCTCGCGCAATATCGAGGGCCGATTCCTCTCAGCCGTGATCAAAGGCGAGCCGGAGGCCCGGAAGGCTTGGACGGCGATCGCTCGATACAATCATTTCCTCGTCGAGCACCCGGATCTCTATGACCAGGCAGCGCCGGCGGCGCGGATCGCTTTGATTTCCGCAGAGCCGCGGAATCCACTGGCCGACGAATTCCTCAAGCAGAGCGTCTTCTTCGAGACCAAAGTGCTGGCGCACCTGGACAAGGGAGTTCCCCTGGACCGGTTCAAGGTGCTGGTGATACCGGCCGACATGCCAAGGTTCAGCCGCGAGCAAAGCGCCCGGTTGGATATGTTTACCGCCCGCGGGGGCGTCATCATCAGGGCCGGGAAGGCTGAGTCCGGAATCGTGGCACGCGCCGAAGCCGCTGCCGAAGGGCCCCGCCTCAGTCTGGAGCCGCGCGGTTACGTGCTGGGCCAGTTGACTCGGAAACCCGACGGTCGAACTTTTATTCTTCACTTGCTCAACTACGATCATCTGGCCCCGGCAGAGGACGTGAGAGTCCGGCTCGAGCTGAGCGGGCTGGTCCAGGATCTGAGCGGCTGGGAAGTGAAAGTCCTTTCGCCGGACGCGGCCCAGCCTCAGTTCGCTGGCCTCTCTATCCACGGAAACGTCTTCGAGTTCACCCTGAAGCGGATCCGGCACTATACCGTCGTGACTCTCTCGGCCAGTCCGGCGCTGTAGTTTGAAATTGGTATTTTCACGACGCCGTTGAGCATGGAGGGAATCGATTACCCTCCATGCACCGTCCTAAAGCTGTAGAGTGATGCCATTCTCATCTCGGCGCTCATGGAGTCGAACACGCCATAACTCAAGGCTGCTCAGGTACAAGTTCATCCCGAAGGTAGCGTGCAACGGCAATCTCCAGATTAAAATGCATTCCTTCACGTTGCAGCATCTGCCCCAGCGGTGATCGTTGTACGACGGCCAAAACTCCGGGATTCATACCAACCAGCCACAGTTGAATGCCATGCTGACTTTGCCTCTTCGCAACTTGTGCGAACATTTTGAGCGCGGTGTACTCCATGTCGAGAACTCCGCTAGCGTCCACCGCGACGACCTTCGGTTGCGCTTCCCTGACCAGCGGCTCAATCTTGTGTGCGATCTGTGCCGCATTGGCAAAGAAAATTGGACCTTCCGGCCTCAGCAGCAGAAGGCCAGGGAAACTCTCGTCCTCAGGATGTTCCGGCGATTGCGGCCGGAATACGTTGGTTCCGGGCTTGCGCCGCAGGACATATACGGGAGGATCGGCTACGTGGTACGCCAGTGTGACCAGAGAAACGATTATGGCTACGATGATTCCCTTTAGCGTGCCGACGAGCACGACCCCTGCGAACGCTACGATCGCCCATGAAAATTCGGTCCTGCGAATGCTAAGAATTTCACGGAACTCGATCGGCTTAATAAGTCCGAAGGAATACACAATCACCACCGCCGCCAAGGCGGATTGCGGCATCATCGCAACGAGTGGAGTGAGGAAAAGGGTTGTTACCAGTGCCATCGCCGCGGTTACCATCTCGGCCGATTGCGTGCGAGCTCCCGCGAGGACATTGACCGCCGTCTGCGTTGTGCCGCCGCCGCCCGGCATTGCACCCAAGAGCGCGCCTCCGACATTGGCGAGTCCGGTTGCAAGGAGCTCTCTGTCTGCTCGCGGCCTCGGCTCATCATTTCGCGCAAAGGCTCGGCCGGCCGCAGTTGTCTCTGTGAAGCTCATTAAGGCAATTCCTAATGCGCCGGGCCACAGCACGGTTATGAACGAAAGCTCTGGTTTCACCAACGAGGGCAATCCTGGCGGTATGTGGCCCACCAGTTCGACACCCCGATGCTGCAAATTCAGGAAGTAGGCGCCCGTTATCGCCCCGGCTACCGCCAGCAACGGCGCTGGCAGTTTCGGCAGGAAGCGCTCCATGCTCAGCAAAAACACGATTATCGTAAGCCCGACTGCCAGCGTTGCTAACGAGGTTCTGGGAAGGGTGTGAACGATTGAGAGGACGTTCTGAACGAATGTATCTCTTGTGAAGTGGATGCCAAGAATCTTCGGGATCTGGTCCACCACAATGACCAGCCCGATGCCGGCTCTGAAACCGACGAGCACCGGCTCGGAGATAAAATTTGCCACGACTCCCAGTCGCAGCACGGACGCCAGCAAAAGTGCCGCTCCCACCAGAAGCGTCAACGTCGCTGAGGCTCTCAGCAGGGCTGCGGGGTTGCCGTTGGGCACGGCCTGCCCCAACTGTGCGGCGGTCAAGATCGCCAGCGTCGTGGTCGTGCTGACGCTGAGAACGCGTGAGGTCCCAAGCACCGCGTATATCATCATCGGCACCAGCGCTGTATAGAGGCCGACCTGCACCGGCAGCCCGGCCATCATCGCGTACGCCATCGCCTTGGGAATGATGACTGCGCCGGTAGTCAGCCCCGCGACGATGTCGGGCCGCAGCCAATCCGCACGGCTTGAGATCAGCCACTCCGGTAAGAAACGGAAGCACCGATGATTTGACATGCTGCAGGCCTAGAGCTGTGGGACAGTTCGATGCTTCTGCTTCGGCTCTACGTACCCTTTCGGCTTTTGCCTGGGCGGAAGCTTCGGAGGCGTATAAGGAATCTCCTCGTACGGGATGCTGCTGAGTATGTGCGCAATGCAGTTCAGGCGAGCACGCTTTTTATTGTCTGACGGAACGATGTACCAGGGCGACGCTGCTGTATCCGTAGCTGCAAGCATCGCATCCCGGGCGCGGGAGTAGTCGTACCAGCGGCGGTGCGATTCCAAGTCCATAGGACTAAGCTTCCAGCGCTTGGAAGGATCTTCAATTCGCGCGAGGAAGCGCTTGTGCTGTTCTTTTTCCGATACTTCGAGCCAGTACTTCAGAAGGATGATGCCCTGGCTGACTAGAAAGCCCTCGAAGATTGGACAGTCTCTGAGAAATTGTCTGTGCTCTTCATCGGTACAAAAGCCCATCACGTACTCAACACCGGCGCGGTTATACCAGCTCCGGTCGAAGATGACGACTTCACCTCCGGCGGGCAGTTGTTCAATGTAGCGCTGGGCAGGGAGCTGCGTCTTCTGCCTCTCGGTCGGCGAGGGGAGGGCTACCACGCGAAAGATGCGCGGGCTGACACGCTCCATGATGCGCTTGATCATCCCGCCTTTGCCGGCTGCGTCTCGTCCTTCGAAAATGATCACAATGCGGGCGTTGGTCGCCTTGACCCAGTCCTGGAGCTTGACCAATTCAACTTGTAGCTTGAAAATCTCGGCCGCGTAATCATTTTTACTGATCTTCGGTTGGTTGTTGACGCCGGACTGTTGGGTGTTGCTGTCCAGCCTTGATTGTTGTTTCTTCTCGTTTTTGGATTTCTTGCCCATCGTTGTTTTCTGGCTCCCGGGATCGGCCCGTTTTTTAGAGTCCGTTCAAGTGGAAAGTTACGCCTCGCCTCTGAATTGGTTCAAATGCTGCAAACCTGCCAATTGCGCATCCTGCACCGCATCCTCGGCATCTGCTTTGTTGTGCAAAAGTCTGTCCGCGCGTCGGTAGAGAGACGGTAAGCCATGGGCAGAAGACGCAGCAGTTGTGGAAATGAGATCTTGCGTGAAGCTAAATCGATACCTTGATCACTTTCAATTTGTGTTTCTAGATGTTGCACGCAATGTCTGCCCTCCTGTGTGAACGGAAACACGTCGCACTCCAATCAATTCGCATTGCGTGAATACACGCAGCGAAGTGTCCGATCTCAGCGTATTGCCCGACCAGCACGGCCAAGGGGCTTGCCCCTATGGCTTCTCGTCGCCTGATTTGCCCATTCCAATTCCGCCAGCCAGTTTCTGCGGCATCTTCCTTCGCACTGGAATTCCGACATTCGCCCCCCGCATTGTGGACAGACCAAGTTAATAATCGACGAGATGATTTGCGCATTCGATTCACCCGGCAGTGTGTCAAAGGTGCTCAGAGTAAATCTCCTATCCAAATACCTAGAAAGAAAGATACGAGGGGTAGCACAGAGGCCGCAAAGACGGAGATAGGCCGCGGGTTTTCGGCTCTCAGTTGCCCGTAGTGGTTGCTGCGGAGTCCGTTCCGGCTATTAACTGGCTCCCGCCTCGTTCAGCCAGGAGAGTGCAAGCTCAATGCCAATGTCGAATCGCGAATAAGAGGCGATACCAAAGCACTTCCTGCTTGCGCGCATAATCTCGAGTGTGTTGTCCTGCCCAGTATTAGGCATGTGCCCAGATGTGGGCGAAACTTGCCCGCTTGAGTTGCGGTCCGTCGGAGAAATCAGCGTTGCGTAAGACATGATAAGACATGAAGAGTAAACCCGTTTTAAGACTCTTCTCACGTTCCAGCCTGTTGGGACGAAGATTCGATCCAATCCGGGTGATGAGGTTCTGATCTTCGGGAACTGTCGCTCTAGTACCGGATTGCCGGGAAAGAGGAAAGCGAGGAGTCATCATGCCGAGCGGAAAAATGCAGCAGGATAAATTAAAGAGTGGAGGAATATGCGACCGTCGCCCTAAGAATGGGACTTGGGCATGACATGCTATTCGGTCCTCTGCTAAAGAGAAGCTTCTAACTACCTTAATAAATATAATGATGTATCGGGAAAAGTTAATGCCAGAGGGTTGCGCGAGTCCTTTGGATGAGAATCCCGGAAGGCCGACGACCTCGAATACGGCTTCTGGCGCGCCGATCACGCTTTATGGCATCATAAAAATAAGCTTTGTGCTTGCCTCCTTGCGGTCGCTGCAAGGAGTAAGCCATGCCTCTTATTCTCGACCTCTTGAAAAAACAGACTCAGCAGCATGCATTTCGCGCCGAGTTGCTCCTGAGCCGGCGCGAGTGTTTGGAGTGTTTCGAGGACCTCAGCGAGAAGATTTGACTCGAAGATGGCCGGTTCTTACGATTATCGGCTTGTCACCCTGTCGGTGCTGATTGCCGTCTGTGCCGCGTACTCCGCCTTGGAACTCGCGGGCCGGACCACAGTTGCCAGCGGCAAGTGGAGAATCGCATGGCTGGCGGGTGGCGCGATTGCGATGGGCTTCGGCATCTGGTCCATGCATTACGTGGGGATGCTTGCCTTCAGCCTACCAATACCAGTCCTGTACGACTGGCCTACCGTGCTTCTTTCTCTGATCGCCGCGATTGTGGCCTCCGGCGTGGCGCTTTTCGTATCCAGCCGTTCTCAAATGACTTGGTCTCGTGCCCTTGTGGGTAGCGTCATTATGGGCAGCGGTATCTCCACTATGCACTACACAGGCATGGCTGCCATGCGGATGACCGCAATGTGCGACTATGACTTGTGGATAGTGACGCTATCCGTCGTCCTCGCAATAGCAATTTCGTTGGCCGCACTCTGGCTGACGTTTCACTTCAGAGGAGATGTACCTCGTTCTATCTGGTTGAAGACCGGCACTGCTTTAGTCATGGGCTCCGCGATTCCTGTCATGCATTACACCGGAATGGGTGCTGCGCGGTTTACTTCTTCTGGTTTGACTCCAGGTACTGCGCATGCGGTCAGCACTTCGACCCTTGGTTTTGCCGGCGTCAGTTTGACAACGGTCCTTATTTCCGCAGTGGCTGTGGTGACGTCAACACTGGATCGGCGATTTGCAATGCAAAGGCGCCGTCTGGCGGACACTGAACAGCGGTATCAGTTACTTGTGGATGGCGTTAAGGACTATGCCATCATCATGTTGACTCCGGATGGGCGAGTCGCGAGTTGGAATTCTGGAGCCGAACGCATCAAAGACTACCGCGTAGAGGAAATTCTGGGCCAGCCTTTTTCGGTTTTCTTTACGGCGCAAGATCGGAACCAGAACAAGCCTGCCCAGCTTCTGGAACGTGCCACCGTCGAAGGACGCGTTGAAGATCAAGGCTGGCGGGTTCGGAAAAACGGTTCCCGATTCTGGGCAGATGTCGTTATCACTGCTTTGAGGGACAATGCAGGACGCCTCCAGGGTTTCTCAAAAGTACTTCGGGATGCAACCGAACGCAAGCGCGCTGAAGAAGGACTGCGATTGCTCTCGGCACGTTTGTTGCAGCTCCGTGACGAAGAACGACGGCACATAGCGCGCGAGTTGCACGACAGCGCTGGCCAAATCATCGCGGCCATTAATATGAAGCTTGTCCCCATCATGGAGGATGGTAAGAGCAGACCTGAAATCGACGAAGTCATCCGCGAATCTGTTGAACTGCTGCAACAGCTTTCCACTGAAGTTCGGACTATTTCCCATCTGCTCCATCCGCCCTTGCTGGATGAGGTCGGTCTGTCATCCGCACTGCGCTTGTACGTACAGGGATTTTCGAAGCGCAGCAAGATTAGCGTGGATCTGGACATCCCGGATGATTTCGGCCGCCTTTCGCGCGAGTTGGAAACTGCAATTTTTCGCGTCGTACAGGAATCTCTCACTAACATCCACCGCCACTCCGGCAGCAAGACGGCCAGAATTAAAGTCCGGCTTGAGGGGAACAACGTTTGCCTCGACGTTGAGGACGATGGCAAAGGTATCGCAGCAGAGAGACACTCAGAAACAGGACCGACATCCGAGGTCGGCGTCGGCCTTCGTGGTATGAATGAAAGGATCCGTCAACTTGGTGGAACGCTGGAAATCGGCACTGGAATCAATGGAAGAGGAACCAGACTCTCGGTGTGCGTACCTTTCGAGAGACCTCAATCCACGATTTCAAAAGATCAGTCACTTGAGAGTTTTTTAACTGAACAGAGTGATTAGAGTATGGCGGAATGCCTGCAATAACGGACACAGAGACTAACCTCCAATTCGAGTTTTCATCACGGAGAATACTCGAGGCGCTTATGGGATTAACTTCATCCGCAACAGTCTCATTCCGTGCGTTGCCGGCCATCCGACCAATGTAATTTTCCTGACATGCGATGCTTTCGGAGTTCTGCCGCCTGTTAGCTCTCTCACTCCTGAAACTCGCAATGTTTCACTTCATCAGTGGATACACCGCGAAAGTAGCGGGCACTGAAGTAGGCATCAAAGAACCAACCGCGACGTTCTCACCGTGTTTCGGAGGGCCATTCCTGGTCTGGCATCCCAATAAATACACTGAACTGTTAGCAGAGAAAATCAAAAAGCACAAAACCCGCGTGTCTGTTGGTGAATACCGGTGGAGCGGTGGTGGGTATGGAGTCGGTAATCGTATCAAGCTGGCATACACACGTGCCATCATCGGCGCGATTTATAAGGGCATGCTGTCAACCGTCAGGACATTCCCCGATCCGTTTTTTGGCTTCAACGTGGTTCCTGAATGCTTAGGCGTGCCAGGCGAGATCCTCCCACCTCGCGAGGCGTGGGCTGACAAAGCCGCCTACGATTCCAATGCGAAGAAATTGTTCGAACTATTCCGAAACAACTTCAAGAAATATGAGAGCGGCATCAGGGCCACAGTGGTGGTCGATGCTGCCGCATGAAGAAAGGTAGAAGCGTTATGGCCAACATAGCAATTCATGGGTTGGGGGTCCTTCGAGAATGTCGTACTCTGCATTAAACGCTGGTACGCCGGGCACTAATAAAAGCACGGGAGCTGTTTGGCTGTTTCTGCGACGAGACGTTCCTATCCCTATGTTCTTGTTGGTAGGCAGGCATGAATGCCTCCCTTCGCCGATGGAAAATTCCACGAAACCCAATGGCATCCGCTCTTTATTGACCATTCAGGAAAACGCTGGCTCCGCACAGAGAAATGATTGGCGACATCGCGGCAACCGCCAGCAGGACGAGCCGGTTTCAATGGCCAATCAGACTGCAACGTCCCTGCGAACTTCGTGCCGCCGCGTTGGGAAGTTCAGCACCCGCTTGGCTACGTCTGTCGGCAACTCAGACGTCTGGCGTTCGATTGCGGCAGCGCGGTTTCTAGCAAGGCTACCGCCGAGCACACGGGAGATGTTAAACAGAGACCGGCTGCCACAAACCAGGCATCTGTCATGCGGACTATCAGTGACGCAATCGCACTCGGCGCACAAGACAGCGTTTTGCAGGCAAACTGCGTTGAAAGATCGGAGTTGTCCACCTCTGTCACTATTCGTAGATGAGTCTTGCATCACAGAACCCCCCAGAGCCGTCACTACCGTGCACTCATTGTAGCGAGGAGTCTTAGCATTGCTCCTCCCACGTCTGTGCTACAGGTTTCACTGTACCCAAATGATAGTGGCATGGATTAGTTACGCGAACGATGGCAAACCCACACCTTCTACCAACGGTTGGCGGCGGCAGTAGGTGTCAGGTCTTGACGATATGTAGGCACTTATCAACCTGAGCGACAAGGCAATGTCGTGTGCATGTTCGCTGAAGTCGGCACGTCTTCGGCGACTCATTCAGGGTCCGGTTGGCGTCGTAAGACACTTCCCACCCGACGCGCGGAATTTCCGATCGCGTGAATTGCTTTTGATAGCTCTTGCCCAGAGCATTGCCAGTTGAATCGCTCACGACGGAGATAGCGGTGAAGGCGTCGTCGCGAATCGTGCCAATTGCCCCAGCGGCTGAATCGCTAATAGCGATCATTCCCTGGGCTGGATGACGTCCGGGATCGAACCATGCGATGTCTGTCTGCGGAAGCGCTTCGAGCCGTGCCAACGAAGTGGGTGGAAAATCACTCTCTCTCTCTCATTTTTGAGGATAACGGCCATTTCGCCGATGAAGTCCACAAAGATCCATTCATCGGTCTTCCCGCTTCTCAAGGTTCACAATCTTCGTGACGGTGAGTCGTTGCATCCGGTGCAACGATCGCTTCCACAGCCACGATGACAAAGTTCAGGGTCAAGAAACGATGCGTGTTGTCCCCAGCGAAATCCATACAGTTGCGCCGCGATCTTTTGCTTTCACGGTCGAAGCGCGCGTGATCTGACTTACATCTCATGCCGTATCTTCATGTCCGCAGCGTACCAATAAACGGCCTTCCATGCCGTGGAACTCGCGCCTGACGGCGGAGATCGGACAAGAACGGAGACGTGTTCGGCGCCTAAAGGATGGCCGTGGGAACCACAGTGCATTTTCCATAAGTGATAGAAATGAAGCTCTACAAGCGGTGCTCCGCGATCGGATGTTGTTAAAGGCGAGACTTGACCGTAGATCGTGCCGTTTTCCGCTCTTACTTCAGGGGAGCTTATGCCGGCCGTGAATTCCGCCGCACAGCTGAGCATTTTTTTGGATCCGTCATGAAGGTTGGCATGAATGTCTGAAGTAAAGATTGTTCCAGCTCATCGTTGAGGGCATCCAGATCAGAATCCACGGAGATCGCGACCGGTTGTGACTGTTGAGAGACGACCAAGGGCGTTGGGAACAGAAGAAGGGTAGCGCTGCAAACCAGAAGAATTGGGCAGCGCATGGAGTCCCATTTTGAAAACGGGATCTACTGCCGGAGCGATTCATACTCTTTGATTCTAGTCCTTGTCGAAGGCTTTCAATCGATTCAGTTGGAGACACAGATTAAGTTCGAGCACTCTAGCTTTGTTTTCCTGGTAATCCAAGTTGCTCGAGATGCTCTAACATGTCCTGCGGGTCACTGAAGACGCGGAAGGCCCCAGCTCGCTCCAATTCGTCGCTGCCATACCCGCCCGACAATAAACTGACGGGCAGGGCACGTTTACGTCCCGCCGCCAGTACATCCCATACGCTGTCCCCAACTACAATGCAGTCGCTGATGCCGATTTTGAGTTTTCGTGAAGCCGCGACGAAAACATCCGGTGAGGGCTTCGCTTTCTTCACGTCGTCCCCAGTCACAACCACGATTCCATTGGGCAGTCTAAGACGTTTTAGAAGAAGGGAAGTCTGTTTGCGATTTCCGGTCGTTGCGATAGCAATCGGCACACGGGCCTGCCGCAGGTGTGCCAACAACTCACTCGCACCCGGTAGGGGCCGCAGGTTCGGGATGGCACGCGCGAACCTGTCGTCATGACTTTGTTCCAAATCTTCCAGATCGACTTTTTTACGGTCCACGCCAAGTTCGCGGAGCAGCTCATTGATAAAAGACTTGCCGCTCATCCCCACGCGCCGGTGAATTTTCCATTTGGCAACGTGAATTTTCGCTGCGCGTAAAGTGTCCCACCAGACCGAGACATGCTCATAAACGCTGTCGATTAAAGTCCCATCCAGATCAAATAACACAGCGGGTAGTTCTGGCGCTTGGCGTGGCATATCCGTGAACAGTTAAGATGCCGATCGGTGGCGCACGTTTGTCGGTGAGGTGAAGCGAGTGCTGAAAATCAGAACCCGGTACGGGCCGATCGCTTTGGTTCAGACAGAAAGGGAATTAACGACCCCACGGATGCCACACGGTTTCTTTCAAAGGTCGCGCAGGTTATAACCACACGGCTTCATGCTTGCAAAGTCGAATAATTTTTGGAATTGGCTTGCTGTGTCGTCGGAAGATCCGATAAAGGCCGCCGCGACGGTGAAGGAGCGCTTGGGGTCTTGCTTTCGCTTCTGGTCTTCACCGCCCACAGCGCGAGCTTTGCTGACATACCCAATCAGGTCTACACAATCGTGGCCGATTTATTTGCCTCTGTCAGTTCCACGATCACGCTCATTGGCTGGTCAGAAAGCTCATTCATACGTGTTCTAAAGCAGGAGGATTAACTAGGCGGCTCGTTCTCTTAGTGATCGTTTCAGCGAGCTTCGCTTGTGATCCTCGTCGAAACGACGGTCTATCTCCTCGATGAGCTCCCACCGTTTCACAGGATCTTTTTCCCGGATCGCAGCATTGCAAAGCTGTTGAAGCGAGAAGTCATTGGGTACTGCTGCTGTACTCATGGCAACCTCCAAAGAAAATGTGAAATGAAGTAAGAAAATTCATAGCAAGGAGAATTGGATACAGCAAGTACAGCGAATCATGTAGGTAGTTTCCCTTAAGCCTCCGAATTGGCGATTGGCGTGGCACACCGCCATATCTTAAGAATTGATTTCTGTGACGGTGACTTAAAAGAAAGGCTAAGACGTGTGGAGAAGAGGAGCAAAAGCAGGAACTTCGGTAGGGAATGGCGTGCCCTCAAGCAGGCAGCATGCTCATCGTTTGGTTCCCCACGCCCAACTCAAATCTAGAAGAGTCTCTTCTAGCATCTTTCCGCCGCCCTTTGAGCGACGGTTCCCCGTGAAACAGACAGCGTATTGGATGCCCTTCATGGCATCTTGAAGTCTCGATTCGATTGCGGCACAATAATTTCCAGCGATTTGAACCGGCGTGCACTGAAGCACTGACATGGTGGAATTACGAGGTTCGTTTGAACGAAAATGGCAAACAACGCCCGGTAATTGAAGCAACAAATGAACCCCTGCTCAGGATTCATCAACTTCAGTCTGGAGTCTCCGTTCGCATCGCCAAGAAATTAGGCATTGGTGCCCATAATTCGCTTTCAGAGCGAAGCTCGATAAATCCTGTCTTGCGCTATGCGTTGCCACTTGCGGCAATTGTCGTTGTATTCGTTGCCTGTCACGAATTGCCTGGATTTCTCGAGAATGCCACGGTGTACATCCTGCTGTTTCCCGTGATTGCCTATTCTGCTTGGTATTGTGGAGTCGGGCCGTCAATTCTGGCGGTTGTCGTCGCCCTCGTGGGAGCCAGGTATTGGTTTATTCCTCCGATTCACTCATTTCGGGTTCCCGATATTGCACAATCGATCTCCATTCTGGCGTTTATGTTTGCATCGACTGGGGTCGTGATGATGGGAGAAGCACGTCGCCGGCATAACCAACAATTACGGAATGGGCAGGCCGAACTTGAGGTGAGAGTAAAAGAACGGACGGCGGAACTCGACGCTGCCAACAAGGGCCTGCGCGAACTCTCGGCACGTTTGCTGCAATCGCAGGATGATGAGAGACGGCGTATAGCTCGCGAACTGCACGATAGCGTTGGGCAGTCGTTGGTCGGCTTGACCATGAATCTGTCCGCCGTACGCGCGGATATCGACCGGTTGAGCAAGACGGCTACATCTCTCGTGGACAGCGAAGCTCTAGTCCAGGAAATGGGCAAAGAAGTTCGTACGATTTCTTACTTGCTTCATCCACCGCTCCTCGATGAATCTGGCTTGGCCTCGGCTCTTCACTGGTACATTGATGGATTCGCACAGCGCAGCAAGATCAAGGTGGATTTCGATTGTCCTGAGAATTTCGGACGACTCTCACGCGAATCCGAGATCGCCATTTTTCGCATGGTGCAAGAGTGCCTTACAAATATTCACCGGCATTCAGGGAGTTCAACAGCCAGGATTCGCCTTCGCCTGTTGGACGGTCAGGTTCGTGTCGAGGTGTGGGACGAAGGCAGGGGCATACCGCCGGAAAAGCGAGTGGAAATGGCCGCGGGCGGTACGCCTGGTGTTGGAATCAGAGGCATGCGCGAAAGAATACGGCAACTCGGCGGAGACTTGGAGATCGCCTCAAGCAGCACTGGTACGGTCATACTCGCACAGTTGCCCGCCACCGACAACGGTTCGAGTGCAGATGTTACGCCGACTCCGGATACCTCGACTGCTGCGGCATGAAGGATCTCAATAGACTTCTGGGAACCAGCCATCATCGGCCTCACGCAATGTAAACGAAGGTCGATTGTCCTCAACATCCTCACGCGCATTTACGCGGCTCGGCGCGACTG
>Ga0157375_10001297_pt1 | contig 21507 bp, 19 predicted proteins | sample M35metaG_FD_115311 | JGI IMG/M metagenome (GOLD analysis project Ga0157375, IMG submission 115311) | Miscanthus rhizosphere microbial communities from Kellogg Biological Station, Michigan, USA - M3-5 metaG | ecosystem: Host-associated > Plants > Roots > Rhizosphere > Soil | place: USA: Michigan... | reverse complement strand
TCTCCGATCCCGTCATTTCCTAAAACACCATACCCTCCACGAAGTTTCAAAGTATTAATGATTTTATTTTCAGGCCAGAAATTTTCTTTATCCACATTCCAACCTACAGAGAATGCAGGGAAATTTCCCCAATGATGATTTGCTCCGAATTTAGAAGAACCATCTCGTCTGATTGTTCCTGTGAATAAGTATTTATTGGCATAATCGTACACTACTCTTCCGAAATAAGATGCTTTATGCGTATTGATATTATCCCAGGCATTCATATTCTTTTGATCCTGAGGAATATAATAATTAAAAGAAGCATCTTCATAGCTGCTGATCGGTAAATTCGTATGCGTTACCGTTTGTCCGAATCCGATATTGTATTCATAATAACCTGTTCCTGCCAAAACATTTAAACTATGCTCGCCAAATTTCTTTTGCCAGTTTACCGTATTTTCAAAGCTCCATTCCAGTTTTTGCTGTGTTGTTCTGCTTAAACTGTTGAAATTTAAATTACTGTAATTTGGATTTAAATAGAAAAGCGGTGTAAAGCTTTGATTTCCCCAATATGCTTTTTTACCGTTAATTGATGATTTGAAAGTAAAATCTTGCGCGAATTTCACTTCTGCAAAAATATTAGCAATATAATCATCAGACCATCCGCTGTTTCCTAATTGTGTATATCTGAAGGCAAGCGGGTTTGACATTTCCTGGCCCACCAACGTAGAAATACCATAAGGATTCCCATAAGGATCTCTTACAATATTCGGGTTTGAATAAGTGTTTGGATTTACCGTAGACATGTCGGTTACTACTGTTGGTGTAGTAGGATCTAAATTCACCGCTGAACTTAAAGGTCCTCCGAATTCACCATTAGCATTAATTCCCTGAGATTTTGTATGAGTATATGCGAAAGTTTGCCCTACTGTCAACCAATCCGTCACTTTATGGGTAGAGTTTAAACGTCCTGTTAATCTTTTGTAGTAAGAAATATCGCTCATGATGATACCAGACTGATCAAAATATCCGAACGAAGCATAGAAAGTAGATTTATCACTACCACCACTAATACTTACTTCATGGTTTGATCTTTCTCCAGTGCCGAAAATCGTATCCTGCCAATCTGTTCCCTGTCCTAAAGATTGTGGATTTTGGAAAACAGGATTTTGTCCGCCATTCACATAAGCTTCATTTAAGATTGTCCCATATTGGGTTGCATTTAAAAGATCCAATTTTCTTGAAGCTCTGGCTGTACCATAGAACCCGTTATAAGAGATATTTAATCTTCCTTTTTTACCCTTTTTAGTAGTTACCAAGATTACCCCTCTTGCGGCAGATACACCATAGATTGCAGAAGAAGCACCATCTTTCAATACTTCCATGCTTTCTATGTCTGATTGATTAAGCCAACCGATCCCGTCTACTACGATCCCGTCAACTACCCAAAGCGGGTCGTTGTTTGAATAATAACTCGTAATACCTCTTACACGAATTGTCGCTGCAGCACCCGGCTGACCAGAATTGGAGATTACATTTACCCCGGCGGCCCTACCCTGTAAAACCTGTTCCGGTTTCCCTGCCGGAATATTTTCGATATCACTGGCTTTGATACTTGATATCGCTCCGGTCACATTACTCTTCTTTTGAGTACCATAACCAATCATTACCACTTCCTCGATTTTTTGCTCTTTCGGAAGCGTGTCGGTAGTCGTGTTTTGGGCACTGAAATTTGCAGTAAAATATAGCACTGCAACCATTCCCAAACCTCTAGTTATTCTTACATTCATATACAGTTAGTTTTTTAATTCTCAAATTGAGACAATAAAAATATATTTTTTTTTAAATAATTAACATTATATTAATAATTATTTTAATTTTTCGTCTATTTTTGGGGCTTGAAAGGCATAAATTTTAGCCAATAAATCATAAATTCTTATAAAAATTTAATAAAATTAATCCCCAAAATGACGAGCAAGCTTACCAATATTTCACTTCCGTTAAAACTGACATTTCTAATTTTTTCAATGGTTTTGAACTGCATGGGCATTGTAATTCTTCAACTTTCGGAGGCAAAAATCACTTATGAAAAATTGGGATTTTTAGAATCTTTTAAGGATCTTCCGATTGCATTTATTTCCCTTTTTGCTGTTAATTTTATCAGTAAAATCGGAACAAAAAAGGCACTTATTTTTGCATTAATTGTTGTCGGAATTTGCTCTACGATATTACCTTTTGTTGAAGTATTTTGGTTTTACAAACTTTGGTTTGCCATTATAGGGACTTGTTTTGCGATTGGGAAAATCTGTGTTTTCGGGATTATCAGAAACAATATTTCGGACGAAAAATCTCTCGCAAAAACTATGAATAGTGTCGAAGCGTCATTTATGATCGGTATTTTTGTGGTTAATACGGGATTTGGATGGCTGATCTCCAGTCAGTATTCGGCGTTTTGGAAATTTGGTTTTTTATCTATTTCAGTTTTATCGGCTGTTACTATTTATCTATTTTCAAAATTGCCAATCTCGGAGCCGGAAAAAACTGATAATAAAGGTATTATCTCTAACCTTTCCGAATTTGTAAATCCTTTGGTCATTGTTTTTTTAGGTGTAATTTTCTCCATTGTATTTGTTGAGCAAAGCTTCAACTCCTGGTTGCCGTCATTCTATAAAAATCATTTAAAGGTTAATTCTTTTTTTGCACTTCAGGCATCATCATTTTTAGCGCTTTTTTCTTACATCGGAAGAACAATCACCTCTAATATTATCCAAAGGTTTTCATTATCAAAATATTATATTTTATGCTTAGCATTCATTGTATTGGTTTTATTAAGCATTTTGTCAATACAGTTTTTAGATTCGGAAAATTCAATTGTTTTGCTGTTTTTATTCCCTGTGATCGGGTTGTTTTTATCACCACTCTATCCAGTCATTAATTCTAAGATGATTTCAAAAATAAATAAGGAGAAAATAAACTTATTTACATCATTAATAGTAATTTTTTCATCATTAGGAAGTTCTGTAAGCTCAATTATTATGTCATTATTGTTTGGAAAACAGCTTCTTAGCTTTTATCCATTATACATTTTACTTGCTGTAATTGTGTTACTTATAATTAGTTTGATTTATTTTAATTTTGCTGAGAAAACATATAGAAAATAATTTTATTTTTACAGTCATGGAAATCAAGGATACAAAAAACAAAGAAACACTTCGGGAACTTATTGATACAAAGGACTTTGTAGCCCATATCTCGGTAGATTGTACCATTTTTGGTTTTCACAATAACATACTGAAAGTCTTATTGTTGAAGTATCATGACCTTAATTTGTGGTCGCTTCCCGGTGGTTTTGTATTTAATGATGAAGATCTTCGTGAGGCCGCTGCGCGTGTTTTGCATGAAAGAACACATCTTAAAGATATTTTTTTAAAACAGTTCCATACTTTCGGTAGAATCGACAGAACAGAGAATAATGTTCATCAAATATTACTTAATAATAAAGGAATTGAAGTTCCGAAAGATCACTGGATCTTCCAGCGATTTATCACTGTCGGGTATTGTAGTTTAATCGATTTCTCAATTGCCAATACGTTTCCCGATGCATTTAATGAGACGTGCGAATGGTTCGAAGTCAACAAGTTACCTCAAATGGCTTTCGACCACGACAGAATCATCGAAACCGGGCTTGAATACCTCCGAATGAATATCAATACCGAAGTTGCAGCCAGCAACCTTCTTCCCGAAAAATTCACGATGAAAGACCTTCAGTCTCTTTATGAAACAATTTTGGGAGAAAAATTCAGACGAAATAATTTCCAGCGTAAAATTTTAAGTTTAAATATCTTAGAAAGGCTTGAAAAACTGTACGACGGTTCCGCCAACAAAGCTCCTTATTTATACAAATTTAAAAACAGGATTTACAATCCCACCAATCATTATCCGATTTCCAACGAGGAAGAAGTGTAAGGTTTTACTTTAAATTTATTTTTAAAAGTACGTTTAAAAAAAATTTTTCTGAGATGGTGAAAAGTACTATTTTTAGGAAAATTAAATTACATGTCATATTATCCTCTTACAAGCATTCCGGACTACTACGGAATTGATGCTTTACTTACCGAAGAACACAAGCTGATCCGCCAATCAATAAGAGAATGGGTTGAGAGTTTTGTAATGCCGCAAATCGATCAGGCTGCACAAAATCACACGGATTTACCTAACCTAATGAAAGAATTGGGGAAAATCGGAGCGCTTGGTCCTTACATTCCTGTTGAATATGGTGGTTCCGGTTTAGATCAGATTTCGTACGGTCTTATCATGCAAGAGTTGGAAAGAGGCGATTCTGCGGTACGTTCTGCGGCTTCTGTACAGAGTTCTCTGGTGATGTTTCCTATTAATGAGTTCGGTTCTGAGGAACAAAAAAGAAAATATTTACCTCAATTAGCTTCCGGTGAAATGATCGGTTCTTTTGGCTTAACAGAGCCTAACCACGGGTCAGATCCTAGTTCTATGGAATCTCATTTTAAAGATATGGGTGATCATTATCTTTTAAATGGAGCCAAAATGTGGATTACCAATGCTCCTTTATGTGATATTGCTGTAATTTGGGCTAAAAATGAAGAAGGAAAAGTACAGGGATTAATTGTAGAAAGAGGCATGGAAGGCTTTACTACGCCTGAAACACATAATAAATGGAGTTTAAGAGCTTCAAAAACAGGTGAATTGGTATTTAATGACGTAAAAGTTCCGAAAGAAAATCTACTTCCGGGAGTTACAGGATTAAAAGGACCTTTATCTTGTTTAAATTCAGCGAGATACGGAATTTCCTGGGGTGTAATCGGTGCTGCAATTGACTGCCATTGTACTGCCGTTCAATATGCTAAAGAAAGAAAACAATTCGGGAAACCAATTGGTTCTTATCAGTTACAACAGAAAAAGTTGGCAGAATTTTTAACTGAAATTACTAAGGCTCAGTTACTTTGCTTACAGTTAGGCCATCTTAAAAACGACCATAAAGCAACTCCTGCACAGATCTCAATGGCAAAAAGAAACAATGTAAAAATGGCTATCGATATTGCAAGAGAATCTCGTCAGATCCTTGGCGGAATGGGGATTATGGGTGAATTCCCAATGATGAGACACGCTGCAAACCTTGAATCTGTGATTACTTACGAAGGAACGCACGATGTTCATTTATTAATTACAGGGATGGATATTACCGGCATTAATGCTTTTTAAAAAAAAAACTTATTGAAAAATACGAGCCTGGTCCTGTGATCAGGCTCTTTTAATTTGTACAAAATCAAACAATTAATATTCACAGAATAGCTATTAATGATTCAACCTGTTGTGAATTTTATATTTTTTTATAATTTAACATCACTTAAAAAAACGTAATATGAAAAAAGCAATTATTCTATGCCTTGGTCTTGGAGCCTCTTATCTATCTGCTCAGCAAGCCGGTGATTTGTACAGCTTTGAACAAAAGCTTAATCTTACTCCACAAGGAGTCGCTAATTTTTTAAATAATTTAAGTGGAGACAATCCACCCGAAATTATTAATTTTCTAAATGGCTATCATCTTGGTCTGAAAGCCTATAAGGTGACCTATTACACCAAAAATGAAAAAAATAATTTGGTGAAAGCCACCGGACTTATTATGTATCCTGATGTCAATTATAAACTTTCAACAGTAGTCTCGGACCATGGTACAACAGACAATCGGGAGCATGTCCCCTCAAACATCAGTGGCGGAGCTATCGTTATAGAGTTTTCATATGCATTAAACGGTTATATTTTAATGGCACCTGACTACGTAGGGATGGGTGATGGTGAAGGTGTTCATCCTTATGTACATGCTGCAACAGAAGGTGGTGCTACCGTAGATTTTGTAAAAGCAGCTAATAAAGTATTAGAACAGCTAGGGATAAAAAGATATAATGAATATTTTTTAACGGGCTATTCTCAAGGTGCACATGCGGCAATGTCTACTCTTAAAGCATTAAGTATATCCAATCCAGACAACCTGAAATTTAAATATGCTTATATGGGGGACGGACCGTACGATCTTTCCGGGGTAACTCTGCAAAAGGGAATTCTAGAAAAAGATATTTATCCATTTAGCTCTTTTTTGGCGAATATTATTCATTCTTGTAATAATTCCGGCTACAAGACATATACAAACACTATTTCCGAAGTTATCTCTGCAGAATATCTTGATAGATACGACTATCATGTAGTACAGGATCATGGAGGTCTTTTTTGGGGACCGCCGATCTGGAGAAAACTGTTTACCCAAAGCTTTGTACAGGATGCAACTGTAAACAGCAATAATAAATTAAGACAATGTCTGCGGGCAAGCGATGTATATGACTGGTATAATAAGACCCCAACAACATTGGGGCATTCTACTGTAGATCTTTTAATTCCAACTGAGAATACTCCAAAAACGATTGATACCCAAAGAAGTTATTATCCGTGGTGGGATATGAATAAATATAAGTTGCAGGCTTTTTATTGGGGACCAATAGGTCATATCGGCGGAGTTGCACCTTTTGTTTTGGCTTCCAATGCGAAGTTTAACACATTAAGAAGCGGCGGTTTATTTAACGAATGGGCAATGCTGACCACAAAAAATGCCGATAATAATCTGCCTAAAACAAACCCTTTATTATCTTCACAAATTATACCTGATCTTCAAGGAATGAATCTGGTTGAAGTAACAGATTTCAATAAAGAAAAAACAGAACGTAAAATTTTGGTTAACAACAATTTATCAACTTTAAAAGATGGTGTATATTTATTAAAAGTCAATCAGGATAATACCGAGAAATTAATTCCTTATATTAAAATTACACCTCAAAAAGTAACTGAAAATGAGATTATTAAATCTGAAAATAATAATATTTTAAACTTAAAAATTAATCAGGACGAATTATTGGCTGTAAATATTTTTGATGAGACTAAAAATCTGGTTAAAACAGTTTCTCAGGAAGAATACAAAAAAAATGGCGGAATTAATTTAAACAATATTGATAATCAAAACTATACATTCGAAATTGTTACTCAATTCTATAATCTTCAATTTAATAAAAGTATTGGAGGGATTGCCTCTGACAATATTGAAGCTTATGCCCAAAATCATCAGATTTTCGTGAAATCGAGAAATGATATTAAAAATGTTACAATTTATAATATTTCCGGTGCATTAATTCAAAATCAGGAAGTTAAAACAACTCAATTTGAATCAAACAACTTACAGTCAGGAATTTATGTTGTACAAATTACCCTAAGTAACGGAAAAATCCTTACTACAAAGGTCCAAGTGTAGCTCCTCAGTTTTTCTTCATACCAATAGTTTTTAAAAGAATGCACTTCAGAAATGGAGTGCATTTATTTATTGATAAGATTTAATATTTTCTATAAAATTAATATCCGGATTTAAAATTTCCAGAATCAGGCTTTTAATAGATTTCATCGCATCATCAATGTTTCCCCTGTCAAATTGCAGAGAAACCACTCCTTTTCTGGCTTCTGCAAAACTCCAGATTCCCGTCTCAATCGGAAGTCCCCAAAACTCAGGAAGGCTCTGAACAACATATTGATAAATACATAACTGCAAAGCCTGTTTTCGATCGCTGTTGTGAAAATACTGATCTACATTTTCATCGTCGATTTTTACAGTTAAATTTTTAATTTTTGCGGTTTTATAATCAATAATTCGCACCGTTCCGTTCAGCCGGTCAATTCTGTCAATGAACCCGAAAAAAGTTATTTTATCATTTTCATCAAGATAAAAATCTACATTTTCAAACCTTCTTTCGATGGCAATTATTTCTAATTTATTTCCTTTTTTAACGAGTTCAAGATCGTGATTTAATATGCTTTCAATTACTTTTTTAGCGATCGCTTTATGGATGAAATTCATCCCCTTTTCATAAAATTCAGGCTGATGCCTAAGCTTTTCGATGGCAATTTCTATATATTGATCTATCGCTTTAACTGATTCTTTTAAATCATTTTCCTTTAACACTTTACCCTTTAGAACTTCATATATTTCTTGAAGTGAATAATGAACTAAGTTTCCATAATTTTTAACGGATAATTCTTCTTCGATTTCGTCTGTTTCAGAGGTCTTCAAAATCTTTGAAAGGTAAAAGTCAATCGGATTGTAAAGGTAACTTGTAAGGTGTGAAGCGGAAACTTTTTCCTTCCATTTTTCCAGTCGTTCCAGCACAATATCTGTCTTCGTAAATTCAATCGGCTGGCTTAAAATTGGCTCTGAAGAATTTTCAATAATCAAATGCTCGATATGATGAGAACTTTCCATTTCAATTTGCGTGATAAATCTACTTTTTTCACCCGTATTTACACCTGAACTTAAAGCATTAAAAAGCAAATGAACATTCTTGGCATCTTGAATTAACCTGTAGAAATGATAGGCATAAATACTGTCATTCTCTAAAAAAGTATGAAGGTCAAAAAACCTTCTGATATCAAAAGGAATGTACGTATTCTGTGAATTTCCGAGGGGCAATTTTCCTTCGTTCACCGAAAGCATGATTACGTTTTCAAAATTCAGAAGACGCGTTTCCAAAAGTCCCATAATTTGTAGACCTCGTAAAGGTTCTCCCTGAAAGTCAATACTTTCCGAATTAATATGCTGATTAATCAAAATTTCCAGCGTTTCCATTTTGATTTCAAAATTATATGGCAAGATCTGATTCTTTATAATTCTGAAAGCATTTTCGAAGTGAGAAACGTTTTCGTATTGAATATCATCTATTTCCAGCCATTTTACATGCTTGCAAAAATCGATGAGCATATCCAGATATTCACCTGTAGAATTGGCTTTTTGAAGGAGATTAAAATAAGAAAGACCGCTTAATAATTCCATTAAAAGCTTTCTTGAAATATAAACGATATTCCTCTCCTCTATTTTTGATTTAAATTGCGAGATAACTTCTTCATCTTCAACAGATTTAGGAAGCTCTTCCAGGATAGGAAAAATATCTCTGTAATAGTATGAAGATTTATTTTTTTCGAGTTGTTTCTGAAGGTAAAACAGCTGTTTTACTGCATTTGAAAACGAAAGATTCTTTAAAGGAAAACCCATCGTTATATTCAGATTCTGAACACCGTACATCACATCTAAACTTGCAGGCAACAGGTTTTCGTCTAATAAAACAACTGCGGTATTTGAATAGGTTTTATTGTCGATTTCTTTGAAAATTTCAGGAAGGATTTTTGTCTGGGTCACGTTTCCTGAAACTTCGTAAACTTTTATATTTTTTGGCTGGTTAAAATCATCTTCAATCCATTGAAAAGCACGACTGTCATTGAATTCTTTCCAAATTTTATGATTTCTTAAAAACTTACCTGCTTCCTGTCTTTCATCATCAAAATAATAATGATCTGCCTGAAAAAAGCACTGCGCTTTATCCCACTGCAACAGACTTCGAACTAATTTTTCCTCCACCGGAGTAAAGGCATTAAAACCGCAAAAAACGAATTTTTCAGAAGTTATCTTTGCAAAATCCACGATTTTCATCTTTGCTCCTTCATGGATCATCCCTGATGTTGCCCAGTTTCTTTCCTTTAATTTCTCTTTTAAAACAGGAAGAAAAACATTCATATTTCTCCAAAAATTAAGGAATTTTTTTCTTGGAACATCGTCATCGTCACCTAAATTTTGCGCCCAGTCTTTAATCCTTTCTTCATCAAACATATACTGCAAAACCGCCTGATCACTGTCTGAAAACTTTAAAATATCATCCCAATCCTTTTGCAGGGTCGGAAACCATTTTAAAAATTCAGCAAAATCATCATTGGGGATAAGATTCAGGCTTTTATACACATCAAATGCAAAAAGCCATAAAGAAATTCCCTGAATCGGCTGTTTGTCTGCAATTCTGTCTATCAATTCTTCAATAGTAAAAAAATTCGGAAGAAACCCTGAATAATTATTTTCTTCTAAAATCCGTCTTATAAAAACAATCGGTCGTTTTCCTGGCAGGACGATGTTAAACTCTGAAAGATCAGGGTTTTGCGCTAATAATTCGTGAATGATTTTATTGAGAAATTTCAAGAGGCTTTATAACTTTTTAAATTGTCTAACTCTTCAGCAATAATACGATTATATTCTGATTGTTTTTCTTCAACAATTCCGTTCTGTGTCTCGGCGTCATAAGTTTTTTGAAAATCCTGATAAGATTTAAGGACTCTGTTATAAATACCTTGAAAATATTTATCAAAATCAGAAGAAGTTTTTATTTTTTCCGCTACTTCTTTTCGCAGCTTTCTTGAAAAAATTTCAGCGATATCGAAATGTTTTTGTTCGTGCAGCAAGACATAATCATTGATCCTTTTTACATCCTTCCATGACTTATCTTCATTGAAAACCGTTTCGATTGTAATCTTTACCGGTGCTTTTGGGTTTGAAGATTTTACGTAAGAATACACCCAGCCGCAATTTGTATAAGCTACAACATTGCTTCCCTGCTGATGATTGATATTACTTTTAAAATTACTCCATTTTAATTTTACATTTTCCTTCCAGATGATCTTTTGTGAAAATAAACTACTGGAAATCAAAAAACAAGCTACAAAAATCCATTTCATTATTCTACTCTACTACTATTGTTTTAGTAATCCAATTACTACCGCCGTTCCAAAATTTAAAAGTGTAAGTTCCTGTTTGCTGAGGACTAAAATTAATTTGATTGGTTCCTGTAAAACTATTTTGAACACAAGGTCCATTTGTGATATATTTATAAGCCGTAACAGATCTTGTCAAATTATCATTATGAATGTAATCATACCCGTAAAAGCCTTCACAATGAGAAGGATAGATAGAATAAGTCCTGATACTCTGAACAGTAAAAACATCCATCGTATCATTCGCAATTTTTACACTATCGATCTTAATTTTATCAATTGATTCAATGGTTTGATAATCGTCGTCGTCATTACATGAGGTCAAAAATAATCCTAAAATTACTGCTGAAAAACCAATATTTAAAAACTTTTTCATAGCACTGTATAAATTTCGATTATAAATAAAAATTGAGCAAAAATTATTCCTTAATTATGTTAAATTAAGAATTAAAATTACCTTTTGATACATACACAACCTTTTTTGTATCAAAAAATTCTTCATCAAAATAGCTTTTAAGATTGAAAATTTCACATTTAAGTCCGGCTAGTTCTTCTGCAAGGTCGCCGCCTTTTAAATATAAAATTCCGTTATGTTTGGGATTAAACTGTTCTTTTTCAAATTTGCCTTTTAACCATCTCAAAAATTCCGGCATCTGAGTAACCGCTCTGCTTACTACAAAATGGAATTTTTCTTTTACTTTTTCCGCTCTTCCGTGGATTGCAGTTACGTTTTTCAACCCAACACCTTCTGCGACAGCATTTACTACACTTATTTTCTTCCCGATAGAATCAACTAAAGTAAATTGCACTTCAGGAAATAAAATCGCTAACGGAATTCCGGGAAAACCACCACCAGTTCCGATGTCTAAAACTTTGGTACCGGGTACAAATTCCATCACTTTTGCAATTCCCAAAGAGTGTAAAATATGCTTTTCATACAGGGATTCCATATCTTTTCTTGAGATCACGTTGATTTTTTCGTTCCATTCATTGTAGAGATTCTCTAGCTGAGTGAACTGATCAATCTGTGTTTCTGTAAGATCCGGAAAGTATTTTAATAGTAACGATATAGACATATGAATTATTATAGTTGGCAAAAATAAGTTTTATTTCACATTGTATTCAAATTAAATTCTGAATATCCGCTTTTAATCATAATGCTTTTTTAACGCAAAGATTTTTGAACAACAACCTGTTTTAAGGTTCATAAATCAAAGATTAATCACTTTAGATTAGCGAGCAATACCGGGAATAACTGGCAAGCTTAAATTTCCCGCCTGGCTAACTGCCTGTACCGCAAAAATATAATTATCCTTTGACAGAGGAATTTTAATAGAAACCTGTGTTGTAAATATTTCTTTCTGCCACACCGCGCTATCTGTTTCTCTGATCAGTACAAAATATCCTGCCGGTATTCCTGATTTCGGTTTTTCCCAGTGTAAAGTGGTAGAATTGGTAAGTTCTTTCACATCTACTTCCACACGCTCAGGCTCTGAGGTAGATTTGGCAAGACTGGCAAGCACGGCAACATTTGCAGCGACATTCTTTTTGAGATAATCATAGTCTATAAATTCAGGAAGGTCGCCGTACTGAACATTTTTTTCCGTTCTTACATCCTGATGCTGATGGTTGTAATTTTCATAATATTCCGTCAATCTCACCGATGGAAATCCATCATTGACAAAGCTGGAATGATCTCCTCCACGTAAGAATCTGTCATTTCTATAAATTAATTTTACATCTAATTTTTTGACATATTTCTCTGCAATTTCTTTTATGTACCTGGCTAACTGCCTGGAATCTCCGTCGTTCTCGAGTCCGATATTCCTTATAGTCATGGCTTTTTTATCAATATCCAGATAAGGAATCCCTTCACTGAATACCCGGAGTGTGTGGTCATTTGTTTCGCCCGTTTCTCCGGCTTTGGCATTACCAATCATGTCATTATTTAGAACAGCTTCGATTTGAAGACCTTCTTTTTTAGCCTTTTCTGCCAACATTTTAGAGCCAAGCAGCGATTGTTCTTCTCCTGAAAATGCAACAAAAATAATAGATGCCGGAAATGAAGATTTGCTTAAAACCCTTGCTGCTTCAATCACCGCACTTACCCCACTGCCGTCGTCATTTGCGCCCGGTGCAAACGAAGTCCGATTCATAACATCAGTAACGCGTGAATCTAAATGTCCGGAAATCAGAAAAACTCTTTTATCATTCGGGTCAGTTCCTTTTAGATAAGCAATAGGGTTGCCGAGGTTAACTACCTGATCTACGCGCTTTCCATCAGGCTGAAGATCCTGTTGCTGAAGATAAACATCCATTCTCCCACCGGAGTTTTTTGAATAATCTTTAAATTTTTTAACAACCCAGTTTCGTGCTGCACCTATTCCCTTATTTTGATCATCAACTGTACTCAAAGTATGTCTTGTATGAAAGCTAACAAGCTTATTGATGTAAGACTTTAAAGAATCTGAATTAACCTCAGAGACATATTTCGTTATTTCATCATCTTTTTTTAAACGCACTTGAGAAAAAACGACAGAAGGAACAAACATTAATAGAAGAAAATATTTCATAACAAGTTAATTTAGAACAGACAATTGTAAATATAAGAAATCTATACCTTGAGTTATTTGTTTTTTTTAATCACATTTTATTCAGATTAAGTTTTTATTATATATTTGTTTAAATGCAAAAAAACTATATGGACAAACTTTCAGATAGAGTACAAAGACTCGGTTACTCGCAAACTTTTGTAATGTCTAACAAGGCTAGAGAAATGAAAGCCAATGGAATAGATGTTATCAGCTTAACTCTCGGCGAACCTGATTTTGATGTTCCCGACAATATAAAACAAGCCGCTTTCGATGCTATTAACCAAAATTACAGCCACTACTCTCCTGTTCCCGGATTTTTGGAGCTTCGCCAGGCGATTTCTGATAAACTTAAAAGAGATAATAATTTAGAATATAAACCAACACAGATTTGTGTCTCAAATGGTGCAAAACAGGCTATTTTAAACGTTTTGGCATCACTCCTTAATGATGGTGACGAAGTCATTCTTCCTAATCCGTATTGGGTAAGCTATGATGAAATGGTAAAAATGATGGGTGGAAATTCCGTCATGCTTCCGACATCTTATCTTACTGATTTTAAGATCACTGCAGAGCAACTGGAAGAGGCAATTAATGAAAAAACAAAAGCTATATTATTCAGCTCACCTTGTAACCCTTCCGGGGGATATTATACGTATGACGAATTGAAATCTTTAGCTAAAGTTATTGCCAAATATCCTCATGTGACGGTAATTTCCGATGAGATTTACGAATATATCAATTACGAAACAAAAACAACTTCAATCGCCCAGTTTCCTGAAGTTTACGAGCAGACGGCTGTCATTAACGGAATGTCAAAAGCTTTCGCAATGACAGGCTGGAGAATCGGATATTCTGCGTGTCCGGAATGGCTGGCAAAAGCCTGTGAAAAAATTCAGGGACAAATGACGAGCGGAGCAAACACAATGGCACAAAGAGCTTCCATCACAGCGTTACAAACCGATCCTTCCGAGTACAAATATATGATCGATGCTTTCAAAAAGAGAAGAGATCTTGTGTATGATTTAATTAAAGAAATTCCGGGTTTTAAGGTTTTGCTGCCAAAGGCTGCCTTTTATTTCTTCCCTGATATTTCTCATTATATCGGTAAAACTTTAGACGGAACAGAGATTAAAGATTCTGATGATTTCGCTATGTTTCTTTTAGAAAAAGCTCATGTGGGCTGTGTGGGAGGAGTTTCTTTCGGAAGCCCGGAATGTATCCGATTTTCATATGCAGCTTCAGAAGATGATTTGAGGGAAGCAATGAAAAGAATTAAAGAATTACTCGAAAAATTCAATTAATATTAAAAATTTTCATCATATTTTAAAAATCAAGTCTAAGTTTAAAAGCTTAGACTTTTTTTATTTTTTCATGATAGACGAAACCTTAATTCATTATAAAAAAATATTTATTAAAATAGTGAAAAGCACTGGTTTAAGCACATTTTATCCTATTTTTAATCAAAAACAATTATAGATTTTATTTATCAATATCAAATTGTTCGATAGACAAAATAGTTATATATTTGCATCAGAAAATTATAATATAAAAACGAGAAAATTATGTCTTTAGTAGGAAAAAAATTCCCGAATGTAACAATCGATGCAATGTCTGAAATGGGTGATGATCTTAGAATCAACATCTTCGAAGAAACAACTAAGAACCAACAGAAAGTAGTTTTATTCTGGTATCCAAAAGATTTCACTTTTGTTTGCCCGACTGAGCTTCACGCTTTCCAGGAGGCTTTAGGTGAATTCGAAAAAAGAAACACTAAAGTAATTGGTGCTTCTTGCGATACAAACGAAGTACACTTTGCTTGGTTGAACGTATCAAAAGATAATGGAGGTATTGAAGGGGTAACTTACCCACTTTTAGCTGACACTCACAGACAATTGGCAAATATGCTGGGAATTGTAGATCAGGATTTCGAATTTGACGAAGAAGGAAATGAAATTTTCACAGGGTCAAACGTAACTTACAGAGCAACTTATTTAATTGACGAAACAGGAAAAGTTTTCCATGAGTCTGTAAATGATATGCCTTTGGGAAGAAACGTAAAAGAATATTTAAGATTGATCGATGCTTACACGCACGTTCAGAAGCATGGTGAAGTTTGCCCTGCAAACTGGGAAGAAGGAAAAGAAGCGATGAAAGCTGACAGAAATTCTACAGCAGAATATTTAGCTAAGAACTAATACAATGTGTTAATTTGAAAATGAGATAATTTGAGAATTAGTCACATTGATTATTTAAGAATTATCTCATTTTCTATTTTAGTAAATCCCAAATTTTCAAATTAAAATTATGTATACAGAATTAACAGAAGATACGCTGCAAAATATTGTAAGCGACAATGAAAAAGTTGTGGTTCAGTATGGGGCAACCTGGTGCGGAAACTGCAGAATCATGAAGCCTAAATTCAAAAAATTAGCATCGGAAAACGAAAGCATCCCTTTCCTATACGTAGATGCTGAAAAATTACCGGAAAGCAGAAAATTAGCCAAAGTTGATAATTTACCTACTTTCGCGATCTTCAAAAACGGTGAATTGGTGAATCAGGTTCAATCTAATCAGGCTGAAAGTTTAATTAATTTATTTAACGAATTATAAGCTATGAAGTTACCCGTAATCAGACAATTCTACCAGAATCAAACACCTGAAAATCTTGAAAAAACTTTAGAAGTTCTGGAAAGTTTCAGTGAATTCAGAGGAACCAGTGAAGAGGACTTAAATGTAGCAGGTGAATTAATTACAAATATCTGCGGAGCCTTGGAAGTTCACGCCAACGTACAAAATGGCATGAGTGAAAAAGATGCTTTAAATTCTTTTGCTCAAAAGGTTTTAGGCTCGATTGATAAATAGTTTTTTTATTAAAAGATTGAAAGATTTAATAATTGAAAAATTATTGACTTCACATAAAAAAATCCCGATGGAAAAACATCAGGATTTTTTGGGTTTATAATAATGAATTTAAACATTTCAAAAAATTCATACCTCATAATTAATTTATAACTATCAGCTTCTTCTGCTCATCAAAATGCTCAGGATATACCAGAACAACAACATGATAGATGCAAAAAGCTGCAAAGAAGCACCTACATACTGGTTGACACCATAAGAATCTTTAAGCTTACTTGTCTGATACAAAATTGTAGCAGAAGCCAAGATCACCATTCCTACAGAGAACCAAAGCCCAAGATTAAAACCGAAAAGCATTCCGCCAACGATTAATCCCAATGAAATAAATCCACCGATTACAATGATATTTCTTAAAAAAGAAAAATCTCTTTTAGAAGTAAAAGCTACTGCCGATATTCCTGCAAACATAGCAACAGTCAATGTCGCCGCCTGAAAAATCACCTGCCCTCCCGAATAAACGGTTGCTATATAAATCAGAGGTAAGAAAATTACCGCTTCTAAAAGAATATAAAATCCAAGCCCGAAATACTGTGTTGCCTGACTTTGAGAAAGCGACCATTTTGTAGCCAAAACAGAAGCCAGCCAAAATACTCCGATAATCAATAGCCAAGCGAATCTTTGAGCAAACATTGCAACGATCAATTGTTCCGGAACAACTTTCAATAAAACCGTTTCAACCCCGATAAATAAAAGAATTGATACAGCAACATGCAAATACGTTTTTTTGTAAAAACCTGCCTTTTCCACGTCCGTAGAATGCGCAACTAAAACATCTGTCATCATAGTTTATAATTTTCTTATTTTAAAGATATAAAATTAAATTTATTTCGTTTGTTTGTACGGCTTAATTCCTAAGATCTTGCCATCTTCTTCAAAAACAGCAGTAATAATTTCTTTAGGTTCTGTCGACTTATCATCCGAATATTTATACTGAATCATTGGGTAATTACCACCTCCGATCAACGATTTGTAGCCGGTTTTAAAGATTTCAAACTTTTTATCAAAATGAATATCTTCTGATAATTTTTTATAGACTTTATCCGTAACAGCTGTTTTTGCTTTGTCAGAAAGCAAACTCTCCATTACCTTTTTGTCGGAAACTTTTAATGCGGTGATAAATTGAACAAATTTTCCGTTAAATAATTCAATTTTATCTTTGCTAAGTTCAAGCTTTTGCTCAGTCGTCTTGGCTTCCTTTATAGCTACGTTTTTTACTTTCTGCGAAAAACACAGTTGAAGAGTCAGAACAGAAAGAATTAAAAATGCTTTTTTCATAAAATTCAGTGATTTGATGTAAATTATTATTTAAGACAAAGACAATTAAACCAGCTCTAAGAACTTCATTGTGTCAACATTATCTGCATACGTGTCTAAACTTGGGTTTTGCGCCTGCCCGAAAGCAATAGTATCAAAACCCAGTCCATTCTTCGCAACTACACATTGAATATTTTCTTCATTTTCAGTAATAAAGTTTTTAACATCCTCCAAAGAAGAATATCTGCTGAAATTAATTACAGAAAGCGGGCTAAACAGTTTATCATCTTCTTTTAACATAACGAAATTATTATCCCAAAATTGCTCTTGATTTAAAAGGTAAACCGCTCTGTTATATTCATAATTATTTGCATATTTATTATGATTGATAATATCCTGAAAATCAATAAAACTTTCAAACAGCCTGTCAATAACAAAATCCTGCGGAATAAAAATTCTTGTTACATTTCTGCAACCCAAACCAAAATATTGAAAAATATCATTCGCTAAAAGTCGTAATTCATCTACAGTTTCATCACCTTTCAAAACGGCAATGGAAGTTCTGTTTTTTCTGATGATATTTAAATGATTTTTAAAATAATATTCAAGATATCTTGCTGTATTATTGCTTCCTGTAGCGATTACAGCATCGAAATCCTCCAATCTTTCAACAAACTCATATTCAACATTATCGCTGGAAAATTCTTTCCATTTTTTCAATAAAAACGGGATCATATATCTGTCTTTTGAAGACAATTTGATCACTGGAATATGATTGCTCAACACCACTGAAATCACATCATGAAATCCCACCAAAGGAATATTTCCGGCTAAGATCAATCCTACTCTTTTAGGAATTTTTGAGATCGTATATGCCTGAATCCAATTCTTTATATTTTCTTCAGTTAATAAATCTGCCCATTGTTTTAAGGCAAATTTCTGGTTTTCAATTGTGAACCATTGGTTCTCTATTTTTGATTTTTCTAACAATAACTCAAAATCAGAATCATTTTCGTTATAATCCTCCGGATTTTTTGTTAAAAAATCTTTAATATAATTGCTTACCTTCGTAAGTCCTAAAACTTGATTTTCAATATTCATAATTACTGTAAAATTGGGGAATATTTTGTAATTTTGTGCAAATTTAAAAAAAATTAGCGATGGCTATTAAAATAACTGATGAATGCATTAATTGCGGGGCCTGCGAACCAGAGTGTCCAAATAATGCAATTTATGAAGGAGCAGTAGATTGGAAAGCTTCCGAAGGTACCGAACTGAAAGGTACGGTAACATTACCATCAGGACTCACTGTGGATGCAGATTCACCGCAGGAGCCGGTAAGTGATGATGTGTATTTCATTGTAACAGATAAATGTACGGAATGTAAAGGCTTCCATGAAGAGCCACAGTGTGCAGCGGTCTGCCCTGTTGACTGCTGTGTTCCGGATGAGGACCATGTAGAATCAGAAGAAGCACTGCTTAATAAAAAAGCATTCTTACACGGTGAATAAAAAACGCCGTCTCATCAAGCATGAGACGGTTTTTTTAACTATAAATTTGAAAAAATCCAATAAAATATTAATTCTGAAACCGCAAGAGCTTAATATTCTTGCAAACCAAAAAATAAAAATATGAGCAAAAAGCACAACTTCAGCGCAGGACCATGTATCTTACCACAAGAGGTATTCGAAAAGTCGGCAGCAGCTATTTTAGATTTTAACGGTATAGGATTATCTCTTCTAGAGATCTCTCACAGAAGTAAAGATTTCGTTGCGGTGATGGACGAGGCGCGTGCAATTGTAAAAAGATTGATGAACCTTGGTGATGATTATGAAGTTTTGTATTTGGGTGGTGGCGCCAGTCTTCAGTTTGCGATGGTACCTTACAACTTGTTGAAAGTTGGCGGGAAAGCGGCTTATTTAGATACGGGAACCTGGGCTGCCGGAGCCATAAAAGAAGCAAAAAAACTAGGAAATGTAGATGTGGTGGGTTCTTCAAAGGAAGAAAATTACTCTTTCATTCCAAAAGATTATACGGTTGGATCAGAGTACGATTATTTCCATTGTACTTCAAATAATACAATTTACGGAACCCAGATGAAATCTTTCCCTGAAGTAGATACTTTGATGGTTTGTGATATGAGTTCTGATATTTTCTCAAGACAGCTGGATTTCTCAAAATTTGACCTGATCTACGCCGGAGCTCAGAAAAATATGGGACCTGCCGGAGTAACTTTAGTAGTGATCAAAAAGGAAATTCTTGGAAAAACAGGAAGAGAAAATATGCTTTCAATGTTAGATTATTCTCAGCATATTTCTAAAGAATCGATGTACAATACGCCACCGGTTTTCCCTGTATATGCATCTTTACTGACTTTACAACATTTGGAAAACAACGGAGGAATTGCCGCTGCTGAAGCAAGAAATGAAGCAAAAGCAAAACTTTTGTATGATGAAATTGACAGCAATCCATTATTTGAAACGTTTTGCAGAGAAGAAGACCGCTCTTTGATGAATGTTTCATTTAAATTAATTGATGACAGCAAAAAAGAGGAATTTGATACTGCATGGAAAGCTGCCGGAATCAGCGGATTAAACGGGCACAGAAGTTTGGGAGGTTACAGAGCAAGTTTATACAATGCTTTACCAATCGAAAGTGTACAGGTTTTGGTAGATGTAATGAAGTCTATCAGGTAATTTAGAGATGTAAAAATTCAAAGATTAAAAGATTATTACCGTTATTTTAAATTTTCTTAATTTGGCACATCCGATTTAGAATTTTTAAATATTTTAATTTTTCAATCTTAAATCAAAATATAACCCATGAAAGTTTTAGCAAACGACGGAATTTCGAAAGCTGGAGAGCAGGCATTAAAAAATGTCGGAATTGAAGTTTTAGACAACAGAGTTGCACAGGACCATGTGATCAATTTTATCAATGAAAACAACGTAGATATTCTTCTCGTAAGAAGCGCTACGAAAGTAAGAAAAGATATGATTGATGCCTGTCCGGGTCTTAAAATCATCGGAAGAGGTGGTATCGGGATGGACAATATCGATGTTGACTATGCAAAAAGTAAGGGAATTAAGGTAATTAATACACCTACAGCATCTTCAAAATCAGTTGCGGAACTGGTTTTCGGGCATTTCTTTTCACTGGCCAGATTTCTTCATGAATCGAACAGATTGATGCCTTTGGAAGGAGAAACTCACTTCAATGCCATGAAAAAATCGTTCAGCAATGCGTATGAGCTTTCGGGAAAAACGTTAGGAGTTATTGGTTTTGGAAGTATTGGTCAGGAAGTTATAAAAATCGGGATTTCATTAGGAATGAAGGTTAAAGTTTTAACAAGAAAGCCTACAACAGAAGTTTTGACATTAAGTTTTTTTGACGGTCAGTCTGTAAACTTTGAGATCACTTCTACCAATGATACGGATGAATTTCTGAAAGATGCAGATTTCATCAGCATCAACACTCCGAAGACCAACGAATATATCATAGACACGCCTCAGTTTGAAAAAATGAAAGACGGAGTTTATATTGTAAATACTGCACGAGGTGGCGTGATCAATGAAGTAACCCTGATCGATTTTATTGAATCAGGAAAAGTTGCAGGAGCAGCACTGGATGTGTTTGAAAACGAACCTACTCCGGAACTGCCTTTATTGATGAATCCTGCGCTATCGCTTTCCCCACACGTTGGCGGAAATACGGTAGATGCTCAGGAAAAAATCGGTGTCGAATTAGCAGAACAGATTATTAAGCTACAAAAAGAAACTATACAATAAAATATGCCTGTTTTTAAACCTTTCCGTGGAATAAGACCTCATAAAGACTTTGAGAGCACCTTCCCTACTCATCCTCTGGATAATTTTACCCAGGAAGAGATAGCGGAGAAAGCCCAAGTCGAAAATACTTACATCAACATGATTAAACCTTATGTTGTAAGTAAATCCAAAGATATTGATAGGAATTTAAGGAAAATCCGATCTACTTTTGAAGAATTAATGGAAGAAAAAAAGCTCATTCAGGATAGCTCGGCATACTATCTTTATGAGCAGATCTATCCTAGTAAACAGGTTTTCAGAGGGCTTTTAGGATTAGC
>Ga0157375_10001294_pt1 | contig 21531 bp, 36 predicted proteins | sample M35metaG_FD_115311 | JGI IMG/M metagenome (GOLD analysis project Ga0157375, IMG submission 115311) | Miscanthus rhizosphere microbial communities from Kellogg Biological Station, Michigan, USA - M3-5 metaG | ecosystem: Host-associated > Plants > Roots > Rhizosphere > Soil | place: USA: Michigan... | reverse complement strand
CGCGCGCTTGGCCCGGCCCTTGGCACGGGTGACCTTGGCCAGCAGTTCGTCCACGCGGTTGGAGCGCACGCGGATGCGGGTCAGGTAGGCCATCCATGCCTGCGGAGAATCTTCTTCCGGCCCAGCACCCAGCGGACCGTCGGGGTCTCCGGCAGCACCGTGGCGCAACTCCAGGGCCTCCTCGACCCAGGACACCACGTTGGCCTCCAGCCCGGTGAACGGGATGTCGTGGACGGCCAGGTCCTCGATGACGGTCATGCCTTCTCCTCGAAGATGTGGGTGCAGGCCTGCTCGCGGTACCCCTGGCACGGGTTGATCTCGCCCGGAGGGCACGGCATGGTCGGGTGCCCCATGTGTCCGTACGGGACGTTCTTCTGGCAGCGCTGGAGCCCGTTGGCGTGGATGTAGAGCCCGTTCATGGGTCCGCGTAGATCGGCCAGCGGCTCGCCGCAGTGGATGCACCTCACAGCGTCAGTCCTTCCAGCAGCGAGTCCAGGTCCATGGACTCCTCGAACGTCAGGGAGGCACCACCCAGCAGCGCGGAGATGTTGGGCTGGTCCTCCTTGCGCAGCAGGATGCCTGCGAACTCAGCGGAGCCCTCGGGGGTCACGAACGTCATCCCGGGACCGTCCACCTGGTGCTTCTTGATGAACTCGGAGAACAGGAACCACTGGTTCTCGTCGGGCATCGCGGAGATGGTGACGATGGCCTTGCGCGGCTCCTCCTCGATGACCTCCACAGGCTCGGGAGCGGCCTGCTGCGCGCCCTTGGAGGCCTTGGCGTTGTCCTGGTAGGTGTAGGCATCCTCGATGCTCTGGAAGACCTCGTCCACGTCCTCGATGCCGTACCCGGTGATCTGGCCCGCCTTGTCGCGCTTGATCTCCACGACGGAGCCCCAGGTGCGGCCCTCGTGCCAGTCGGCCTGGATCTCGGGCAGCCCCTTGACGCGGTAGGAGACCTCCGGACCCAGCAGGTCCAGCACCTCCTGCGTCGAGATCGACTCGTGGACGTAGAACTCCAGCGCGTCGTGGATGGTCATGACGAGACGAATCTTGTCCTGGAGCCCGGCAGCGCGGATGGCCTTGGACGCCCGGACCATGGCGATCTTCATGTAGTCGGCAGCGCCACCCTGGATCGGGGCGTTGACGCACATGCGGTCGCCCTTGGAACGAATCCAGTTCCGGCTGTCCAGGTACTCCCAGATGGTGAAGCGGCGACCGAACATGGTGGTGACGTAGCCGTTGGCGCGGCCCTCGACCACCTTGTTGTCCATCCACCACTTCAACTTGGGGAACGCGGCGAAGTACTTCTCCAGGAGGCCGATGGCGTCCTCCTTGGTCACCGGGTCGTCCGGGGTGGTGAGCATGTCCGCGATGTTCTCGGGACCGGAGCCGTAGACCACGGCGAAGTTCAGGGTCTTGCCTCGACCACGGACCTTCTTGGTCACCTGCTCCAGCGGAATGTTCATCATGTTGGAGGCGGTGGCCTTGTGAATGTCGATGCCGTCCGCGAACGCCTGCAACAGCGCGTCCTCCTCGGCGTTCCCGGCCAGCACGCGCAACTCCACCTGGGAGTAGTCGAAGCCGATGATCCGGAAGCCGTCGGGAGAGATGGCCAGGTCGCGGAAGTTGAGGTCGAAGACGGAGCCGTCGCCCAACTCGTAGTGGTACGGCTTGGGCCACTGCTGGTAGGGCAGGTCGGAGACGGACATGCGTCCAGTCGCCGCGCCGGTCTGCTTGTGGTTGGGGTAGGCGCGCGGCCCGTAGGTCAACTCGCGCCGGTACTTGTCCAGGTACGAGCCGTACAACTTGACCATGGTGCGCCACGTCAGGATCTCGTTGACGACCTTGTCCGACTTGGCGATCAGCCCCAGGGCCTTCTCGGAGGTGGACGGCTCGTTGGTCTTCTCGGACCGCTCCTTGATGGGCAGGCCCAACTTCTCGAACAGCACCTCGGCCAACTGCTTGGGGCTGCCCAGGTTGATGTTGATGGTCTCGTTCAGCCGCTCGGAGAGGTTGGCCTGGATCTGCTCGTTGTACTTCTCCGCGAAGACGTGGATCTCGTCGGCCTTCTTGTTGACCAGCGGCCAGTCGATCTCGATGCCCTCCTGCTCCATGCGCACCAGCACGACGACCAGAGCCATCTCGGTGCGGTAGATCAGGTTGACCTCGCCCTCCATGAGGGGGCGGTGCTTCTTGTGCAGCGCGAGGCACCAGACGGAGTCCTCGCAGGCGTAGTTGACGACCTGGTCGGTCAACTCCAGGGAGTTGAACCGGGCGCGCTTGGTGCGGCCCTTCAGTTCAGGAAACAACTCCTCGAACTTGGTCATCTGGTGCCCGAAGATGTGCTTGGTCAGCGACTTCAGGTCCTGCCCGGGGTTGATGGAGTTGTAGAGCCCCGTGAGGAAGGCCTCGATCAGCGAGTCGGAGTAGTACGGGAACAGCCCGTTGTCGGCACGCACAGCAGCGCCCAGCAGCGGGTGGTCACCCAGCACCTCCATGAACCAGCGCGAGAGGCCCTTCAACTCGAAGGACAGGTTGTGCGCCACACCCAGCCCGGTGTTGAGCATCGACCACAGCGCGACGGCGGCACGAATCTTGTCATCGACGTTGTCGCCGTTGTCGTGCGCGATGGGTACGTAGCGCGCCCAGTCGGTGGAGTTGGTGAAGGAGAACCCCACCAGAATCCAGTCGGGGTGCATGGTCAGCAGCGCGATGCCCTCGCGTGCCTCACCCGTGTAGCCGGACTCGATGTCGAAGCCGAACGGGATGCCCGCCTCGATGATGCGCGAGGAGAACGCCTCGAACTTCTCAGCGGTCCGCAGGACCCCGTAGTTGCGGTCAGCCATCGGTGGGCTCCTTCAGGACGTACATGCCCGTGGCGTCATCCCAGCGGTGCACGGAGTGTGTGGGGCAGGCAGGGTCGTACTCGGGCACGATCTCGACGTAGCCGCCGCCTCGGTCCTCGGCAGTCCACTCGCAGGTGCACTCGGTCATCGCGGGGTGCGGCTCAGGGTCTCGATGTTCTTGTCGATCCGGTCCTTGGGCTGCCAGCGCAGGGCGGAGCGGATCAGCACGATGACCGTGGCGACGGCGAAGCCGATGAGCACCAACGCGATGGCCAGCAGGATGATGAGCAGAAGGATCTGTCCGAAGGTCTCGAAGATATTCATGTTCCTTGGTACGCCTCACCACAGCGCGATGCACGCTTCCATGACACCGGTTCGAGCACCGCCCCTCAGAGCCTCGTCGGCGTCGGTCAGCACCCTGCGGATCGCCGCCCGGCGCTTGACGTCGTAGTGGCGCGAGACGTCCATGAGGTCCTTGACCAGAAAGTTCTTGTTGCCCGCTGCGCGCTGGATCTCGAACAGCGTGTGGTGGGCCACCGTCATGTCGTGGACCATACCTGCGAGGTCCAACTGGCTGTCCAGCAGCCCCAGCGTGCGCGAGTAGTCGTCCGGGACCATGCGGGCCAGGGCAGCGAGCGCGCCCTTCTTGTTCATGGCGACCAGCGCGTCCACCAGGGTGTCGCGCGGCTGCTCGGACAGCAGGTCGTTGATGGCGGAGATGGTGATGTCCTGCCCGAAGACGGCCAACTTCAGGCAGATGTCCCGCACCAGGCGCATGTCGCCGTCGGCACGGTTCAGCAGGTACCCGGCGACGTTGGGGCGCATCCCGGTCTTGGACGTCACCCACTCGACGGCGACCTTGGCGGTGTCCACGGTGAACGGGCGGCACTCGATGACGTGGCCCTTGGTGCCCAGCACCAGCCACGGCACGACGTCGCCCTTGGCACGGCGGAACTTCTGGTCCTCGGTGGGCTCCAGCCGGGGCACTCCCGCAGCGGAGGACACGAAGATGACGTAGACGCCGGGGTGGGAGTCGGCTCGTTTCACGAACTCGGAGATCCGCTCGGGCTGCTTCAGCCGCTCGGCGTTGCGGACCACGACCAGGCGAACAGCAGCCTCGCCCATCGGCACAGCGAAGACCTCGGCCCAGACGTCGCGCTCGGAATCTTCTCCGAGCGTCAGCGGGACGTAGTTCCACGCGGGCGGGTTGACCCGACGCCGGATCATCTTCATGGCGTCGTCCACCAGCACGCGCTCCGGACCGCACAGCCAGGTGACCGGGCGCGGCTCGGGCTTCTTCATGAAGCCCTTCCAGAACTGCGAGTACGTGGTCACTTGGCCCTCGGCAGCGTCTTCCAGCACTTGGCGCAGGCCACGCCACCGACCGGCATCATCGGGTTGTCGGTCCGCTGGATGCGCACGACCTCGTCCCCGTACTTGATCTTGTGCCCCCACACGATGTTGCAGCGGCCCGGGAACTGCGCCTCGAAGGGGCGTCCCTGGATCTCGTACATCTCCTCGGGGTCCAAGCCCTCACGTGGGTCCCTCATGCGCTCGCCCTCACCACATCCATGAGGCTGGAGCGGATCACCAGCCTCGGTCGCACGTCCTTGCGCACAGCCATCAGGATGCGCAGCAGGACGGAGTCGGGGACCTCGCCCACCTCGGCACGAGAGAACATCCGCCACTGCTCTGATACGGCCTCGGTGCAGGCATCCACAAGCAGCGCGGTGTGCTCGTCACGCCAGCGGTCTGCAAGCACGCCCAGAGCCTCCAGGTTGCCCTCTCGCACGCTGCGCAGAGCCGTCAGGACCAACGACTTGTCCTCGCCCGCCACGAGCACGGAGAGGGCCTTCTTGACCTGCCCTCCGGCAGCACCGGCCAGGCGGGTGGCAGCGGAGGCAGACAGCCCACGGTCGGCCACGAGGATCTGCGCGATCTCGGCCTCGGTCAGCAGCCCGAAGGAGTACTGCCGTGCCCGGGTGCGGATGGTGGGCGGCACCAGCGCGGAGGCGATGAGCATGAAGTGCACGCTCGGGTCGGACTCCTCCAGCGGCTTCAGGAGCACGTTCAGCGCGTCCGTGTGCGCCCCGTCGAGGTTGATGATGGCCACCTTGCCCCGGACCGTGGAGGGTGCCACAGAGGTGAAGCGGACGATGTCCCGGGCCTGGGAGATGGTCAGGCGCTTGACGCGGATGACGTCGGGCTCGGAGATCATGTGCTCGCGACGGGCCTGCTCGGCAGCGGTCCACTTGCCCACGCTCGTCGGCCCCCACAGCAGCGCGACGGGCGGGAACTCCTCGATCAGATTCTTGACCGCGCCCTCGTTGCCGACGGTGTACCTCACGCGGCGTCCAGCGCGGTCATGATCTCGCCCTTCAGGCGGGTCAGCCACGCCCGCACGGAGTTCTGCGAGACGTTGTACTCGACGGCCAGCGCGGCGACGTTGACGCTGCCCTCGTAGTTGGCCATGACCAGGACGCGGTCGAAGAACTCCTTCATCTGGACGCGCGACCGAGAAGATTCCTCGATGGCGCTCAGGTGCTCGGTGATCGTCTCGACCAGGTCCTCCATGAACAGCCCGTCGTAGGACTCCTCGGTCGGAGTGGAGAAGAGTTCGCCCCACTCGGACACGCTCCGGCCCGCGCTGCGACCCACCGGCATGTTCACGATGGCGGGCTCGCGGTTGGCCACGATGTTCTGGCGGTCCCGGTAGTGGCGCAGGTAGATCAGCACGAAGCCGCTCAGGAAGGTCTGGAACTTGGCCGACGAGGAGTGGTTCGGGTCGTAGTCGCTCAGCGCGTCCTTCTCGAAGAAGGTCGTCAGGATCGTCATGGCGACGTCCTCGGCGTTCTGCGGGTTGATGCCCTTGCGCTTCACCAGGTTGACCACGTACGGGTAGTAGTTCGTGAACAGGTCCGCGAAGGACGTGGGGACGTAGTTCGGGACCGTGAGCGTCGTTGCCATGGGGAGAGACCTTCCGTTGCTGCTGACCGGGGACTAACGCGAAGAACGGCGACACCCGGAGGTAGTCGCCGTTCTTCTGCTGCGGTCAACAGCGTGTCCTCGGAGGGGAGGACGACAGGTCCAAGCCTAACCCACTGACCGCAGGAAGAACGAGCGAGCGCAATCAGGCGGTGGCTGCCTTCACCAGAGCCTTCTTCTTGATGTGCCACGTGCAGTGCACACCCGACTCGATCCCGTGGTCGCGCTGAACGACGCGGATGACCTCGGGGTCGTCATCATATAGCACAACCAGGACGTTCGGCTGGCGCTCCTTGATCTGCTTGATGACCGCAGACTTGAAGTTGGCCAGCGGGACACCGGAGGCGGCGAAGGGGCGGGTGCGGACCACGCCCTTGCTGAAGCCGTTGCTCATGAGCCACAGCGAGGAGATCGCCTTCAGGTCCTCGCGCCGCCCGGTGAGGTACTGGATCTCGGTGTCCGGGTCCGCCTTCAGCGCGTCGTGCAGGGCCTTGCCCTGCGGCCAGACGCCGTCCTGGAAGATCCGGTCCTTGTCGAAGTAGGAGTCCCACTGCTTGTTCAGGGCGTACTGCACGCGGTGGTTGTCGTTGGCCAGGACCCCGTCGAGGTCCAGCAGCGCGATGGTCTTCATGAGACTCCGATCTGAGAGGGAAGATTCTTGGTGGGCCTGGAGGGCTCGAACCTCCTCGTCCTGTCGCCCAGGACTTTCACCGGTTGGGGTGCGACCCCGGCCCTTGGGCTGGGTCCTCCTGGCATGAGGACCCAGCCGGTCTTGTCAGGCCTCGGTCAGGGACGAGATGTCGTCGGGGACCGTGACCACCTTCGGGGTGGGGATGTACTCGACGTCGAGCGGGAGGAAGAACCCGCCACCGTCGAAGTCGGTGTTGTCCTGGACCGAGTCGTAGGACGGGACCTGGAAGTGGGGGCGCTGGGTCCCGGTGGGCGAGTAGGCGATCAGGTTGACCTGGTCGTCGCTCAGCGGCTTGGCCTCCGCGAAGGACGTGCCGGGCGTCAGGCTCGCGGAGTTCGCGATGACGAGGGCCAACTTCACGTGGCCCTTGCTGGAGACGTACTGGACGTGCGCGCCGAGAGGGGCGACGGGGGCCGGGACACCGGGGATCTGCTCGGTCATGGGGACCAACTCCTTTGGACGGGGTTCTTGCTGACAGGACTGACGATAGCGCAGTCAAGCGCTATATGCAACCGTGGATCACGTCGGGTCCGCGCCGAACTCGATGTTGGCGGCGTCCTGCATCCACCACTCCATCTGGGCCTCGTACTCGGTCTCGGCCTGGTGGACCGGGTTGTACTCGGCGGCGACCAGCCAGGCGTTCTCGGCGGCGATCTCCGACTTGGCCTCAGCCTCGTCGTAGTCGGCCTGACCCTGGCACATGCGCGCCTCCAGGACGGTGTCGTGGTGGTGACCGGTCTCGCGGGGGTAGCCGCTCAGAATGTGGATCATGGGGAGCCTCCGTGGGCCTCGTCGTTCTCTGACAGGACAGACACTACAGGGTCCAGGCGACATATGCAACCTGGACCCTGTAGCGGCGCGTCAGCCCTCGGACTTGACGCCGAGCGTCACCGGCCCGAGCACCGGCACGGGGAAGAACTGGCCCGTGGTCGGCTCGGACGCGATCTGGACGCCCTTGCGCTCGTAGGTCTTGCCGGTGGGGGAGAACACCGTGATGTCCACGGTGCCCTTCTCCAGGCGCTTGCCGGACGAGGCGCGGGTGGCGGTGACGACCGCCGTCTTGGTGAAGCCGTCGCCGGACGTGTAGATGCCGGTGGCGGAGACGTGGGACTTGGCCATGGTGGTCCTCCTCAGGACTTGGATCTGTTGACCGGAGTACTGCTTGTTTCGAGAAACACTACACAGGTTGCGCTACATATGCAACCCGTTACTGCGGACCGCCCTCAGGTTCACCCGTACGGGCGGCGATCATGTCATCGATCTCCGACGTGGAGACGACGACGGTGAACGTGTCCTCGATCCTGCGCAGGCTCTTGAACTTGCGGGCCTTGAACAGGCGGAACACGTGCTGGCGCGTGTAGCCCAGCCGGTCGGCAGCACCCTGCACGCCCAGCCATCCTTCGAGGACGGGAAGGTCCTCGTTCGGAATCTTGTCGCTCACGTCGCTCCTCCTAGTGCACGGCGCATGGCCGTCTTGGTGACCGAGAGCCACGTGGTGGCGTCCTCGGCTGACTGGACCTTGGGCAGCAGCGCCAGGCACGCCGTGAACTTCATGGCGATGCGCGGCTCGAACTGCCGGTCCTCCCACTGCGGGTCCATCCCGGAGCAGGCCATCTTCAGTGCCTCAGTGAGGCTGTCCCGGTCTACCGGGGCGGGGGTGGACATCAGGGCGTCCCACTGGCTGTGGAAGTCCTGAGGGACGTAGCCGGTGAAGTTCAAGATCCACTCGGCAGACTCCTCGTTCGTCATGTCCTTGGCCTTGGCCAGCAGGCTCACCGGAGTGAACATGCCGCAGCCCGCGAAGCAGTAGCACGAGTTGGTGGCGGCGTAGACGCGGAACGCCTTGGTGCTGCCGCCGTCCTGGTGCCAGATCTGGCCGAACGGGCAGTACGTCTTGACCGACCCGTAGGTGAAGTCGCCCACGGACACGTCCAGCATGTTGCACGCCTGGACGATGCTCAGCCTGGAGTTGGCCAGGTCGATCAGTTCCGAGACCTTCATCCCCGATGCACCAACGTCACGGGCAGCACGAAGCGGTTCTCGGTGCGGAAGTCGCCGTCCTCAGCCCGCCACATGTCGTAGCCCAGGCCACGCTCGGTGAACTCGTAGGTCTTACCGTTGCGGGCACGGACCTTGCTGCCGATGCGCAGGCGGCGGAACTCGGTGTAGGAGAGGATGACCTCGTCCTCGTCAGCCACGACGGCCTCCCTTGGTCTGCCAACCCATGTGCGGGTCGATGGCGCGGATCGCTGCCACGATGCGGTCACGACGAGCCTGGAGGTCCACCTGCTGCGCGTGCGTGCGCTCCCAGAGCGCCTTGTGGAACTCGCAGCACAGGTCGGTCTCCGTCGGCTCGTTGGTGTGTCCGCCGATCAGGTAGCCGTCCGTCTGCTGGAGCCGCAGGTGCAAGGCCTGGTAGATCTCCGGCAGCATCTCGTCGGTGAGCACGACCTCAGAGGCGGTCATCGTGGGGACCCTCCGGGTACTTGAAGAGCCAGCCGTAGGCGGGCTTGGTGGTCTCCTCGCCGGGCTGCTTCATGACGCCGGGGGGCCGCACGAAGTTGCCCAGGCGGCGGATGCTCCACACGGCGTAGCCCATCTCGACCACGCCGCTGAACCACAGCGCAGCCATGAGCACCACGAAGCGGGTGTTCGAGATCTCGTGGTTGAGGTAGAGGTGGTAGTGCCCCGGGGTGCTCGACGGCTTGATCTCGAACTCGAAGTCCAGGTCGATGATCGGCTTCTGCTTGCCGTCCGTGGTCTTGGACGAGACCAGGTTCGCCTCGCGCACGGACACCTGCCGCCGATTCTTCTTCTGGCGGTAGGTGAGGAGGCTGACCAGCAGGGGCTCGTTCTTGATGCCCAGGTCCGGCGCGAGCCAGAAGGTCCTAGTACCCATAGCGCCACACGTCCTTCTTGTTCGGGTCGGCCTCGAAGAACTCCAGGCCCTCGGGCTCGTACTTGTGGCGCGGCGCAGGCTTGCGGCGGTGCCGGATGTAGGCCCGCAGCGGCCAGGTCACGACGAGCACGACGATGACCAGCAGGTACCAGAGCACCTGGAAGCAGGCGACGACGAAGTCCCCGAAGGTGCCCTCGTCGCGCTCCTGCTGGCCCGCTGCGTAGCCCAGGAAGAATCCCATGACCTAGATGACCTCCTGCTGCCAGACGCGCACTACGGTGTCGGTGTCCGCGCCGTAGACGTACACGGTGCGCCCCTCGGAGTCTGTGTCCAGGTCGCGCTCTCCGACCCAGGCGGCGATGAACTCCGGTGCCGGGACCAAGCGGTGGTCCTCGTTCAGACCCTCGCGCTCCCGCTTGACCAACTCGGGGTAGAAGGACGCCCACTGCGCAGGCGTGACGTGGACGTCGCGGAACCAGCGCAGGGCGGTCGGGACGTCCTTGGCGACCTGGATGACCTGGTCCCCGAAGTCGTCCACGTGGATGATCGTGACGTTCATGTTGGCCTCCTCAGCCGAACCGCAGGATGCAGATGGGACCGAAGCCACGGGCCAGCGACTCGGCGTCCGAGAGGGGCGACTCGCAGGCCGCACACCGCACGTGCTTCTCGCTGTAGCGCAGGGCCGCGTTCTTGTAGCCGTCCTGCTCCAGCAGGTTGAGGATCTGCTTGCGCTGCTCACCCTTGGCGGGGATGCGCCGCCAGTCGCCAGGAGCCCCGATGAGGATGTCCACGAACTGGAAGGACTCCCACTTGGTGTTCTTCTTGCCGTTGCGCACCTCGCAGAAGCCCAACTCGCCGTTGGGCCGCACGAGCGCGTACTTGGATTCGGGGACCTTGGTTCCCTGGATCATCGTCGCCATGATGGCCACCCTCTCTCTGTCTCGCTGACAAGAGCCACGATAGCGCAACCAGGCGCTATATGCAACAGGTCAGTCGGCGTCCAGTTCGAGGGCAACGGAGACGGTCCCGGTCGGCAGCCCGATCTGCTCGGCAGCCTGGAGCGCCATGGCCTCGATGTCGGCCCGCGAGCGAGCAACAACATTCTCGGCGTGCTCGGTCAGGGACTTGGTCGTGAAGTCGATGTTCGCGGCGGCGTGCTGGGCTGCGCGCTGGATCGCGGCGAAGGCCTCGCGCTTCTCCTTGGCCGTGGCCTTGGAGTCCAGCGCCTCGTAGGCAGCGATGGCTGCCTGGATGCCGGAGAAGGTCTTGGACGCTGCGGTCTTGACCTCGTTCATGCTGTGCGCCAGACGCGGGTCGTACGTCAGGCCAGGAACGATGTGGCCGTTAACGCGGCGCAGGGTGGCCGGGACGCCGGAGGTGCCCATGGAGGAGACGAGCGATGCCCACTGGGCCTCGGACATCTCGATCTCCACGACCTCGCGAGTGGCGTGAATCCAGTCGCGGCTCAGGTCACGCTTGCGGGTGGCCGACGACACGGTCAGGACCACGGTGTGGCCGTGACGCAGGTCGGAGTCGAAGAGCACGGCTCCCGGAGTCACGGAGTGGCGGCTCACCTGGATCTGCGCGAAGGCGGGGTGGGTATCGTCGCCGTACTGGTTCTTGGATACGGGCTCGGTGTCTCGGGCCATGATGTCCTCCTGTGGACGGGGATCTCGTTGAGGGAGACGTTAGCGCAACCAGGCGCTATATGCAACCGAAGGGGCTTGCTCCAACCAGGTGATCCAGACCTGGCGAGCAAGCCCCTCCGAGAGGAAGCCCTACACACCGCCCGGGGGAACAGGTACCCCAGCGGCCCTTCGGTGTCAGCGACCCTCCTACCCTCGGGCCTCCTCTACGTACTAGATACGCATGTGAAGCCAGAGATACAAGGGTTAGCGGGTGAAACCTTGGACAACCGTTCAGGGCGCGATGCGCCCGTTGGCCACGAAGGTGTCGTGGGTGATGGGGAAGTGCTTGCGGAAGAGCGCCTCGATCTCCTCGGCCACGTCCTGGATCTCGCGCTGCGGGCGGGAACGCACGGCGGCGTCCGGGGAGTCCACACGCAGGCTCAGGAAGTTCATGAGCGCCCGCACGTTCATCGTCACGTACATCTGCGAGTAGATCCCGACGGGCAGCACCAGCCGCGCGACTTCGTTGGCGATGCCTGCGGCCAGGAGCGTCTGGTAGGACCGCCATGCCTCGTCGTACAGGTTCTCCAGCACGTCCACGACCAGGGCGTAGTGCCCCTCGCCTCCGGGTGCGAACTCGGGCCGGGCGGAGGTGCCGATGTTGATGAGCGGACGGTCCGACGCGGGGACGTAGAACTCGGCGGGCAGCGTGGTGTAGCGCCCCGACATCTCGTTGTAGGACGCGATGCGGTGCCGCTGGAACTCACGGAAGACGAAGATCGGGGCCTTGACGTAGAAGGTCATCGTCGCGTGCTCGAACGGGGAGCCGTGCCGGTGGGTCATCAGGTACTTGATGAGGCCGGGAACCTTGCGGTCACCCGTGTCGATGACCTCGTTGAGTCCCTGGACCGAGACGCGGGCAGCCCGGACCACGGACAGGTCGTCGCCCATGAAGTCGATCAGGCTGACGACCGGGCGGTCGAGGTAGGTGATGTCGCTCATGGCGATCTCCGATTCTTGTTCTAGATGAGGGCTTCGAGCCCGCCAGCGACGGCGGCTCCAGCCTGGGGGATGGGTGCGAACTGCAAGCCGCCCCGGCTGACGAACTTCGAGGTGGCGTAGTCCACCGCGAAGATCAGGCCGTTGGCCGTCTCGCCGTCACGGTTCTTCAAGACCTGACCGGTGACCTCCGCGTTGCGGTTGGTGTTGTCGGTCGGGGCCATGAGGCTGACGATGATGTCCGCCGTGTTGGTCGCCTCCGCCGTCTCAGACAGCGAAGCGGACGAGTACAACCCGATCTTCTCGGCCTGCTCGCGAGCCGCCCTGGTGACCTGCCACGGGCTCACGATGGGCACACCACGCCCTGCGTCGAACGTCGTGGCGACCTGCTTGGTCTCCTTCATGATGGAGGCCAGTTCCTCACGAGACGTCTGGCGCTTGCGGTCGCTCGACAGCAGGGCCAGGTAGTCCATGACGACCAGGTCGATGTGCATACCCCGCTGGATGCGGTAGAGCCGCTGCTCGATGCTCGTGATGGTGGAACCACGCGGGACCTGCACGATGTAGATGCGCCCGTAGTCCGGGTTGGTCGTGAAGTCAGCCACGACCTCGGTGTACTTGCCCTCCTCGGTAGGCGAGAGCGTCCCGGCCTTCAGGTCCCTGGTGTTGAGGCCCGTCGGCAGCCCGAACATCTCCTGGGTGGAGTGACGAGCCAGCAACTTGCGGATGACCTGCGGGCGCAGGGTCTCGGTCGTCATGAAGGCGACGTTCTTGCCCTGCTCGATGGCAGCGGACCAGGCCAACTGCACGGCCAGGGTCGTCTTGCCGTCAGAGGAGTAGCCCGCCAGCAGGCAGACCTCACCGTTCTGGAGCCCGCCGATCTTGGCGTCCAGGCTGGCGATGCCGAACTGGATGCCCTTGGCGTCACCCGCGAGGTGAGCCTTCCGGCGCTCGGCGTACTCGGACAGGATGTCGGAGGCCTCGTCGCGCACATCGCCCTCAGGAGCCTCCTGCATGGTCACCTGGCGGTCGATGGTGCTCAGGGCCTCCAGGAGGTGCCCACGGGCAGCCTCGTGGCCGCGCAGGGGCTCCTCCTCACCCTCGACCGGCATCCCGGTGCGCAGGATGGTCATGGCCTGGGTGATGGCCTCCCCGGTGGCCTTCTCCGCAGCCAGTTCGATCAACTGGTCCAGGGACCACAGGAAGTCGGCGTCGTCCACGGGGGTCTGCGCGAACTTCGTGTAGGCCTCGGTGAAGAGCAGCGCGGTGCCGTCCGGCTTGCTGCGCAGCACGTCGCCCAGGTACTTGGCCGGGAGCACCGTGCCGGAGCGGTTCGCGAACCGGTCCAGCATCTGGAAGAGGGTGGACTGGGTCCGGTCCGCGAAGTGGTCCGGGGTGAGACGGCGGATCGCCGTGTCCAGGAGGTCCTTGCGCGCAGGCAAGATCCCGGACAGGACGATCTCGCCGTGCTCGATAGCGTCCACGCTCAGGCCACCGGGTGGAAGGCCCGCACGGAGGTCACGAAGCGGGAGTCGATCTCACGCCCGGACTTGAACTTGACCAGGTTGAACTCCGCGCCCTTGGTGACGGAGGTGACCAGGCCGTGGTCCACGACGGTGTCACCCGTCAGCACCTCGGTGGTGGGGATGTCCTGCCAGGTGCGGCTGGACGGGGGAGCGACCGAGACCGACGGGCGCGCGAACGGCTTGGGGAGGGAGCCCTTCAGCATGATTCTTGTTTCTCCTTCTCAGAACTGGCGACCGTGCATGGCCTCGCGCGTGGCGTTGTACGCCAACTTGCGACGGACCACGTCGGCCAGGTCGATGTCGTGCTCGCCCGCGAAGTCGAGGATGCGGATGAGTGCGTCCGCGATCTCGGAGGGGACGCCCTCGGGCTTGCCCTCCTTGCCGGGAGCCTGGTTCAGCCACTCCTCGTTGGGCAGGTGCCCGTCGCGGATCTCCTCGTGGGCCTCGATGATCTCCCCGACGATGAGCAGCAGACGGTTGCCTGCGCGGTCCTGGATGCGGCTCAGGCCGTCGGCGCGCTCGATGCCCCCGATGGAGGACACGTAGGCCGAGAGTTCGTCGGTGGCACGGTGGAAGCCCTTGGCTCGCGCGTTGGCGTGGCAGAAGGTCTGGAGCGCACGGACGCCCTCGAAGACCTCGTCAGGCAGCGGTGCCGGGGTGGGCGGCAGCGGCGCGGGCTGCGAGGGCACAGTCGAGACGGTCTCGGTCACTTCTTCTTCTCCATCTCCGCCAAGGTCTTGACGGCATCGCTGAACTCGTCGGCGGGCGACGGGCCGGTGTAGTGGGTCAGGTCGAAGATGGCAGCCTTGTAGCCCATCTCGTAGGCGGTGTCGGGGTCGATGCCCTTCAACTGCTGACGGTCGGTCTCGGCCTGCATCTTGTCCAACTGGACGGACAGGTGCGCCAGCGCCTCGGAGACGCTGAGGTTGTACGGGGTGGCGTCGGTCATGCTCCTTGGTACGCCCCAGGGCGGCGGCTAGGAAGCCTCGGAGACCATCGCTGCGTGCAGGTACAGGACCGCCTCGCTGTGAGCCACACGGACCTGCGTCAGGCCCGTCTCCAGGACCGTGGCGATGGTAGTCAGGTCCAGGCCCTCGTAGTACCGCAGCGCGATGACGAGCCGCTGGAAGTCCGACAGCGAGTCGAACATCTCGGTGACGGCGTCCTGGATTCTTGATGCGAGCGCGGACTGCTCGACGGACTCGTCATCCCGGCGTGAGTGCTTCGGCTCAGCGGGCTCGTGGTCCAGTTCGTTGCCTACCACGGTGCTGAAGATCGACACGGGGGTGGACTCGACGGCGGCGATGACCAGGCGGACGCGGATCTCGTCCATGCCCGTCAGATCGCTCAGTTCCTCGGGGGTGCGCCCTGCACCATAGCCATGGCTCTGGAGCGCCTTGTAGGTGCTGCGCTGGTTGCGAGAGACGTGGTCCCGGCTGCGCTGCCAGTCCAGGATCTCGCCACGGATGCGCGTGGAGGCGAAGGCAGTGAAGGCACCCTCGATGTCGCGGACGCCGTCGTTGACGTTGGCGCGCTCGGGGTCGAAGCGGGAGGCGGCGGTGACCAGACCCTCGTAGGCCACGCCCAGCAGGTCATCACGGTCGATGGCGTCGGGATTCTTGCGCCAGACGGTGGTGGCGATCTTGCCTGCGAGGTCCAGATGGCCCTCGACCAGAGCGCGCTGGTCAGGCGTCAACGGGGTGATGGTCTTCATGGGCATGTTCCTAACCCGAGATCAACTGGAGCATGGCCGTAGCCGAGAGCGCCTGGAACAACTCACTGTTCTCGTCCCAGATGTGTCCTGCAAGAGCAGCCTCGCGTTCGAGCATGGGCATGTACCGCTCTTCCTGGGTGTCGATGGTCAGCAGGTTGTGCACGAAGACGTGGGAGTACGCGGAGCCGTCGCGGCGGATGCGACCGGCCAACTGCTCCATGCGCGCCGGGTTCATGATCGTGTCCACGTTGACCAGGTGACGAGAGACCTGGAGGTTGAGGGACTGCTCGATGGCGCGGGTGCCCAGCAGCACGCGGCAGGACGGGTCCTCCCAGAAGCGCTCCTGCGCAGCGGTGCGGTCCTCACGATTCTTGTTCTCGCCCCAGATGGTCACGAAGCCGACGCCCTCGCGCTGAAGGCGGTTCTGGAGCGCACGGATCGAGTTCTTCAGGTTGGCGAAGACGACGACCTTCTCGTCCGCGAGGTCGGACTTGGTCAACTTCTCGATGAGCCAGTCCATCTTCACGGAGGTCTTCGGAGCGTCGGCCTCTCCCAGGGCAGCCAGGCCCGCGCAGATGGCGGAGCCGTAGTGCAACTTGGCCATCGCCGCGACCTTCTTGGTCGAGACGCCGCCCTCCTCCTTCAGGATCTTGATGACGCCAGCCTGGAGTTCCTTGTACTTGGCGCGCTGGGAGGGGTACAGGTCCAGCATGATGTCGTTCGGCACGATGGTCGGGAAGTTGACGTCCGCGAACTGGGTCCGGCGCAGCACGAGCGGAGCGATCTTGCGCTTCAGGTCGTCCAGATTCTTGTAGCCGGTGGCCTGCTTGCGCTTGACCACACGCCCGTTGCCCTTGTCGAACTCGCGCACGTACTCGGTGCGGATGTAGCGCTGGTCGAAGGTGGGCCGGTCTCCTAGCGCCTTGATGCCTCCGACGCCGTCCAGCACCGCGTGCAACTCCGGCAGGCGCTTCTGGAGCGGGGTGCCCGACGCGATGACGTAGCGGTCGGCGTGCGCGCCCATGCGGTCCATCACCTGGGAGGTGGCGATCTCCGCGTTGCGCAACTGGTCGATGTCGTCGGAGGCGAACAGCGCCAGCGGGAAACGCAGCAGCATCTCGTGGTCGTTGCGCAGCATCTCGGGTCCGATGAGCAGGACGTCCCAGGGCTGGAGGTACAACTGGGTGCGCTCGCGCCGGGTCCCGGAGGCCACAACAACATTCAGGCCGGGCATCATGCGCTGGAGTTCGGCACGCCACTGGTCCAGGGCCGGGGAGCGCGGGACGATGATCGCTCGACCGACGGTGGGGATCTCGCCTGTTTCAAGAAGCATGGCGATGAGGCCACCGATGTGGGTGGTCTTGCCGGAGCCCATGGTGTCCGCCAGCAGGCCGCGCTTCTGCAAGTACAACCAGGCGATCCCGATGCGCTGGTGAGCACGAGGATGGATTGCGCACTTGCGGCAGCCGGGCTTGGGCCGGTCGTAGACCGTGCGCTGCCGGTCCATGTCCGTCTCGGGGTCGAAGTAGTTCTCGACCCAGCCCATCTTGTGCTCGCGGCACAGGTCGTAGTTCCAGTGCGTCAGGCGGGGAAGTGTGAAGTCAGGCAGTTCGTGGACGCGCCAGGCCAAGGCCTCGCGCTGGCGGGGTTCGAGGTTGCGGACGTCGTAGGGGAGCACGTCTGGTGATACGCCTGGAGCCCGCTCGATCCCAGCCTCAGGCCGAGAGAGCGGACTGCTCCATGGCGACGTCGTCAGTGCGCAACCGGGACTTCTTGGGCTCCTTGCGGGCACGTACCGCGTGCGCCTGCTGGGCCATGGTGATCGCGTAGGACGGGTCCTGACGGAATGCCTGGCGAGCCCTCGCAATGAGGTCGAGGTGCTCGGGAGCCAGGATCATCGTCACGGTCAAGAGCATACATGCAGTAAGTCAGAGCCCTGATACGCCTATCGCCCCGAGTTGCACAACACAAGGGGCGATAGGCGTACGTGGGTGAAGATCAGGAAACAGGGCCACCGGCGTTGAAGGTGGGCGAGCCGCCTGCCGGAGCGGCCTCCCCTCCGGTGACGTTGTAGGTGCCTCCGGTCGCGACGTGCTTGCCCGCGACTTCCTGGATGGTTGCGGTATTAACCACCGTGGTCTGAGCAGCGACCAGTTCCGGGTTCACATTCGGGATGACGCCGACACCCAGGGCTCCGATGGCGGAGAGCAGAACGATGAGCCACTGCTGGGTGGTGACGTCGCCGTTGATGATGAACGGCAGCACCGCCTGGAGCGCGGTTCCCAGGAAGGCGATGATGACCTTCGCGTAGGTCCCGACGGTCTGGTCCTTGATGTTCGGGATGGCGTACACCAGGATCGCGCTCAGGAACGCGATGGCGACGTTGACCAGATCGACCGGGTCGAGGTGGTTGTCCGACAGCGCGGTGATGAAGACCGTCAGCACCGCGAACAGGATCGCGACGATGGCCTTGGAGTACTTCGACGGGATCTCCACCGGAGTGAACTGCGGTGGGACAGGAAGATTCGTCATGGTTGCCCTCTCACTTCTTCTTGCGGCGAGCGGCAGCCCGACGCTCGGCGCGGTTCATCGGCGGCGGGTCCTTGGGGTCCGCCCACCGTCCTGACCACATCCCCCAGGGCATCTCAGAGCCCCAGGAAGGTGTTCTTGGTGTTCAGTTCGTGCTGCATGGCACGCACGACCGTGGAGATGGGATCGATGATCCCGTCCTGCGGGGTGCCGTAGTACCGCTGGAAGCCGACGTTGGTGTCGTGGCCGTCCAGCCCGTCGATCTTGCCGCCGTACAGGCCGAGAGCCGCGAGACGACGCTGGCACCAGCGCATGAGGTCGGAGCCGGTCTGCGTCTTGTCGAACTGCGCGGAGTAGATGTTCTCGTTGTACTGCGACTTCCACTGGTGGGAGATGACCCGGTCCTTGCCGGTCCCGGAGCGGTCCTGCTGACGACCCGTGGTGTCGCCGCCCCACTGGCCGTCCTCCTTGATCTGCGGCCACGAGGGGCCAGGAGTGGGCGTCGGGGGCGTGGGCGTCGGAGGAACCGGCGTGGGGGGCACGGAGCCACCCGTCAGCGCGGGCACGACACGGTCGTAGATCTGGTCGATGATCGGCTCGACCGGGCAGGTCTTGCCCGTGGCGAGCGAGTAGACCATCCCGCCGCCGTTCTGGAGGCGACCACGGTAGCGACCCTGGGGGAAGTTGCCGTTGATGCCCAGACGGTGCCAGGAGATGCCCTGCGAGGACGGGCCGATCTTGGAGTCCTGGGCGATCTGGCGCGGGATGCCGTGGGTGGCGCAGAGCCAGTCGTCCAGGGCGATGATCGCCTGCAACTGGGCCTCGGTCCACGCCTCGCCCTTGGACTCGGTCTCGATGGAGATGGTCGCGTCGTTGCCCTGGAGGTCGGCCTCGGCGCGGAAGATGGTGTCCATGTACTGCTCGACCAGGCCGGACTTGGCGACCCAGAAGGTGGACGAAGCGCGACCGCTGTGGTTGAAGAAGGCCCACGGCGAGCCGTAGCCCGCCACCACGTGGTGGTTGATGCGGTTGTACGCGGCCATCTTCAGGCCGCTGAGGTACTGCATCTCGATGGGTCGCCATACGGCACCCGGGTAGCGGGCCATCAGGCCTTCTCCTCCACGTTGCCGTCCACGATCTTCGGGCTGGCGTAGTCCGCCGTGGGGTCGAAGCCCTCCGGCCAGGTGTCCTCGGGGTAGTTCACGACCCCGCCCGGACCCCCGGTCATCTCCTTGCTGTGCTCGTCATCGAAGTCGTCGTCCGGGACGAAGTCCTCGGGCATCTCCGGCTGCGTCTCGCTCATGGCCTCTGCCTCTCCCTGGGGTCCGGGGGCAACAGGAAGCCCCTCGGTCCAGTGTCTACTATCGACCGGACCGAGGGGCTGTGTGCCTGGTTGGGCTACTTCTTGGCTGCGGTGCCCGACGACTTGCTGGTGTCGGTGGTGCCCGGGGTGACCACGGGGCCGTCGGCCTTGACGGTCTTGTTCGGGTCCGAGGCGTCCGCGTCGGCGTTGGTCTTGCCGCCGTTGTCCTCCGCCTGGGACTGCACGCCCTGGCCCTTGCTCTCGTCCTTGCTCACGGTCGTGTCCTCCTCCGCCAGCGACGGCGTGTAGCGCGGGTCGTTGGCCTGCGGGGGCGCGGTGGACGTCCCGTCGGGGCTCAGCGCGAAGTCGGTGTTCTGCTCGGGCGTGTCCTTGCTCATGAGATCTCCTTGGTCGAATCTTCTCCGGCGTGATCCGCCGCTGCGCGGTCAGCCTCTCGCTTCTTGATTCTTGCCGCACGTTGAGCGGCCAGCAACATCTTGGTACGCCTCAGGGCGATGGTGGCCAAGAAGAGAAGAATCGCGATGCGGGCGTACTGCCAGCCGGGGAACTCCGCGTCGAAGACCTCGAAGCCCGACGGCAGGCTCAGCAGAAGCACCAGAGCGAGCGTGGACTGCATGAGGTGACGACCCAGGGGGTTGTCCTCCCAGGCGGTGATCCACGTGTAGGTCAGCGCGAAGACGATGAACGAGGCCAAGGCTGCGAGCAGAAGAACGTCCCCCAGAGCGAGCGCCGTGTGCTCGATGGGGGACGTTGAGTCGAAGGTCACTGCTCGCTGCGCAGGTGCAGTTCGCGGATGCCCTCGCTGAAGTGGTTGACCTCACCACGCCGCTTCAGGGGTGCCACGACACGGTTGATGCGGTCCCAGAGGCCATCCTGCTCGGCCACCTGACGCGCGATCATCGTGCGTACGAGCAGGGCCGCTTCGGTGCCGGGAAGGGTGTCCCGTGCCTGAGAGATGGTGTCACCGGTCATGTCGTCGCATCCTCCTGAGTGGTGGGCGGCGTCGGGATCGCTCGGATGACCTGAGCACTAGTCTCCAGTCCCTCCAAGATCCGCTCCGTCTGCGCCACTACCGTTCGACGCCCGGTCTCTGAGAGGTTGAGCGCTTCCCAGAGGTAGGCGTTCTCGCGTTCCTTATCCTTTACACGAGCATCCCGGTCTTCACGCGCCTCCGCAACTCTGGTGGCCGAATCTGCGCGAACTTCTGCGAGACGTTCGTCACGATCCTTGCGAATCTCGTCCACCTGCGGCTTGAAGTAGATCCAGCCCCGCAACTGCGAGAAGTAGAGAAGCACGATGAGGGAGACTGCGGTAACTCCTGTGGGAACGAGCCCGTCCAACCACATGCTCGACCTCCCCGATTGATGCTGGGGAGATGTCCCTACCCCTGCCTTCTACTATCGGCTTCCGCGCAGGTCAGGCGTGTAGTGAAATCATGATTCTGGTCACGCCTCGATGGCTCCGAAGCCCTTCCAGGTACCCGGGTTACCTGCGGTGACGCAGACCCAGCCGATCCACCCGCCAGCAGCCGGAGCGGAGTTGTAGACGCGGTCGCCCACCGCGCCCGTGCCGGTGGTCGGAGCCGCTGCTGCGCGGGTCTCAGGAGCCACCCAGGTGGGCACACCGGCCACCGTGGTGAGGACCTTGCCGTTGCCCGTGGTGGGCGGCAGGGCGAGCGACACGATGCTGCCCGCACGCTTGGTGTAGACGCCCGCCTGCAACGCATAGGGCTGCACGAAGTCGTACGTCACCACGAGAACCGAGGAGTTGGTCGGCAGGGTGCCCGTCGTCGCGGAGTGGGTCTTGCTGAACGCCATCGTCGCGAGGAAGAAGGACTGGAACTTCGTGATGACGCTCGTCCAAGGCGACGGGACCGTGTTGCCCGACGGGTTGGGTCCCGAGGACGCGGCGACGATCAGCGCGAGGGAGTTCTGCGCCGTCGATGCCGAGAGCGGGTAGGTCGATGCGAGGTTGGTCGTGCTCTGCCCCCGAGCCGTCAGCCCCGAGACGCCACGGACGTACGAGACCACCCAGGAGTCGTGTGTCGTCTCGTTGGTCACGATGCTGTCAGCGGCCAGGGACGTGACGGTCTTGGTCCAGGCAGTCATCTTGACGCCGTAGTAGCCGACGTAGACCTGGTCTTCGAGGAGGGTCCAGCCTGCGCCGGGGGAGAACGCTGCCTGGTCGCCGCTGGTGTAGAGGAAGACCGCGAGGTCTCCCACCTGGACAGAAGAATCCGGGGTCCACGACGCGCTGCCGTTCCCGGAGGTCTGCCACACGACGCTGGCGTTGTCCTCACCCGTCAGAGGAGAGGTGAGAATCCAGGAGTCGCCGTCCAGCATGACCGAGGAGGCGTCCGCAGAGCCGTGGAAGAGGCAAGGACCGGTG
>Ga0157375_10001292_pt1 | contig 21604 bp, 20 predicted proteins | sample M35metaG_FD_115311 | JGI IMG/M metagenome (GOLD analysis project Ga0157375, IMG submission 115311) | Miscanthus rhizosphere microbial communities from Kellogg Biological Station, Michigan, USA - M3-5 metaG | ecosystem: Host-associated > Plants > Roots > Rhizosphere > Soil | place: USA: Michigan... | reverse complement strand
TGATCGCCGCCGACAGCACGGATTTGCCCGAGCCCGACTCGCCGATCACACACAGGATTTCACCCTTGCGCACGTCCAGGCTGATGCCTTGCACGGCGTGGCTGCGGTCGGCGCCCTTGGGCAGCTCGACGCTGAGGTTATCGACCCGCAAAACGGTGTGCTGGTTACTCATGCTCAACTCCTTGCGCCTTGCTGCGCGTGTTCATCCAGCCCGTCGGCGAGCAAGCTCAGGCCGAGCATCAGGGTGGAGATGGCGATGCAGGGGAAGATCACCAGGTGCGGGAAGGTAATGGCCATGGCGCGGCCGTCGTTGATCATGCCGCCCCAGTCCGGGGTGGGCGGCGGCAGGCCGAGGCCGAGGAAACCCAGGGCGCCGATCATGATCGCGGTGTAGCCGATGCGCAGGCAGAAATCGACGATCAACGGGCCGCCACAATTGGGCAGAATCTCCACCAGCATGATGCGCAACGAGCCTTCGCCCTGGGTGATGGCGCTGAGCACGTAGTCGCGTGAGCGAATGTCGATGGTCAGCGCGCGCATGATGCGAAAGATCGCCGGCGCACTGGTGAACGTCACCGCAATCAGGATGTTCAGCGCCGAGGCGCCAAGGGCAATGATGATCACGATGTACAGCACCAGCACCGGGAACGACAGCACGGTGTCGGCCACGTAGGACAGCGCCGCATCCACCCAGCCATTGAAGTAGCCGGCGCACAGGCCCATGGCAATGCCCACGGCAAACGCAGTAAGCGTGGCCAGGATCGACCAGAACAGCACGGTGCGCGTGCCCCAGATCAGGCGCGAAAGAATGTCGCGGCCGATCATGTCGGTGCCCAGCAAAAAGCTCGCACCGTCGTCACCAGCGGTCATCGGAGTGAGCAGCGGCGTGAAGCTTTCCAGCGGGTCATGGGGCGCCAGCCACGGCGCGCAGAGCGCCACCAGCACCCAGCCGCCCACCAGCAACAGGCCAAGCAGGGCCAGGGGGTGTTTGAAGGATTTGAGCAGGTTCATTGGCTGCCTCCGCCGAGACTGCGCAGGGTGATGCGCGGGTTGAGCCAGGTGTAGGCCAGGTCCGAGAAGATCTTGCTGATGCCCACCACCACGCCGCTGATCATCGCGCAGGCTTCGATCAGGTAGACGTCATGGTTGAGGGACGCGGTGTAGAGCATCGAGCCGAAGCCCTTGTAGGCGAAAAACACCTCCACCACGATCACGTTCGACAGCAGCCACGGGATGTACAGCATGATCACCGTGACCGGCGCGATCAGCACGTTGCGCAGGGCATGGCGCAACACGATGCGGGTGGTCGAGGCGCCCTTGAGGCGAGCCGTACGGATATACGGCGCCTGCATCACCTCGACCATCGACGCCCGGGTGATGCGCGCCAGGTAACCGATGCCGAACAGGCACAGCACCATCAGCGGCAGCACCAGTTCCACGGCGCTGAAACCGTCGCTCATGCTGCTCACGCCCGGCAGCCAGTTGAGCCAGAACACAAAGATCGCCGAGACGAACACCGCACTGGCAAAGTCCGGAATCGAGGTGGTGACGATCGACAGGAACGACACCAGCCGGTCGACAGGCGAGCCTTGGCGCACGCCGGCCAGGATGCCCAGGGTCAACGCCACGGGCACCATCACCAGCAAGGCCAGCCCGGCCAGGGTCAGGGTTTGCCACAGGTTGGGCAGCAGCAGCTTGAGCACCGGTTCGCGAAAGTACACCGAGGTGCCCCAGTCGCCGGTGACGAAGTCCTTGAGCCACACCAGGTAGCGCCACACGAACGGCTGGTTGTAGCCGTGTTCCAGCAGCCAGGCGGCACGCTGGTCGGCGGCGGAGTAGGGGCCGAGGACATTGATTGCGACGTCCTCGATATTGAGTTCCAGGGCCAGGAACACAATCAGCGATACCGACAGCAGGGTCGCCAGCAGCATCAGCAATTTGCGCAGTAGAAAATGAGCCATCAGGTACATGCTCCGACGGATGATGGGAAACCTGCCCGCAGGTGCGGGCAGCGCCGACTCAAACGCTCAGCCAGACATTACCCATGGGGTAGAAGTCGGAAGGGTGTACCTGGAAGCCCTGCACCTTCTTGCTCACGGCGGTGAATTTGTCACCCCAGAACGGCTGCACGATCACGCAGGCGTCTTGCAGGATCTGCTCCACGCTTTGCATGGCCACGGCCCGCTGCTTGGGGTCGATGATGCCCATGGCTTTGTCCAGGGCGGCGTCGAAGGCCGGGTCGCTGTAGTGGCTTTCGTTCCACGCGCCGCCGCCGCGATAGGCCAGTTCCAGGGACATCACCCCCAGCGGGCGATGGGCCCAGTAGGTCAGGCTGAACGCGGCCTTGTCCCAGATCGGCCAGTACTGCGCCGCCGGCACCACCTTGAGGTTGATGCGGATGCCGGCTTCCAGGCAGTTCTGTTGCAGGATCTGCGCGCAGTCCTGCTCATAGCGACCCTGGGTGTTGCCGACGATCAGGTCGATGTCCAGGCCATTGGGGAAGCCGGCTTCGGCCAGCAGTTTTTTCGCCGCAGCCACGTCGCGCTCGCGCTTGGGCAGGGGGAAATATTCGGGGTGGGACGGTGCCACGTGGTGGTCTTCACCCAGGGTGCCCATGCCGCGATACGCCACCTTGAGCATCTGTGCGTTATCAGCGCACAGCACCACGGCCTCGCGGATACGCAGGTCGGTGAAGGGCTTCTGGTCGCAGGCCATGCGCATGACCACGGTCTGCGCCGATTTGCAGCTGAGCAGTTGCGCGCCGGGCAAACGCTTGGCCAGGTCCAGCTCGGCCACGGTGACGCGGTACAGCACGTCGACTTGGCCGGCTTGCAGGGCGGCCAGGTGGGTGGACACGTCGGTGCCCATGTCGATGTAGCGCAGCTCGTCGAGGTTGGCGGGCTTGCCCCAGTAGTCGGCGCGCTTGGCGAAGGTCGCCTGCTTGTTTACCGCGAACGACACCAGCTTGAACGGCCCGGTGGCCAGCGGGTTTTTCGCCCAGTCGTCACCGGCCTTGAAGCTGCGGTGCACCAGGGCGCAGGTGAACGCATTGAGCATTTCCGGGATGGCCAGGATCGGCCGCTTGAGTTGCAGGCGGAACTGGTGGTCGCTGACTTTTTCGAAGGCCTTGATGTCCTGGAACGCCGTGCGGTTGACCGACTTGGAGTCGGCCGCGATCCAGCGCTCGATGTTGTGCTGCACGTCGTCGACGTTGAAGCTGTCGCCGTTGCTCCACTTCACGTCCTGGCGCAGGTTGAAGGTCCAGGTGGTGAGGTCGTCGGACGGGCTCCAGCTTTCGGCCAGGTACGGGTGGGTGATGTTGTCGGCATCGACCCAGGTCAGGTATTCGAGGGAGTTGCGCAACAGGTTGGAGGCTTCGATCCAGGTGATCAGCATCGGATCCTGGATTTCCTGGATGGCACAGGCAAAGCGCAGGCTGCCGCCTTGGCGGGCCGGCGTGCCGTCGGCGGCGCGGGCATCGTTGCCCAACAGGGCCGAGCCGATAAAGGTGGACGCACTGGCCACGGTAACGCCCAGCAGGGCGGCGGTGCGCAGGAACTGGCGGCGATTGATCTCGCCACGTTGCACTTGGGCACACAGGTCGTTTACGGCTGGATGCGGCAGGCTGCCGTCCAGGGTCGTCAAGTCTTTCATAAGCCTCTCCGGTACTTGCGAATATGCGTTTTTGTTGAACCGCAAGGGTCAGTGGCAGGCGCCGATCAGGCGCAGCACGGACCGCTGTGAAGCCGGCAGGAGAACAAGGCGCAACGTAGTCAGGAGGCGGGCAATGAGGTAGGACATAGGGCAGCTCTCATGTTGTTTTTATTAGAGATGCCCGCAGTTTTGTCATTTGCGCAAAGATCGACAAACGACAAATTCTGCGCAGTAACCTTCTATAAATGCATGTTACTGGTCCTTCCCAGGGCCGCCTGTGGGGCTAGACGGGTTCAGCGCGGCAACAGGCGCGGATCGAACGGGTAATCGGAGAGCAACTCGATGCCGTGTTCGTGGATGTAGATCTGCTCTTCGAGCTTTACGCCTTCGCCGCCGTCGTCATGGCCGATGTAGCTTTCCACGCAGATGGTCATGCCGGCTTCAAACACGCCGTCGTAGCCCAGCGCGTCGATGTCCTCACGGTGCACCACGTAGGGGTATTCACCGGTCATGCCAACGCCGTGTACCAGGGCGAAATAGCGGTTGTTCTTGTAATGGTCGGGGATCTTCCAGGCCATCTCGGCGTATTCCTTGAAACTGCGCCCGGCCTTGAGCATTTCGACGTTGGTCTGCACCTGCTCGTAGGCGAGCTTGTACAGCTCCTGCTGCTTGGCCGTGGCGGCCTGGTCGCCACACAGGAAGGTGCGCGAGAAGTCCGCGTAGTAGCCAAAACGCCCGACCACGTCGGTGTCGAGGGCCACCAGGTCACCGGCTTCGATGGGGCGCGTGCTGCACTCCTGGAACCACGGGTTGGTGCGCGGGCCGGAGGAGAGCAGGCGGGTTTCCACGTAGTCGCCATCGGTGGCGATCACGTGCTGGTGCAGGTGTGACCACAACTGGTTCTCGGTGATGCCGGGGGTCAGCTTGCTTTCCATCAGGCGCACGCCGGCTTCGGTGGCACGCAGGCTGGCGCGGATCATCTTCAGTTCGTTGGGCACCTTGATGCAGCGGGCGCGCTCCAGCGGTTCCTGGGCATCGAACACTTGGTAGCCGAGGCGTTGCAGTTCAAAGGCGGCGGCCGAGGTGGCGCTTTCGATGGCGATGCGTTTACCGCCACCGCACTTGCGCACCAGTTCGTCGATTTCGGCGGCCCAATCGGCGGTGACGTTGCCCAGGAAACTTTCGCAGAAGTAATAGGAAATCGCCTTGGCCGGGCGCACTTCGTCCACGGTGTTGAGGGTTTCGGCCAGGTGCAGGCAGCCGCCGAATTCGAAGATCACCACCGGGCCTTCTGCCGGGATAAAGGCGTAGCGGGCCGGGTTGCGCGCCGAGTACACCTGCATGTTGCGCGAGCCGGTGGCGTAGCGCATGTGGGTGGGGTCGAACAGCACGCAGGCGGCGTAGTCGCGTTTCTTCAGTTCGTTGCGCACCCGTTGCAGGCGGTCCAGCTGGATCTGCTGGATCTCGTCATAGGTGGGTTCACAGTCGGCGGGGTTGCGGTTCGGGCCGGACAGACTCATGGGGTGTTCCTCGCAGGGCACATTACGGTTTTTAGTTTTTTGGGGAGAGGCGAATCAGTCGAGCAACTGGTCGCTGCGCACCAGGTTGCGTTCGGCTTGCAGGTGGGCTTCGGACAGGCGTCCGTAAAGCTGCTTGGTGCGCTGGGCGCGGCCGATGATCCCGGGCTTTTCCGAGTAGGCGAAGATCGCCGTGTTGCGCTCGGTGGCGCCTTGCACGCGGGTAACGCGGTGCACCGAGAAGCGCCCCTTGAAGATCTGCAGGTCGCCGGGGTTCAGCTCCAGCTCCTGCACCCGCGAGCGGTCTTCACCGCGTACCACCTGGCCGACGGCGCCGAGGTTTTCCTGGCTGCGCGAGCGGATCATCGGCGCGTATTCGAACAGGCCGCCGGCCTCGGGCTTCTGGGTCATCATGCTGACGATGAATTCGTTGGTGTCGAAGTGCCAAGGCTGTTCGGTGCCTTCGGGCATCACGTTGATCACCAGCCCGGCGAAGGGGTCGGCGTATTCGAAAATCTCCGGTTCGTCGAGGCAGGCGCCGATAAAGCGCTTCATCATCGGCGACACGTACAGGCGGTGGATGATCGCGTCGGGGGCGATCATGTCGCGGGTCACAAAGCCGCTGGTGCGCTCCATGAATGTGCGGCGCGGGTCATCCTGGGGCAGGGAAGTGTCGTCTTCGGTGAAGTAGGCGTTGACTTTGCGCACCGAGAAGAAGGTTTTGTCCGACAGCGCCAGGCCTTCCAGACGCGCCTGTTCCAGCGCTTCGGGGCGCAGGAAGTTCTTCAGCAGGCAGCAGCCGTCTTCGGCCAGTTCGGCGCGGGCATGTTCGATCAATGCCTGTAATTGAACATGGCCCGAATCATGTATGGGATACAGCTCGGTATTAATGATGTCGCTGATATCACCGGTTTCGGCATCGGCAAGTTTAAGACTCATACACGGCTCCTGAATGAGGTGGTTGTGTTGAGTTGATAGTTGCGTAAATGAGTTTTAAGGGGAAATTACAAGTTGTGATCGAATCCATCGGCAGGGGCGATAGTTATGTCAGGCGAATTGGATGGCAGTTTACTTAAAGTGTTTGTGGCAATTATCGAATGCCAGGGTTTTTCGGCCGCGGCCGAGCGTTTGCACAAGACCCAGTCGACGGTCAGCCAGAGCCTGCAGCGCCTGGAAGAGATCGTCGGCACGCCGCTGATCCGCCGCACCAGCCGCTCCATCGGGCTGACCCCGGGCGGGGAAACCTTCCTGATCTACGCGCGGCAGATCCTCAAGCTGCACGGCGAGGCGGTCAGCGCGGCGCAATTGCCCAATGAACAGGTGTGCATCCACCTGGGCATGCCGGAGGACTACGCAGACTATTGCCTGGGCGGCATGCTCAAGGACTTCCAGGCACAGTTCGCCCAAGTGCGCCCGGACATCTGCTGTGAAATGTCCACGGCGCTGGTCAGCCGCCTGAATCGCGGTGAGCTGGACCTGGTGCTGGGGGTGGAACACGCCGGCCTGCAACCCGGTGAATACCTGTGTGATGAGCCGTTGGTGTGGGTGGCGGCGCCGAGCTGGAGCTGCGTGGGGCGCCAGTCGGTGCCGCTGGCGGTGTACGCCGAGGGCTGTGCGTTTCGGGCGAATGCCGTGCAGGCGCTGGCCAGGGCCGGGCGCTCATGGCAGGTGGTGTACACCAGCCAGAGCCCGCGCGGCATTGCGATTGCCATCGAGCAAGGCTTGTCGGTCGGGGTGATGGCGCGGCGGCTGGTGCCGACGGGCTGGCAGATTCTGGATGAGCGCCAGGGCTTCCCGCCGATTGCGCCGGCGCGCCTGATGTACTGGCGCCCGGCCGGATGCCAGGTGCCGGAGGTCGAGGCGTTGGTGGAGATCCTGCAGCGCCAGTTGGGGCGCTCAGGGTATGGGGGCCGGCAGCGTCACGGCGAACTGTCGATGGGCCATGCGCTTGAGCATTAGCAGGCAGGCCAGCACCCAGCCGGCGATCCAGGCGTGCACCACGGCAAACTCGCCGCTGGCTTGCAGCAGCCAGCCGCACAAACCATTGGCCGTGGCGCTGGCCAGGCCATAGCTGACCATGCTCAGGCTCACCACTTGCAGGCTTTGCACCGGGTTGAGGCGAGCGCTGAGGTAGGCCGCCATCAAGCCCCAGGAGGGGAAGTAGAACAGCGCGAACAGCCCGGCCGCGAGCCAGCTCAGCAGCAGGCTGGGGTGCCATAGCAGGCCTAGCATGGCCAGGCCGAAGGCGCCGATGCTCAGCGCCAATACGCGCAGCGCGCCCCATCGATCGGCCAACGCGCCGAGCAACAGGCCGCCAATGGCGCCGCCGAGGCCGATCAGCGTCCACATCGAACCCGTCACCGCCGCGCTGGCGTGCAGGCGATCGCTGACAAACGCCGACAGGAAATTCAGAAACGGCCCGCTGATGGCGCCGATAAACCCGCTGAGCAACACGATCTGCATGGCCACGGGGTGTTCCAGGCACAGGCGCAGCCACTGTTTCAGCACCTGGTTGAAGGCCGGCGCTTCAACGGTGCGGGGTGCCTGCTCGGTATGCGGGGCCAATGCCCACAGAGTCAGCAGCGTGACCAACAGCGTCAGGCCGGCACAGATCAACCAGAACTGGCGCAACGACAGGCCCTGCAACAGCGCGATCAACACGCCGTTCAAGCAGATCGCGAAGGCGGCCCCCGAAGAGGCCAGCCCCAGCACACGGCTGCGGTGCGTGGCCGGGATGACCTCGCGCGCCAGTGCCGCAATAGCGTTCCAGTTCGACACCGCGCACGCCGACACCAGTGCCAGGCACGCCGCGAACGGCACCACCCAGGGCGTGGCGACGGCCAACGCCAGCAGCGCGGGGCTTAGCAGCATAGTCAGGCGCACCATGTTGCGCGGGCTGACCCAGGCCGCCGCAATGCCGCTGGCGATGGAGGCGCCCATGTAGAACAGCTGCAACAACGCGGCTATCAACGCGGCCTGGCTGTAGCTGAGTTCAAATACCTGGCGGATCTGCGGCAATAACGCCGAATAAAGAAAAATACTGAAACCGTGGGTGGTGGCGTTGCAGGCGGTAAATATCAGTGCCAGCAGGCCAATACTTCGCCGCGGTGAAACAAGTGTGTTCGACATGGCGAGGGCCCGATTTAATAAACGGCGAATAATGCTGAGTTAGTTGCAAGGCAGACTAACTTTTGTAGCGCGTCGGCGACCAATGCTTAATTGTCTTAGTGTGCATGCGTAATACGCGTGCTATTTATGCGTGAGCGACGAAATACGCTGGAAAACGACATAGAGGGCGTTCGCCGGTTTTTTCATCGTCGGCAGAGGGTGCTACCGCTGGCCCAATACAAAAAGGTATGTTGTGTGCGAATTTTCCCGCGTTGTCGTGGGATTTTGTTTCCTTGTCAGCCGCTGTCGAGTGCCCTCCATGAAACGCAAAATGCCCGGTCTCAATGCTCTCAAAGCCTTCGAAGTGGCCGGCAGTACCGGCAGCTTCACCCGGGCTGCCGAGCTGTTGAACGTGACCCAGAGCGCGGTCAGTCGCCAGGTACGGCAGTTGGAAGAACAGTTGGGCGAGCACCTGCTGGAGCGCCGTCATCACCACTTGGAACTGACCAGCGCCGGGCGCGTGTTGTTGCGGGCGCTGCACCAGTCGTTCGACAAGATCGAGCTGACGGTGCGCAGCATCCAGCAGAAAACCCACTCCAACCGCCTGCATGTGAATGCACCGCCGACCTTCACCAGCCGCTGGCTGATGCCGCGTCTGGGGCGGTTGCGCGAGGCCCATCCTGAGCTGGAGCTGAGCATCACCACCTGTTTGCAGGACAGCCTGGCGCAGACCAGCACCCTGGATTGCGCCATTCGTTTCGGCAATGGCGAATGGGATGGCCTGGACAGTTCGCTGCTGGTGCAAGAGCGACATATCGCGGTGTGCGCGCCGTCGTTGTACGCCCGTGAATGCAGCGATGGGGTGGACCTTAATCGCATGACCCTGCTGCACGTGTTGGCCAGCGAGGACCAGCGATACCTCACCTGGAAACACTGGCTCGACGCGGCGCGCATTCATGGCGTGGACACCCAGGGTGGCTATGAGTTCGACCTGCTGGACCTGGCCATTCGGGCGGCTACCGATGGGTTGGGCATCACCATTGCCGACTGGCACATGGTGGCGGCGGAGTTGGCGTCGGGGCAGTTGACCCAGGTGATGAACGTGCACGTGGAAGGGCATCAGTCTTACTGGCTGGTGACGCGGCCGGAGCAAACGGACCTGCCGCAATTGCAGGTGTTCAGCCAGTGGTTGCAGGAAGAAATCTGGTTGGCGCAGCGCCAGTTGCAACCGTCCACCGCCGCAAGCGCCTGACCGCCCACAGATCCCTGTAGCAGCCGGCTTGCCGGCGATCCAGGCGCCTTGGTTTTTCAGGTACACCGCGTTGATGCCATCGCAGGCAAGCCAGCTCCCACATTCGGCCGCATTTCAACAGATGGACCCGGTCATCTGTGGGAGCTGCCGAGCCTTAGCGAGGCTGCGAAGGCGGTGGTTCAGGCGACATCACTATTAGCTGTGCCGCCGTTTTCGCAGGCAGGCGCCTACAGATTGATCTTGATCTGCGCACACAGCCCGCCGCTCGGGCGGTTGCTCAAGGTCAGCGAGCCGCCAATCGCCACGGCCAGTTGCTGGGCAATCGCCAGCCCCAGCCCGGTACCGCCGGTGCCGCGGTTGCGTGAGCTCTCTACCCGGTAGAACGGCTGCATCACTTGCTGCAGCTCGTCCTCGGCAATGCCGGGGCCGTTGTCGAGCACCTTGATCGACAACTCGCCACTTGCCGTCGAACCCACTTCCAGTTGTGCAGAACCGGCGAACTTCAAGGCGTTGTCCACCAGGTTCACCAGCACTCGGCGCAGGGCGTGGGGGCGAGTGTCGAGCACCACTGCGCTCTTGCCGGTGAGACTGACCTGCTTGTTCATGTCCTGGTAGTCGAACACCAGGCTGTCGAGGAAGGCGTCAAGGTTGATGCGGTGACTGGCTTCGGTGGCACCGTGCACGCTGCGTGCATAGGCCACGCCTTCGCGCACCAGGTGCTCCATTTCCCCCAGGTCGCTCCACAGTTTGTCGCGGTCGACCGAGTCTTCCATGAACTCGGCGCGCAGCTTCATGCGGGTGATCGGGGTTTGCAGGTCATGGGAAATCGCCGCGAGGATCTGCATGCGCTCCTTGAGGTATTCGGCAATGCGCTTTTGCATTTCGTTGAACGCCGCCGCTGCGTGGGCCACTTCGGTGGGGCCTTTTTCGTCCAGGGGCGTGGGGTGGGCGTTGGGGTCGAGGGTTTCCACGGCACGCGCCAGGCGCGTCAGGGGGCGGATCGCCAGGCGCACGGCAATCCAGGTGCAGCCCAGCAACAACGCCAGTTGCAGGATGAGCACCACCGGCAACCAGTAGGCCACGGGCTGGGCGGCGGGGCGCACGTCGAGGGTGATCGGGTTGCCATCGGCCAGGGTCAGGTGCGCCTGGAAGTGCTTCTGGTTGCCGGGGATGTCACGAAAGGTCAGGGCATAGTGCTCACCCAGCGCATCGCTGATCGAGGTGGCCGCCATGGGGACATCGTCGCTGCGCATCGGCTCGCCGGGTTCACCGGCGTTGAGCAGGTAACGGTAGTTCTGACGGTCCAGGCGCGGTAGCCAGCTGGCGCGTTCATTGGCGGGCAGGCGGTCGAGGATCGCCACCGAGGTGGCCACGTCATTTTCCAGGTTGCCCAACATCACCGTGCGCGCGCTGATGTAGCGTTCGTAGAACTGCGCGCTGAACGACAACCCGTGGGCGCACAGCAGGCTGATCAGGAAGATCAGCGACAACTGCGACGCCAGGGTACGTGGCCAGCCCCACTTGAACTTCATTGGTCGGCCCCGAGGATTTCCACGGGCAGGGAGAACACATAACCTTCGCTGCGCACGGTCTTGATGTAGGCCGGTTCCCGCGCATCATCCAACAGGCGCTGGCGCAGGCGGCTCACCAGCAGGTCGATGGAGCGGTCGAACAGGTCGGCGTCACGGCCCTGGGTGAGGTTGAGCAACTGGTCGCGGTTGAGCACGCGTTGCGGGTGGTCGAGGAACACACGCAGCAGGCGGTATTCGGCACCGCTCAGGGCCACCAGGGTGTCGTCTTCGTCGAGGAGGTGGCGGGCGGTGGTGTCCAGGCGCCAACGGCCAAAACGGATCAACCGCCCGGTTTCGCTGACCACCAGGTTGGGCGGCAGCATCCGCGTGCGGCGCAACACGGCGTTGATGCGTGCCAGCAATTCGCGCGCGGCAAAGGGCTTAACCAGGTAATCGTCGGCGCCCATTTCCAGGCCGATGATGCGGTCGGTTTCGTCGTTGCGTGCAGTCAGCATCAGTACCGGCGTGGCCTTGTGCTTGCCCACCCGCAGCTCGCGACACAGCTGCAAGCCATCATCGCCGGGCATCATGATGTCGAGCACGATCAGGTCCACGGGGGTGGTGTCGAGGAAACTGCGCATCTGCCGGCCATCGGCGACCACGGTGGTGCGCATACCGTTTTTCTTCAGGTAATTACCCACCAGTTCGCGGATCTCCCGGTCGTCATCGACGATCAGGATGTGATCGACATGATCCATGCTGCCTTCCTCAATAAGTAGTCAATGGTGCGCAGTCTAGCCACTGCCTATGGCCTTGCCTTGTGCCCTTTGTATTGCAGTGTATCTGGCGTCGGGGAGATACACGACGAGGCAAAAAAGCCGATACAGAGCAGGGTGTTCGACACATCCCCGATACCTCGGGCCGTTCAAATGGACGCCATCGAAGACCTGCCGAGGATGTTGTGATGTGCCAAACCCTGTATCGGCTGCTGGCCAGTTTCGCCCTGGCGGCAACCCTGTTCTACCTGTTGCCCAAGCCTGTGGATGCCGAACCCTTCAACCGGTCCGGCGAGCAGATGCCGTCCCTGGACGGCGCCGTGGCCTGGCTCAACTCGCCGCCGCTGACAGCCGAAGGCCTCAAGGGCAAGGTGGTGCTGGTGGACTTCTGGACCTATGACTGCATCAACTGCCAGCGCAGCCTGCCCTATGTGAACCAATGGGCTAGAAAATACGCCAAGGACGGGCTGGTGGTGATTGGCGTGCACACACCGGAACTGGCCCAGGAAAAAATCCTGGCCAACGTGCGCCGGCAGGTCAAGGCATTGGGCATCGAGTACCCGGTGGCCGTGGACACGCATTTCAGGATCTGGCACGCGTTCGACAATCAGGCGTGGCCGGCCCATTACTTCTTCGACGCGACCGGCAAAGTGCGCTACAGCCATTGGGGGGAAGGGCGGTACGAGGCGCAGGAGCAGGTGATCCAGGCCCTGCTCAAGGAAGCCAACGCCACCGCGCCGTTATAGGCGCTGGCTTGCCAGCGATGGCGCCCTAGAGAACACCCTTGCCCTCAAGGCTGATCGCCGGCAAGCCGGCTCCTACAAAGAGCGGCGGCAACCGTGTCGGTTATGTGCTAATGAATTTTAAGTATTTCTGGTTATATCTGGGGATGAGTACAGTTGCGCTTCATTCTCCATCCTCGCCGCCGGGAAATTGTTCATGAACCGTCCCCACGGGCAGCCCACGCCGATCCTGACTTTGCCCCAGGGCGAAAAAGACCCGTTGTCGATCCGCGCCAAGGCCCTGGTCTTTTCCGACCCACGCTCGTTGCAATTGCTCGACTACCTCAAGCGCGTCGGCCCGAGCGAAGCGCCGGTATTGATCAATGGCGAGACCGGCACCGGCAAGGAGCTGGTGGCGCGCTACATCCACAGCGCCAGCGGGCGCACCGGGGCGTTTGTGCCGGTGAACTGCGGCGCCATCAGCGAAACCCTCGCCGAGAGCGAATTCTTCGGGCATGAGGCCGGGGCGTTTTCCGGTGCGGTCGGCCGGCGCGGTGGCTGGTTCGAAGAGGCGGATGGCGGCACGCTGTTCCTCGATGAGATCGGCGACCTGCCGTTGCCCTTGCAGGTGAAGTTGCTGCGGGTGCTGCAGGAGCAGGAAGTGGTGCGGGTGGGCTCGCGCAAGCCGATCAAGATCGATATCCGCCTGGTGACCGCCACCAACATCGACCTGGAACAGGCCGTGGAAGCGGGTAATTTCCGCCTGGACCTGTTCTACCGCATCAATGTGGCCCAGGTGCAGGTGTTGCCCTTGCGTGAACGGCCGCTGGATATCCTGCCGCTGGTGGAACACTTCCGTCGGCTGTACAGCGCCAAGCTGAAGATTGCCGAACCGATGTTGTCGGAATCCGCCACCCAGGCCCTGCTGGATTACCCGTGGCCGGGCAATATCCGTGAGCTGGAAAACGTGGTGCACCTGGCGCTGTTGGTGGCTGGCGACAAGCCGATCATGCCCAATCATCTCAAGTTTTCCGCCGGGCTCAGCGCGATGCACGCCAGCGTCAACAACGGCGCGCCGCGCATTCCCCAGGAGGTGATTCGCGAGCAACTGCTGCGCTTGTTCGAAGTACCAGGGGACACGCTGCTGCACGACATCGAAGACCTGATCGTGCGCGAGGCGTTCGGGTTCTGTGGCTTCAACCAACTGCGCACGGCAGACTTGCTGGGGATTACCCGCAATGCCATGCGCACCTTGCTGGTCAACCACGGCATGCTCAAAGGGCGCGCGAAGCCTTGAGCAACAGGGCTTCAAACACCTTCTGCATCGACGGCTCATCGCTGTGGGCCACGTTGAAGCGCATCGAATCGCGATGGGCCGGGTCGTAACCGAACAACACCCCCGGCGCCAGCACCAGGCCTTGCTTCAAGGCGTCCTGGGCCAATTGCTCGCCGTTCACCCCTTGGGGCAGGCGCGCCCAGATGAACATCCCGCCTTCATACGCCATCGGCAGCTCGCATCCACAGCGCTTGAGCCATTGCTCGACGCGTCCACCGGCCTCCAGCAACCGCTGGACCATGCGCTTGCGGTGCTTGGCGTAGCTGCCTTCGCTGAGCATGCGATACACGAGCTGCTCGAACAGCTCCGACGTAATGCCGCCGCTCATCAGCTTCATGTTGGTCAGGTTGGCCGCCAGTTGCGGTGCGGCCACCACGTAGCTCACCCGCGCGTTGGCGCTGAGGACCTTGGAGAAACCTGACAGGTAGGTGACCTGGTCCAGACCGGCGAGGGCGGCCAGACGCGGGGGAGGGTTGGGGTGCAGGTCGCCGTAGAGGTCATCCTCGACGATATGGCACTGATACTGCCGGGTCAGCTGCAGCAGGCGAAACGCCTGGCTGGGGCTGAAGGAGTGGCCGGTGGGGTTGTGCAGCACGCCGGTGGTCAGGTACAGCCTGGGGCGATGTTCGGCCAATAGTTGTTCGAGGGCAGCGAAGTCGAAGCCGTCGGGGCGACGCTCGATGGTCACCACCTTGACCCCATGCAGGGCCAGGTTGGCGTGGAAGTTGAAATAGCACGGCGCGTCCAGCAGCACCGTGTCGCTGGGGCGGGCGAGCAGGCGCATCAGCATGTCCAGCCCCTGCACGGTATTGGGCGTGGTGATGATCTGTTCCACCGGCACCGACAAGCCTTCAGCGTGCAGCTTCTGTTGCAAGGCCTGGCGCAACGGCAGCAGCCCGGCCGGCGTGCCCAGCCCGGCGATGCGCAACGATGGCGCGCGCACCACGCTGCGCATGGCCTGGCGGATGGCTTCGCTGTCGAGCCAGTCTTCCGGCAGGTGGCCGCCCCCGGGTCGCAGTTCGGCGCCGACGGTGGCCAGGGGGCGACGCAACACGCTGAGCAAATCCTGGGGCAGCAGGTCGACCCAGTTCGCGCTGCTCGGGCGCACGGTGTCCATCGCCACAAAGTAGCCACGGCCCTGGCTGGACGTGAGCAGGGTGCGCCCGCGCAACCGGTCCAGCGCCTCGTTGAGGGTGAACTTGCTCACGCCCAGAACCTGAGTCAGTTCACGCACCGACGGCAACTTGCTGCCCGCGGCCCATTCGCCGCTTTCGATGGCCTGGCTGAACGCCTCGACGATCTGCTGCACTTTCGGTGTGCCCGGCGCAAAGGTGATGGCGGATACCAACATAAACCTTCCTTGTGTTTGCCGGTGATTTTACCGGTAAAGTTCGGCTGGATTAGGCCTGACTTTACCTGCCTTGTGCAATGCCGATTGCCTAGACTGCGCGCTCTCTCCCTCAGGTCCATGGTCATGACAAGCGCGTTAACCCTGTCCTCGTTTCTCTACTTCCTACTGTTCTGCGCGACCATGACCTTCAGCCCCGGTCCCATGACCCTGATGTTGTTGAGCCTGGGCCTGCGCGACGGCTTACGCAGTTCGATCCCGGCGCAGATCGGGGCAAGTGTGTCGTACCTCATCTCGATCCTGATCTTTGCCGTGGGCTTTTCCGAGCTGATCCGGGGTTATCCGGCGATTACCCAGGTCATCCAGGTGGTGGGCGTGGCGTACATCCTGCACCTGGCGTACAAACAGTGGACCAGCGGCGGCATCGCGATCGACCGGATTGGCCATGTGGAGGCCGCGCGCAGCCGGTTCGGCAAAGGGCTGCTGACCGGTTTTTCCAACCCCAAGACCCTCATCATGTTCAGCGCAGTGTTCCCTCAGTTCGCGGGGAGTGGCGGGCACAGCTCCATGCTCGACATTGCGATCCTCGGGCTGACGTTCCTGGTGCTGCAGTTCATCAGTGGCTGCCTGTATTGCTATTTCGGCCAGCGCATCCAGCACGTGCTGGAAAACCCTCAACGGCAGAAAATGCTGCAACGGGCGACGGCCGTGCTGCTGGTGGGGGTGGCGCTGATGCTGGCCCGTGGTTTCACCCATTGATCGGGCTTATGAGCGGTAGTGGCGATTTGACGCTCCGCTGATAGACTCCAGGCATTCATCAAGGATCACACCCTCACCATGACGGCTGCCGGAGGAAATGGACTTCCGCTCGCTTCACGGTTGTACAAGTCGCGCACACTGGGGCTGACGCTCGGTTTTGTGTGCGTGGCGTTTGGCATGTACCCGTTGCATCCACCGGCCTGGGTCTGGGTGTGGATGGTGATCAACGCCTTTGTCTGGCCACACTTGGCGTTCCGCATGTCCCTGCGGGCTGCCCATGCGTTGCGCAGCGAGCGACGCAATTTATTGTTCGATTCGTTCTGCGGCGGGTTCTGGGTGGGGGCGATGCACTTCAACCCGCTGCCAAGCGTGACGACCCTGTCGATGATGACCATGAACAACGTCGCCATCGGCGGCCCGCGCTTCATGCTCGCCGGTTGGGTGGCACAGGCGTTGGGGATTGGTACATCGTTGCTGCTCTTTACTCCGGCTTTCATCGCCGTCACCACTTCGGCGCAGCTCTATGCGTGCCTGCCGATCCTGATGTTGTATCCCCTGGCGCTGGGCTGGATCTGCTACCGTCAGGCCGTGACCCTGGCGCGGCACAAACGCGAACTGCTGGCCCTGAGCCGTACCGATAGCCTGTCGGGCCTGCTCAATCATGGCGCGTGGAAAGACCACCTGGAAATCGAATTCCAACGCTGCCGTCGCGGCCCGGCGGGCGCTGCGATTGCCTTGATCGACATCGACCACTTCAAGGTCATCAACGACACCTACGGCCACGTGACCGGCGACATCGTGCTGCGCCAGCTCAGTAAGGTACTGCGCCAGAACTTGCGCGCCACCGACCTGGCCGGGCGTTACGGCGGTGACGAATTTTGTGTGATCCTGCCGGATATGCCGCTCAACCGCGCCACCGAAGTGATGGACGCCCTGCGTGATCGTTTCAACGCGTTGGCCTACGCCCAAGACCCGACGTTGCGCGTGAGTTTGAGCATCGGCCTGGCGCCCTACCAAGCGACTCACGCCGACTCCACCAGTTGGCTCAACGATGCCGACCAGGCGTTGTACGAAGCCAAGAGCAGCGGGCGCAACCGGGTCAGTTCGGTACAGGGGAGTTGGTTACGCTCGGTTTAGTGGGGTAGGGTGTTGCGGCACCTCATCACAAAAACAAGGATCGGTTCATGCTTTTCACCTTCTCCCGTACCCTGCTGGCCGCCACCCTGGCGTTGTCCTTTGCCGTGCCAGCCTACAGCGCCGAACCCCACAAACAGATCCAGGCACAGGCCGAGCAATACAAGCCCGACGCCCTGAAACTGCTGGAACGCCTGGTGAACATCGACTCCGGTTCCGGCTACGAGCCAGGCCTGACCCAAGTGCGTGACATTGCCGTCGACGAGTTGAAACAACTGGGGTTCTCCATTGAGCTGGTGCCGGACAAAGCCGCCAACAACAGCCATGTGATCGCCACCCTCAAAGGCACCGGCAAAGCCAAGATCCTGCTCATGGCCCACATGGACACTGTGTTCAAGGAAGGCTCGGCCGCCGAGCGCCCCTTCCACATCAAGGACGGTCGCGCCTACGGCCCCGGCGTGATGGATGACAAGGGCGGCATCGTCGCCGGTATCTACGCGCTCAAAGTGCTCAAGGACCAGGGCTTCAAGGACTACGCCCAAATCACCTTCCTGCTCGACGCCAGCGAAGAAACCGGCTCTGACACCGCCTCCGACCTCATCCGCAAAACCGCCAAGGGCCACGACGTGACCCTCAACCTCGAACCCGGCCGCCCCGCCGATGGTTTGGTGGTGTGGCGCAAAGGCAGTGCGACGGCGGTGGTCGAAGTCAAAGGCAAGGCCGCTCACGCCGGCGTCGCGCCAGAGCTGGGCCGTAACGCCGCGATGGAAGCTGCCCACCAGATCTTGCAGCTGGGCGAGCTGGGGGATGAAGAGAAGAAAACCACCATCAACTTTACCGTGCTCAAGGCGGGCGACCGCGTCAACGTGATCCCAGACCAGGCCACCGCCAAGGCCGACGTGCGCGCGGCGCTGCCGGAAGAATTCGATCGGATCGAGAAAGACCTGGCGCGGGTATCGGCCAACAAGTTAATCCCGGAAACTGAAGTGAAGACCTCGTTGCAGCGCGGCCTGCCGCCAATGCCACAGACGCCGGAGTCGGACAAGCTCGTTGCGATTGCCCAGGGGATCTATGGCGAGTTGGGCAAGAAACTCACAGTTGAAGGCAGCGGCGGCGCGGCGGACGCGAGCCTGTCGGCCGGGGTCGGGACGCCGACCTTGGACGGGTTCGGGATTGTGGGCGGCAACATCCATACGCCGGAGGAATATGCGGAAGTGGAAAGCGTAGCGCCACGTATCTACCTGCTGAGCCGGATGATCATGGAGCTGAGCAAACGCTAGTCCTTGTAGTGAGCAGGCTTGCCCTGCGCTGGGCTGCGAAGCAGCCCTAATCCATTCGGCGCCAATCTGCCTGAAGAAATGCGGCGCTTCGGTTGGGGCCGCTTCGCAGCCCGGCGCGAGCAAGCTCGCTCACTACAGGGGTGTGGATTACGTTTGCTGGTGTGGGGGTTACCACGTTGATGGGTCTTCGAGACTGGCTTTTTGGAGGTCGTCTTTCCAAACTTCTTTCGCGAGTCGGTAGATGTCGGCAAAGAATTCTCGCGGGTCGGCGATTTCGGTTTCGTCCCAAGCCATATTTGAATACTCCTCTGGGTCATCCTCAAAATAAGTATGGAAATTAAAGTCTTCTGTGTTCAGTGCATAAGTTAACGTTTCTATTAGCTTGTATCTATGGCGATAGGAAAGTTTGTTGAATGGATCTAGACAGTATTCAAGTATTAATGCTTCTCGGTCTTTACGTTCGTTTGGGTTGAAGCGGGCGAGTGCTTTTCCCTTAGTGTCCTCTCTGTCGTAAATGTCAAAAATTCCGACGAAATATTTTAGGCTGGCGTCGAAATGGATGTGTTTGGATAAAGGGTGATATAGCAAATCCGGTTTTTCCAAGTGGGAATAACTGTCTTAAAAATCTCAAGAGCCACAGAGCTAGCTTAGTTGGGCTGATCCCATTCTGCAGTCAAAGTGTTCACGTTCATTGTAGTGAGCAGGCTTGCCCTGCGCTGGGCTGCGAAGCAGCCCCAAACCATTCGACGCCGATCTGCTTGAAGAAGCGAGTAGCCTCGGTTTGGGCCGCTTCGCAGCCCGGCGCGAGCAAGCTCGCTCACTACAGGGGGTGTGGATTACGTTTGCTGGTATGGGGGTTACCACGTTGATGGGTCTTCGAGACTGGCTTTTTGGAGGTCATCTTTCCAGACTTCATGGGCGAGTCGGTAGATGTCGGCGAAGAAGCCCCGGGGGTCGACGATTTCGGTTTCGTTCCATGCCATGGTTGTGTATTCGTCGTAGTTGCTTTCGAACTCTTTAGAGAAAATATAGTCTGGACTATTCAGTGCGTCCTTAAGCAAGGAGATCAGGACGTATCTATGTCTGTGGGATAGGTATAACAGTTCTTTTAAAATAAACTCTTTAATTATTATTTGCCGCTCTTCAGCATTGTTAGGGTCGTACTTCCATAGGGCCGCACCTTTGGTTTCTTCAAGGTCGTATATCGATAGTGCCCCTAATACGTGCGAAATTCTGGGGATGTATGGAGCTTTCATGAAGGGGCATTTCAGCATTAGATGCTCACGTGAGAAAGTGGCAGGTGATCGAGTCAGGATGTTTATGTAATGCTTGAAAGATTTAATGTTTTTATTTTATTGTCCCTGATTGGATTTTTGCCTCGCTGCTGTAGCGCTTGAGGCTGTCAAGCAGTACTTTCATGAATTGTCTTTTGTCCGTTATTTCATCTTCAAAGTATGTGTCGAATAGATAAAAGACGGCCTCAAAGTCATCGCCTTTTGAAAGGTATAGCTCAATGGTATCTATAAACCATATCTGTTCATCCTCTCTGTATGAGAGGAATTCAGGTCTTGTCAATATATTAAAAAGCTCTGCAAGCTCAGTTTCACTATTGACGTTTTTTGAAATTATGATCTCTTCTCGTTCTAAATTTTTCGTGTTTTCCGTGCAGTATGTGAACAAAAGGCCTTGGAGTATTTTGAGGTTTGGTTTGTTTTTCATCTGTCAAATTCTGCGTAAGCTGTGATTGGGTTTCCGTCGCTATTTAAGTGTACGGTGGCCTTAGTTTGTCTTCCATATTCTAATCCGTCTCTCTTATAACCTTCGCCGATAATTTTTCCCATGTCCATTGGTATTGGAGTGTATGCTCGGCCATTTAGCTTAAATATCAAAATTGCCCGTTCAATTGCATTAAATTGATCTCTATGGCTAAGGAAGTGCGTGGCAGCACTTGGCGGTCTGGGCAGGCCCGCTCTTATTCCTCTATCGAAAGTCTCGATTTCGCCGGTTGTCGGATTTCTAGCCGTTATTACGCGCTCAAGCTGGGATTCTAATGATGTTTGAGCGCCATGTTTTTCCAAGAAGTGTGCACTAGGTGTGGCCTTTTCAAGCTCGTCTAGACGCCTATAGGCGTTAGCCTCAGCAAGCTCATCAATTCTTGCCTGTCGCTGCGCACGCGTCAGTTGCGGTAGCGCAGGTTCTCCGTGATTAACACTTTCCGTGGGAGGTTGATTTGTGGTGCTTGGTTTGCAGCCATCTCCTCCAGGACATGTGCTTAAACCTAGCGGATCCACCCACCCCGTAGGATTCGGCACGTACCGGTACGCATTGATCCCACCCGCCAGCTTCACCGGATCCGGCGTCAGGTAACGACCAATATCCGGATTGTAGTAGCGATGGTGGTTGTAGTGCAGCCCGCTTTCCTGATCGAAGTACTGGCCCTGAAAACGCAGCGGGTTGTCGACTTTTCCGACGTCCAGGCGACTGATTTCGCCGTACGCGCGGTAGTGGGCAGACCAGACGATTTCGCCGTTGGGGGCGGTGAGTTCTTGTGGGGTGCCGAGGTGGTCGAGTTGGTAGTGGAAGGGCTTGGTTTGTTTGGGGCCGAAGCCTTCCAGTAAAGCCAGTGGTCTGAAGCTACCGGGTTCGTAGAGATAGCTTCGATGTTGGTCCTTGTGGTGCTCGGCAATCAGCTTGTCGCCTTGCCAGAAAAACTCCGTGGTTATGTCATCAACGGTTTTGCTGATCCGCCGTCCAAACGGATCGTAACGGTAGCTAGCAGTCTGTCCGTTGGGTTGCTTGATACCAATCAGCCGATGCTGGCAGTCGTAGCGGTACTCGGTGACGAGCAGGTGACCTTTGCCACGCCGCTCGCGGATCAGATTGCCGAAAGCGTCATAGTCGTAATGTCGATCCCCCTGAATCATCAGCCGATTACCCGCCACGATGTCCGGGCCGGGGCGGTTTTGCATGAGCAGGTTGCCGGCCGGGTCGTGGGCGAAGCGTTCTTGCAGGTCTTGGGAATGGTCGGCGCGGGTGAGGCGGTTCAGCGGGTCGTAGGTGTAGTCGTGCTGGCCTTTGCGGGTGTCGAGCAGGCGGGTGAGGTTGCCGGATTTGTCGTAGGTGTAGTGGCGTGCGTAGAGGTGGTGCTCCTGTTGGGTGACGGTGTGGGCGTGCAGGCGCTGTTGGTCGTCGTAGTGGTAGTGGCTG
>Ga0157375_10001291_pt1 | contig 21605 bp, 20 predicted proteins | sample M35metaG_FD_115311 | JGI IMG/M metagenome (GOLD analysis project Ga0157375, IMG submission 115311) | Miscanthus rhizosphere microbial communities from Kellogg Biological Station, Michigan, USA - M3-5 metaG | ecosystem: Host-associated > Plants > Roots > Rhizosphere > Soil | place: USA: Michigan... | reverse complement strand
AGTCGACGATCGTCAGCGTGCCGATGCCGGCGCCGGCGAGGTAGAGCGCCGCCGGCGAGCCGAGGCCGCCGGCGCCGATCACGAGCGCCTTCGCGCCGAGCAGGCGCTCCTGGCCCTCGACGCCGATGCCGTCGAGGAGGATGTGGCGCGAATAGCGCAGGAGCTGCGTGTCGCTCAGGCCGTCGGCCGGCAGCGCGCTGCCGCCCGTCGTACCGGGTCGCTCGTGGTTGCGGTTCATGGCAGCCCGATGATGCGACACTGCGCGCCGCACGGCGCGGCGCTGCGCTGTCGAAAGGAGCGGACCGCGTGCTCCCCGCAGACATGTCGCCTGGACTGCTGCTGAGCATCGGCCTCGGCTTTCTGGCCTTTGCCGCGCTGCTCGAATGGCCGCTGCGGCGGCGGCGCGCGGCGAAGTTCGCGTTGCTCGCCGAGCAGTTCGAGAAGCTGCGCCGCCTGGCCGAGAGCGAACGCCGCTACGTCGCCCCGGGCTCGAGCCCGCTCGCCTCGGCCGAGGGCTATGCGCGCGCTGAGGCGGAGCTCGCCGGCCTCGGGTTCGTCGCGCACGCCGATCTCGAGGAAGTCGGCGACGACGGCACGGCGTATGGGATCGCGCGCTGGTTCATCGGCGCCGAAGGGAGCGTCGTCGCCCGGTACGCGCAGGTAAGCGCGCCGCTCACCAAAGCGAGCCGGCCGGTGATGATCTTTTTCTCGGAGGCCGCCCCGGGCCGCTTCTGCTTCACCGGGCGCGGCATTGCCGAGCCGGGCCTCGCGCTTCCGAAGGGCGTGCGACGGCTGGTGCTGCCGTGGTCTGTAGGCGCGGCCGTGGCGCTGCGCCGTCATCGCCAGGCGCTGCGCGGGGAATCGATGATGCCCGAAAGTCGCGACGCTCGAAGATGCCCTGGCGCTGCACCGCCGCCTGCGCGCCGAGATCCGGCGCTGGCGCGGTGCCGAGCCGGCCGCGGACCTGCTCAGCGCCGACATCGACGCGGTGCTGACGCCGCGCTATCGCTGCTACGCCGGTCGGTTGCGCGAGGCGCTGACCGAGCGCGGAACGCGCTAGCGGCGGCGCCGCTCAGTTCGTCGTCTCGACCTCGGCCTTGCGCTCGACCGCGGTCTTGCTGACGACGACGGTCTTGCCCTTCAGGCGGTTCAGCGCCTGGGCGAGCTGGAAGTCCTCGGCGGTGCCGAATTCGGGCGGCGGCTTGGGCGCGCCGCCGCGCGACGCGATGTCGGCCTCGAATTTCTTGCGCGCTTCCTCGCGCGCCTTTTCTCTCGCGTCGTCCTTGACTTCGGCGCCCTGGCCGCTCTGCAGGTGCTTCTCGAGGTCGGCTTCGCGCGTGCGCAACGCGGCGAACAGGTTTCCTTCGGCGGTCTCGTCGAGCATCACGTCGGGAACGATTCCCTTGGCCTGGATCGAGGCGCCGCTCGGCGTGTAGTAGCGCGCGGTGGTGATCTTCAGCGCCGTCTCGGGCGAGAGCTGGCGCACGGTCTGCACCGAGCCCTTGCCGAAGGTCTGCGCGCCCATGATCGTCGCGCGGTGATAGTCCTGCAGCGCGCCGGCGACGATCTCGCTCGCCGACGCAGAACCTTCGTTGACGAGGACGATCAGCGGCACCTTCTTCACCGCGTCGGGCAGGCGCCGGAGCGGGTCGGCGCCGCCGCGGCGCTGGTAGAACTCGGGCGACGCCTTGAAGGTCGCCTTCGAGTCGGCGATCTGGCCGTTGGTGGTGACGACGACCGACTCGGACGGCAGGAACGCCGCCGAGATCGCGATCGCGCCCTCGAGCAGGCCGCCCGGGTCGTTGCGGAGGTCGAGGACGAGGCCCTTCAGGTTCGGGTCCTGCCGGTAGAGATCCTGGAGCTTGCTGACGAAATCATCGACGGTGCGATCCTGGAACTGGCTGACGCGCAGCCACGCGTAGCCCGGCTCGACCAGCTTGGCGCGAACGCTCTGGGTGCGGATCTCCTCGCGGATGATGTTGACCGGGAACGTGCGCCCCTCGGACTTGCGAAAGACGGTCAGCACGACCTTGGTGCTCGGCTCGCCGCGCATGCGCTTGACGGCCTGGTCGACCGAAAGGCCCTTGACGAGCGTGTCGTCGATCTTGGTGATGAGGTCGCCGCTCTTCAGACCGGCGCGGAACGCGGGCGAGCCTTCGATCGGGCTCACCACTTTCACCAGGCCGTCTTCCATCGCCATCTCGATGCCGATGCCGACGAAGCGGCCGGTCGTCGCCTCGCGAAATTCCTTGAAGCTCTTCTTGTCGAAGTATTGGGAGTGCGGATCGAGCCCGGCGACCATGCCGCCGATCGCGTCGCTGATCAGCTTCCTCTCGTCGACCGGCTCGACGTAGTCGGTCTTGACCATCCCGAAGACCGCGGCCAGCTGCTGGAGCTCCTCGATGGGCAGACGCGAGACCGAATTGCGCGCGGTCGCCTCGAGTTGCATCGTCGCCAGGGCGCCGGCCACGGCACCCAGCGCCAGCCAGCCCGCGACCTTCAGTTTGACCCCCATGAACGACCCCTTCGGATTGCCGCCACCGGCAACGGATTTCGACGACAGCGACAAGTGACTCTCCAGTATATTGCGGCAAGCAAATTCGAAGCCTGCCCGATGGGGCGACTTGCAGCGGTTTTACCGTTTTTCAATGTCCTTTGCCGACCCTTGCTTGCGGGCCGGAGAGCGCTCCCCGCGTTTACGGGGGGTGACGCGGTTTGCACCGCCTCAACCTTCTGCGGCCGGGCACTTTTGCACGGCGGCCGGGAGGCGGGGCGCCGCTCGGGCAATACACTCCGCGGGGCCGATCCGGAGCGGATAAGGCCCGAACCCCATGACCGAGACCTTTCCATGACCATGCCTATTCCGTCCCGCTCGCGCCCCCGGCACCGGATCGGCGCCGCCCGCGCCCTCGCCGTCGCGGTCGTCGCCGGCGCGACCCTGCTTGCCGGCTGCGGCGACAAGAAGAAGGAAAAGGCCGCGACGCAAACGGCGGCCAAGGTGAACAAGGAAGAGATCACCGTTCACCAGATCAATTTCGTTCTCGCCCAGCAGCGTGCCATCCCGCCGGACCAGGCGGCGTCGGCGAGCCGCGTCGTCCTCGAGCGGCTGATCGACCAGGAGCTGGCGCTGCAGAAGGCGGCCGACCAGAAGATCGACCGCGACCCGCGCGTGGTCCAGCAGATCGACGCGGCGCGGCGCGAGATCATCGCCCGCGCCTACCTCGAGAAGATCGGCTCGGGCGCGCCCAAGCCGACGCCGCCCGAGGTCACCGCCTACTACGAGGCGCATCCGGCCCTCTTCAAGGAGCGACGCGTCTACAGCCTGCAGGAGGTGAGCATCGAGGCGACGCCCGAGCAGGTCGCCAACCTGAAGACGACGCTGAGCGACGCCAAGACGTTCGCGGAGTTCGTGTCCTATCTCAAGGCGAACAACATCCGCTTCTCGGGCAACGAGGCGGTTCGCGGCGCCGAGCAGCTGCCGCTCGCGAGCGTCGACCAGTTCGCCAAGATGAAGGATGGCCAAGCGATGTTCAACGCCCGTCCGGGTGGCGCTCAGGTGGTGCACCTCGCGGCCTCGCGAGCTCAGCCCGTGAGCCTGCAGCAGGCGACTCCGGCGATCGAGCAGTTCCTGCTCAACGAGCGTAAGAGAAAGCTCATCGCCGACGACATGCAGGCGCTGCGCAGCGCGGCCAAGATCGAGTACGCGGGCGATTTCGCCGCCGACGCCGCCCGGTCGCCGTACCGCCCCGCCTCGGCCCCCGAATTGCCGCCGCTGGCGACGATGCCGGCAACGCTGCCCGCCTCGGCCGTGCAGGCGGCGCCGCAGCTCGACGTCGCGCCGATCGACTCGAAGGCGGCGTCGATGCCGACCGGATCGACTCTCGACAAGGGCCTGAAGGGACTGAAGTGAGATTTTCCGACACGCGCGCCATGCGCTTCCTCGCCCGCGTGGCGCTGCTCTTCCTCTGCGCCACGGGCATCGCCCTCGCGCAGGCGCCACAGCGCAGCGAGCCCGTTCTCGGCGTCGGCGACGTCGTCAGGATCACGGTCTACCAGAACCCGGATCTGACGGTCGAGGCGCGGGTCTCCGAGCTCGGCCAGATCAACTTCCCGCTGATCGGCACCGTCACCATCGGCGGCCTCTCGGTTTCGCAGGCGCAGACGTTGATCGAAAAGCGCCTGCGCGATGGTGGCTTCGTGCTGAAGCCGCAGGTGACGATCCAGACGACGCAGATTCGAAGCAGTCAGATCTCGATCCTCGGCCAGGTCGGCAAGCCCGGTCGCTATCCGATCGAGATCGTCGGCAGCAAGGTCTCGGAGATGGTCGCCGCCGCCGGCGGCGTCGTTCCCGGCGGAGCCGACATCGTCACGCTCGTCGGCAACCGCGACAGCAAGCCGGTCAAGCTCGACATCGACCTGCCGCTGATCCTGCAGAACGGCCGCGCCGACCTCGACGTGTCGGTCGAGAACGGCGACATCCTCTACGTCGACCGCGCGCCGACCTTCTACATGTACGGCGAAGTGCAGCGGCCCGGCCAGCTGCGCCTCGAGCGCAGCATGACCCTGATGCAGGCGCTCGCCCAGGCCGGTGGCCTGACGGGGCGCGGTACGCAGCGCGGCATCCGCGTCCATCGCAAGGACGCCGCGGGTGTCGTTCATGTCCTCGAGCTTCAGATGAACGACCCCGTCGAGCGCGATGACGTCATCTATGTCAAAGAATCGCTGTTCTGAGGTGACGTTGTGGTGCTGATTCAATACCTTCGCATCCTGTGGGCACGCAAGTGGCTCATCCTGCCGCTGTTCGTACTGATCGCTGCCGCCGGCATCACGTTCACGTTGATGCTGCCCCGCCAATACACCGCGGAAACCTCGCTTATCGTCGAGATGCGCATCGACCCGGCTCTCGGTGCGCTGGCCCCAGCGCTGGCCGCGCCGGGCTACATGGCGACGCAGGTCGAGATCCTGAGGAGCGAGAGGGTCGCGTCGCGCGCGGTCAAAATCCTCGGCGTCGAGCGCTCCGCCACCGCCGTCGCCCAGTGGCGCGAAGACACGAAGGCGAAGATCTCGCTCGAGCGCTACTTCGCGGGCGTGCTGCAGCGCGGGCTGTCGGTCGAACCGGGACGCGGCAGCAGCATCATCAATCTCAGCTACACCGCCACCGACCCCATCTTCGCGCAGGCCGCTGCGAACGCCTTCGCCCAGGCCTATCAGGACGTCTCGGTCGAGCTCCGCGTCGCGCCTGCGCGCCAATCGGAGAAATTTCTGGACGAGCAGATCAAGGCGCTGCGGGCCGTTCTCGAGGCGGCGCAGGCGCGGATGTCGAAGTTCCAGCAGGAGAAGGGCATCGTCGTCAGCGACGAGCGACTTGACCAGGAGAATGCGCGCTACAACACGCTCATCGCGCAGCTCGCGACGGCGCAGGCCGAGCGTGTCGAGACGGCGACGCGGCAGCGCAATACCGGCGGTGAGACCTCGCCCGACGTCCTCGGAAGCGGGGCGGTCCAGTCCCTCAAAGGGCAGATCGCCAGCGCCGAGACCAAGCTCTCCGAGATCAGCAGCATCGTTGGCAAGAACCATCCCTCGCGCGTCGCCCTCGAGGCGCAGATCGCCGAGCTGAAACATCAACTCGCCGCGGAAACCCGGCGCGTCGCCGGCGGCGCTTCCGTGACCACTCGCGGCAGTTCGCAGAAGATCGGCGAGCTGCAGACGATGGTCGACATGCAGAAGAAGCAGTTGCTCGCCATGCGCTCGGATCGCGACCAGATCGCCGTCTATCAGCGTGACGTCGAAGCGGCCCAGCGTGCCTACGATGCAGTCGCGCAGCGGCTCGGCCAGACCAGCATGGAAGGGCAGAACAATCAGGCCAACACGCGCCTCCTTAGCCCGGCGGTCGAACCGCTCGAGCCTTCGCGGCCCAAGATCCCGCTCGGCGTCGCCGCGTCGCTTCTCGGCGGCCTCGCGGTCGGCATCCTCGCGGCCCTCGCCCTGGAGATGCTGGATCGTCGCGTCCGCATGCCCGAAGACCTGATGGTGATGGCAGGGGTGCCGGTGATCGGCGTGCTGCGCCCGGCGAATCCGAAGCGGCCGGTCTTCCGGCGCCTGCTGATGGTGAGCCACGCCCAGTCGCGGCCCCTTCTCGCGGCCCCCGGGATGCGCTCATGAAGACGGCCGTCTCGATGCTTGGCACGCCAGCGCGCGCCACACGATCGCTCGGGGCGATCCTGATCGACAGCGGCCAACTCAAGCCGGAGGATGCCGAGCGCGTGCTCCAGTATCAGAAGGAACACAACCTGCGCTTCGGCGAGGCGGCAATGCGCCTCGGCCTGATCAGCGAAGCCGACATCCAGTACGCGCTCTCACGCCAGTTCGCCTACGCCTATCTGCGCAAGACCCCGGGCGAGGCCCGGCCGCTGAGCGACGATCTCGTCGCCGCATACCAGCCTTTCAGCCCGCGCGTCGAGCAGTTGCGCGCGATCCGCAGCCAGCTCATGCTGCGCTGGTTCGATCGTGCCGAAGAACGGCAGGTTCTCACCATCGTCGGCGCCGACCGCGCCGACGGCCGCAGCTGCCTCGCGGCCAACCTGGCGATCGTCTTCTCGCAGCTCGGCGAGCGCACGCTGCTCGTCGACGCCGACATGCGGGAGCCGCGCCAGCACTACCTCTTCAACCTCGAGAACCAGATCGGCTTCTCGACGCTGCTCGCCGGAAGGTCGCGCGAAGAGGCGATCGTTCGCATCCCGGACCTCGCCGGCCTCTCGGTGCTGCCGGCCGGGCCGACGCCGCCGAACCCTCTCGAGCTGCTCAATCGGCTGAACTTCGATGAGTTCATGATCCAGGCCAAGGGCGCGTACGACGTCGTCATCGTCGACACGCCGGCGATGGCGAGCGGCGAGGATGCAGCAATGATCGCGGTGCGGACCGGTGCGGCTCTCGCCATCGCCCGTGCCGGCTCGACCCGGGTCGCCGCCTTCACCGATCTCGTGCAGGGCCTGATGGAGGCCGGCGTGACGGTCGTCGGGTCGGTGCTCAACGAAGTTCCCACCACCAAGCTGAAGTGACGAGCATGCAGTCGACAGCGCTGTCGGCGCCGGGCGCTGCATGGCAGCGCAGCGCGTGGCTGGTGGCCCTCGCGGGCTTCGCGGCGATGTACGTTCCCGTCTACTGGACGGCGGGAACCACCATCTGGCAGACCGACGAGCAGGCGCATGGCGTCCTGATTCTTGCGGTGTTGCTGTGGCTTTTCTGGGGCAACAAGGACGAGATCGCGGCCGCGCCGGAGGCGCCGGCTCCCGGCTGGGGATGGCCCCTCTTCATCTTCGGCCTGGCGATCTATTTCGTGGGCACGGTTTCCAGCGTTCTCATGCTCGCATTGGCGTCCCAGCCGTTCGTCGTCGCGGGCGTCCTTTTGCTGATGAGGGGGAAAGCCGCAATTCGGATTGCATGGTTCCCGCTCTTCTACTTCATTTTCATGATTCCGCTGCCCGGCACTCTCGTCGACGGCATTACCGGCCCGCTCAAGCAGTGGATCTCGGCGATCGTCGTCGATCTGCTCTATTCGCTCGGTTACCCGATCTCGCGCAACGGCGTGGTGCTGATCATCGGTCAATATCAGATGCTGGTGGCGGATGCCTGCTCCGGGCTGCACTCGATGTATAGCCTTTCGGCGCTCGGCACGCTATTCATGTACATCATGCGGCGTCGAAGCGTGCTTCACAACGCCATCATGCTTGCGAGCATCCTTCCGATTGCCTTTGTCGCGAACCTGATTCGGGTCATCGCGCTGGTACTGATCACGTACCACCTGGGCGACGAAGCAGGGCAGGGATTCCTGCACGGCGCCGCAGGAATCGTTCTGATGCTGGTCGCGCTGGCCTGCTTCTTCGCGCTCGACTCGGTGATCGGCCTTTTTCTACAACGTCGCGCGGCGCGCGATGGCGGAACAATTCAACCGGGACCGGTCGGGCAAAGCATCAGCCAGCGTTCTTTGGAGCAGTGAGCCCGCTGAGTTGCTTGCGCACGTCCACCGGAACCGACGCCATCATGTCCGCCGCGAACTTTTGGTGAGCCACGAAGGCGCGCGCGGGATCGGCATCGATCGAAGAGATTCGAAACAGAAGCCCGTCGGGAATCTGGCCCGTCAAGGCCAGTCGCACCTCGGCAATCCGTTTGTCCAGCCTGCTGTTTACGACCTGATCGCCGACGGTGAGCCAGTAAGTGACAGGTTCATTGCGAGCGCCTTGACTGGTGAGGAGACGACGAACATCGATATCCCCGAAGGAAGTGCCCAACGAGCCGTCCTCGATTTTTGCGATGGTGAACCCCTGTCCAGGGTAGCAAACCTCCGGACGATGAGCCTGCAGCCCCCCCCGCTGATCCGCGCCGTAGGCGATCGACAACATGATCCGATAACCCTGCTTGTTGACGTATGTACGCGTGACGAGTTGGCTGTACAGCTTGTCCAACTGCTCCTTGATCTGCGGGTTGACGACCTCGGAAGATCGCTCCCGCAGCTCGGTCCATTCGCCGAATGCCGTCGGAACGGTCGACTCCAGCGACACCCCCCGGGCCAGCCCTGGAGCCTTGGCACTCGGGCGAGCCGCGATTCCCGCGACGGAAGCACAGCACATCAGGATCGCCAATATGTACGCGGTACGGCTTGCCCTCATGACATCACCCGATAGAAAGTTGCTGAACGAGGCCCTCGGCGATTGATCCGGCAAACGCTGGTCAATCCTGAGACACGATTATGGAACGATCGTTCACTGAACATGAGGTCGCCAGCCCGCCTGGAACGGCCCCGCATTCAACGGTGATGACCGACCGCGCCCCGTCCGGCTCCGGACCGCGTGGGCGCTCGTTCGTGGTGATCGTCAATTACCGCACGGCGGCGCTCGTGATCGAATCGCTGCGATCGCTCTTGCCGGAGCTTGCGTCCTTGCGGGGCGGGCGAGTCGTCGTCGTCGACAATGCCTCGGGCGACGACTCGGTCGCCAGGATCCAGTCCGCGATCAACGCTCAGGGCTGGGATCAATGGGCAGAAGTCGTTCCCTTGCCGCGCAACGGCGGCTTCGCTTACGGGAACAATCGCGCGATCGACAGGGTGAGACAGATCGACCCCGAGTTCTCGTTCATCGTGTTTTTGAACCCCGACGCCACCGTTTGCCCTGGCGCACTCGAGACGATGATTGGTCATCTGGAAGCGCACCCCGATGCGGGCATCGTCGGCGCGTCGATCGAAGACGAACACGGCGTCACCCAGCGCAGTGCCCACCTCTTCCCGTCGCCGCTCGGAGAGCTGGACGAAGCGGCCGAGCTCGGCGTGTTGAGCCGCATCATCGGCTCGCGCGCTAAAAGCATTGCGGCCAGCGAACGACCGTGCGTCTGCGATTGGGTATCCGGCGCTTGCTTCGCGATAAGGAGGAAAGTGCTTGAGCAGGTCGGTCCTCTCGACGAAGGCTTCTTCCTCTATTTCGAGGAGACCGAGTTCTGCTTCAGGGCGCGGCGCTTGCGATGGTCGTGCTGGTTCGTTCCCGATGCGCGTGTCGTCCACAAGGAAGGTTCGTCGACAGGCGTTCGCGACATCACGCGAAGGCGCCCCTCATACTGGTTCGCTTCCAGACGCCGGTTCTTCGTGAAGGCGCATGGCGTGTGGGGGTTGGTCGCGGCCGATCTGCTGTGGGCGATGGGGTATGGGACTGCTGTGACACGGCGTTCTCTCGGCCTCGCCAGGGCACACAATCATCCACCTCGACCGCAACGATTCCTCTCCGACCTCCTCATCGGCGACCTGAAGGCGGTCCTGCGGGGTGAACTCTCCAACCTGTCGCTCGTGGCAGAGCGCCAACCGTGACCGCCGACCCCGGCACGGCAAATCCGCGCGTCGGTGGAGAACGCGTCCGATTCGGCGTCGTTGCGATCGGCAGGAACGAGGGCGACAGACTGCGCCGATGCCTCCTCTCGGTGCTCCCGTTCGCGCAAGCGGTCGTTTACGTCGATTCCGGCTCGCACGATGGCTCTCCCGATACCGCAAGGAGTCTCGGCGCTCGCGTGACCTTGCTCGATCCGGACGTACCGTTTACGGCCGCGCGCGCGCGCAACCAGGGCTGGCGTCAGCTGCTCGTGGACGACGCTGATCTGGAGTACATCCAGTTCGTCGATGGCGATTGTGAAGTCGTGCCGGGCTGGCTTGCCGAGGCCCAGTCATTCCTCGACTCTCATCCCGACGTCGCGGCGGTAGCCGGCCGGCGGCGCGAGCGCTTCCGCGACGCATCGCCCTACAACCTTCTTTGCGATCTCGAATGGGCGAGCGGTGGGACGGGTCCGACGAAAGCGTGCGGCGGGGACGCAATGATGAGAGCGCGCGCGCTCGTGCAGGCAGGCGGGTTCCGGGACAGCCTCATCGCCGGCGAAGAGCCCGAGTTGTGCATCCGGATGCGCGCCGCCGGTTGGAAGATCTGGAGGCTGGACGCGGAAATGACCCTGCACGATGCCGCGATGACCCGCTTTGGACAGTGGTGGAAACGCTCCGTGCGCACAGGGTTTGCCTACGCGGCAGGAGTGCACCTTCACGGCGCCGCGCCGGAGCGCCATTGGGTGCGGGAGTCGCGCAGTGCCTGGCTCTGGGGGCTGGGCCTGCCTGTCGTTTTGCTGCTCGCGAGCGTCGTGGCGACGCCTTGGGCACTGACGGGATTCCTCGCCTATCCCTTCCAGGTTTTGCGTCTGTGTCTGGCAGCTCCGGGGTCGCTGCACGAGCGTCTGACGAGATCAACCTTTCTGACGTTGGGGAAGTTCGCCGAGGCGGCAGGGCAACTTAAATTCCTCGGCCAGACGGCATCGGGTTCCGCCGGCCGCTTGATCGAATACAAATGACATTTTCGTCCGGGACAATGGCATTCGGCCGGCGAGCTCGTCTCGGAGGTCGCCGTCAACTCGCCGCCATCGATCCCTCGCGGCTTCCCAAGCACGTCAAGTAGCAATGGCTGAGAATTATCGAGCGCTCGTGGCGGTCCTGTTGGTGGCGATACCGGCGTTGTTCCTGCTGCGCCGGCCGCTCACTTGGGTGGCGATCGCGCCGGCCGACTACACCGCACGCGCTTGCCTGTGGGTGGTCCTGACCGTCGCGTTGTTCGTTGCGCACAGCTTCTGGCTGTTCCTGTTCATTGCGTCGATAGCGCTGCTCGCCTTGGCCAGCCGGGATTCGAGCCTACCGGGGCTGTACTTTTTCGTGCTGCTCGTGGCTCCGCCGTTTTCCGCCCTGATCCCCGGCGTGGGCGGCATCAACTACTTTCTCTCCATCGACTACCTTCGTCTCCTGAGCCTGGTGCTCCTTCTTCCGTTCGCTTTGAGGCTGTCGGTCCATCCGGAAACGCCGGGCTTGTTCAGGCTGCCGGCCGACAAGTACTTCATCGCCTACGTGGGCCTGCTGATCGCCCTCCAAGTGCCGCTCATCAGCCCGACCGATCTGCTTCGAACGGTGACGTCACAGTTCATCGATGCATTTCTCCCTTATTACGTGTTCAGCCGCGGCCTCCGCGATGCACGCCAATGGCGAGACTTTTTCGGCTCCGTCGTGGCTTCGTGCGCGGTCGTGGCGGCGCTCGCCGTGTTCGAAGTCGCCAAGCCTTGGTTGCTCTATGCCAATCTGACGAACGTCCTCGACGTGCGCTGGAACTTCGGCGGCTACATGTTCCGCGAAGGGTCGTTGCGCGCGACCGTGAGTACGGGTCACTCGATCGTGCTCGGCTACGTGATGGTGGTCGGCCTCGGAATCCAGCTGGCGCTGCGATCCTGGTTCCCTTCCGGCGCCTCGTGGTGGGCGATCACGCTTCTGCTTGGCGCGGGGTTGCTGGCTTCGGTGTCTCGAGGTCCATGGGTGGGGGCTGCCGCGATGATCGCCTTCAGTGTGGCGATGGCGCCGAAAGCCTCTACCAATCTCGCCAGGCTTTCTTTCGCGACCGTCATCCTCGGCGCGATTGCGATGGCTACACCGTTCGGGAGCAAGATCATTGCTGTCCTGCCCTTTATCGGCACCACTGACAGCGAGAGCGTCATCTATCGCCAGCAGCTTCTGCAGGTGTCGTGGAACGTGCTGATGCTCAATCCGATGCTCGGGTCCCCCTCCTTCCTGGACAACGCAGCGATGGAGCAGTTGCGCACAGGGGAGGGAATCATCGATATTGTGAATTCATACCTCGGTGTGGCATTGGGGAGCGGGTTCGTCGGCTTGGGCCTGTTCGTCGGCGCATTTGCAACAAGCGCCATTCGCCTGAGGTCGGGTCTGCTCCGGGTCCGGCGTGAAGAGGGATACGACGACATCATGGGCCGAGCGCTACTCGGGGCCCTGATCGGCGCCCTCGTCACAATCTATACCGTGAGCAGCATCAACGTCATCCCGGTGATCTATTGGTGCCTGGCGGGTGCTTGTGCCGGATACGCGCGCCGGCTGGAAGTGATCCAGGCGGGCGAAGTACAAGCGAAGGCTTTTCTTTCCCCGAAGCTGAGGAAATCTTGAGTTCAAACGTGTCAGACCCAAGTGAGTCGCGATTGCGCGCACCCAGAGATATCGCTGAGCCTGGGCGCGAACTCGTCATACGACCGCGCTCCGGCTGGATTTCCATCGACTGGCGCGAGTTGTGGGAAGCCCGGGAACTCCTCTACTTCCTTGTCTTGCGAGACATCAAGGTCCGCTACAAGCAGACCGTCCTCGGAGTTGCCTGGGCCGTCCTGCAACCCGGTTTCACGATGATCATCTTCACGATCATCTTCGGCCGGTTTGCCAAGATCCCTTCAGACGGCCTTCCTTACTCCGTGTTCGTGTTCGCGGGGTTGCTGCCGTGGACGTTCTTCTCCAACAATGTCAGTCAGGCGAGCATGAGCCTGGTGAACCAGCAGTCGCTGCTCACGAAGATCTATCTGCCTCGCGTCTTCGTGCCGGCAGCAGCCACGGGGGGGGCGCTGGTCGATCTTCTCGTCTCATTCGTGATTCTTGGGGCTCTGATGATCTATTACCAGGTCCCGCTTACTTCGCGTGTGTTCGCTGTCCCGCTGCTGGTGGTGCTGACTGCCGCGGCCTCCCTTGGCGTCGGGCTGGGTCTCGCGGCTCTCATCGTCAGCTACCGCGACTTTCGCTATGTGGTTCCATTCCTGGTGCAGTCATGGCTCTACATCAGTCCCGTCATCTACCCCGTGAGCCTGGTCCCTCCGGGGTGGCAGCCCGTGTTGGCGCTGAACCCGATGGCCGGAATCATCGATGGCTTCCGTTCGGCACTGCTCGGCCTGCCATGGAATCTCGTCACGCTCTCCATTTCGAGCGCTTCCTCGCTGGTGCTTCTGGCGTACGGGCTCTTCTATTTCCGCAAGACCGAGCGTCGCTTCGCAGACGTTGCCTAAAGCCTCGACATGACAGCGCCAGCCATTGAAGTTCACGGCATCGGGAAGCTCTATCGCCTGGAGCATGCGGGGGCAGGGTCGCGAACGTTCCGCGACCTCCTGACCGAAATGGCGTCCGCGCCGCTGCGTCGACTGCGCCGTATTCAGGGCAGCGACGAGTCGCTGGAAGACTTCTGGGCGTTGAAAGACGTGTCGTTCAACGTGCAGCCCGGCGAGGTGATGGGGATCATCGGCCGCAATGGAGCAGGCAAGAGCACTCTTTTGAAGATCCTCTCGCGGATCGTCGAACCCACCACCGGCGAGGCGACGATGCGCGGTCGCGTCGCGTCCTTGCTCGAGGTCGGTACGGGGTTCCATCCCGAGCTGACCGGGCGAGAGAACGTCTATCTCAACGGATCCATCCTCGGGATGAAGAAGCGGGAGATGGACGCGCGCTTTGACGAGATCGTCGCTTTCGCGGAAGTGGAAAAGTTCCTCGACACGCCGGTAAAGCGATACAGCAGCGGGATGTACGTGCGCCTGGCCTTCGCGGTCGCGGCCCACCTCGACCCGGAGATCCTCATCGTCGATGAAGTCCTTGCGGTGGGGGATGCCGAATTCCAGAAGAAGTGCCTCGGCAAGATGAAAGAGGTCTCATCGGGCGGTGGCCGTACCGTGCTGTTCGTCAGCCACAACATGACGGCCGTGCGGGGGCTGTGCAGCAGCGGAGTCTGGCTGCGCGATGGGGCGATCGCACTGAGCGGCACGGCGGACGCCGTGGTCGATGCCTACCTGGGCGCGTCGAGCCACGCCGCGACGGGAACCGTGGAGTTGAAGCGGCCTCGCAATGCGTCGATCTGGATGACTCGAGCCCTCGTATTGAGGAATGGCGAGCCGAGCTCCGTCGTGCCGATGGGATCCGAGCTCGCCGTAGCCGTGAATTTCGAGTCGAACATTCCGACCCAGCATCCACGTTTCGGCTATCTATTGCAGACACCCGAGGGAGAGAAGATCCTTAACGGAAACAACACCTATCAGCAGTCCCCGCAGTTTTCGGCCCCTGTGCTCACCGGCTCCATCGTGTGCGACCTGGGACGCGTGCCTCTGATGCCGGGCAATTACACCCTTTCCCTCTGGATGGGTGACATCTATACGGCCCAACATATCGAAATAGAGGCGATCGCATTTGAAGTTGCTGAACGAGATGTATGGGGTACTGGACAGAATCCTCCGCCAGGGAGCCACTTGTGGTGGCCCAGCAGTTTTCAGTTCAGTGAGAAGTTGCTGTAGCCGCCGTCCTTGTTCGAAGACTGCTGGTTTGCGCCATGGTCACCGGTAGCAATCGCGATCGTCGACAGTCCGAACTTCTGCCCAGAATCGAGAATCTGGATTTTGCAAATCACGTCCGTCCCTCCCCTTAGGGCGCTTGGCCGTTCTGTCGCGAGTAGTGGGATTGATGTCGAAACTCGGGTGACCAGAAGTCAGAGACTGACTACGGAGCCACGTCTGGCGCCTCTAACTATGACTCGGTCGGCGCCATTCTTCGAAGGGGGCTTGGCTTGCGCTACTCGATGGTCATGCCAGTACGGCGCGCAAGCACGCTTTGCGAGCGCTCGTCAGCGGGCCTGCACGCAAAGAGAGTCTTCTCTTCATTGCCTGCATGCTTGGAGGTTCGAGTAAATCTCCATGATCATCAATTTCGTTTCCCCGATTCTCGGCTTAAGTGGCGGCTGCAGGGTGCTCGCCATTTACGCTGCCCGGTTACGGAAGCGGGGTCACACGGTGACTGTCGTGGCGCCGGCGCATCGCATCCTGCCGTGGCACCTTCCGTTCTTTCGAGGACGGCCAAAGGCAAGCGTTCCGCAGCCGCCTTCCCACTTCGACGGTCTCGACGTTCCGCTCCACCTCGTCAACAAGCACGCGCCGGACATTGACGATATGCCCGACGCCGACGTCGTCGTCGCGACCTGGTGGCTCACCGCCGAATGGGTGGCAACACTGCCCGTGAGCAAGGGCGCCAAGGCCTACTTCATTCAGCATCACGAGATCCATAGCAACCTGCCGATTCAGCGCGTGCGCGGGACCTACAGGCTGCCACTGCGCAAGATCGTGATCGCCCAGTGGCTCGCGGACGTGATGCGTTCGGAATACGGGGACGGCGATGTCGACCTCGTGCCGAACAGCGTCGATCACCAGCAGTTCTTTGCGCCGCCCCGAGGGCGGCAGGAGCGGCCTACCGTGGGACTGCTCTATTCATCAATGGATTGGAAGCGGTTCGCGCTCGCGGCTGAAGCGCTCGCGCGCGTGCGCCGCGCGTTGCCGAACCTTCGCGTCGAGTGCTTCGGCACCGAAAGGCCAGAACGAGACCTACCCCCCTTCATGAATTTCACTTTCGATCCACCACAGTCGTCTCTTCGCGATCTGTACGCTGCCTGCGACGTCTGGCTCACGGCCAGCAGCAGCGAGGGCTTCAACCTGCCGGCCATGGAAGCCATGGCCTGCCGCACGCCCGTGGTGGCCACTCGCACGGGATGGCCGGCCGAGGCGATCGTCGATGGGGTCAACGGCGCCTGCGTCGGCATCGACGATGTCGAAGCGCTGGCGCGCGAGACGGAACGGCTGCTGCGGCTATCGGACGAAGACTGGCGGGCGCTTTCGGACGGTGCATATGCCACCGTGCGCGACAGCTCCTGGGAACGGTCAACAGACCTGTTCGAGGCGGCGCTCCGGCGCATCGCGGCGGCCCGGGACACGTCCCCGGAGGCAACGGCATGAAGGTCTGGTCGGTCGGCGCTGGCTATGTCAAAGACTTGGGAGATTTCTACAAACATCCCCGAGGCTGCTTTGGAGCGAATGGTTGGTTCAGATGAGCGACGGCTCCGGCACAGGCCCCATCGCCTACCTGATCAACCAGTATCCGAAGGTCAGCCATAGCTTCATCCGCAGAGAAATCCTCGCACTCGAGCGCCGTGGCGTCGTTGTGCAGCGGTTCGCAATGCGCGGATGGGATGGCGCCCTGGCGGACGAGGAGGACCTGAGGGAGCGCGGCAAGACGCGCTACCTGCTGCAGCGGGGCGCGACGTCGCTCCTCGTCCCGACTCTTCGGACGCTTCTGCGGACACCTCTTCGCTTCCTGAGCGCGTTGCGGCTTGCGTGGCGTTCGGGGCGGCACGCCGACCGCTCGCTCGCCTATCACCTCGTCTACCTTGCCGAGGCATGTCGCTTGCTGGAATGGCTGCGGCAGGGAGGCGTGACTCATCTTCACGCTCACTTTGGGACCAACGGGGCCGAGGTCGCGATGCTCGTTCGCGAGCTCGGCGGCCCGCCGTACAGCTTCACCGTTCACGGACCCGAGGAGTTCGACAAGCCGGTCTTTCTCGGCCTGCGCGAGAAGGTCGACCGCGCCAAGTTCGTGGTCGCGATCAGCTCCTTCGGTCGCAGTCAGCTCTTTCGGTGGGCGTCGCCTGCTGCCTGGCACAAGATCCAGGTCGTGCACTGCGGCCTGGAACCGGCATTCAGCGCCGGCGCCGACTCCGATCTTCGGGCGCCGTCGGCAACGCCCCGACTTGTCTGCGTCGGGCGCCTGAGCGAGCAGAAGGGCCAATTGCTTTTGCTGGAGGCAGTGCACCGCCTTGCATCGCGCGGACTGCCGATCGATATTGTGCTCGCGGGCGACGGCGAGATGCGCGAGGAGCTCGAAAGGAGAATCCGGCATCTCCACCTCGAGGGCCAGGTGCGAATCACGGGTTGGGTCAGCGGCGCCCAAGTGCGCGAAGAGATCCTCGCCGCACGCGCCCTGGTGCTTCCCAGCTTCGCCGAAGGCCTTCCTGTCGTTCTCATGGAAGCGATGGTTCTCGGCCGGGCAGTGATCAGCACTTTCGTCGCCGGAATTCCCGAACTGGTGGAGGACGGCGAAACAGGCTGGCTCGTGCCCGCGGGAGACCTGGACGCGCTGATCGCTGCTCTCGAGTCGTGCCTAGCCGCGACGCCCGAGCGCCTGTCTCACATGGGGCAGCGTGGCAGGGCGCGGGCGCTCGGTCGGCATAATGTCGACGACTCAGCGGCACAACTCGAGGTTCTGTTCGAGTCGCCTCTGCCGACGCCGGATGACTGATGCCAACGGCCCTGACTCTGCTCGACGTTCTCCTGATTGGCGCCGCCGCGCTCCTGTCGCTGCCGGTTCTCGTGTTGTCCGTCGAGATCTTCAGCGCTTGCGGGGCGAGGTGGCTCCGCTCCGCGACGTCGCCGTCACTTCCTGATCCGGCCAGGAGGCCGTCGGTCGCGGTTCTCGTGCCGGCTCACAACGAGGTCGACGGAATCGCTGCCACGATTCAGTCGATACGGGCGCAACTGGTCGAGGGCGACCGCTGCGTGGTCATCGCCGACAACTGCACTGACGAGACGGCGCGCGTCGCTGGCGCCGCCGGGGCCAGCGTGGTCGAACGGGCGGATGCGGCACGGCGAGGCAAGGGTTTTGCCCTCGACTACGGCGTCAGGCACCTGGCTGCGGAGCCGCCGGAGGTGGTCGTTGTCATCGATGCCGATTGCACATTGGGTCCGAACGCCATCGATCTTCTCGCCCGGCGGTGCGTCGAGACAGCACGTCCGGTGCAGGGCTCGAACGTGATGCGATCTCCGCCCGGTGCGCCGCTGAAGACGCGCATCGCCGAGTTCGCGTTCGTGATCCGGACGGTGCGAGCCCGAGGCTGCTTTCACCTTGGCCTGCCTTGCCAGTTGACGGGTACCGGGATGGCCTTCCCCTGGCCGCTGATTCGCGATGCGTCTCTTGCCTCGGCACACATCGTGGAGGATCTCCGGCTCGGGCTAGAGCTGGCCGCGGATGGATCGCCGCCGACGCTTTGTCCGGGCGCGACCGTGATGAGCGTGTTTCCGCTCGGTGCCGCCGCGTTCCTGTCGCAACGCGTGCGCTGGGAGCAGGGTCACTTCGGCGTCATCGCCGAGCTCGGTCCGAGGCTGCTGTGGCAGGCGATACGGCGAGGCCAGCTTCCCCTGGCGGCAATGGTCGCCGATCTTTGCGTCCCGCCGGTCGCTGCGCTGGTGCTGGCGCATTGCGCTGTGCTGGCTCTTTCGGCGCTTGTGGCGTTCACCTCCGGCTGGATCGCACCGCTTGTGCTGGCGGCCTCGTCATTGCTCTTGTTGTTAATCAGTGTCGCTGCTGCCTGGAGTGGCTTCGCTCGCCATGTCGTGACGTTCCGCGAGCTTGCCACCGCGCCTGTCTATGTGGCCGGCAAGCTCCCGATGTACGTGCGGATGATGTTCAAGAAGCAGACGGAGTGGGTTCGCACCGACCGCAAGGGGGATGTGCCTTGAAGGTCGGGCGCACGGCCAGAGGGAAGACGCCCTGAATCCGCGGACGCCCGAGAGAGGAATCCATCGCCCGGGACCTTCGGCGACCGAGCCCGACTGGACTCGCGAGCACAAGTCCTTCTGGGCCTGGAGCCCCTCTCGCTCACTGCTGGCGAGCCTGCGTTCATACCAACGACACGCCGGCTCGCGCCAGCCCTGGGACGTGTTCGTCCGTAAGGTCGCCGTGCTTCGTCATCGCGTCTGGAGCATCGTCACGGGCGCCGACATTCCATTGAACTCGCACATCAGCGGCGGGCTTCTCCTGCCGCACCCCAACGGCGTGGTGATTCATCCCGAAGCTCTCATCGGACCGAACTGCCTCATCTTCCAGCAGGTGACGCTCGGCGGAAGCAATCGCGGCGCGCCGCGCCTGGGTGGCCATGTCGACATCGGTGCGGGAGCCAAGATTCTCGGCCCGGTCGTCATTGCAGATCACGCCCTCATTGGGGCGAACGCAGTGGTCGTCTGCGACGTTCCTGCAGGAGCCACTGCCGTTGGAGTCCCTGCACGGGTTCTCGTGGCGGAAACCGAAGCTTCTGTTTCAGACGCTGAGGCGATGCCGAGTGCTCTCGGTGTCCAAGCTGATCGCTGAGATGCGATCTTGGCTCAAGACGCGGGCGACGCTGCCGTCTCGGGCGCGCCGTCAGCCCAGGAAGCCCAGATTCCTGTTGGCGAAACGGCCGATGTTCGGTACCACCGTTGCCAGATCGGCGTCGGCGACCCCGAACCAGCGCGCCAGGGTGGCGGCGTATTCGTCGACCGAGGTCGTGGGAAGCAGGCGACCCTGGCCAGCGTCCTCGGGCCCCTTCAGCGCTACCGTCGGGAAGGTCCCGTAGACGCGATTTCCCTGCACCGCATCGCCCATGATGAAGTGATGCCCGCCCCAGCCATGGTCGGAACCTCGGCCGTTGGTCTGCAAGGCGCGACCGAAGTCCGACGCGGTAAAGGTCGTCACGTTGCCAGCGACGCCCATCGCGACCGTGGCCTGGTAGAACGCCGCCATGGCATCGCCGAGGTCTTTAAGCTTGCTCCCATGGTCCACGACCAGGTCGCCGTGCATGTCGAATCCGTCGGCCTGGACGAAGAAGATCTGCCGCTTTTGCCCGAGGCCTGCGCGTGCGCCGATCGTCCTGGCGACAATCTTCAGTTGCTGGCCAAGAAGGCTACTCGAGAAGGATGTAGGCGCGGCGACTCCCGCCAGGGCGCTGTTCACCTGAACTTCCGCATTGATCGAACGAGTCGCGACTTTCGTCAGCTCTGCTTCCAGCAAATTGCTTCGCGGCTCGGTCATGAGACGCCGCAGCGGGGCGCCGACCGGCCCCCACACGCCGTCCCAGCCGAGCGGGCCGACCTTCACGGCGCCTTCCGTGGTGATCTGATATTGCGTCGTGCTGTTGCCGGTCTGCATGACGTTGTTGCCCGCGGCCGAGATCGCAATGGAAATTCCGCTGCCCGTATTGAAGGCGCCCGCGGTCAGGTCGCCGATCCTGCCGAGCCAGCCGGAGGCAGAAGCGCGGTTCGGCAAGCCGGTTTGCCAGGCGCCAGTCTGATCCGCATGCGAGAACAGCTGGAAAGGCACTTGAACGGTGGGATTGCCGCCGTTCCATTGAGCAAGGGTCGTGGGCACGCTGAGCGGCCCGACGTTGGCGAGCAGCGCCAGACGACCACTGTCGAACAATGGCTTCAGCGAGGAGAGGGCACTGTTGAATCCCAACGGAGCGCCGTTGAACCCCTGGGGCGCCAGGGCAAGCAGTTGCGACGCGGGAAGTGCCAGGATGGAGCGGGCGCGCGCGTAGGCGTCGTAGGCGGAACCGCTTCTCGGCGCGACCGTGTTCGACTGATCGTTGCCGCCAGCGAGGAAGATGCAGACGAGAGCCTTGTAATCGCTGCTCTCTCCCGCGCTTGCGGCACCGATGGCCATCAAGTTGGCCATGAACGGTGTTCCGGCCAGGCAGGATGCGACGCTTGCGCGCTTCAGGAAATCACGGCGCCCGAGGTGATGGTCGATGTTTGCCATTCGGTTCTCTATTTCTGGACGATGAATTCGGGCGACATCATGATCAGATAGGTCGCGAAGGCGACGCGCCTCGTCCCGCCCGAGGCGTCGACCGGGGTCGCCTTGACCGCCTCCACGATCGCCTTGCGAGTGGCAGCCGTCATCTGACCGGCCATGAACAAGAGGTTGAGCCGATCGACCAACGCGTCGGGATTGCCGGCCAAGGCCATCTCTGCAGAGTAGTCGGCGAACAGGTAATCGCTCATCGGCCATCCGACGTAAACGTTGTCGCGCCACCAGGTGTTCTTGCGCTCGACCTCTTCGACCAAGTAGTTGGCGTAGCCGGTGATCGTGGTCTCGTGAGTGATCTGGAACTCCGGCGCCGTCAGTCCCTGCTTCAGGATGTCTCCGGGAGGCGCGTAGTCCGGCCGGAACCAATTGAACACGCTTGGTGCGCGCAGCGGATTCTGGCCGATGCTCGACAGGGTGTCTTCCAGGTGGAAGAGCCTGTATTCGCCGGTCTGCGACTTCATGTTGAATGCACGCATGAAGTTCGCGTATCGGATCGCCGGCTCGCGGACCTTCCCCCACCGCGGATCGCTCAACTTGGCTGGATCACGGGCTTCCGGATCGAGCAGGACCGCTCGGATCACCGCCTTCATGTCGCCGCGCGTGCCCTGCCCGTTATCGTTGAACGCCTGCGTCACGCGTTTCACGTAGTCGGGGCTGGGATTGCTAGTCACGAACCGCTTGATGAGCTGGCTGCCGATGAACGGCCCCACGTTCGGATGGTTGAACAACGTGTCGAGCGCAATCTTCAGGCTCTGCTGAGCTGTCGTATTCGCCGGGATGACAACGCCACGCAGGATTCGCT
>Ga0157375_10001289_pt1 | contig 21639 bp, 21 predicted proteins | sample M35metaG_FD_115311 | JGI IMG/M metagenome (GOLD analysis project Ga0157375, IMG submission 115311) | Miscanthus rhizosphere microbial communities from Kellogg Biological Station, Michigan, USA - M3-5 metaG | ecosystem: Host-associated > Plants > Roots > Rhizosphere > Soil | place: USA: Michigan... | reverse complement strand
TCCCGGTGTCTCGCGATAAACTCGTCCATGGCGCTTCTCTCCTCCGTTGGATGCTTTGCTTTCGTCAGCTCAACATCCTACGAGAGGTCGAAGCGCCTTCCCTTTTGGTTGCGGCTACGCCGCTCTGTGCCTCTGTGGTTCAAACGCTTCGCACGATAAACTCCGACTGATGCCGCATCTCTCCGTCGTCTTTCCCGTGTACAACGAGGAAGAGAACATCCCCATCCTTCTCGACGAGATCGCGAAGGCGCTGGATGGGAAGTGGTCGTACGAAATCGTGGCCGTCGATGACGGCTCGACCGATCGAAGCCTGGAAGTGCTGCGCGCGAGTCGCGCGAAACATCCGACGCTACGCGTGCTGGCGTTCGAGAAAAACAGCGGACAGACGGCGGCGCTCGATGCGGCATGGCGGGCGGCGCGCGGAACCTTCGTCGTTTCGCTCGACGCCGACCTGCAGAACGATCCGGCCGACATCCCGGCCATGATGCGCACGCTCGAAGAGAAAAAGGCGGACATGGTCATCGGCGTGCGCGTCAACCGCAACGACACCTGGTCGCGGCGGATGCAGTCGAAGATCGGCAACGGCGTCCGCAACTGGATCACCAACGATCACATCACCGATACAGGCTGTTCGCTGAAGCTGGTGAAGCGCGAGGCTATCGATCGCATCCGCCTCTATACCGGCATGCACCGCTTCCTGCCGACGCTCGTCCGCATGCACGGATACAACGTGGTGGAGATGCCGGTGAACCATCGGCCGCGGCAGTTCGGCGTTTCCAAATACGGAGCGATGAATCGCGCGTTTCGCGGACTGGCTGACTGCGTGGCGGTGCGGTGGATGTCGAAGAGGGTTTTGACGTATCGGGTGCACGAGGAGTGATTCCGGTCAGGTGAGTCAAAAGCAAATGTTGAATGTTGAATGTTGAATGTTCAATGTTGAATGACCGAGGGGTTGGGCAGTTCCATTCAACATTCAACATTTAGCAGTTCACGCCCCAGCGGCGCCACCAGAGATCCTGACGTCTCGCTTCGCGATCAGCAGGATGAATCGAAAGCTCGCGATCCGCAGGATAGACTTCGAAGCAAACCATGCACCCCTACGATCCCCGCACATGGCACTGGGACCTCCTGGCCGCGTTCGGCTTCGTCGCGCAGGCGCTCTTCGCGGCGCGGTTCATCGTGCAATGGATCGTTTCGGAGCGGCGCAAGGCCAGCCATGTGCCGGTGATGTTCTGGTACCTGTCGCTCTCCGGCGGGATCCTCATGACCATCTACGGCGTCTTCCGCCGCGATCCCGTCATCGTCCTGGGTCAGGCTCCGGCATTGATCGTGTACATCCGTAATCTGATGTTGATCCGTAGCTCGCGGACGCCTTGATGATGGTTTCACTCAATGACGACCAGCGTAAGACGCTGCTGCGCATCGCGCGGCAATCGATCGCGGCCGTGCTCGACGGCCGTTCACCGGACTGGAAGGCGGAGGATTTCGACGACACGCTGCGGCAGCCGGCCGGCGCCTTTGTCACGCTGACGCGCGACGGCGATCTGCGCGGTTGCATCGGTTCCATCCGCGCCGTCGAGCCGCTGTACAAAGCGGTGGCGTCGAGCGCGATCTCGGCGGCGTTTCGCGATCCTCGCTTCCCGCCGCTTTCGCCCGGAGAGCTGGAGCACCTCGAGCTCGAAATCTCCGTGATGGGGCCGATCGAAGAGGTCACGAACATCGACGACATCGTCGTCGGACGCGATGGCCTCATCATCAGCCGCGGCCACTACGCGGGGCTCTTGCTGCCGCAGGTGGCGACCGAGTACGGATGGGATCGGCAGACGTTTTTGGAGCATACCTGCCGCAAAGCGGGGTTGCCGCCGGATGCATGGCGAGCTCAGGATTGCCGGATCGAAAAGTTTTCAGCATTCGTCTTCGGCGAATAACTTCCCACCAGGCAATGCTTTGACGCTCTTTCAGCAAGAAGGAGCTTGCTGAAGCACGGCATAAGCCCCTCCCTCATCCGGTTCACCACCGAGCGAAATCATTCTTATTCGTAGCAAAAATAACTGAGGGAGGCCGATGCCCACGAAAAAGCGCTCGCTGACGGATTCGCTGTCTACGCGTTCGGCAAAGATGCGGCGCAAGGCGCAGTCGCACCGCACGCTGCGCTGGATCGGCGGACGGGCCGCGGCCACGCTCCTCGTCGGCGCGGCGCTGTCGGTCGGCGGCGTCACGGAGGCCTTCCAGGGCGTCCACTTCCTCGTGCTGAAGGACCTCGACAACGTCAAGGTCGTCCAGCAGCAGGGCTCCCACGCGAAGGTCGTCGCGAAGCTCGGCGATGGCTTCGCCGGCAACTCCCTATTCAAGCTCTCGCGCACGTTGCCCGACAGCCTCGTCACGCAGCGCATCCGCCTCTTCGACGACGCCTGGCTTCCCGACGCAGCGCCGGTCTCCGAGGAGGCTGAGGGGCAGCCGAAAGACGTGTTTCATCGCGAGATGCAGCGCATCAACGTGGCCATCCGCAAGGAGTTCTTCGCCAACGCCGTACCGTTCGGCGACATCATCCACGCCAAGGCGCAGAAGTACGACGTCGATCCGGCGCTGGTCGCGGCCGTGGTCGAAACGGAGTCGCGCTTCCGGACGAATGCGCGCTCGCAGGTCGGCGCGCGCGGTCTGATGCAGCTCATGCCGAAGACCGGCCGCTGGATGGGGGCGCGGAACCTCTACAACGCCGAACAGAACGTCGACGCCGGCGCCAAGTACCTGAAGTACCTGAACCGCCGTTTCGACGGCAATCTCACCAAGACCATCGCCGCGTACAACGCCGGCGAAGGCAACGTCCGGCGCTACAACGGCGTCCCGCCGTTCGGGGAGACCCGCTCGTACGTGAAGAAGGTCATGTCGCGCTACGAGAAGCGGAAGCAGGAGCTGAAGAAGTTCGACGACCAGCACGGCGCGGGGCTGGCAGCGGACGATGCGGTGCTGACACTGCGCTGATGCCCGGCGTTGCTCAGCGCGACAGGACCTCGTCACCACTTCGACGGCACAGCCTCGGGCAACCAGCGCCGCCGGCCGTGCCGGCCCGCAACTCCCTTCCCTTCCGAAACTTGACCGCAAACGCCTGCTTGGGATAACGTTTTCGCCGACCTCGACAACCTTGGGAGGGGAAAATGGTCAGTGTGCGTAGGGTGGTGGTTCCCGTTCTCCTGCTTGTGGCCGCCATCCCGGCATTCGGCGCGGCCCCGAAGTCCTCTTCACACCCGCCGCGTGAGCTTCATCGCGTGGGCGATCACTGGACGGCGTACAACCCTCCCGATCCCGCTACGTGGCCGGCCGGCGCCAAGACCTACACCATCAAGCAGGGCGATACGCTCTGGACGCTGGCGCAGCAGTTTTTCAAGAACGCCTACACCTGGCCCCAGCTGTGGGAGTCGAACACATGGATTACCGACGCGCACTGGATTTATCCCGGCGACGTCCTGCTGATCGATTCCGAGGCGGTTCCGATCGCTTCCGGCGCTCCTCCGGCTCTTGTTCCCAATACCAATCCGAATCCCAACGCGAACGCTGACGCGACCCCGGAGCCGCAGCCCAGTAGTGCGAGTTCCGGCCGTCCGCTCCCGCTCGGAACGGACTACGACGTCTATTGCTACGGCTACATCGGCGATCCCGCCGAGCCGATGCCGAACTCGATTCAGGCCTGGGAAGACGCCGAGACCCGGTATCAGCCCGGCAATCTTTCGCAAGACATCGGTGGCTCGGCCGGCGATCTGGTGCTCCTCAACGGCGGTACGGCCACGGGACTGGTCGCCGGCGACACCTACCTCATCGTGCAGGCCGGCGAGCTCGTCACGCATCCGAACAAGCGCACGAAGATCGTCGGACGGGAGTACCTGTACTCCGGCCAGGTGCGCGTGCTCTGCGCGGACGATCACCACGCCCGAGGAATCATCACGCAATCGTGCGACGACATTCATGTCGGTGCGCGCCTCAAGCCGCTGCCGCAGATTCCCATCCCCTTGGCTCGAATCCCCGACATGCCCGAGTTCTGCGACCCAGCGAGCAGCAAGAGCAAGGGCTACATCGTCAGAGGCCAGGGCGGATGGGACACGGCCCTCGGCGAGGGCTTCCTCGTGCAGGTCGACCTCGGCCAGGCCGACCAGCTCCAGCCCGGCGACTTCCTCACCGTCTATCGCGAAAACGCAGGATCGGGCGACAAGCATCAGGTGCTCGGCCAGGTGGGCATCCTGACGACGAATGCGCACACCGCGACCGGCAAAATCGTGGCGATGCGCTACGCGATGAGGATCGGCGATCGGGTCGAGATCCACTGAGGGCGGGCGCTTGTCATCCTGAGCCGCCGGAGCCATGTAGCGCGAAGCGCGGAATGGCGTAGGACGGCGAAGGATCTCAAGATGCGCAACTCCAGCTGAAACCGCTGGGATTCAACGCAGCTTGGGAAGCTTGAGATCCTTCGGCGCCCTCCGGCGTTCCGTCGCTACGCGACTCCCGGCGGAGCCTGCCCTGAGCGTAGCCGAAGGGGCAGCCTCAGGATGACAGCCCCAACTTTCCATTCACACCGCCCTTCCTTTTGCTAGAATCGCCCGTCCGGGTCCATAGCTCAGCGGTTAGAGCTACCGGCTCATAACCGGCAGGTCCCAGGTTCGAATCCTGGTGGACCCACCAGGGCAACGATGCGCATCACCTCAAACATGACGAACGATTTGCTCGCCTGCCGGCGCGGACCGGCTGGACGATCGTTCGCCGCCGGGTCGACGCTCGATCGACCGGTCCGGCATTCTCATCCCGCACAGGCGTTCCAACACCGGAACGCCTTTTTCGTCTTTGGAGGCAATTGTTGAATCAGGACGTTGAAAAGCTTTGGGAGTTGCAAACAGTCCTGTCGCAGCTCGGTGATCGTGAAAAACAACTGACCAACAAGCCGGAGTCCTTCGCCGCCGTCGACCGCGAATGGCAGAACGTGAACTCCAGCATGGAGCGGCTGCGCGAGCAGATCGAGCAGCACTCGAAGGAACGGCGCCGCGTCGACGGCGAGCTGTCCGACCAGCAGGAGCTCCTGAAGAAGTATCAGGGCCAGCTCATGCAGGTAAAGAATCAGCAGCAGTACGCCGCGGCGTGGAAAGAGATCGACGCAACGCGCAAGCACGTCAAAGAGCTCGAGGACTCGACGCTCAAGACGATGACCGACATCGAGGGCTTGCAGAAGCAGCACGATGATCTCGAAGCCGGCAACGTCGATCTGAAATCGCGCTGGGACACGGAGCACGACGCGTGGCAGCACTCGCTCGGCGATCTGCGCACCGAGGTCGAGCAGTTGAAGGCCAAGGCAGCGGCGATTGAAGCGTCGCTTCCGGAGCGACTGCGCCGCGAGTTCCATCGCATCTTCAAGCAGCGCCAGAACGTCGCCATCGCGAAAGTTGTGGCGGATTCGTGCAACGGATGCCGCACGCGCGTCCGTCCCGCCGTCATGCAGCAGCTCAAGCGCGGCGATCTCGTTCACTGCGAAGGCTGCAGCCGCATCCTCTACCTGGAGACGCCCCCATCCTGAAGATCACTGCTCACGTCGACGGCGCCTGCCGCGGCAATCCCGGACCAGCCTCGTACGGCGTCTACATGCGCAAGGAAGACGGCGAGATCCTCGAAATCTCCGGATTCCTCGGCACGACCACGAACAACGTCGCCGAGTACGCCGGCCTGCTCGAAGCGCTGGCCACGGCGAAGTCGGAAGGGGCGACGGACGTCGAGATCGTGTCCGACTCGCTGCTGCTCGTGCAGCAGATGCTCGGCAAGTATCGCGTCAAGCATCCCAACCTGGTGCCGCTGTTCGAGCGCGCGAAATCGATGACGCGCAATTTCCGGAAGTTCAAGATCAGCCACACGCTGCGCGCCGGCAACAAGGACGCGGATCGCCTCGCCAACGCCGCGCTCGACCGCGCCGAGCGCACTCCGAATGACCGATGGATCGAGCGGCACCGTGTCGATTCGTGAGAATGTCGCCGGAGTCGAAGCGCGCATCGCGCGCGCGTGCGGACGCGCCGGACGTTCGCGCGATGAGGTGACGCTCGTGGCGGTGTCGAAGACCTTCCCGGCGGAGTTCATCGACGAAGCGATCGATGCCGGCATCACAGAAGTCGGCGAGAACCGCGTGCAGGAAGCGCGCGACAAGAAGCCGCTCGTCCGCGGCAGCGCACGCTGGCACCTCATCGGACATCTGCAGACGAACAAGTCGAAGGATGCCGTGAAGTTGTTCGACGTGATCCAGGCTGTCGATTCGCTCGACCTCGCGGAAAAGCTCGCCCGCGCTGCGGATGCTCAAAACAAGCGTCTGGAAATCATGCTGCAGGTCAACATCGGCGACGAGCCGCAGAAGAGCGGCATCGCGCGATCGGACGTCGACGCGATCACGAAACAAGCCGCGGCGCTTCCGTCGCTGCAGGTCATCGGACTCATGGCCATCCCGCCGATTGGCACTCCGGAAGAGTCGCGTCCATACTTCCGCGAGCTGCGGTCGATGCGCGACGCGCTCGGCTTGCGGCATTTGTCGATGGGCATGAGCGAAGATTTCGAAACGGCGATCGAGGAAGGATCGACGATCGTCCGCGTCGGCCGCGCGATTTTCGGGAGCAGGCCGGCACGGCCGGCGGCGTGAGTAGCCCAAGGCTCCGCCACCGTTTGCGCGCTAAACTCGACTCTGCGAACTGCTAAAAATGGGACTCATCACACCGTTCTACAACGCCTTCCAGATCGTCCTCGGCGTCATCCAGTGGATCGTCCTGGTCTGGGTGATCATCTCCTGGCTGCTCTTCTTCGCCGCGCAGACGGCGTTCCGCTGGCGCTACAAACAGGCCTACGTGATCCTCAATCAGCTCAACGACATCTTCACGCGCATGACCAGCCCGTTCCTGCGCCCGTTCCGCCGCCTCGTGCCGCCGCACAAAACTGCCGGCATCGACTGGTCTCCCCTGCTGCTCCTGCTGGCCATCTACATCATCCGCGGCGTCGCCGATTACCTCTACCGCTCGTTCGTCTTCCGCGGCTGACGCTTACGGCTTCGGATTGATGTTCGTGCCCGTGCAAAGCGTTGTCGTGCCGTTCGTGAGCGTCGTTCCGGGCGGGCAGACGAAGACGCCTCCCGCGGGGCCGATCGGAATGCCGGCACCGTTTCCGATCGCGCTGAATGCGGCCGGAGAACATCCGTTGCCGAGGGCAGCGGCATCAAACTCGCCGGCCAGACTGTTTGGGCCGAGGTTGCCGAACATCGTGATCGTCACCCAGTTCTGACTCGGGCGCGGACCCTTTGTCGTCGTCGCGCCCGCCGGTGCGAGAGGGCCGGGCAGATTCGTCGACTGCGGCAGGCCTGAGGCGTCCGTTGTGACGCTGTAGGAAGTGCTGCCGCCGTTGTTCAGATTGAGGTAGATCCAACCGCCGACGTCTGATCCCGCCATGATCGGAAACTTGTTACCGGCCGTATTCGCCGACGACGTAGCTGCCGAGGTGTACGGACCAGGAACGCAGGGATCGCCGCAGTCACCCAGGGAAGCGAAGGGGTTCTCCCGCTCGTCGAAGCGAACGAGCTCCGCGATCGGGATGTTCGCGTTCAACGGACTGCATGCACCGGTGCCCGTTCCGAATCCCTCCCGCCAGATGGTGACGTTCGTCGCGAAGCGGGCAGGGCCTCCTTGAATGAAGCGCGCGGCAAACGTGGAGGGCAGCGGCTGGCGCCGGTCGGCGGAGCGATTCGACTGCGGCGTGTAGCGGTCGTAGAACGTGTACGGCAACACGGCCGGCACATTCGAGCCCGCGCCGCCACCCTCGGGAACCGCTCGAAGGTGCACCATCGGATTGGCGCCGGCATCGAACCCCGCCGTCACTGTGCCCGACGGCTGCGGCCCGATCTGCTGGTAGTCGCCGATCAGGACGTTGTCGAAGAGAAGATCCGTCGTGTAGTAGAGCGGGTCCGTTGGGAAACGGTCGGTGCAGGCGCCTACGACGTCGATCGTGGCATAGCCGATTGCATTCCGATGCACACCGCCGGCAAACGAACAGTTGGGGGATGTTCCGATGGTCAGTTCCTTGCGGATGAGCGCGACCAATCCCGGCGGCAGGATGCCGGGATTGCCATCGCAGCTGATCGAAGCCTTGAAGTTCGGGTTGGTATAGCCAGGCCCTCCGTTTGCCGGCGCTGTCAGCGAGACACCGGATTCCACCGTGCCGCCCAGCGGAGACTGCACCGTTGTTGGACCCGTGCCCACCTGTGACCCCACGATACCGGACGTCAGGATGTCCCTCAGGTTGATCGCCTGAACGTCGTAGCCGGTCAGGAAGATGTTGAAGTCGAGCACCGGCACGGCGTAATCGGTCCAGAGCGTGACGTGCGCGATCTGCGAATAGCGGGAGACGTTTGTGATCGTGAAGAGCGTCGTCCGGCCGGCGGCGCTGTCCAGATCGATCTCGAAGTACGGCAGGAGCAGCGTCGCCGCGGGCGTCACGCGGATGTCGCACGTATCGTCGTTGTCGCGGACACCCGCCCATAGGGGAATCGCGAAGAAAAGCGTGAACAGGGCAACCGTCAGTCGTTTCTTCATTGCCTCTCCCTTGTTTGAATCCATGCAATTTATGTCGTTACAACATAATTTTGCCAGTTTATTTGGCGCGTATACTCCTCACGAGTCAAAAACGTGCTGGGAGGGTGTCGATGTCAATGCAGGGTCTTACACCGCTTGATATTCAGAAGCAGACGTTCGCGCGCGGCCTGAAGGGCTACAACGTCGATGAAGTGCGCGGTTACCTGCACCTGATCGCAGAGGAGATCGAACGGCTGGTCAGGGACGTAGACCGGCTCTCGCGCGAGAACGCCATGCTGCGCGATGAGCTGGACGAGCACAATGCCCGCGAGCGCATCCTCAAGGACACGCTGCTGTCCGCGCAGAAAGTCTCCGAGGACGTGCGGGCGAACGCGCACAAAGAGGCGGAACTGATCGTGAAGGATGCCGAGCTGCTGTCCGATCGGCTGACGTCGCAGGCCATGGCCCGCGTCGGTGATCTGGAACGCGCCATTCAGGATCTGAAGATCGAGCGCCGCGGCGCCCGCAACCGGCTGCAGTCGATGCTCGACACGATGCAGCAGCTGGTCATGCTCGACGCCGAGCAGGAAGCGAACGAGCAGCCGATCACCGCGATGTTCCGGGCGCGGGAGTAACGTTGCGCGGTCGGAACCGCTACGATCGCCGCGCATGACCCTGCTGATTCGCAACCTGTCCCAAATCGCCACGCCCCGCGGCCGTGGCGCGCTACGCGCGCGCGCCATGCGCGAGCTGGCCGTTTACGAGAATGCAGTCATCGTCATCCGCGACGGACGCTTCGCGTTCGTCGGACGCGAAGCGGATATCGACGCCGATCTTCGCGCCTCAATCGCCGATGATTTCGACGCACACGGCGCCACCGCCGTCCCCGGCTTCGTCGACTCGCACACGCACCTGCCCTTCGCCGGTTATCGCGAGACGGAATTCAACCGCCGCCTTCAAGGTGAGACGTACGAGCAGATCGCCGCCTCGGGCGGCGGGATCGCGTCGACGGTTCACGCCACGCGTGGCGCATCGCAGGACGAACTCGTCGACAACATCCTCGCCAGGACCCGCACGATGGCGCGCTACGGAACGACGACCGCTGAGGCAAAAAGCGGATACGGATTGTCGGTTGAAGGTGAGCTGAAACAGCTTCGCGCCATCCGCGACGCGAACGAACAATCACCAGTGCGGCTCATCCCGACCTGCCTCGCCGCGCACGATTTCCCACCCGAGGGACGCAACAGCGCGACGGCGCGACGCCGCTACGTCTCCACGGTCATCGGCGAGATTCTTCCCGCCGTCGCCGAGGAGAAGCTGGCGATTTTCTGCGACGTCTTCGTCGAGCGCGGTGTCTTCACCAACGAAGAAGGCGATGCGGTCTTGCGCGCCGGTGCTGCTCTCGGACTCATCCCGCGCATGCACGCCGACGAGCTCTCCGACACAAACGGCGCTTCCCTCGCCGCCTCCCTCGGCTGCGCGTCAGCAGATCACCTCATGCAAATTTCGGCTGCCGGCATCGCCGCACTGGCGTCGTCGAACACCGTCGCCAACCTCCTCCCCGCCACCAGCTTCTTCCTGATGTCCGACCGCTACGCCCCCGCGCGTCAGCTCATCGACGCCGGCGCCATCGTCTCGCTTTCCACCGACTGCAACCCCGGAACGTCGATGACCGAGTCGATGCCGATGGTGATGCAACTGGCCACGCTGCAGATGAAGATGACCGTCGAGGAGTCGCTGACCGCGGCCACGCTCAACGGCGCCGCGTCCCTGCAGATCGCACACGAAACCGGGTCGATCGAACCCGGCAAACGCGCGGACCTCGTCCTGCTCGACGCTCCGAACCACCTCCACCTCGTCTATCACTTCGGCGTCAACCTCGTGATGAACACGATGCGCGATGGGGAGTGGCTTAGCTAAGCAGCCGCGGCTGAAGCCCGACGCGTCGCCGGCCGAACTGCTCGTCAACCTCGACCAGGATGCTTGCCGCGCGCTCGCCATACGCCTCGGGAATCCACACGCGCGCTTCCCACGTCTGCGGCGCGTCGAACACGATGTCTTCGTGGCCGAGCATGGCCAGCGCCGTTCCCGCTTCGATGACGTACGGCACCTCGGCTTTCTCCAGCCGGTCGAGCAACTCGGCCACAAGCTCCGGCGACCTCTCCTCGGCGATCGGCAAAAGATTGCCGAGGTGCTGCGGCACAGCGTGCAACTCGTGCACGAGTGCGACGTCGCAATCCGAACAGCGCGCGATCCCTTCGCGATACTCACTTTCGCATTCTGGACAGAACATGGCCGCGGATCTTACCCGTAGAACGCCACGATCTTCTCGTACAGCTTTGCGCCGATGGCGCTCTTTGCCTCGGTGGTGCAGCCGGCGACGTGCGGTGTAAGGATGAGGCGCGGATCGTCGGGCCAGGTGCGCGTGGGCGGCTCGGGATCGTAGACGTCGATGGCCAGCCCGCCGAGGGCGTTGCGGTTGAGGGCATCGAGCGCGGCGTCGAGGTCGAGCACTTCGCCGCGCGCTGCATTGATGACGATCGCGCCGGTTGGCAACAAAGCCAGTTCCTTTGCGCAGATCATCGTCCGCGTTTCGGGCGTGAACGGGACGTGCAGCGTGAGGATGTCGCTATCCCGCAGAAGCGCTTCGAGTGCGCTGACGCGAACGGCTCCTCGGTCGGCGAAGTCCTGATCGCTGATGTACGGATCGAACGCCGTCGCGCGCATCCCGAACGCGGCCGCGAGCCGCGACACGCGCATGCCCACCTGGCCGAGTCCGATGATGCCGAGGCGGTGGTGGCGAAGCTCGTGGCGCGAGGCGCAGCCGTCGCGCGTCCATTCGCCATCGCGCATCTCGCGGTCGTACTGCGGCACGGTTCGCGTCAGCGCGATCATGAAACCGATCACCAGCTCCGCCACGGCGTTCGCATTTTCGCCGGGCATGTTGATGACGGCGATGCCGCGTTGCCGCGCCGCTTCCATGTCGATGTTGTCGGTGCCGCTCGTCCCCTGCGCGATCAGTTCGAGATGCGGCGCCGCGTCGATGACGCGTTTCGAAACGCGGTTGTAGGAACGGGTGACGAGGATGTCGCAGTCGCCGACGATCGCGATCAGTTCGTCCTCCGTTTTCACGGGATGGTCGATGATCTCGAACCGGCCGTGGTCTCGCGCGCGCGTGCGGAGCGATTGGTCGACGTCGGCGGCGATGAGGAGGCGTTTCATGGTTTGCTTTCAACTCCATCCTGCGGAGCGCAGCGAACGTCAGGATCTCCGGTGGCGCCGCGCGGCCGAAATGTAAGAACGCGTTTCTATCATCAGACAGCGCGGGCTAACCGGAGATCCTGACGGTCGCTGCGCTCCGCAGGATAGACTTCGCTGTCAACCTTGCGCATCCTCAAAAAACACCGCGTCGCCCTCATCGCGCTCGCCGTTTACCACTTCGTCTTCTTCTTTCCGACGCTGTTCATGGGGCGGATCGCGTCGCCGAACGACGTCTTCTACAACTCCGAGCCGTGGAAAAGCGTGCGGCAGGTCAGCGCCCAGAACTCGCTCATCAACGATCCGCCGACGGCGTACTACACCGTCCTCTCGCTGATCAAAACCGACTGGCACGCGTTCCAATGGAACCCGTTCATCGGATCCGGGGTGCCAGGCTTCGGATCGACGCTGCTCGCTCCGTTCAGCTTCTTCCCGGCGCTGCTGCTGCCGCTGCCGTGGATTTACACCGTCATCATCCTGCTGAAGCTCAACGTCGCATTTTGGCTCGCGTATCTCTGGCTTCGTGAGGAGCGCCTCGGCAAGCGCGGCGCGGCGATCGGCGCGATCATCTTCGCCGCCGCGGGACCGATCGCCGTGCGCTGGTGGTGGCATGTCACGAACGCCGCGCCGCTCTATCCCGCCTTGCTCTGGATCGCGCTCCGCACCGCGCGCGGCAAACGCACGCCGGGCTGGGCCATCGGCCTCATCACGCTCTGCTACGCGCTCTCCGCCTTTCCGGCGACGATGGCATACGGCGCGTATGCGGCGGTTGCGTACTTTGTTTACCTCGCGATTCGCGAGCGACGCTTCGCGCCACGCGTTCTGACGACGACCATCTTCGCCACCTTCCTCGGCATCGTGATTGCGGCGCCGTCGTTCATCCCTCTCGCGCAACTCGTCGGCCGCAGCGGTTACCTCGGCTCGCGCGCCAACGCGGCGGCGGAACACGTCTTTCCGCTGCGTCACTTCGCCCTCTTCGTCAATCCCGATCACCTCGGCAACATCGCGCTGCGCGACTGGCGCGGCGATCGCGCGCTTGGAACGCTGAACAACTACATCGAGGCGACGGTCTACGTCGGCATCGTTGCGTTACTTTTAGTTTTTATCGCGATCGTCAACCGCCGCGCGCGGTCGCGCTGGTTCTGGCTGGCGATGCTGGCGATCATGCTGGCGGCGATGTTCGGAATGCCGGTGATCGCGAAAATCGTCGGCAATCTCCCGGGATTCAAGTACTCGCCGCTGACGCGCATCGAGTTGGTGATGCCGATCGCCGTCGCGTATCTCGCTGCCGCCGGCGCCGCGTTTCTCTCGCGCGGACGCTTTCGCATCGCCATCGCCGTCCTCCTCGCCGTTTCCTCGGCGGGCGATCTGGCGATGTTCGCCGGACGCTTCTATCCGTACATCGAACCGAGCCTCGCGTCGCCGCCGACCGGAGCAACGATCGCATTTCTGCAGGCGCAGCCGAAGCCATTCCGCATCGCGCCGTTCTTCGATTACCTCTGGCCGAACAGCTCCGAGTTGTACCGGCTCGAAGACGTGCGCAGCCATTTTTCGTCCGAGGCCAGTTACCGGCGGCTGCTGGAACGGATCGATCCGAGTGCGGCGCTCACCACATCGACCGTCATCAACTTCAACAGCCTCAAATTCGACTTCAACGATCCGTTCGTGTCGATGCTCGGCGTCCGCTACCTGCTGGAGCAACGGTCGATCGACGTCATGAAATGGACGATTTTCAAGAACACGAAAGCGGCAGTGAAGGAGATCGCGGCCACGGAGCTCGAACCTGGCCGCGTCATGCAACGCCACGTCCGCGTCGACGAGGAACCGTTTTACGCGATCGAACTGCCGATGGAGTTGCTGGCCACGCTCGGCCGCGTGCCTCACCTCGACGTGACGCTGATCAAGGGAACGGCGATCGTTTACGCGCGCTCGTTCACGGCCGGCGACATCACCGCGCTGGGCAAGATCTACATCCCGCTGCGGCCGTACGCGCGGCTCGGCGAGACGGTGATGCTGCGCATCGCCTCGGCCGGAATGCGGGTGCGGATGCTGACCGGGGCGACCGAGGTCGTCGGCGACGCACCGCTGTTCTACGGGCGCGTCATGACGCCGCTGATCTTCGAGCGCGACCTGCCGGACGGCCGCATCTTCCGCAACGTGGCCGAGGTGCCGCGGTTCCATGCGGTGACGCGCGTGCGACGGATGAGTGTGGACGAACTGCTGGCGACGAAGAACATCGATTTCGCCGACGAAGCGATCGTGACCGATCCGCGTCCGCTGAACGTCGATGCCTCGGACGCGGTCGTGACGCTGCGTTCGTATCAGGATGACGAGCAGATCGTCGACGTCTCCGCGCCGGCGAAGACACTGCTGGCGTCGTCGCAGAAACTGACTCCGGAGTTGCGCGTCACGGTTGATGGGCACGTCGTCGAACCGGTGCAGATCAATGTGCTCTTCGCCGGCGTCCCGCTCGCGCCCGGCAATCACCGCATCGTCTTCACCGAGCGCCTTGGACGCCGCTGGTGGCCGCTCGCCGGAATCGCGTTGCTGCTGCTGATCGCGCTGTCGATCGTCGACGCGCGGCGGCGTCACTCCGGCTTCGCCACCAGGATGATCTGATACGCGAACAAACCGCGCCAGATGCGCGTGATCCACGTCAGCACGCGTTCGCCGATGCGCAGCAGGATGTCCGGCATCCAACCGATGATCAGACGGATCGGAACCGACGATCCGCGAACGGCGATGATGCGAAATCCGGCCCTCTCCACCTCGCGCCGGATCGTGCGCATGGTGAAAAAGCGAAGGTGCGTGAAGTCGAGGATACCGCGGTCGCGATATTCGAAGATGCCGAAGAGCAGCCCGAGGCGGACGGTGATGTTGGCGATGTTCGGCACCGAGAGAAAGAGGATGCCGTCCTTCGTCAGCGACTGTTTGACGAGCCGCAGCAGCGTCGTCGAGTTGCGCAGGTGCTCGATGATGTCGGCCAGCACGATCGCGTTGACGTTCGGCGGCAGCGTCTTCACCGTCTCCAGGTCGGTGATCACGACCTGATCGAACCGTCCGCGAAGCTGCCCGATGCGATCGGAGTCATACTCGAATCCGATCGTCCGACCGAAGTGCTCGCGCACCGCCGATCCCAGCTCGCCGCCCGCCGCGCCGAGGTCGAGCAGCGTCCCGCCGCGCGGCGCAAACCGCCGGATCAGTTCGATCAGAATCCGATGGCTGCTCCCCTCGAAGTCCTTGAATGTGTAGACGTTCGGCACGACCGCGGGAGGGTAGTGGATGGGGTTGGGGAACACAACAGGCGATTACTGCGCCTGCGCTCTATTGTTCGACCTCCGCGAAATTCACCGAAACCAATCGCGAGCAGCCTGCCTCCTCCATCGTCACGCCGTAAAGCACGTCCGCGGCTTCCATCGTGCGTCGGCTGTGCGTGATCACGATGAACTGCGTGTCGCGCGACATGTCGCGGACCAGGCGGACAAAGCGCTCGTTGTTGATCTCGTCGAGCGGCGCGTCGACCTCATCGAGGATGCAGAACGGGGACGGCTTGTAGCGGAAGATCGCGAAGAGCAGCGCCAGCGCCGTCAGCGCGCGTTCGCCGCCCGAGAGCAGCGCGATCGACTGGTTCTTCTTGCCCGGCGGCTGCGCCACCAGCTCGATGCCGCTTTCGAGGACGTCTTCCTCATCGAGCAATTGCATGCGCGCAGTGCCGCCGCCGAAGAGCGACGTGAAGATTTCCGTGAAGTACTCATTGATCGCGTTGAACGCGTCGCGGAACAGCTCGCGCGACGTCAGATTGATCTTGCGGATCGTGCCGCGCAGCGACTCGATCGCCTGGACCAGATCGTCGCGTTGCGTGCGCAGGAACGACTCGCGCTGCTCCAGCTCCGTGTGCTCGTCGATCGCGAGCACATTGACCGGACCAATCTTCTCGATCCCATCCGACAGTTTCGCGACCTCGGCTTCCAGCGCCGCGCGGCCTTCGTCGTCCGACGGCGGCTCGACGTCCGCCAGCGCATCGATACCCGCGTGCAGGTCGAGCGCAATCTGTTCGCGCAGCAGGTCGAACGCCGACTTCGCGCGGTCGCGGCGCCGCTCCGATTCGAACAGCGAATCCTTGGCCGTGTTCCACAGCTCGCGCGACGCCACCGCGCGCGCCTCCAGCTCTTCCACGCGCACCTGCAGATCGGCAACCTCGGCTTCGAGACCGACGCGCACCTCGCTCAGGTCGTGCAGCTTCTTCAGCGACTCGTCGAGCTGTCCGCGCGAACGCTCCACTGCCGCTTCCGTCTCTTCGCGCTTGCGCGCCAGCGACTCGATCTCCTGCTGGAGTTGCGTCGCGCGCGACCCGAGGGAGATCACGATGCGCGAGAGGTTCTCGTGCTCGCGCTGGATTGCGTTCACGTTGCCCGCCGACGCTTCCACATCGACGCGCGCCTTCGACGCCGCCTCGGTCACCGCCTCGAACGTCGAGCGCAGATTGGTCAGCTGCTCTTCATGCTGCCGAATCTGCTCCTGGCATTCGCTCTCCTGCCCTTCGAGCTGCTGCAGGTCGGCGATGGCCGCGTTCTTCCGCGCGATGAGCTGTTCCTTCTCCTCGGCATACAACGTCTGCTCTTCCGACGCCACCGCGAGATCGCGCTCGAAACGATCGAGCTCCTGATTGGCGCGCTCGCGATTGCTGCGCCGTTCGCGCAACTCCTGCTCCGCCGCGCGTGCGCGTTCCTCGGCGAGGATGCGCGCGTCGTCCGCGGCGCGAAGATCCTCTTCGATCGTCTGCAACTCCGCGGCGATGCCGCTGGCGCGCGTCTCCTCGGTGCCGAGCAGCGCTTCGAGATCGGAGAGCTGTCGTTTGAGCGAGAAAACGCCCGGCGTCGCGTTCTCCGACTTGCCGCCGATGACCAGCGGTCCGCGAACGATGTCGCCTTCGAGCGTGACGAACGTCGCGCTCGGCCGCTCCTTCGATCGATCGAGCGCCTCGCCGAGCGTGCCGACGATGTACGCCTCGGGCATCGCCCGGCGCACCGCGTCGGCAACTGGACCTTCTCCGACGACCGCGTACTTCGCGTCGCCGCGCCGCCCGCCTTCGCCGGCCGCTTCGTAGTCGAGCGTGATGAACGCGCCGCGTCCTGCGCCGCGTTGGCGCAGACGCGCGATCGCATCGGTGGCGACGCGCGCGTTGTCGACCACGACCGCCTTCGACACATCGCGCAGCAGCGTATCGAGCGCGGCCTCGAATCCTTCCGTGGCCCGCACGGCCTCGGCGGCCGGCGTCGCGTTCGGAATCAATTCGAGAATCGCGCGGCGGACGTCTTCTTCCTGAGATTCGAGCGAAATGAGCAGCGTCCGCAGCGAATCGATCTTGTACGTCATCTGCGACACGCGATCGCGCGCGCCGGCCATCGTTTCGCGCAGGTCGTTGCGGCGCGAGGTCAGCTCGTCGTTGAGCGTGACCGCTTCGCGCGCGAGCTGCCGCGTCGTTTCGAGCAACTCCTCGGCTTCGTGAACGCGCTGATCCCATTCCGCGCTCAGCGACCGCGCGCCGTCGCGGCTCTCCGTCGCCTTACGCGCCGACTCGCTCAACTTCCCGAGGTAGAACTCGCACTTTTCGACGGCGACTTCGATCTGGTGCACCTGATTGCGCGCCTCGGAAATCCGCGCGATCGTCCGCATCAGCGTCTCGCGTGCATCGGCCAGCGCCTTCTCATGACGCCGCACTTCATCCGCGCGTTCCTGCCGATCGCGCTCCGCCTGCTCGGCGATTTCACGCAGGCGATTGCGCTCGCCGCGCGCGACTTCAAGCGCCTGCGCGCGCTCGTCGAGGAGCGCCTGCTGCTCGGCCCCTTCGCTTTCCAACTGCGCGATCTGCGTCTGCGCATTGCCGCTGCGCTGCACCAGATCGCCGAGGTTCGTTTCGGATTGCTGCATGAACGAGCGGAGGCGTTCGACGTCGCCGGACAGCGACGCGACTTCCTCGCGCACATGCGATGCGCGCGACGACTTGCCCGTCAACGCAGTGCGATTCTCGGCCAGCTCCGCTTCGTCCGTCGCCAGTTGCGCGGCCAGTTCCGACTCGCTCGCCTGCGACGCGGCAACGCCTTCGTCCGCCGCCGACTGCTCCGCCTGCGCGAGCACGATGCGGCCCTTGTACAGCGCGCGCTTCGCGGTCGAGAGTTGCTCGCTCAGTTCCTTATGCCGCCGCGCCTTGCCGGCCTGCCGCTTCAGCGAATTCAGATTGCGCGTGACCTCGGCCAGCGTGTCGTCGATGCGCAGCAGGTTCTGCTGCGTCTCTTCCAGCTTCATCTCCGCGGCGCGGCGCTTGGTCTTGTACTTCGTGATGCCGGCCGCCTCCTCGATCAAGCGGCGGCGGTCCTGCGGCTTGTTGGAGAGGATCAGATCGATCTTCCCCTGCTCCATCACCGAGTAGTTGCGGATGCCGAGGCCCGTGTCCATCAGGATGTCGGAGATGTCCTTGAGGCGGACGCGTTTGCCGTTCAGGCGGAACTCCGACTCGCCGGTGCGGAAGACGCGGCGATTGATGACGATGCGTCCATCGTCTGACATCGGATGATTGCTGTCACCGTTGGACGTCGCCAGCGTGAGCGTCACCTCGCCCATCGACAGCGGCCGGCGCCGAGCCGAACCCTGGAAGATGACGTCGTCCATCGTCTCGCCGCGAATGTGCGAGGCGCGGTTCTCGCCGAGGACCCAGATGATGGCGTCGCAGATGTTGGACTTGCCGCAGCCGTTCGGGCCGACGACAGCTGTCATCGGCGCGGGGAAGGCAAGCTGCGCCGGATCGTAGAACGATTTGAAGCCGTGGATTTCAAGCTTGTCGAGACGGAACATTAATGAAGAACACCTGACCCATTCTGATTTGGACGCGCCGGATGGTACTGCAATCGACGAGGCGTGTCGTGAAGCGAATTCGCCCCGTGTAAACCGCTCATTGCAAAGGGAAATTCGCCGTTGACAGCAACGCGGCGCAACCGTTCCTGTGCACGTAGAATGCGCGTTCATGTCGATCGACGATTTCCTCCGCCGCGAGATCGCCCTCGGCAGTTTCCCCAGCGCCGTCTACGCGATCGGCTCCTCGGCCCGCATCGAACACGAGAACGCCCTCGGAAACGCCGTCGCGGTCCCGCTGCGCATCCCCGCGACGCTCGACACGCTCTACGACTGCGCGTCGATCACGAAGCCGCTGATCACGACGACACTCGCGCTGCAAATGCTCGACGTCGATGCGATTCGCCCGCTCCTGACACACACCTCAGGTCTCCGCGCCTGGATGCCGCTCTACACGTATCCCGATTACCTGACCGCGATCCGCGAGCACGGGCCCGAGTACGAGCCGGTCACGCGCGTCGTCTACTCCGACCTCAACTTCATCCTGCTCTGGTCGATGCTGCCCGACTACGCGTCCCTCGCGCGCACGCGAATCTTCGCCCCCCTCGGCATCGAAAACGACGCGATGTTCCATCCTCCGCTGACGCTCCGCCCTCGAATCGCCGCCACCGAATGGGGCCAGCGCTTCGAAGCGAAACTCGCCGGCATCCCGTCCATCGCCGCAAACCGCGACGGCCTGATGTGGGCTGAAACCAACGACGGCAACTCCCACCACGCCGGCGGCACCGCCGGCAATGCCGGCCTCTTCGCCACCGCGCGCGGAGTGTTTCGCCTTGCGCAGTCGTGGGCGAATGCCGAGCTCCTGCCGCGTTCCCTGGTTTCCGAGGCGACGCGAAATCAGACGGAAGGCCTAAACGAATCCCGCGGCCTCGGCTGGCAGATCTCCCCGACCGGCATGTACGGCCACACCGGCTTCACCGGCACTTCGGTGTGGATCGATCCCGAACGCGACCGGATCATGGTGCTGCTCACAAATCGCGTTCACCCATGCGCCGCGCCGATCGCGATGCAGAGGATACGTGGGGAGTTTCATCGGCTGGCCGTGATTTGAGAACCGCCGCTAGAGCAGCGCCAGGAATGCGTCAACGGTCAAACCCGAATTCCGAATCAGCGAACGCAACGTGCCGGTAGCGAGCTCTTTGTGAAGCGGAACCGAGAGATTTGCGCGGACGCCTTCCTTGACGAGCACGAGGTGACTTCCAACCTGTCCCGCGATGCGCCATCCCGCTTTCTGAAATGCCTTGGCTGCTTCGCGGCCGGAGATGTTGCCGAGAGCGCCCACGATTCAGATGGCTACGACGATGCGATCGGCATCCGGCAGTTTTGAAGCGGCCTTCTGATCCTCGGCCCATAGCCATCCGACGATTGCTTCCTTGATGTTTTCGAGCGCTTCCTTTTCGTCGCGGCCTTGCGAAACGCAACCTGGGAGCGCAGGACACTCGACGACATACCAGCCGTCGGATTGTTCCATCGTCACGTGGAAGATCATGGTGTCCTTATACAGCGCGACCGTCGCAGACGCTACTCCATCGCTTTTCTCCGCGTCCCCGCGTCTCCGCGTGAAAAAGGTCTTAGCCCCACACGCTGCCTGGAGCCCACGCCGCCGCCTTGGCGCGAAGCGCATTCGCGCGCAAACCATCGCCTGCGGCGCCCGCGAGTGCGGAAAACATCACCAGCGTTTCGGCTAACAGGGGATCGGGATCCGTGTAGTCGTCGCGGAAGCGCGTTTCGAGCAGCTCCAGGTTGTCGGCGTAGATGCGCAACGCATCCTCGCGGTCGTTGCGTTTGAGGAGGATGTAGGCGAGGCCGAGGGCCTGGAACTCCTGGATCTGGGGGTGGAGGGCGATCGTTTCTTCCATGAGGCGTTTGGCTTCGTCGAGGTCGCGGTTGAGGTGCGCGAGGGAGAGGGCGATGCCTTCCTGAGCGGCGGGGTCGTCGGAGCGGCGATACGACGCGATCGCCTCCTCGAATCGGCCGAGGAGTTTGAGGGCCTCGGCACGGTGGAGGGGATCGTTCGCGGCGGCGGCGACGGCATCCTCGTAGCGATGCTGCTGGATCAGTTGCTGCGCGCTCGTGACCGGCTTCTGCGCGAGCATCAAGGCGGCGAGCCAGCCGATGAGGATTACGGCCAGGACGATGACGATCAGTTGCAGCATCGTGCGAGTCTAATCAACAAAAAGGCCGCCGAGGTCGGCGGCCTTTGAGTTACGCCGCTTTCTTCGCGGCGGGCTCGCTGAATAGCTGGAGCGCTTTCTGGAGGATCAGATCGTCTTTCGGTTTCGGCGCGGAGGCGTGCGCGCCCTTTGTTTCCGGGTCGCGGAGCGCGAGTGATGTCAGATCGACGACCACGTCCGGACGAATCCCACCGGCCTTGATCGCCTTCATGTCGGGCGTCGTGTAGTGGCCGACCGTCATGTACACGCCGCCGCCGCTCGGCAGCGGGATGAAGCGCTGCACGATCGACTTGCCGTACGTCGTCACGCCGACCACCTTGCCGCGCTGATTGCCGTGGATGGCCGCGGCGAAGATCTCCGCGCCCGAGGCCGTCGAGCCGTCGGTGAGGACTTCGAGGTCGCCGTCGTAGGCGGTGTTCCGGTCGGCCTGCCACTTCTTCGCGTCGACCTTGCGGCCTTCGACGGACGTGATCATGCCGCTGGTCAGGAGTTCATCGGCCGAGGTGATCGCCTCGTCGACGTCGCCGCCCGCGTTTCCGCGGAGATCGATGATCAGCTTGCGGTTGCCGGCTTTGCGAATGTTTTCAAGCGACGTGGCCAGTTGCGCCGCCGTTCCTTTCTCGAAGTACGGAATCTTCACGTACGACACACCGCCGTACTGCTCGGTGGTGATGGCCAGCGGATGGAACGACGCCTGCTGCAGCGTGAACTCGTCGCGCTTGGTCTGG
>Ga0157375_10001287_pt1 | contig 21644 bp, 29 predicted proteins | sample M35metaG_FD_115311 | JGI IMG/M metagenome (GOLD analysis project Ga0157375, IMG submission 115311) | Miscanthus rhizosphere microbial communities from Kellogg Biological Station, Michigan, USA - M3-5 metaG | ecosystem: Host-associated > Plants > Roots > Rhizosphere > Soil | place: USA: Michigan... | reverse complement strand
ACTTCATCATCAGATTTCATCTAGTTCCCCTTGTGTCAGCGTTACCCTACATGGTGCATCTAGCGGGGGGCAAAGTAAAGCCGCACGCAAATGCCGCAACATATGGGCTATTTGGCGCGGTTTTTGTCCGTAACGATCCTAGCACACCTAGCACCTACACGCGCACCCATGTGCGAGCGAGCGCGCGTGTATCTATTAGTTATTTACGCTATGTGTGCTAAAGTACTTGGTTTTGCAGGCGAATTAGCTTCAGCTAGGTGCTAGGACACTGCTAGGACTGCTAGGAAACACTTTGCCCCCATTTTGCAGTATAATGGCTGCTTGTGCGTGACCAACCAGGAGGTGCTCCAGAATGCAGGAAATTGAACCAACGTTTTTCACCGATACAATGTCATGGGAATGGGAAGGACACAGCGTAAAATCGTTATCTGAGTTACAAGAGATACTTCCAGACTGTAAGATTAAAGAATACTATCCGAATGGATATACAGCTATACGTGAAAGCACTAGACACACTACATCATCAAGTATGGTACTCACTAAAGTCTATAGAAATTATTCTAAACAACAAAAAAGTATCAACCCTGTTGAACCGTTACCACCTGCTGTATTAGCTATTAGAAAAATAATTCCGACAGAGCGTAGTAGAGAAATCGATAAGATACGTGCGGAAATATTAATGGAATGGGATAAAGGAAAAAAGACACGATTAGAATTAGCTGCACAGTTTGGTGTTAGTAGAAGTGCGATGAGTGGTCTCATATGGCGTGAACAGCGTAGGCGCAAAGGATTGAAATCTACTGGTGGACTACACAAAGAAAGACGTAAAAATGGAAAAAGTGAAATACCAACTGAGAACACAGAGACGACAACACCAGGAGGAAGCCCGCCGCAGATTGAGAGCACGCCCGTTGAACCCGAGCGATCTGGATGTTTTTGCTTATCAAATGGAGATGGGCACGGGGAAGTCATTCTGCCTTCTTGACGAATGGCAGGATGGTGTTGCAGCTGGCAGGTGGAAACACCTGCTACTTGTTGCACCAGCAGGCAGTGTTAGAAATTGGTATACTGACCGCGGTGAAGATCAAGTAGCTGAACTACGTAAGCACCTAGACCCACAATTATTTCGCAAAGTCACAATCGTAGCATGGGGTGAGTTAAGTAAAAAGAAAACAGTAGAAAAACTTGACAGGGCCATCGCAAAAGGTGGCTCTATCGCCATGTTCATTAATGTTGAAGCACTGAGTACCAGAACGACAGGTGCTAATGAACTCGCAGCGCTGTTGCTTAACAGCGCTGATACTCTAATGGCGGTTGATGAATCGACAACAGTGAAAGGTGATTCAAAACGAACTGAAACTGTTGTTTCGTTAGGAGAGTTAGCAGTTGCACGCCGCATTATGACAGGACTCGCTACACCAAAATCACCACTTGATTTGTACTGGCAATACTTCTTTCTTGATTGGCGCATACTGAACCAACGTTCACCATTTGGATTTAAGATGCGTTACGCAATAACACGTAAAACAGATTTCGGAGGTAAGATCGAACGAAAAATAGATATCGTTGTTGGCTACCGCAATGAAGATGAATTAGCGAAACGTATAGCGCCGTATACCTACCGTGTCTTGAAACAAGACTGCTTGGACCTTGAACCAAAAACATATGAAATACGTGAAGTCGAACTAACTGCTCAGCAAAGAAAAATGTACAGTGATATGAAAGATTTCTGTACAGCACAACTAGATGAAATGCACCACGTAACAGCTACAAACGTTGTAACGAGTCTAATGCGTCTTCATCAGATTGTTGTAGGTTACACTGTTGATGACGAAACCAAAGAAATACGTGATGTACCATCTAATCGCATCAAGGCTATTCTCGAAGTTCTAAATGATCACGACCGCAAGGCGATTATTTGGACTACGTACACTCATGAACTACAAAAGATCGCTGCGACCCTACGTGAAACGTACGGCCCCCGTTCAGTCGCTACATTCTGGGGAGGTAACAGGGACAAGCGTGCTGATGAAGAAAAACTTTTCATGTCAGACGCAAAGTGTCGCTTCATGGTTGCGACACAATCAGCCGGGGGGCGCGGGAACAATTGGGTGAATGCGGACTTAGCTATTTATGCTGCAAATTCATATGATTTGGAGCACCGCATACAAAGCGAAGACAGGTGCCATCGTATCGGGCAAACGCGCGCTGTTACATACGTTGATCTGATAGCACCTAATACAGTAGAAGAGCGTATCGTAAAAGCATTGCGCCGCAAGATTGACCTTGCGACGCTTATCAGTGGTGAAAATTACAGGGAGTGGTTAATATGATCAGACTAGGTAGGTTTCTTATTAAGAAAAATGGCCAGAATCCTGTAATCTTGGGTGATGTTGCATCTTGGGAATTTTCACCACAGCAAAGGACAGATGAAAATCCGTGGCGAAAAGGTAGATTGAAAATTACACTAACTGATAAAACTGAGTATCAAGTGGTTTTTGATGTCGTAGAAGAACAGAAACCAAAACTATGGGAAAATTTAAGCAATAAAGAAAAATGGGAATTGATTCCACCAACTCAACTGTCATGGATTAGTATCGGAGTGATACTTTTTCTGTTAGTGAGCGCTGTTACTGGTATGTACGACATAATCAAGAGGTGGTGAAATGGAACCGTATCCTATAAGGGAACTAGGAGATCTATGACATTGACATATTCACCTTGAGTTGAATAAGTAACACCCATACCTTTATAGTTGGCTGCACATTTGGCCGTATCACTCGCCCATCTGCGACCATTACCAAATGAAACAAACCAGATCGGAAGGTCTGGTTTGTTGACATAGCGTCGTAGTTCATCCATTTCACGAGGATTGCCGCAACCTTTTTCAACTATGACACCGAAAATGTGTGGGTGTGCAACGTACAATCTAGCAGCTTTAGGTCCCATTTCAAGTGGATTTTTTGCTATGACATTAAGACCAAATTTTACCGCTGTATCTATAGCATTAAGTACATCTTGGATACGGTAGGAATCAGGATTATCCAGTTCAACAAAGTTGAATCTTTGCAGTCTGCGTCTAGTAAACTGATCATTCAAATTTCTGAGCCAACCAATACCTTCAGGATCAATCACACCTTCATCATATTCTTCAGCTGTATCTGATTGTGGTTTATATGGTCCATAATCACCTGTATTGGTTTCAGCATTGTAACTTTCTCGTTCATCGAGAAGGTTGCAGTACCCTACGTGTTCGTAACCGGACTTGGCACGTGGTTCATCGTAAGGCGCAACTATAATTCGGTTACCATCACCTTGACCAGCTGAATCTGCGCCGATTAGATAACTGAGTGGCTTTACTAGTTTCATGTCGGGTCTGCCGGTTTCGGTTGAACCGTGAAAGATATTTTTGGTTCTATCACATGAACAGGCCAAATGTAATGAAGTGGATTGCAAGCGTACGTCACGTCTGATTCATAGATAGCTATTCCAGATGACATGGCAACAGGTAAACGGAAAAATCGGTATATGTTTGGATCTAGTATGTCTTGAACAGGTGTGCCAAATTTTCCACGTGTTGGTGCTAAGGTAAACCTTACGCCAGTAGCGTCTGTGATTCTAGGGTGAATGTTGTCTGTTACATCAGGAGGACAATTCCTCAGTGTTTTAATTTTCCAATCAACTGTCACACATGAACCTGGAAATATTTCAGCAGTTGTAGCAGCATCAGTGCTTTGTAAAGACATACTACCGCACAAAGTGTCAGACATAGCTAGTGACACCATACCACTTTCTCTGATATACGGTGGCGTTCTATCCATAGCCATCCATATAGGAATCGCAGCCACGCCAGCGATAACCATAATTACCATATCTCGACTAGTCATGGGGCGAACATCCTCGAAAGGTACTGTCCGAATGTAACTTTGATCGCAGCTATTGCAGCTGCAACCGCTCCTAATGCTATTACAAGTCTGTAAATTGCAGTATAGATTATTGTCGCGCTTTCCCAATCCTTTTTCATTTTACGGAAAGCGATTATTTCATCAATAGTCAGTTCCCTTACGTTTTCATCTTCATCATCTTCATTGGATTTTATTTTTCTTACCACGATGTCAAATCTCTTCGAAGGACAAACAAAGCCATAGCGAGAGTGTGACCCAAAGCAGCTATAATACTGTACACCTGATCAGCTGCGATAAATGCCCATGGTCGTAACACACCATCAGCATACTGTGAGATGAAAATTGCTTCGATGGCACCAGCAGCGCTCATCATCAATAAAATCTGTTGTGGTATTAGTAATATAAATGATAGTGGGTATCTGAGTAACAGCCCTATTAATGTGAGAGTACTAGAACATACTAATGTCAGTACCAATAATGAAGAAGGATGTATGATCCGATAGAGAGATGCAATACCTGTAGCACCTAACGATTGTGGATCATACAGTATTATGAAAGCCCAAAAGAAGTGCAGTGTAACTGCAAACAGCACCATTACTGAAACGCGCTGACCCCGTATTTTGAACATGGCGCATGTTATCCTTCTTTCACTTATAGCATTTCAAATTAAACGTGTTTTTCTCTAGCCTCTCTTACATCAACAGCTGCTTTCAGTACATCATACGCTACCTGTTGACACTGTTCGTCAGACACGAATGATGAATAGCCAGCTTTTTCAAGTGCAGCGCGTACGGCTGCTGTGCCTGCTTTTAGTTCACCTTGAGTTATTCCACTCATTTTCTGTCCTTTCAGTATCCTGTTGAGTTTACTAGATCAACGATAAAGTCAGCTGTTACTTTGTTAAGTTCGAGAGTTAGTGGAACGATCACATTATATTTCACGTCCACGATACCAATCATTCGATTGAATCGAACAACCTTCCACGGTTTCTGTGGGATTTCATCAGGTTCTAACATGTGTTACTTTCGAACACAGAATTTTCTGTGTGTCTGTTCGTTCGCTAGGATACGCTCTTTAACTGTTCTTTGTGCCTGAATTGTGCCCTCTCCTTTAGCTCGAATAACAGGTTGATAAACAGCGCAAAATTCACTAGGAACAACACTACTTTGATTCAAGGTCGCGCAGTTCGTTGTCAAGCTCAGTAGGGGTAAGCACACCAGCTTGCTCAAGTGCTTCTTTTGCATATGTTGTCTTTCTCAGTATTTCAGCTGCAGTCAGCGCGACAAATTTGTCTTGTCCTTCTTTCACCCAACCTTGCTGCTGACCATAGGCCAGCAGCCTGTTGGCTAGTTGGAGAACAGCAAGAACGATGCTGATCCATTCCATTATTTTGTACCACCAGGCAAGATAACATTTGCTGGTGTCACATTATTGGGTGCCAGTGCTGCACCTGTAGCGTTATTCTGCAAAATGATCGTGTCAACACCAGGTGCCTTTGCAGCTGTTGAAACAATTGAGGCATTGGTTTTACTCATCATAGACCAAACTAGCGAACCAACTGCCATCAAAGGACCAATCGTCGCAAGAATAGCAGTGACCAGTGAGTCAAACTGCCCATTTTTATTCCAACCCAGAATAGTAGCAACACCAGCCATGAACGGCAAGAATTGCCGAATCATGCCAATAACCTGTTCAGAGTTCATGTGTTAGTTTTCCTTTTCCTTGCGCCGTTTTGCGTATGCTATGGCTTGTCTTTTCGGCATGAGATCAGCCACCTCCTCGGGAGGCTCAACCGCTTCCCATATGAAGTTCTTATCAGTAGGAAAATTACGTGGCGAATAGCCAAAGCGTTCTGCAGCTACAGCACTGATATCTATCTTGCGTCCTGTGCGTGGGTGAGGACCTATTTCAGTTTGCTGTTCTAATGACTGCACGCCGTTAGGTGCAGTCACTAAAAACCATTTACCGAGGGTCTTACGGTCATATAGTGATATACCTTGTGTATCATCAGGCACACCCAAGGCGTTTGAATTTGGCGCGTCTTCATGATCGCGCCAGCGATAATGACCTAGAAATTGTGAGTACCAGGAACCTTTGCCGCTTTGTTTTGTCAAGATTTGGTCCCTTCTTTCACATCCAATTCACGTTGTTTTTTCACTTCATCAAGTGATTCTTGAAGCCACTCCATGATAGTAAAACCTGTGATCGGAATAGGAAAATAACCAGGGCTTTCCTTACGTGCTCTTTTCAAGACAGAATCAACAGCGTCTTTGATGTAGTCAAGATCGGTTTTCATTTCATGGCCTTCCTTTTTCTCCATTAGTGAAGAGCCCCATGGCCCAAGGTGTTTGCGAAGTACCGGCCCATGGGGACCTGTCAAGTCGTAAGGAGCTTTGGTAAGAACCTTTCTGCACGAAGGTGGAAGAGTCCGTCTTCCTCGGATCGAGAGGCAGTCGCCTCTTAATTCAAACACACCACGGGTCTAAACCGCGGAGAAAACGAACCGTCGCATCGCGCGCTTCTTTGGCACGCGTTCCCGGGGGGAAGCCGAAAAACAGCTTGTACGTCTTCTTGTGATAGAGGGTGCTAAACCAATGCGGCACACGATGCCCGATCGTCCCGAGAATGCAACCGGCTGTCCCGCATTCATACGCAACACCGATAGCTCGCATATCGAAGAAGGCGGGCGGTCCATCATAAAGATCGTTGCTATACGTCCGGCCGTATCTGCGCGCGGGCACGTCAACAATCTGGCCGCTGTCGTACTGCTCGACGAACCACGCCAACGCGTCGAATTCCTGTTGCGTGAAGCCAAGCTCGGTTGGCGTTTTGTAGGTCAAACTTATCGGTCGCTCGCTCATGCTGCTGTCTCGATAAACTTCGCTGCCACCCATCCAATTGAACTGTGAGGGCGTTCTATACTATACCACTTGGTAGCACCATTCATAGCTTCACCTAAGATGTTTACCTTATCGCCTTCATTTAATACAGCAACAATCAGACCAGATGCGCTGGAAATAGCTCGCACATTCAAATCATCTATCTTGACAACACCCGGTTTCCCCGTTGGAGGCGGTCCAACCGGGGGCTCGACGACGTGACCCCAATCTGGTCCGTGGTCGCCACCTGTGCCCATGTATTCGTTGACCAAGGCGATGGACTGTAGCTTGTCGCGCGCCATGTTTTTACCAGGGCAGTCGTGGTCGGTGCGCGGGTCTTCCTTGTGCAGCTTGATGTGTTCTTTATCAGCCGGTATACCTAGGCGCGCGCATAGGATAGCAGTTGCAATGATGCCATTGGTTTTCACCTTTAGTCCTGGTCCGGTATCGTCGTCTTCTTTATTGAAGTCTCCGACATGCTCAATGCCGATGTATTGTGCATTAAATGAAGGGCTATGGGTTCCACGTCGATTGAGTGGATTGAATAGCCCAATCCCATCGGGCCCATCGTCGCAAAATAAGTGCGGCCCTCCATTCCATCCTAGTCCTTTGTAATAGCTTTCAAGACCAACCATCCAGTGTTGACGTGAGTATTTGTGCCAGAGCTCAAGATTTGGCTCCGCTGTGTTGTGCCACACGATGCCAATCGGGTGCCAACTGCTGAAGTCCATTGTTGTTACGTGAGCCTTGAATTGCTCAGGTGTCAGGAAGCGTTTGTCGGCAGGCCACATTTCATTCTCCGTTAGTCGTCTATTGAAGCGTTAGTTGTGTAAGTAAGTTTTATTCCATGCAATCGTGCATCAACAGCCAGTGTATCTGAACCACTGGCAGGAGCACGTGCAATCCTGAACACTATTAGATCGGATACTGCGGGCAAACCAGCAGGAGCAAGGGTAGATGATTCTGGACCTACATACAGAGTATCAGTTGTTCCACCTGTGTCAGTAGAAATTTGTGCTGAACCAAAAGATGCGTCTAGAACATCACTATTGGAAATAGCTACAGCGTTCATTTGCCACACTACACCGAAATTGACAGTTGTAGAAGCATGAGACCAGTAAGGTGTGAACGTAAGATTAACAAGGTCCCAACTTTTAGGCATAGCAATTTCAAATTGCGCAAACTCCTGTGTTGTAGTATCGAAATCTAGTGTCTTCACCATAACTTTATTAGATGAAGTTTCTGTAGTATTTAAAGATGCACCGTTAGTGGTGCGAGGTATCATAGATGAAGCTGGTATCCATATTTCACGTTTACCGACACCAGCCGTTATCCCACCTACTGCATCATTGACTATAGCTTCAACAGCAGCTTCATCTAGTTTATTAGTTCCAAGGTCATCTATAATACTCTGCAGTGTATCTTCAGCACCCGATGAATCTAACGCTGTTAAATTAGTTGCTGTGAAATCACCTAGTGTCCAAAAACTGCCTTCCCACTGTAATATTTGCCCTATAGTTGGGGATGTGCCAAGATCGACATCCGATAGATTATCCATTGAAAACGTGGAGGCAAGATCAATCCACGCGGTTGCGTAATCAGTGCCCGATGTTTTGGCAAGAACGGTTCCAGTTGCACCACCTGCTGGAATAACATTGCTAGGTGATGACACCAATTCTAAGTAAGCATTAGTAGAACCTACCACAAAGTTAGGATCAAACGTAGTATCTGATGTATGGTCAAGCATAACCATATAGAGGACACCACCATAAGTGAACCAGTCGTTGAATGTATAGATTGTTGACGGTTGCCATTCGCCGCGCGGATTAGGGTAAGCAATCGGTATTGTAACTGTGAATGTCGAATAGTCTGACATTGTAAAAACAAGATCAGAACCGACAATGGTGATATCATCGATACCGGCTATTTCTGATGCAGCGATTGCAGCCTCTACGGCGCGCATTCGCTCCAGCATGAACCAACTGTTTTCATCAAACTTAACGCCGCTTAACCTGCCACCACTCGTAGCAGGTCCCCAACGAAGCATGTCGGTAGTTCGAAACCACGGATCAGCCATTATATTGTTCTTTCTATATTATTGGATATCTGTTGTAACCAATCAAAGTTTCATTATTTCTAAATATGTCTGTGCCACCGTACTGTGTAGCAGTTGATTCACCACCACTGTCATCTGTCGCTGTGCTAATAATAGAATTATCTTGAAACTGTTCTCGAAGAATTTCATTACCATCTGTATCCAACCCTAAGATAGTATCTTGATCAGGAAATTGGAATTGATTGACAGTTTCACCATTACCTTCTGTTACAGATAGTTGATTATTAACGTAATACACGTAACACAATCCAATGCAGTAGGCTCCATAAAAAGTTTGTGTGCCCCACTGAGGTGCAGCGGGCTCCCAGACACCATAAATAACATAATCATCAATACCTGGAGTACTTACCAATAAGAATGACATAAGAGGTGCTGTGTGATTAATAGGGTGTGGTTTTATCCAACGCATTTCTCCCCATTTATTCCAACTGTGAATATTTGCTTCGTTGTAATATCCTGATGCTAGCAGGACAACCATAAAACTGTTGCCTTCATAATCAGAAGATGCTGTTCCAGATTGTGCTAAGTCATCACCGAAATCATCAGTCCAGTGTTCTATTGACCTGATTGGTGCATTTAACTCCTTGAAAAGTTGTGGGTTCCATATATATACTCCACCATTTTGTACAGTGTGAAAGGCATCTTTAGCTTCATCTTCAGTTAAATGAAATTTTTCTATTTCTTTTTTACCGACTTTTTTAGCATACTCTATAGATGTAGTAACCCTTAAATTGAATACTCCATTTTTATAATAATCAACACCTTTATGTACTATATACAACCTCCAAGAGTTACCATCATCATCTTGATAAGCTATTAAGAAACGACCACGTTCTCTCTGTATTTTTGGCCACTTTAATTTTTCAAAGTCTGGCTCAGGTGGCGCTGTGCCACCGCGTACATATTTCAATTTTTTACCAGTTTCATCTTTATCGCCATCATTATCTTCTGTTATATACGCATCTTCATATGCTGCTTGAGGCATGTTCGGAGGAGAACCATCTACATCTGAAGTTTCCCACACATGAAAAACTATTGTGTCAGTTGGTCTTTTAGGTTCATGGAATAACTGGCAGTTTATAACTTGTTGAAATGGATCGAGTCGTATAGGTGGTAATTTAGCTTCTCGTTCCTCTTTTATATCTTCTATTGTCTTGTTGCGAAAGTTTTTTGCCATATCAAAATTGAACATGACAACAGTGAATCGTTTGTTAGTAGGTGTTACATTATCTTCAATATGAACAATTTGTGGAACTTCCTGATCTATGTACTGATCAGTATCTTCGTCACCACTTCTTTCATACTCAAGCGCTGGTACATAAACATTTTCTTCATCAGGATATTTGTCAGTGTCCCAGTGAGTAACGCGACGTATCCATATTTTTCGTCTTCCAACTTTGAATCCTTCTGGAATTTCTGGACCACCGAGTAAACTTATCAATTCAGGATTGTCATTTATGAATTTCAATTTTCGAACTTCTGGCGCATTTTTAGTCAGCAGCGTGCGATCTTCCAGAACAACCATGTCAATGATCGGAATATTAAACCAGAAATCTGGTTCTTGACCACTTTCTAGATCAGATTGCGGGTCAGTTAGTCGTTTGGTACTTATTTCGCGTCCGTATTTGTGTAGATTTTCTTCTGATTCCTTGGTTGTTTGTGCCGGATCAGTTGGCTCATCTTCCCACAATAAGTACACAAGAAACTTGATGCCTTTCTCGTCTACATAAGTGAATTGATCAATTCGATACATATCGATCCACATGGACCGATCTTCCTCTTCACCGTTACTATCTTTTGTAACAGCAAAGAGACGTTTGACGTGTGCCTTCCGTTTATCAAACTCAAGTCGAGGAAGATCAACCATAGTACTGCGGTACCGACTGGCCGTCTTGATTTACGGGGTCTTGAATGAATTTGCCTTCGTCCGTTGTCGTGCTTTCTGACATGGCGCTATCCATGTATTTCGTCATGGTGTAGCTATAGCTACCGCTCATTGTCTTTGCGCCACCTGTACCGCCAATGACCAACCTCACGCGCGTACGCGCACGTGCGCCAGCAGGTACAATACGGCGCGGTGGTGTCGTTTCGTTGGTTTGAAATGGACGTACTAGGGATTCAATTGGCATTTAGGACACCTCCGCTCCAGCTTCCAGATCGATATGTTTCGGCACCGCCAGCTTTGTCGTCTCGACACTGTACCATTCTTCAAATGGTCCATTGACGATTGGTGCTAGTTCCAATTCATATGTCATTGGCACTTTAGCCAATTCAGCGTCAATAGATGTGCGAGCTTTACTTGTTTGTAAGGATACTTTTGCAATGTACCCATTCGACACTTCAGTGTCGGGTGGCGGTTCTTGAGGAGCCGCCGCCTTCAACGCAGCCAAACCGATACCAACAGCTGCTTGCTGCTGTTCTATTGTTCCTCTGATTTTTTCATGAAGCACAGCCTGATCAACAGTCAGAGGAAAAACAAGACCATCATCAACTTGTCCTCCTACTGGTTTCGAATAACCCACATTTTCAGCAACAGGAACTAGTGATAATTCGCCTTCATATATTTGGATACTTGGATCGATTACATCTTCATCCACGTATGTTGGCTCACCTGGAGTTTCTTCAATTGCTAATCCCTTACCGATGCAGCCTGCTATCGACACGTTACAGAGTTGTGTTCCACTGTCACCATCGACTTCCAAGGTGTACTGTATGATTTTCCCAGCAGCTTCGCCCCCTGGCAAACGGGGGTCCTGCAGGATTGCGTTCTTGCGGCACGATAGATTTATGCCGCGTTCCCATTCAACTTCAAAATCGAGACCAACGACGCGGGATTTTCTCAAGAGATCAGCACTGGCAACACACAAACAATATTCTAGCGACTGTAGGCCACGGTCAGTAGGCCAGTACACCGATGCCGGTATCATGCCGACACTACCGCCAATTGGGATTTCACCAACTGCGAGGCATCGCCACACTACACTACCATCTGTTACCGTGTCACCAACACTTACGGCTTGACCGAATGGTGGTAGCACTGATCCGGTTTCACCAGCATCAACGCACACATAGTAAGTATGACCATTCGGCAAGCTTGTACCTAAGCTGGTCCACTGCACCGTCCCATCATTTGTAACAGCGCCCCACGTAGAAGAAAAACTGGGCTCACTGACTCCTGTTGTGCCATCAAGCGTGCATTGTTGAAATGTGCCATTAGTCGTACTAATAATTGTACCTTCACTAGCGTTGGTGCCTGCCCGTATAGTTTTAGCCAATCCTTCTTGCGTTAACTGTGCCCAAGAAATGACGAATTGATTCCCAGGCAACAGTAACATACCGATCGCTTTTTCGGTCAGCGCTGACCATTCAGCAGCGTCAGTGATAGCTATGTTGGTGATGCCGAGACTTGTCCAAGTGACACTGCCATCTACTGTCGTAACTCCTTGGATTTCAGAAAAGTCCGGCTCTTCAGTGCCTGCTGTGCCTGCTGTCGTACAAATTTGAATTGTTTTAGCGCCTGGAAACCTTGGATGTGAAGGAAAGATGAATTTATCAACTGCAACAGGTAGTCCTCGCACACTCAACCAACTTGACAGATTTAGTATCGGCCTATCAACATTGTTACCTGACAATGTAATAATATTGTCACCAGAATCATCTGTTTCTGAGTCTGAGAGAACAATATCCTGTACATCTGCTTGCAACAAAAATGTCAGATGCTCGACACGTTCCCGCCTTGCGTCATATCTGAATGCGAGGGTACTCCCAGTAAATGTTGATGTGAAAACATACACTGAATTATAACGATAGACAGTTGGTATATTAGTTGGTTTTGGATTTCCCGCTCCGTCAGTTGTATATGGATCAAGAATACCAGGTTGAAAAAATTCACTAATCACATACCCACGTTCATTTGGACCCACATTTTCTGGCTTTGTCCAGTTGATATTAATGGACATTGTATCGCCAAGTACGTGTGTTTTTCTTTTATTCTGCCACGAAAAACTGAATGTTGTAGTTTGTACATCGCTAACTGTATCAGTGATAGCTGATGAAATAACAGTCCAACCGTCACCAACTGATGTGCCGGGTTTAGGCCAACTTGATATGAACGAACCGCCCGTCATAGTGAGAATATTTTGCGGTTTGAATTGCAGTGATCCAGTATAAACTTGAGTCCAACCCACATCGGCCTCAACCCGTACTGCCTTCTGTGGCTTGGACAGATTCATTTTAACTGTGGTGTAGGACACATCGTCCTCGGTGAAGATTTCAGTACCGTCTTCACCAAAGATTTCATCTGATAAAGTCACTTCAAGGGTTGTGCGATCAACGTGCCACAGCCCTGTATAACCGTTCAACACACTGTCAGGATCATCCTGTTTTGTTAGTTCAATAAAGATTGGATCGTAATATGGAAAGACACGCAACGGTTCGGCCGCAGCGCGTTTTTTGAATCCATAGTCAGATGGTTTAGATAGCAATTGTACCGTGACTGTTTCACCAAAAATATCTGTTGGTAATCCAAGAACTTGACCAAAGAATAGTGGATATACGGTATCAGTTTCATCTTTCCAGGAAAACCATGCCCAACGCTTCCGCAGTTCGTTTAGCAGTCCGCTTCCTGGATTCTGTATGTCAATTTCAAGTGACGGTATTTTTCCTTCTGCGTGAGTTATACGCGCGGAAAAAATCAATTCATCTTCTACAAGGTGCTCAACACCAAACGTCGTTTCAGTTGATTCTACCCATGCAAAGTAAAATGGTCCTGGATTAACTGGTCTGGTAGGAGGTGCCATTTACGTTGCTGCTACTTCTTCTAGGTCCAGGGTCCAGTCGTTATCGTGTGGCCACTCAGCAAATCCTTGCTGAAAGTCAGTTACGATCATGTTGAGAACTGGTCTATAAGAAATGAAATTACCAATTGTCCGCTCGCTCCCAGATACCACAGTTCTATTCGCTGTTCCAGCTGATGGGTACACTAATTCGCAGACACACGATACTTGCACCAGTGTTCCAACTGTCAAACCGTCGAATGCTGGTGCTTCAATATCAGTACAAGTGATTGTTGATTTGTATAGACGGAACTGAGGTCGAGACAAATCAACCATAACACCATTAATAGTTCGCCTAAGTTGTTTTGCGGAATCGATGAATGAGAGTGTTTGTTTCAGACCTCGTGCTGAGTATAACGGCACACCAATCGCATCCAGTATCAACAACGTATTATGGTCAAATGCCATTATCGAACCCTATTGGGTTGTCGTCCTGTAGATGTGATTTCTTCAAACCGTGCTTTACGTTCAAGCCTGCTGACTTCACTATTCGATCCAGACAAGTTGAACGACGAACCATCCCTAAGTACTATCTGAACCGGTCGCCCGGACGACGCACTCGCACGCGAGACCTGGACTTGCCCCCCGTTCGCAAAGGCCAGCCGGGGGGCTGTCTCGATCAGCCCACCTAGGGCAAACCGCTGTGGTAGATTGGCCATTTGGATTGGCAGGGCGAGTCGCTGGTGCGGTATTTGAAAAGACGGCATAACAAGGCCACCTAAGGCAAAACGCGGTAGCCTGAGGGTTCTAATGGCCTCCATGAAGGCTATGCCGTAGTGCTGCACCGCGCGTACCGGGTGCATAAATTCACCAGGAGTGGCTAGGATAGGTACGTTGTCCTGCGATCCAGTGCCCGGAATGGTGCCACCCAAAGCGAATCGAGCGTCACTACCGATACCACCACTACCACTTGATTGATTAGATGGTGGCGCTACTCCAGATTGGAGTACGCTAAAGAGTTTTTCAAATCCAGAAGAGAATGTTGAATTTATAAGTTCAAGAGCACTTGTTACTTTTTCATTTCCGATAGTAATGTCTGATTGTATCGTAGTCAAAGTTTCATTTGTTTTTTCAACACCAGGATTAGTGGTGTCGTCTGCTGTTGTTGCTGCAACTTCCTCTCTTGTTGCTGTTACTACTTCCTTAGTGGCTTCGGTATTCTGATTGACGGCTTCAACTATTTTTTGTGCATTGGCAACTTCAGCCGCTGATAAATCGTTAGTTGGAACAGCAGGTGAAGATGGTGCTTGACGAAAGGTTCTTTTAATCGCAGCACTTGGATCTTGAGCATCAGGATCAGTTATAACACCAGGAGCAAACCGAAAGTTTTTGAGTGTATCGGCTACCGTCTTTAATTTTATTTGTGAGTTACCAAGTTTCGTGTCTATTACGTCAGCAGTTTTGGTGTAAGCGGTTTCAATAGATTTCGCTGCTTGTATACCACTATCACTTATGCCAGAAAAAGCTTCCTTTGATTTATTTTTTAACTTATCTAGTGTTGAGCCAGTTTTGTTGGTTGAATCTCCTGTTTTGGTTTCAATAGTTTTTAGGAAATCGTCTATACCTTTTTTGATATCTTCAAAGAAACCTGGCTGTGTTGATTTTGGCTTCTCAAAAACAATCTGTTTTAGTTCTTCCCATGCACCTTGGAAATCACCTGTAGTTGTGAGCATTGCTGCTCGTACGATATGAACAAGATCATTGAATCGTTTTTCTATAGTAGATGCAACAAAATCAAGAGCAGCAATTAAAGGTTTTCCGATGATATCTGGTAAAAGTTCAAATGCAGCGCGGAATGGTCCGAGAATAAACGTAAGAATAGACTTGAACATATCTTGCACGGCTTCAGGAACAAGCGCTATCGCAGTAATTAATAGAACTATTCCAACAAGCGCTGCCGCAAATGGATTAATGAAGGCCAGTGCACCGAATGCTATGACTAGCAAGCCAACTGACTTGATCAGATCGACAACGGCTGCATTGATACCAGTGATATTCCCCAATAGGACAAGCAAGCCCATTTGCTCGCCTGAAACCTTGATGCCAGTCAGTTTTGAGAAACCTGCGGCAAGTGCATCCAGTGCAAGGCCCACAAGGCCGATGGCCTTTGGCAATACATCAAAGAAGAATTTTCTAAGTTCCTCTCCGACGTTTGCTAATTTATCTCTGAATTGTTCTAGTGATGCTTGCCATTGTCTAACTTTTTGAACTTGATCTTCGGGTATCTTGGCACTCTTTAAGAAATCCTCAATTTTGACGCCACGAATAACATTACCGAGTGCTGTAAAGAATGGCTGTATCTGTTTAACAGCTTCCTCGAAGAAAGCACGAATAGTTGGTAACGCTTGCTTAAGACGTTCATTGAGTGCTGATGCCACACTTGTAGTCAGTGGTGCAAACAGCACACCAACCTTATCACGCATTAACTGAATTGTTGTGTCGAGCGAATTAGTAGCGATCTTAAATGCTTTGGACGCTTTTTCATCCGCTTCTGAGAAACTAAGTCCAAGGCGTTCGTTATCTGCGACCTGCTTTTTAACCGCGTCACTACCTTGCGATAAAAACTTGATAAATGCTTCTGGCACATTTCGCCCGAACAGCATCATTTTCAATGCTGTACGTGTCGAAGCATCCTCAATGTTTCTAAAAACATCGCCAATCTTAAATAAGACTTCCTGAACTTCAGGTGCCTGCGCTGTGATATCGCCTATACCACCTTCGAAATTTTGCAATGCCTTAGTGGCATTCGGCATCGAGCCAAGAATACCTTTAACAAGGTTATCAGCACTCTTATTCAGGTTATCAAACTTGGTTGTGTCGCCTCCTTTAGTTAGTACGTCAATAAATTCAACAAGACGTGGCACAGCGTTGGATAAATCTTCCAATTCTTTTTTCTGCGCATCACGCAATTGTATCGGTGCAAGCTGTGCTTGAATCAGAGCATTCTGCACTTCAATCCTAGCTTTTGTCAGTGCAGTCAGTTTATTTTCACGCTCTACTTGTTCATCTGCATCCTGACGTTCCTTAGCGCGGCGTGCTGTCGTGACGGCAACTTCTGCCTGTTCAACTGCCAATTTAGCTTTGGCAATATCGAGACGTTCTTTTTGTTCCTGAGTTTGTTCAGGCCCACCAGTTAGTTGATTAAGTCTAGTACGAGCTTCGATTAAACCGATTTCAGCACTACGTACTGATTGATCAACTTGTTTTCGCTTAGTTGCTGCATCCTCATCAAATCGAGTTAGGTCTTTTACAGCATTCTGTACACCTAGATACGATGCTCGTAAAGCAATGTTAGCTGACTGAATACCTATTGCTGATTTCTGTACATCAAGTTGTGTCTTGATTGCAGCGTCACCAGCGTCTCGGATTGCTTTGACAACCTGTGGCCACTCAGACTGTATGCGCGTCGATAGCCGACGCATAGCACCAGCTAAGTCGTCAGTTCTGACGCCAAAAGCACCGAGTGCTGTCGATAGATTGGATGCTTCCTCGAATGCTATACCTGTTGCGCGTGAGAATGATCCAACTGCTCCTGCTGCACTAGTGCCTGACTTAGTTATCTGAGAAAGAGTGTCGGCAATGCTACCGCCAAAGTTGAGGCCGACAAGACTGCCAACTGTGTTAACAAGATTTAGAACTGACTTGTTGACACCCTCAAAAGCACTACCAACATCTTTGACTGCTGAAGTAAACGCCGTAAATTTAACAGCCTTAGTTGCTTCCTCAAGTTTATTGAATGACTTCTCGCCCTGATCGCCAAGGCGCTCAAGCTGCGCAATGATTTCATCAATACCAGCAAGCTTTAGTGCTGCAACAATGTCGTCAGCCATTTCTTACTCGCTGATTGTAAAAGTCTTTCATCTTGCGCATCTGTTCTTTAGCTATTTCAATTATTCTAAATCGTTTTGGTATTGTTACTGATTCGTGTCCGCTGTATTTCGGCTGGCCATCACTGATGGCCAGCAGCAAAGGTGCACCACCTGATTTCCTATCAACACGAAACAAACCTCCTGGAAAGTCTCGCGCGCGCAAGCCTTGCGCATCATCAGCAAAACTGAGTGGAATCCACAACAACGGTTTGCCTCTTATGATCGCACCATTTTGATGGACCCAGAATCCAACGTTCGCTAGGTCATGGCTGATCGCGATACGAATATTGCCGCCACCTTCGGTTACCTTGACATGAAGTCCTTGTGTCCAACGCTGACCAAAGTTACCAGCATTTGATATGTTATCACGTCCTTCGCTTTCTATTTCAGATGCTACGTCTTGCGCTGCACTACGCACAGCAGCAAGACGAATATTCTTGTTCTTGGTGATAGCCTTTACAAACTTAGGGCCAACACGTTCATTAAAATACAACCGTACAGTGGACACTAGATCAGTCCATCTATACGGTTGAATTCTGTACGATATTGTGTATCATCAGCTTGAGCCATACGTGCAGCGTGCATATTATCCAGTAGATTTCTCAATCTATCTTTTTCTAATTGCTGCACCACAGTTGTTAGTTGACGCGGCGTGAGACGCCACGTTTCGTCCTTGGAGGCATATCCACTTGTAGCGACGCGAGTGACGCACTCTGCGATAGATTCTGCAACTCCTCGGCTTCGGCTGTCAGACCGTCGATCATCTGCCGAAACTCCTGTGCGAAAGGGCCAACACCCTGAGGAAAAGTGAGCCGCAATACTGCACTCAGTAGCTTGGTTTGATAAGCTACAGGCAACATTGAAGCAACTGTTTCCGCCTCTGGTGTATTTGCTCCTGTACAAATTGCCAACGCTGAGTAGATAGCTTTTGGTGCTGACTTCATCATTTCAGCAGCTGTCCAAGAACTGTTTTTACTGTCAAACAACGTACGTATCTCGGGAAACCGCACAAGAAGGTTGAAGATATCAAGCGCTGTCAAACCTGACACAGTTATTTCAATACCTCGTATCTCAACCTTCTCAGTCAGTGGTCCTAAGTCAAGCAGTGTATTCATTTTTGTCTCCCTATTTTCTTAAGGATTAAGCTGCGATTACAGCTGCGGTTGCCGCAGTGGTAGCGGAAGCAGAACCAACAGTATTGGACGCAGTTATAGTACAAGTTATAACTGAACCAACTTCATCAGCAGTCAGTACAAAAGTCTTTGATGTAGCACCCACGATAGCTACGGCATCAGCCTTCCAGACATAAGTATAACCTGATGCACCTACCCAGCCACCGAACCACGCTGTCAATGTTTCGTTTTCAACAGCACTGCCAGTAATAAATGGATCAAGCACGTTGTCCGGAACAACCGTACCAGCGTCATCCATCAATTCCATAGTACCGAAGTCACCATCAGATGATTCCCAATCACCTTCCAATTGAATGTTGGCGTATGCGTCACTGATAGGATTGAATGCACCTGATGGATTCCACGTTACCTTTGGAAGATGAATTTTCCAGCGTGGTCCTTTATCATTAGAAGCATAGAACCAGAATTCACCACTGAATGATGTACGAGAAAACAAGTCGATTGTTGCACCACCGTACCCATCTTCATCAACATCACCTAGCATCAACAATGCAAGATTTTTTGCTGTCATTTCTTCAAAGGTGCCTTTCAGTGTGCCCTTTTTCAAGGTCACGACCGTATCGTCCTTGGTCTTGGTGCCTTCCATACTGGAAAAGTGTTCCAACTTATCAACAGCTGGCGTGAGTTCAAGAGACGTAGCGTTACCCATATGAAACGGTGTAGTTTCACCTGATGGCAAGAAGACACAAAATCCCTTACCAATTAGATAATTTCTAGTATCAGGTGCGTTGATGCCTACCGATTTCGTCATACCTTTTCTCCTTTATGACAAGTCGCTCATGTCGAGCATGTATTCAAAAGCTAGGTCTATTTTCATTTGACCTTCCATGCTCGACCCGGTTTGCATGTCGGTTTCACACCCTAAGTAGTCAATTGAACCGTTCTCCCCAAGCAACACAGCTAGCTGCTGATCGGTATTAAGTGCGGCCAGTACATGCACACGCAGCAGCGATAATTCTTCACCAGCGCCTTCGTTATTGGCATCTGTACGTGGTTTAATGATAATAAATATTTGCGGCAACAGTCGAACAATAGCCGGGGGGCGCCCCCGCCCGCGCGTCTGCGTGACACTGCGTTCTACACCATCCAAAACTACAGCCAGTGGCATCTTAGTTGATGGAAATTCTGCGCGATTGCGGTATGCGGCTTCTATGTCATCCATACTTGTAAGTACTTCTAGGATGCGCACTAGGATTTGTTCGCGTATGTCAACCACGTACTTGCAACTCCCAATACACAACAACACCACCAGGAGAAAGTTTACCAGGAGGCGCAATTATTTTCAGCACTTCAAGTTCTGTTGGTTCTGCATTGTCGAGTGTTGTTTGATCTAACATAACCAAGGTATCAAGTTCTTTATCAGGTGGTATGGTTAGATTTCGTGCAGATAACAGCACTTTGCGGTCAGTAAGATTTTGAAGTCGTCGCTTTTCACTAGGTGTGTAGGCTATTTCAAGCGCAGTGCATTCGCGATCTATTTCGTAACCAGTTTCACCACGACGCAACAGTGCAGTCTGACCATACCGCTTTATCATGCGGTCAGCACGGTTGCGGACGCCTGTGTAGTTGATACCCATCAGGTTCTATTCAACTGGATCAGGTGGATTATCAGATTTCCACCAGCTAGGAATACGATCCACCACCATTTAAACCACCAAGGTAGACCCTCATGCACTTCAGTTAAACCTAACATTTCACTTGCAGCCATTAGGATAAAAAATCCATTCCAAGCCATGTTTATCAGGATTAGTGTTTTCATTTTATTTTACCCAATATATGAAAACTATCAATAATACTGTGAATATTAAAAGCCAGTCAAGAAAGTTCACTAAACTACCGCAGTTGTAGCGACACACGGGCGATTTCGTCGCAACAGTGCTAAGTACTCTTGACCATACGATGTAGCTTTCATAGGCACGTCACTGGCTGCACCACTCGTTGCTGAACCGTAAGATGTAGAAATAATACCTATGCTTTCTGACGTGATTATGCGACCACCGACGTCAGCTGATGACTGCTGTACTGCGAGGTAGTGTGCAGCTAGAAAGGATTGCGCGAGAACAGCATCCGTTTCGTTCCAAGTGTCATCAACAAGGCGAGATGCTCTATCAAGCGCAAACTGTATGACGTGGTCTTCTGTGTCCTCAAACTCTGAGAACAATAATTTCATTGACTGTGCTGTTACGGTCATGGGATTTCCTCAACTGTGAAATCTCTAGTCATGGTATTGGTGACACACATTGTGCCGACTGTGACTGATACGTGGTCGTCATTACCATCTATTACGAATGCTTCATGGTAGTAGTTTCCCAATAAATCTACAGTGTCATCATAACTAAGTGTCGCTGTAAATTTCAATAACTCTGGATTCGTAATCTGTAGACCATTATCCAATACCTTTTTGATTACTGGATCACCTGTCGGTACACCAAACACTTGTTCATAGACAACCCAATACGGAGTTGTACCTAAAAGCGTTTCCAGTTCAGCATCTGGATCAACATCGAAATTTACATCGATTGCATCACCAGCAGGAACCGAAAAATTTTGTATTAGTGGACCTGACATTAGTTTTTCCAATCACCACTTACATCGCGTGATGGTGTAGCTTCACCATCAAGATTGATTCCAGTTGTCGCATCACCTTGAATATCTACACTACCGAGTTGACCTAATATTTCAACTGATAGTGTATCTGTTCCTTGTAGTTCTACCGAACTACTACCTGTTCCTTCAACATCTACCTGACGTCGAATACCTTGTTTGTGTACAATGCAACTGAAAAACACATCCTCATCTATAAAGAAATCAGGAGCAAGGTACTGTGTCCCACCTGTTTGTGTTATT